>ERZ651776.394-NODE-394-length-63001-cov-6.605683_pt1 | contig 63001 bp, 82 predicted proteins | sample MGYA00514761_ERZ651776 | MGnify/ENA metagenome assembly ERZ651776
AAGACGCATCTGGAAAACCATTATCAACTTCAATGAAAAGTACAATTGAACGTCTTAGAACTTGGGATAGTAGAAGTAAAGTTAATGCATCATCAGATAAAAATTTGAGACAAGCATTAAGTGAACTTGCAACATTAAAAGATAAACTTTCACTTTCAGATTCAGTTATCGAAAAAGCAGCTTACATTTACAGAAAAGCATTAGAGAAAGGATTAGTCAAAGGTCGTTCAATTTCTGCATTAATTGCATCTGCATTATATGCAGCTTGTAGAGATACAGAAACACCAAGAACATTGAAAGATGTTGCAGATGCAGGTAACATTAAGAAAAAAGATATTGCAAGATGTTACAGATTATTACACAGAGAATTAGAATTAAAAATGCCGGTAGTTGATCCAACACAATGTGTTGCAAAAATTGCAAGTAAATTACAAATTTCTGAAAAAACAAAACGTTATGGAATTAAAGTTTTAAGAGAAGCACAAGAACATGAAGAATCTGCTGGCAAAGATCCAATGGGACTTGCAGCAGCAGCATTATACCTGTCATGCGTTAAAAATGGAGAAGATAGAACTCAAAGAGACATAGCTGAAGCTGCAAATGTAACTGAAGTAACAATAAGAAATAGATACAAAGGACTGAGATTAGATCAGAGTATTGAAAGGTAGAATGAGATAGGATGCCACAAACAAAACCAGTCATTGCAATTGTAAACGTAGTAGCTTCTGCTACAATTGATCAAAAATTAGACCTTGTCGATATTACAAAAAAATTCCCAGATGTAGAATACCATCCTGAGCAATTCCCAGGAGCAGTGTTTAGACTTAAAAATCCAAAAACAGCTACTTTGTTATTTAGTTCAGGCAAAATGGTTTGTACAGGTGCAAAATCACAAGAATTAGCAGAAACAGCAGTATCCAATGTAGTAAAAATTTTAAGAAAAGGTAAAATTAAAATTAAAAAAGATGCCGTAGTTTCAATTCAAAATATTGTTTCTTCAATTAACTTGGGCGGCAAAGTCAACTTGGAACAAGCAGCAAGAACATTGCCAAGAAGCATGTACGAACCAGAACAATTCCCAGGTTTGATTCACAGAATGCTTGACCCAAAAACAGTCATCTTGATTTTTGCATCAGGAAAACTAGTTTGTGTTGGAGCTAAATTAGAAAAAGAAATTCATCGTTCAGTCCACCAAATTCACAGTCTATTAGAAGAAAAAGACTTGATGGTATACGATTAATTTTAAAAAAAGCTATTCAATTTTTAATGGTATTTCAATAGATCCAAAACTTTCATTGACCCTAAAATTATAATTTTTAGAGGAATCATATATGAATTGATTTCCACCATAACCAATATTTGGTCCAAACATCATATTGAAAATAAATGATGTTCCAGGACTAATTGGAATTTGACCAGATATAAAGTCCATTCCAGCATACTTGAATGCTTTAGAGCCATCCCAAACATCATAGTTACAAATTGAAGGTCCAGTACATTTCAGTGAAATAACTTCATTAGAGTTATTTTCAGCCATAATTCTTAAACGAAGCATAGCCTGACCAGAAGAACTTATTTCAAATTCATTTCCAAAATTTCCAATCCCAGGATAGTAGTAAGTTATAGATCCAACATCATATCTATCAGAAGATTTTTTGAATTCAGTAAATTCAAGATTTTGTTTAATTTCTTTTTCACAATTGAGTCTTTTGTAATTAGATTTAATGGATTGACATTCAGATACAATTGAATCAGATACAGATTTTACAGAATTATCACCTACGGATATAATACCAGATTTTACAAGGTGGTTAATTCCACTCAGAAAATCAGATTCAGTAATTTGGCCATCAGCCCACCATCCTGCGTTGTTTTTGACCCATGTAGGAATTTTATCACTCTTTTGGGAAAGAGTAGAAGTATCAACTTCAATGATTTTTTCTTTTATTAAAAATTGAATTCCTTGAACAAATGATGAATCATCGATAGAGCCGTCAGCCCACCATCCTGCGTTGTTTTTAATCCAAACAGGGACTTTTTCAACAGATTTTGACATACGATACTTGGGATCTATTTTATCAAGAAGTGGAGTCATGTTTTGACCAGAGATTTTAACAATTGCTGCTGAAAAAATGTTAGATGTAGAACCATCAGGCATAGTGAAATCCACATACTTTGCATAAACAGTGTCACCAGGCATTGAAACTAGACGATTCTTTGCAGTATCTCCTGAATCAGCAACAAAAACACGTCCTTTGAAAATTCCACTATAAACTCCAGTTTCCACAACTTGTATTTCAAGCCCATCAGGTGAAGAGTCAGACCAAACAGATATTGTAAATTTATCAGCAAAATTTGGATATTCCTTTTTGTTCATGTCATTATCGTGAACATAGATATCTACAAAAGAATTTGAAGAGATAATTTCTTGTTTCCAATAAATTGTACCAATATTGGAAGGTTCTGCAAATGCAACAGGAATTATAAAAATCAGTAAAGGAAGAATCAAGACAAGTAGGTTCATAAAAAAATTATTTGGTTTTAATTATATAAAAACTAGAACTAGTGATCAATAGTGCTAACTAAAAGAATAAAAATAAAAATAGAAAAAGGAAGTTATTCCAGGTCTAGGTGAACATCAAAACTACCAAATGGTTCATTGATTCTAAAGGTATAACTCTTTGAAGAATCATACTCAAATTCAGTTCCACCATATCCAATATTTGGACCAAATAAGATATTGAATTCTCTTGCATCACCAGGGTTCATTACGATTTGTCCACTAGTGAAATCCATTCCAGAATATTTGAATGCCTTTGAGCCATCCCAAACATCGTAGTTACAAATAGCTGGACTAGTACAGTTTATTGCTGTAATTTCAGAACTAGTATTTTCTGCAAGCATGCGGACTGACAATATTGGTTGTCCAGTTGGAGTGATTTCAAATTCATTTCCTTCAGAACCTACACCAAACCAATGATATGTAATTGGTCCTAGATCAAAGTGCTCAGCACCTGTTTTGTAGGTATGAACTAAAATCTCTTGTTTAATTGGTTTTTCACAATCAAGTCTTTTGTATGCTTTTACTATTTCTGAACATTTTTCAAGTTCAGCCTCTAGTGAAGCAATAACAGGGTCATCGCTTGAAGATGCAGAGGATACAGATTTTTTGGATTCTTGTACTTGTGTAATACTCATGATTCCTTCTTTGATCAAGAATTGAATTCCTTGAACAAATGAATCGTCATCAATCGTTCCTTCTGCCCACCAGCCTGCATTGTTCTTAACCCAAGCTGGAACATCAGCGTAAACTGATGATACACTTGAACCAACAAGCAGGAGTACAGCAATTGTAGAAATTGCAGTTAACACGGTTTTCATTATTGAGCAAACGAGTTAATTGTATTTAAAATGGTGCTAAATTAAATTCTAGTGCTAAAATATTTTGAAATTATGAAAAAATATAGTGCTAACTAAATTTTAGACAATTCTTGTTTATATGCAAATCAAAATGAATTCTCAGGGTATTGAAAAATAATTATTCAAGATCATCAAAAAGGGAGAACTATGCAAGATTATCATAATGAATTAACTGAAAAAGAGGTTAAACAGTTTGTCAATGAAAGATTCTTAGAAGTAAAAAGTAGTAAAAAAATAAAAGAATTAGTTACATTTCAGGCCATGAACAAATATTTGATAATGGCACACAATCAAGAGGAATTACGAGTATTAGGTAGAATTGTTGCCAGTAATAAAAAAAGAAAATTATCAGAAATAATGATTGATTATGAAAATAATCTAAAATTAGCTTTACAATCAAAGCCAACAATAAAAACACATAGTAATGTATTGATGCATTGTTTTGGATTTTTTTCCAAAGAATTTTCAGATTTAGAAAAAGAAAAGTTTTTTGATTTATTAACAGATTATAAAAATGAAAAAATAACAATCGGAAAAATACTTGCAGAAATTCACCCAATAGTATACAGGTTTAACAAAACATACCTAGCAGGACAAACATATTTTTTACTATATTCAAATCCAGAACAAGGAAATATTTTTAAAATATTGGAAATCGATAAAACAAAAAAATAAAATTAATTTATCAATTAAGAAAAGTCAGTGTTGTATACAGGTCTAGCACCTTCAGGTACTTCAGCTGAAGCAGATTCAGATACAGGTTTTCCCCTAACTTGATAAACCCTCACTTTATGAAATACATTGTGTGAGGAAAATATTGCCAATCCAGCAATTGCAGCACCAATGAAATTTCTGATAGTAATTTCCAAACTAGGCTCAGATGCAACCAATGAGAGTTCAAATACGACATAAAAGTTATCAAATAACCAAAATGCCAGAGTCACCCAAGCAAGTATTCCACCTATCAAATAACCTAATCTGGCTTTCTGTTTTACAAATGAAATAGCAAACAAAATGGCAGCGTACCAAATTACGGAACCAATTAACCAAGGAATTTGCCAAACATCATTTCTATCATCCAACCAATAGTAAGTTGTGCCAATGAAAGCCATGGCACACAAAGTAATTAACAGAATTTTTTGATTCATTTTGTATGAAGTCTTTTCTCCTTCAGATTTAGAAATAGAATTGAAAGTTTTAGCCTCTTCTCTAGCAATTTGAATTGCTTGAGTCATATGTGCTAATTGGACAGGAATTAATTTTTGTGCAGAGTCATCTTTTACTACAGAATCATGTACCAGACTATCAACTAGAGGTCTTGCCAAAGAAGCTTTAACTGGAGTAACTAAATCAATCCAATACGAAGAAAGTCTAGGAGTTAAAAATGGAATTTGAATTACATTCAAGTTTCGATTAAGAATTGAAGAATACAATCTCATCAATTGTTCATATGTCATTACATCAGGTCCACCAATCTCTAGAATTTTTCCCGTAGTTTCAGGATTTTTCATTGAACCTATCAGATATTCAACAACGTTATCAACTGCAATTGGTTGTGTTTGAGATTTAACCCATTTTGGACAAACCATTAGAGGTAATCTTTCAACAAGATATCTAAGCATAGCATAAGAGCCACCTTCAGCACCTACAATAACTGATGCTCTAATTTCAGTCACAGGAATAGTTCCACTTGCCAAAATTTTCCCTACATCATGTCTACTTTTCATATGTTTTGATAATTCTAAACCTTCGTTAACCAAACCGCCTAGATAGATAATTCGCTTTACACCAGAATCAGTAGCAGCCTTTAAGAAATTTTGAGCCTGTTGTTTTTCTCTATTTGCAAATTCAGCCCAATCTTTTTTTGAACCTTCCATTGAATGAAGCAAATAATATGCAGTTTCAATGCCTTCGGTAGCAGCAATTAAAGAGTTAACATCAAATGCATCGGCTTGAACACGTTTAACATTTTCAGTGTCAGGGTATTTTGATCGAGACATTGCAGTAACTGTAAATCCAGAATCAGTTAATTTTTTCAAAAGTTTTTTGCCAATAAAACCACTTGAACCAGTTACCAAAATATCATATGGGCTGTTTTGAGAAACTGTGTCAGACATTGTTAAAATTCATCACTCAATTTCTTTAACTTGCGTAAATCGGTGATTTCTATATTACTACTAAGGGTAATGATTTTTGCAAGTTTAGGATTTGCTTTTTCGCCAAGTTTCAACACAGTATCACCACGTAATCTAACCTCAATAGTAGTTTTTTTCTGTGCCAAATCTTTTGCAAGTTCTTTAGCTTCAGAAAGTTGTTTTAAGAAACCAGGCATTTTTGTAATTTCAATTGGAATATCAATTATATCAATTATTTTTGTACTACCGTCAACATGAAAATTCATTGTAGGGGAATCATTGCAAGTTATGCTTAATTTTCCGGTATCAAGATAAGATAAAAAATTAGCGGGAAGATCAAAGTTTTTCATTGTCATCCACACCTATTTTGTTGCTGTAATGGTTAGTTTACCGGTAAGGGAAACTGTACCTGTTGGGACAACTTGCTTGTCTTTCATAATCTTACCAGCCATCTCAAGATTATCAAAATGATAAGTGATTGAGGCGTGTTTCTGTGTAAGTTTGTCAAAGATTTCAGCAAGAAGGTTAGCCCATTCTTGTTCTTCTGTACCTGCCATAATAGAAAAATTTGATTTATGATATTTAACCGACGAGAAGTTTTTGGACTAGTGCTAAGAAATCACATTGTTAAAAAAAATTGGCACTAGTACAAATGATTACCATTAGTTAAATATCTTAAAAGGATAAAAAATCAATGGTCTACATAAGGGCTAAAAAAGTCAAATCCGATCAATATTTGTATTTAGTAAAAAGTGTCTGGGATTCTAAAAAAAGTACATCCAAACAAGAGATTGTCAAATATTTAGGAAAAGCATCAGAAGTAGTAAAGGATGACATACCATTAGAATTTAGAAATAATGCAAAAATTTTATCAGTTCTAGCATCATATAATCCTGAAGACATTCAAAAAAGAGAAGATGCAACAAAAAAATCAAAACAACAATTATTTAAAAAATTGACAGACGGAAATATAGAAGAATGTATTAAAATTTACAAAAATTACGTTGAAATATTTAACATAGCAGATTTCTTTGATAGAATTTTAAGACCAGTGATGTCGAAAATAGGAGAAGATTGGGATAGTGGGAAATTACCAATTGCAACAGAGCATGTAGCAAGTAATGTTGCCCAAACACTAGTAAAAATCATCATGGAGCAAGTTTCAGGTACTGGAAATAAAAAGAAAATAATGCTCTGTGTACCAGTTGGAGAAGAACATCATATAGGCTGTGATGTGCTTGAAACTTATCTAACAATCAAGGGATTCAAAGTTTTCAATATGGGCACATCAATTCCAACTGAATCAATTATTGAGTTCATAGACATGAAAAAACCAGACATAGTTTTAATTTCAATTACTATACAAGATAATGTATTAGCTGGACAAAGATTGGCAAAGAGAATCAGAGAAAAAAGTAAAATTCCAATTTTAGTCGGAGGCTATGCATTGCAAATTGATAATCCACCAAAATTTGAAGGAAATGTAATTGGGGATGCTAGTTTGGAAGATATTCCAAAAATACTAAGAAAAATACCATTAACAATTTAGAAAAGATTCAATTTTTGGAGTACATAGAATTGAACTATGTGCAGCAGAATCAGTCCCAATACCATAACTGACTGTAGAGTCTCCAACAAAAAACAAACCATCAATTCCAGGAATTACATGAGGCATTTTAGACTTCCAAACTTTTCCAGGTTCCTTTACTACAGATTCAACTAATTTCCATGCCATTGGACGTTCCCAAAGTAATGAAGAAGTAAATTTTGGATAAATTGAAGATATTTCTTGCTTCATTTTACTTACAATATTTTTAATTTTTTCAGAATCTTCGGTTTCAGAAGGAAGCACAGGAGTCCCTGCAATAATCAAATGCTCACCAGAAGGAGAAACAGATGGGGTAATATTAGAAATGAAAAAAATACCCTTAGTAACATAATCATCACCCACAGGAAAAACAACTTGACGAGTATCTATTTGGGAATTTAATGCAAAATGTACTTCAACAACAGATGTTGTTTTATTTAATTTATCAATTTTTTGTACAAATTTTCTGTCAATTACATTTTCTTCAAATAATTGATTTAATGCAGTATATGCAGGATATGAAATTACAACAGAATTTGTAGGGATGAGTTTTTCAGAATTTGAGGAGTCATTTACAATAACTCCCGTTACTTTAGAATTTTCAATGACTACTTTCTTCACAGATTGTTTCATTTGAATTTCGCCACCTTTCTCTAAAATATAGTCTCCAAGAACATTACAAATAGAATCATAACCACCGCCATCAGGGTATGCAAACTCACTGGTTCCACCCTTAAACGGATTAGCTCTAATGATGGTTCTAGCAAATTCACCTAGTGAAATGTGATCAGCAGTATCAGCAAAAGCTAACATGCATACTGCTTCAAAAAATGCGTTTGTGTCAGCATCCAAGTTATCGGTAATTTTGGTTAGTGGTATTTCATCCCATAATTCAGTTTTTTCAATAGAGGAAAATGCCAATGGCAATAATAATTTAAGAAGTCTAACTCTACTTTTGAATGGTATCAAAGATAGTTTCAGTAAATCAATCATACCTTTAGGATAAATATGAAATCCAGTTGTAGCATAGAATGCAATATCATCGACTTTTGCAAGCTTTAATCTAGATTCAATTCCCAAATTTTTTAAAATAGTGAAAATGGCAGATTTTTTGTAAAAAGGCATTATATGAAATCCGTTATCAAGAACATGATTTCGATACTTCATCGATGCGGTTCTGCCACCCAATTTACCAGATTTTTCCAATACCATTACTTTGTGACCTTTATTTGCTAGCAAAGCACCAGTTGTCAAACCACCTACTCCTGCGCCAATAATGACTGTAGGAGAAGACATGAGTAAATTTCTTAATTTTTCTATTTAATTGAGGCTAACTTAATTCTCTAGTGCTAACTACTTTTGAATTTAAATTGATTTAGAATAGGATTCAGCACAAACAATGAATTCAGACATTACAGAATTCATTCTTTTTAATAAATAAATTTTCAAAAATGGAATTAATCGTAAAATACCATTAAGTTTTAAATCCACAATAATTAAAATTTCAGTTCCAATTGAATTTGAATTATAAGTTTCAATAAAGGAAGTACCTTTAGCAGGACCACTTAAAATAAACACTTTGTGGATATTGGGTTCAATAATTACATGTTTAGTTTTGATGTCTATTTTTTTACCTAAAAAAATAATTGATTCTAATACAATTTTTTCATTTGAAGAATCACTAATTATTTTTAATGATTTAAAATATTTTGGCATGATTTTATGAAAATTTTCCACATCAGTACTAATTTGAAATATTTTATCAGGTTCAAGAGTACTTTTTTGAATTAGATTAAAACTACTCATTAGTGATCTTTTTAGATAAATAATCCCATAAATTTGATTTTATCACTTTCATATCAGGATAAAATTTTTGTATTTCAAAACATAGATTGACCAAAGATTGTTTTACAGCATCAGTTTTAGCAGGATCAGTTAAAGGGTATAATCGAATTGTTGTTTTTTCTTTACTAGTCATCAGATGAATAAAGAATTCATGGTGGGAATCATCAATTACAACTGCAGACAATAAGGCATTACTACCTCGCGTATCAATATACATATCTTGAATTTTAATTAAAGGAGATTTTTGAAATATGGGCTTAAACAAAATTGAAAAATCAAAAAGATTCAAACTTTTATCCAATACAATATGAGGCATCAACTATTTAGAAAAATAATTTATAAAAACATAATTAAATAAAATTCATAGTGCCAATTAATTTTAAACATTCTAGTGGTAAAAAAATAGTAATTAAGCTTTATTTTTGACCATTTTAGCACTAGATAAAAAAATTTCAGTCTTTTAAATAAAATAAAAACGTAATCAGACTATGTTAACTGAATTAATTCATCAAAAAAATTGTAAAAAACATGAAATGATTACAGATATGCACACAGGAGAAATTGCATGCAGTAGTTGTGGAATTGTTTCATTAGAACCAATATTAGATCTGGGTTCCGAAACTGCAGGTCTTAATGCAAACGATTATCAAAATAATTCAAGAGTAGGATCCAAAAGATCACTAAAAATGATTGACATGGGACTATCCACGCTAATTGAAGCTAAAGACAAGGATGTAACAGGAAAATCATTATCAATTGAAAATCGAAGAATGTTCTACAGATTAAGAATGTGGGACAGAAACAGTCGTTCTGCAGTTACTTCAAAATCATTTCAAAAAGCATTTACATTACTTGATGCAATTAGTTCAAAATTAGGACTACCAGAATCAGTAGTTGAAGAGAGTGCATATTTGTTTAGAAAAATTGCAGCAAGAAAAATTCTTGCAGGTAGATCAACAGCAGCTATGTTATCTGCAACAATTTACATAACATGCAGAATCACAGATACACCAAGAACATTACAAGATATTTCAGATGCAGGTAACATTAAGAAAAAAGTGCTACAAAGGACATATAGATTTCTTGCAAAAGAAATGGATCTCAGTCCCGAAGCATACACTCCATCAGAATTTGTTACCAGAATAGCAAAAGGATTGTCTATCTCTGAAAAAACACAAAGATTGACGTTCAAAATATTGGATTTATGTGCAAAAAAGCATGTTTCAACAAGTAAAAATCCAATGGCAATGGCTGCAGCAGCCATACATTTGGCATCAACAATCAATGCTGAGAAAGTGTCTCAATTGAAGATATCAAAGATTTCAGGTATCAGCGCAGTAACAATCAGAGAAAGAAGAAAAGAGATTATAGAAAAAGTTGGAGAAATAGAAATTGGGTAGAACTTGTAGAAATATCTGTAAAAGATATCAAGCAGATCCAGTTCCAAATAAAATCAGATATGAAATTGGACAAAAAAGATGTACATTTTGCGGAATTTTCTTATCTTTAGATGATGTAAGATGCATTTGTTGTAAAGCAGTCTTAAGAACAAAACCAAGAAGTAAGAAGAAATAATTTTTTTATTTTCTTCTAAATATTTTATTTCTAAAAATAATTAAAAATATCATAGTAGGAAATCCAACCAGTATGGAAATTCCAATTATAAAAGACACATAGTCATTGAAAAATAATTTTGTTTCAAACCAAGCTTTTGGAAGAGTTGTAAAAAAATCAGACCCAGAGAAATCTTCAATTGTACCTACTGCTAAAGCATATTTTCCACTTTGATTTTTTTCATCAGAAACTAAAATGAAATATTGTCCATCGGCAGGAATTATTGTTGTAACTTCTTGTCGTTCCCAATAGGTAACTTGTCCAAATGGTTCATAGAATTCGTTTCCAGGGTAATCACCCTCATAAAGAAATTTCTGTACACTTGATTCAATATTTGATGAAGTTCCAGCCCCATTAAACAAATCATCGTTCATTAAAATTAAAGATGGGGAATAATTCTCCAAACCCTCGAGTTTAGGAATAACAATACTTGCATAAAATGAGTCATCCTTTTTGGCATCAAATGTATAAAATTTACTTTCCTCCACGCCTAAATTATCATAAATAGCCCAAGAAATTTTATGATCTGGAATAACTAATGCTGATTCAAAATCCCTATGGGAGTCATCATGACTAATTAATTTATGAGCATGTGCAAAAGGTGAAATTGATAGAACAATTAGAATTAAAAATAAAAATATTACTTTCCTCACAACATTTAGTTAAAAAATTAGTATTTTAACAAAAATGCATTTGATAAAGTGTTAGCACTATTAAAAAAAAGTTAATTATTCATATAGATAAAAAATAAAAACATAGAGTTGCAATACAAGGTGAAAAAATGCAATATATAGAAAGAGAGTTAGCTCCAGATACAAAGATACCAATTAGAATAGGATTCATTAAACCAAATGGAGCACCTTCAATTATTTCATTATGGTATATCGATATTGATGGAAAAATTTATTGTGCAACACAAAAAACTGCAAAAATCCTCCAGTATTTAGAAAATCAACCAATATGTGGTTTTGAAATTGCAGCAGATAAACCACCTTACAAAGGTTCACGGGGAGAAGGTAAAGTTAAACTCATACCATCAAAAGGATCAGAAATATTAAAAATTTTAATTAAAAAATATTTAGGAGATAAAGAATCAACATTATCTAAATTTCTATTAAGTCATTGTAAAAATGAAATTGCCATAGAAATTACACCTACAAAAATATTTCATTACGACTATTCAAAACGAATGAAGGGAATTTAAAAAATGAATGATGATGGATGTCCCACGTGTGGTTCAAAAAATTATGGAACTGTAGAAATGAAGAAAAATAGTGAAGGACTAGTTGCTTGGAAAAAACAATGTTATAATTGTAAAAAATTTTGGCATGGTTCAGACTTTTAGCACTATAATCTATATTTAGCACTAGTTTAAATAAAATATTTCTTAAGATATGGTATGTTATCACAACAGACAGAACAACAAAAACCACCAGTATTGAAATTTTTAACAATAATTTCAATTGCTACAGCAGTAATCTTGGTGTTTACAATCACACCATGGAACATAATCCCAACATCAATTACTGAAGATGTCAAAGTAATTGCTACAACTGAATTAGGTTGTGTGGGGGAATCAGTTTTAGGACACTCAGTTGTTGTTGAAAACTGCTCAGCTAAAGTGGGGGACACAGTATCGGCCACATTTTACGTTCCAGCATTAGAACAAAATGGATATTATGACAAAATTCATCAAAAACTAGAAAAGGTCACCCCTTAATTCTACTTTTTATTAAAAAAGTCATCAAAACAAATAAGAACTAAAAAATTATTTCAAAAACATGTCAAATAAAGTCAAATGTTCACACATCTTAGTTGAAAAACAAAGTCAAGCTTTAGAAATATTAGAAGAAATCAAAAAAGGTAAAAAATTTGGTGCAGCAGCCAAAGAAATTTCAACATGTCCAAGTAGCAAAAAAGAAGGAGATCTAGGGTATTTTACAAAAGGAATGATGGTAAAAGAATTTGAAGATATTGCATTCACATTACAAATTGGAGAAATATCACAACCAGTAAAAACAGAATTTGGATATCACATCATTAAGCGATTAGGATAAGAAATTCAATCACAATGACAGTTTTAAGTCACAAAGTATTAAATGAAATTTTAGATTATTTAGAAAAATCAATTAATAATTTAGCTGCAGATGGGGCAGATAATTTAGAAATTGATGGAGGTACAGAAGGAATGAAAAATTTTCTAGAAAATCAATTCGACATACGATTAGAAAATTTACTAATTTCAAAAAATAGTAGTATTCATCATTTAGAATCAGGAATGAAAAATTTAGTGATACAAAAAAAACAAGAAATCATAGAAAAAATTTCAAAACAATTTAATAATTAAATAAAAGCATCCAAACCCGTTTTAACTGAAGGATCCTTATTCTTTTCTAAAACTTTAGTCATTTTTGACCCCATGGACTTTGCTGCAGTGATTTTTCTCTTACCAATCCAATAATACGTTTCATCAATAGTATCTTTAGCAATCAGTACAACTAATTTTCCAGTATCCTTTCTTCCAGTTCGGCCTCTTCTTTGAATAAATCTAATTGAACTTGGTACATTATCATAAAAAATAACTTGATTCACTTCTGCAATATCTAAACCTTCTTCACCTACACGAGTAGCAACTAAAACTTGAAATTCACCATCTCGAAATTTTTGGACAACTTCTATTTGCTTTTTTTGTTTCAATCCAGTATCACCAGCTTTTCCAATTAAAATCCCAGCAGATATCCCCATTTCATTAAGTTGAGAATGAATCATGTTTACAGAATCACGATAGCTAGTAAAGATCAAGGCTTTCCCAGGAACAGAGTTTAAAATTTCTTTTAATTTTGGAATTTTTGAATGTTCAATTCCATTAGATTGTGCTTCTTTTGCTAAAGATAATGCTTTAGTAAAATTTGGATCAACTTCAAACAAATCTTTCACTCCCACACCCTTTTTTGCTTGTGCTCGCTTACAAAATTCTAAAAAAGGAGTAATACCATGAGCTTCAAGAATATTTAGAGCATAATGAATTCGAATTCCAGAAAACAAAGGTTTTGCAGATTTTCGACTTTTAGATAAGACAAATGGCCTTAACCGTAGTAACGATGAAAGAGATTGTTGGTTATTCAAAGGTAAACCATTTTTTTGAAGTAAATCATATCGTTCATCCAATGCAGATTTTAATAATTTTTGAATAGATTTTAGTTCTGGAGGAAGTTCAACATTAATCCATTCAGTATTAGTCTCTTGGATGTAAGGTTTTACATCAGGGCTATCTTCATTTCTCTCAGCTACAGTTGAAATTTGTAATCGTGTTAAAATTTCAGTTGCTTTTTCTTGTTCACTAGGTAAGGTAGCAGTCATACCCAGAAGACGAGTAGATGAATTTTCAAAATGTTCAGCTATGCTAGAGTAAGCATAATCACCAGTAGTTCTATGAACTTCATCAAAAATCACAAGATGAAATTGTTGTGATTTTACAACATTATGATTCATATCATTTCTAGCTACTTCTGGAGTTGCACATATTATTCTGCTACTCCAAAGATCCTTTCGTTTTTCAACAGAATCTTCACCAGTGATTAATACAATGTCATCAAAGGTTAAATTTTTTTTTAAAAAATCAAAATGTTGGTTAACTAAGACTCTTGTGGGAGCTAAAAAGAGAATTACTCCAGACTCTTTTAACAAAAATTCGGAAATCACATGTAATGCAATAGTTGTTTTTCCAAGACCTGTAGGTAAAACAACAATACAGTTTTCATGAATTGCCTGATTAGCAAGATTAATTTGATAATCTCGTTTTTCAACAGAATTTTTTTGTATGTATTTTTTTTCAATATATTCAATCAAAGTATAAAGAAAAATGAGAATTTAGGAATTTTATGTTTTCTGTGTGAAAAATACTATGAACAGATCAACAATTAATTAAAAACTTCTAGGCACAAAAATAAATGGTTTTCACAGTAAAAGTAGCAAGATAAGTTTAGATAATTAGAAATTAAAAATTAATTATGATTTCCAAAGGCCTCATAATAGGAATTATTGCAATAATTGTTGGGGCAAGTTTACTGGTGCTAACAACTTAAAGAAAATAATTATTTTAAAAAGGCCAAAATTCCACCAGCTATTAAACCACCAATTACAAGAACAATCATACTTTTTCCAGAAAATACAGAATCAGTGTATTTACTCCAAGGACTAGTCATATTTTGTAAATAATGATTTGATTCATTAAGTTTGTGAATTACATAAGAGTTCCACATTTCATAACGTGATACAAATAGAAGTAAAAATAGAGAAAACCATGCCACTATTATGCAAAGAATGTAATGGAAGAAGATTCCCCATTGCATTTCCTGAACAAAGAGATGCGCTATGGCTTTGTGAAAAATGTAAAAATTTTGTCGATATTAAAGACGAATTTGTTAGAGAATGGACAGAAGAAGAAATAAATCAAAATAAAACAAAACTTGAAAATTTTCAAAAAGAAGTGACTTCTGAAAAAACACCTGAAATTAAAAGACGTAGTGGCGTAAATTAGAAAATGCATTGGAATAAATAATTTAATTTTTCAAACAAATTGTGGTACTTCTAAACAAAAAGAGTATAATTAGAAATATGATGCTAGTAATCGGAGGAATATTTGCACTAGTTTTTTCTATTTTACTAATTAATGATTTAGAATCAGATACAATTACACAATGGACAGTAATGACATCATACTTTATGATAATTTTCCTAATCATTGGGGCAGTACTTAGAATTACTCAAAAATAATGCTCAAATATCCTGTCCAGTAGTTACCCATTCAAGGGTACGAAGTGCACCCTGATAATATTTCATAGCTGCATCAGGGTCAGGTAATTTTGAAACATCGATTAATCTTTGTTCAATAATTTTTCTAAATATTTCAATATCTTTTTCAGTTTTCATAAATTAGTTAGAAATTTTTAAAGTATAAATTAATTGATCAAAAAATTCAGGATTTATTTTAAAAAATTTCTTTGAATTTCTATATTCAATAAAAACAAGATTGTCTTCAATTAATTTTGAAGCATATGTAGATACTGTAGATGGAGATTTTTGTACTTCCTTTACTAGAGTCGTAAAAGAGTGATTTTTTTGAATTAATGCCAAAAGAATTTTTTTGGGAGTGATTTGCCTAGAACGTCTAAAAATTTTTTGAGATAATTCAGATGAAGATAAAGGGTAAAAACAACTTACACGAGGAGTTTTTACTGATTTAATGAATCCATTAGATTCCAATTGGCGTAAATAATGTGAAACCACTCCATTAGCCAATCCTGTTAAACTCTTTAATTCAAGATAACGTATTCCAGGATTTTGATTTATGAGATTAAGAAAAAGAGATTCTCTACTAGATAAAGTAGAAAAATCATATGATTTTTTCATTTGTTTGTTTTGCGTTACTGATTCTAACATAGCCATTGTTAACGTAGTGTTATGTATGGGTATCCAGATGTTACAGATGTAGTTGCAATGATATCTAATGTGTCAGATTTTGACCATTGTTCACCATTTGGACCAACTGCAGGTAATGTGGTATCAACATACTCAACATAGAGAGTATCACCTTCTTGAGCATGCAAGTTATCACCATTTGATTCTTCATGGTCTTGTATGTAGAAGAAGTATGGGTTTTTCTGTTTCCAATTACCATCTTGTGTTGCTTCAATTGTAATTCCTGCCAAGTCACTATCAGACCAAACTCTATAATTCAAATCAACTTTATCTTTAGGCATATCACCCAAGTCTTTTTCATTAAGTTTGAATTGAACTTTATTGTATTGATCCAATGGGTATTCATCTTCTAAGAATTCAATAGATGCTACACTCCAACCGTATGTTAGAGTTTTAGTAATTACCTTATTGTCTTCAGGATTGTATTCCCAATTTACAGTAACTGCGCCATCTCTACCGGTTTCAATTTTTGCATATTCATCAAAAGGAGAATTCTTACAACTGGTTCCACCAAGTTTTGTGTCCACAATTCCGTCATTATTCATGTCATGATCAGATGCACTGAGTTTTAGACGTCCATAAAACACTCCACTGTTTGGATCTGTTTCAATTAATCCTTCAGAATCACTGTCATTACAAACACCTAGTTCAGCATTTGAGTTACCATCACCACGTGCAGTAATTGTTAATGCAGAATCAGTAGTAGCGCCAATTCTATCTCTTTTTTCAGAATCAACATTCCATCCAGGAGCATATATCATGATAGTTACTTTACCCCACCATTTAGCGTCTCCACTAAGTTCTTTATCAAGACAAGTTGCTAGATCTTTAGCACTGCCACAAAAGAAAATTTTAGGTTCTGCATTGTAGTTTTTCATAGCATATGAAATTCCATTTTTAGAAGATTTTTCATTGCCCACAGGAAAAGTAAAATCAATTTGCTGAGTAGATGAATTAACATCAGTTAGCAAAAGATTAACGAGTCCAGGTTCTTCAAATGAAATTGTTTTTGTTAGAGTTCCAGAAAGAGATGATGTACTATCAGTAATTGTTCCATCTTTTACGATATCAAAATTAAATGATGCATCATCAATATTTTTCTGGCTCATACCTTCACGAATCTCAAAATTAAAGAGATATTCAATTCCAGGTTGAAGTGGTCCTGCCGGTTGCCAAGACATACCAATATCATACTGTCCATCAGATGTAATTTTTCTCAAATTACCATCATCAACTCCAGCATATGCAGATAGAGGTACGAAAGCAACCATTACTGTTGCAAATAAAATCAGTAACGAAGTTTTCCATGTCATTGAAAAAACATTATGATGTCATCTATTATACCCCCAAGATCATTTTCTCCATAAAATACATTGAGATACAATAAAGAATTATTCTAAATTGCTAGAATATAGAAGGACATAGAAAATATAGATTTAGGAGGTTAAAAAAAAATCAGATAATCCATATATCATATTTTTGAATTCAAAAAAACAAATCATAGCCTATCTATTACTAAAACTACAAAGTATTTGATTACAAAATTGCCAAACACTAAATAATTTATCTAAAAATATTTGATCATGGCAATTCCATGTAAATTACCAATTCTAAAAAACATTAGTTACCTTAGTGGCATAATGTTTACATTTTCAATATTCATACCTTTAATTTCTGAAACATCATCCACAGTTGACACTAATTCACTAACTATACTTTCAATAACAGGAATGATAATATCATTTGGAATAGGTATGAGAATTAGAAAAAAATTAGCAAAGAAAACTAGAAAATTTTAAACTAGTTTGTAATTTTCATGAATCCTTCTTGAACTAGAAATTGAATTCCTTGAACAAATGATGAATCATCGATAGAGCCATCAGCCCACCATCCTGCGTTGTTTTTAATCCAAACAGGAATTTCAGATGTATTAGATTCCATTGTAGGCATATTAGCAGCAGTAATTAGAAAAGAAGAAGTGGTTACAGTTGATTTAGAATTACCATATTGAGACTTTACAATATATTTTCCATCAGAAAATTTTTCATTTAGTTGTACAGTGTAAGAAAATTTGCCATAAGTATCAACAGGTGTTTTTTTAGTTATGATTAAATTTTTACTAGTATCAAAAACAGTAATTCTCAAAGAACGGTCTTCATCATACTTGTTAACAGAACCAGTAAACAGTACAGATTCACCAATTGTATAAGATTCCTGATCAGTGTTAATATCTACAGTAAAATTATTTGCACTGTTATTTTCAGGCGGACCACCATATCCAAAAGCAGATTGTCCAACTGCAGTAATTGTAAAAATTGAAACCATAGTAATAATTAAAAATACATTAAGATTCATTTCAATATTTGATGTTTTAATTTGAATTTAAAGGTGGGGAATTTGACATATGTTCTAAAAAAATATTGATCGCAAATAAAATTGGAATTAACGAGATCCATATATGGAACATTTAGACACAATTGGTATGAATAATTCTTTTGATAGGCCAAATTGGGATGAATATTTTATGCTGCAAGCAGAATTAGCAAAATTAAGGTCTAATTGCATAACCAGACAAGTTGGCGCAGTAATTGTCAGAGATCACAGACAATTAGCAACAGGATATAACGGAACTCCACCAGGAATCAAAAATTGTTTTGAAGGAGGGTGTAAAAGATGCCAACTTAGAATGGAAGGCAAAATTGAATCAGGTGCATCATTAGATCGTTGTTTATGCAATCATGCTGAAGCCAACGCCATAATGCATTGTGCAATTTTAGGAATTGAAGCAGGTGTAAAGGGAGCTATTTTGTATACAACATTTGTTCCATGCCTGGAATGTACTAAGATGGCAATAACAATTGGGATAAAGAAATTTGTTTGTTTAGATAAATATCCAGAAACAGATTATGATTTGTTAGATGAAGCAGGTGTAGAAATAGTGCATTTAGAAAAATCAAAAATCGAGAAATGGGCCAAAGAATTAGTTAGCAAATATGAAAAAACGAGTGATTAAATGCAAGTCAAAGTAGCACAAGTAGAAAAAATAGAAACTATGCTTCCAGCAATGTTAGTTTCTGCAACATATGATGGCATGAGTAAATCAGCTGTTCTAAAATTTTATGAGCCAACAGAGCAAAAATTATTTTTATGGAAAGATGAAATAGGACATAAACCATATTGTTATTCAAAATTATCTCCAGATGAATTAGATTTTTTACAAGAAAGAGATGATGTTTTAGAAATTAAAACAATCAAAAAGCATGATTTGATTCAGGATAAAGAAATTGAAATGTCTAAGATAACAGTAGACAATCCACTATCAATTGGAGGAAATTATGGTGAAAGTATAAGAAATCAAATTGAAACATGGGAATCAGATATCAAATATTATGAAACATATTTGTACGATAGACAATTAGTTGTTGGAAAATATTATGAAATAACAAAAGGATTACTCAAACCACACGATATGGAAATTTCAGATGAAGTAAAACTCGCACTAAAAAGTTTGTTGTGGGATAAAGTAGATAGTAAAAGCATGATAGATGCTGAAGAATTTAAAGAATTTATTTCAGAGTGGGCAGATTTGCTTAATCAACCAATTCCAAAAATAAAAAGACTCAGCGTAGACATTGAAGTAGAATTTGATCCAGGAAGATTTCCAGATCCTAAACTTGCAGAAAAAAGAGTTACTGCGATAGGACTCAAAGGAACAGATGATTTTGATCAAATATTTGTGCTCAAAACAGAAGGAACCGATAAAGGAAATAATGAATTAAACGACAACATCAAAGTAACATTTTACGAGTTAGATAAAGAAAAAGAAATGATTGCAGATGCATTTAAGATAATTGAAGAATTTCCATTTGTAGTTACATACAATGGAGATGAATTTGATTTGCCATATTTGTACAATAGAGCAGAAAGATTAGGAATTACAAATGAAAACAATCCATTATACATGATGAGAGATTCTGCAACCCTAAAACATGGAGTTCATATTGATTTGTATAGAACATTATCAAATCGCTCATTTCAAATCTATGCATTCAGTCAATCATATACAGATTTTTCATTAAACAGTGTATCAAAAGCACTACTAGGAAAAGAGAAAATCGATTATGGTTTAGATTTTGATAAATTATCGCTTTATCAAACCGCAAATTATTGTTACAATGATGCACAGTTAACTTATGAACTTACAAGTTTTAACAGCGACCTGTTGATGAATTTACTTGTAATTATTGCAAGAATTGGAAGAATGCCAATTGATGACATTGCAAGAATGGGAGTTTCGCAATGGATTAGAAGTTTGTTATATTATGAACATAGAAAAAGAAATTCACTAATTCCAAAAAGAGAAGAATTACAAAAAAGAACAGAAGGGGTAATGTCAGATGCAGTGATCAAAGATAAAAAATATCGAGGAGGTTTAGTCGTGGAGCCAAAAGAGGGTATTCATTTTAAAGTCGTTGTGATGGATTTTGCAAGTCTATATCCAAGTATAATTAAAGTTAGAAATTTATCTTATGAAACAGTTAGATGTGCACACGAAGAATGTAAGAAAAATACAATACCGCAAACGAATCATTGGACATGTTCTAAAAAAAATGGATTAACAGCATTAATCATCGGATCATTAAGGGATTTACGAGTAAATTATTACAAAAGTCTCTCAAAAAAAGAAACATTAACTGATGAACAAAGACAACAATACACAGTAGTCAGTCAAGCACTCAAAGTAATTTTGAATGCAAGTTATGGTGTAATGGGTGCAGAAATTTTTCCGTTATATTTCCTACCTGCAGCAGAAGCAACAACAGCAGTTGGAAGATACACAATTTTAGAGACAATCAAAAAATGTGAAGGTACAGGAATTGAAGTACTATATGGAGATACAGATTCATTATTCATTAAAAATCCAACAGAAGAACAAATTCAAAAACTAATTGAGCAAGCTAAAAAGGATCATGGGGTAGACTTAGAAATCGACAAGACATACAGATATTGCGTATTAAGTAACAGAAAGAAAAATTACTTAGGAGTAACAAATTCAGGAAAAGTTGATGTTAAAGGACTAACAGGGAAAAAATCCCATACTCCAGCATTCATTAAAAAATTATTTTTTGAATTACTGGATGTTTTATCAGTAGTTCAAACAATGGAAGATTTTGTAAAGGCAAAAAAGGAAATTTCTGAGAAAATTGCAATATGTGGTAAAAAAGTAGAAGGCAAGGAAATTCCTTTAGAAGATTTAACATTTAATGTAATGCTAAGTAAAGCTCCATCAGAATACACAAAAACAATACCACAACATATCAGGGCAGCAAAGCAATTAGAAGGAATAAGAGAAATAAAAAAAGGAGATAAAATTTCATTTATCAAAATACTAAACAAACCAGGAGTAAAACCAGTAGAGTTAGCAAAAAAAGAAGAAATTGATGCTAAAAAGTATATGGAGTTTTTAGAATCTACATTGGAACAAATAACATCATCAATGGATTTAGATTTTGATACAATTTTAGGAAAACCAAAACAAACAGGATTAGACGAATTCTTTTGGAGTTAAAAAAATCATGGAAATAGATCCAATATTATTAACAATTTTAGGAGTGGCAGCAGGAGTTTTAATTCTAACAGGATGGGTAGATCAAATTTACAAAGGCTACAAATCAAAAAGCCTAAAAGATGTTTCAAGTTTTTTATTGATATTCATATCAGCAGGGGCAATATTGTGGCTAATTTATGGCATTATTGTAGTAGACATATTCATCATAGGCACCAATATTGCAGCCATTGTACTGATGTTTATCGTGCTAGTAATGAAAAAACAATATGATAAAAAAATAGAAACATCGTAGTTCAATGAAGAATTAAATACAATATAAAAAAATTCAGTAGAAGATGTTCATAATTAATTGTAAAAACTATGAAGAAATATCAGGAGATAAAATTAAAAAATTTATAAAAATTGCAGAGCAAGTTTCAAAAAAATATAAGGTAAAAATTGCAATATCACCACCACAGCATCTTATTGGATTAGTTGCAAATAGTTCAATTCCAATTTTAGCTCAACATATAGATGATTCAAAGATTGGGAGTACTACAGGCTACATAATTCCAGAATTATTAAAAAAATCAAAAGTAAAAGGTTCACTAATCAATCACAGTGAACATAGAATTTCAAGTAAAGAAATTGAAAAACTAGTTTTAAAATTAAAAGAATTAAAAATGATTTCAATAGTATGTGTAAAGGATGTAGCAGAAGTAAAAAAATATCTAAAAATTAATCCAGATTTTATTGCAATAGAACCACCAGAATTAATTGGTTCAGGAAAGGCAATATCTACAGAAAAACCAGATCTAATACAAAAGGCAGCAAGTATTGTAAATGATTCAAAAAATAAAACAAAATTACTTTGTGGTGCAGGTATTGTATCAGGGGAAGACGTTGCAAAATCAATAGAATTAGGATCAAAAGGGATCCTAGTAGCTAGTGGCATAATTAAAGCAAAAAATTGGAATAAAATAATTTCAGAATTTGCAAAGGCATTAGTTTAAAAAGCCAAAAAATTTACAAATTTCTGCATGGCAAAAAATAAACCAGTTTATGCATTTGAAGAAGCAGATAGTAAAAAAAGAATGCTTCTAGGAGGCAAAGGAGCAGGATTAAGTGAAATGACTCGATTAAAACTACCAGTACCTCCAGGATTTACAATTACAACGGAAGTTTGTAACAAGTATTACGATAACAATGGAAAACTTCCAAAAGATGTCATGCCAGCAGTAATGAAAAATATTACAAAAATGGAAAAAAAGACAGGTAAAAAATGGAATTCAACAAAAAATCCATTACTAGTATCTGTTCGTTCGGGAGCAGCAATTTCTATGCCAGGAATGATGGATACAATTTTGAATTTAGGGCTAAATGAGAAAACAGTAGAAGGTTTTGCAGAACAAACTAAAAATCCAAGATTTTCATGGGATTCCTATAGAAGATTTATTCAATTATTTGGAAAAGTGGTATTTGGAGTAAATGATGAAAAATTTGATCATGTATTGGATGATGCAAAAGAAAAACAAGGAGTTACAGATGACAGTAAACTTAGTGTAGAATCTTTAAAGTCAATTGTTTCAAAATATAAGAAAATATGTGAAGAACATACAAAAAGAAAATTCCCAGATACGCCAGATGAACAATTAGTATTGTCAATTGAAGCAGTTTTCAAAAGTTGGATGGGAGAAAGAGCAATAGTTTATCGTGAAAAAAATAACATTACAAAAGATATTGCTAATGGAACTGCAGTAAACGTAGTGACAATGGTATTTGGAAACATGGGAGATGATAGTGCAACAGGAGTTGTATTTACAAGAAATGGTCATAACGGTAAAAAAGAGATAGAAGGAGAATATCTAATTAATGCACAAGGAGAAGATGTAGTAGCAGGAGTTAGAACTGGAAAAAGCATAGAATTATTGAAAAAAGATATGCCAAAATCACATAAAGAATTAAGTAATGCATGTGCAAAATTAGAAAAACATTTCAGAGAACCTCAAGATATTGAATTTACAATTGAACAAGGGAAATTTTACTTGTTACAAACAAGAACTGCAAAGATGAGTGCAGCTGCATTAGTAAAAACATCAGTGGACATGGTTAAAGAAAAATTAATCAATAAAGATAAAGCACTTACCAGAATTCCAGCACAACAGTTAGAAGCATTATTACACAGAACAATGGATGAATCTAAAATTAAAGATTTCAAAAAATTAGCAAAAGGAATTGCAGCATCCCCAGGAGCTGCAAGTGGAATTGTAGTATTTGATGTTAAAAAGGCAATAGAATTAGGAGATTCAGGTAAAAAAGTCATTTTAGTTAGAAAAGAAACTAAACCAGAAGATGTTCCAGCATTCTTTTCATCAGAAGGAATTTTGACTAGTCTTGGAGGTAAATCATCTCATGCTGCAATTGTTTCAAGAGGAATGGGAAAACCATGTATCGTAGGATGTCCAGAATTAAAAATAGATTATGATAACAACATAGGAACTGCAAATGGAATGACAATCAAAGAAGGAGAAACAATCACCATTGATGGAAGTGAAGGAACTGTCTTTATTGGAGAAATTCCAACAGTAGAGCCAAAAGTAACAAAAGACTTTGAGCAAATATTGGCATGGGCACAAAAAACCAAAACATTAGGAATTAGAGCAAATGCAGATACTCCAGATATGGCAAAACTTGCAAGAAAGTTTGGAGGTCAAGGAATTGGTCTATGTAGAACAGAAAGAATGTTCAATGGCAGTGATAGAATTAACTTATTTGTAGAAATGATCATGGCAGAGAATATTGAAGATAGAAATAAAATTTTAGAAAAGTTAGGAAAATTACAAAAAAGTGACTTTATTGAAATCCTCAAAGCTATGGAAGGATACGAAGTAACTATCAGATTACTAGACCCACCATTACATGAGTTCTTGCCTAATCCAGAAGAATTAGTTGAAAAAATACAAAAATTAGAAGCAGCTGGAAAAACAAATGAAATTTCTGAAGCAAAAGTGGTTCTTAAAAGAGCAAGAGAACTAGCAGAAGTAAATCCAATGATGGGACACAGAGGAGTCAGAGTTGGTGTAACATATCCAGAAATATATGAAATGCAAATTAAATCAGTATTTGAAGCACTAGTAGAATTAACCAAAAAGAAAGTTAAAGCACATCCACAAATCATGATTCCACAAATCAGCAGTATTGCGGAATTAAATCACATCAAATCAATCTACGATAGAATTAAGAAAGAAACAGAAACAAAACATAAAATGAAATTAAAAATAAACTTTGGAACTATGATCGAAGTAGTAAGAGCTGCATTAACTGCAAATGAACTTGCAAGTACTGCAGAATTTTTCAGTTTTGGAACAAATGATCTAACTCAAGGAACATTTAGTTTCAGTAGAGAAGATGTAGAAGGTAAATTCTTACCAGAATATATGGAAAAAGAACTACTAGAAAGAAATCCATTTCAATCAATTGATGTTAACGGAGTAGGTAGTTTAATCAAAATTGGAATTGCAGCTGGTAGAGGAGTTAGAAAGAATATGGAAGTAGGAATATGTGGAGAGCATGGAGGAGATCCGAGTTCAATCAAATTCTGTCATGGAGAAGGTCTAAGTTATGTTAGTGCATCACCACATAGAATTCCAATAGCAATAGTTGCAGCAGCACAAGCAGCAATAGAACAGCCAAAAAAGAAGAAGAAATAACATAATTTAAAACCAAATAGAACACATCATATTTCAAATGCTTCCAAGAATTGATTCAATTAAACAAATTAGATTGAAAATTGGCATTACTCAAAAAAAACTTGCAATAATGACAGGAGTGAGTACATCAATGATTAATCAAATTGAATCAGGAAGAAGTCAACCAAGTTATGATACAGCAAAAAAAATATTTGAAAATCTTGCAAAATTAGAAGGAGAATCATCATCACATACAGCAGGGGATTTTTGTAGTAAAGACATCATAAAATTAAAACCTTCAAACACACTACATGACGCCATTAAAAAAATGCATGAATTATCAATTAGTCAAATTCCAGTTTTTGCTAATTCAGAAATTATGGGTGTGGTGTCAGAAGATGGAATTGTTAGACATTTAGCAGATTTAGGAGAAGCAGAATTAAAAAAAGCAAAGTTAGCAGATACAATGGATGCAATCCCACCAATTGTAGATTTTGATACACCTGCAAATGTATTAGTGCCGTTGATCAGATATTCAAAATGCATCCTAGTATCAAAAAAATCAAAAATCATAGGAATCATTACAGCTTCAGATACATTGAAGATGATGGAATAAGATTAAAGTAAATTTAATTTTAAAATAATTAAATAAAAAATATTTTATGCATAAAAAAATTAGGACAGTCTAATTAGTACAGTCTAATTTTAACAGCATTTAATAGAATTAGAAAGTAATTCAACGTATGAATCCGTGGAATAAATTTTGGAATTGGTATGAAAACAAAATACTAGGTAGTATCGTAATCATTGCAATAATACAGTTTATTCAAATACCGCATATGGTATGGAATGCAGACATTATGCTTGAAGCAGGAATTATTTCAAGAGTTCATCCAATAATTGACTGGTTCCTATACGGTGTCGATTTAATTGAAATTATTTCAATTATCAATGTAGGAATGATCATGTTTAGTTTGGTTAAAAAAAGAAGAGCAGATAAAAAACAATCTAAAATGACCTAGTCTTTTCCAGTCCAAATTACTCTTTGTGGGAAAGGGATTTCAATTCCAGACTTATCAAGAGCACGTTTAACGGTAGTTAGTAGAATGGGTTGAGCTTGGCTCCAATCATCTCTAGGATGCCAAACAAATACATGAATATTCACACTAGAATCACCTAATTCCTCAACTCTAAATTCAGGTTCAGGAATTTGAAGCACAAATGGCATAGTTTGTTGAATTTCATTTTTTATTGCAAGAATTGCACCATCAATATCAGATTCATAAGAAATTCCAACAGAGACATCTGCACGTCTCACAGTGGAAAGTGTTAGTGAACGAATATTGGATGTAAAGAATTTTTCATTAGGTATTCTAGTTACAGTTCCATCAAATTTTCTCACTTTACTTGAGAAAGTTCCAATATCAAGAAGAGTTCCAGAAATACCCATGTCTGGAAGTTCAATAGTATCGCCATGTTTTGCAGGTTTTTCAACAATTAAAAATAATCCTGAAATCAAATTTGAGACAACAGATTGAGTTGCAAATCCAATCACTACAGCAAATATTCCACCTGCAACCATAATTCCAGATAAGTCAATACCTTGGCTAGAGGTAAATCCTAAAAATGAAATTACTAAGATTCCAAAATAAATTAATTTACTAATATTTTGTGCAGTATCTTTAGGTAATGACGGAGCATAATATTTGTGAAATAGTAATTTTGCAATTTTAGCAATAATCACACCCCCGGCCATGATAATACCACCAATCAGTAAAGATAGAACAGTTAATTCTCCAACAAGTTGCATTTCAGATAGACCTTGAAGAAATTCTAAAACCATTATTCCAAGCCCATCTCCATATGAGTACTTACAATTTTATCTTCCCAGGTAGGAGACATAGACCAATCAGTTTGAAGAGAAGTAGTTTTAACATCAGCAATATTCACAGCAGCACGTTTTTTCATAGTAATTTTTATTCCATCAATAATTGTTTTTGAGTCTTGGTAGTATAGGGCATTATCAGTTATTTGAAATACAATTTTGCTTATGGATTGCCCAAAAGACAAAGTGTTTTCAACAACAATTTGCATTACACCTTCCAAATAGGAATTAGAATCAGTATAATCTGTAGCCAATGAAACTTTTGCATATTTACATAATTTTCCAGTGTCAGGAGAACCATACAGACCGAACCTAGAATTTAAAGAATTGCAAGTAATCCAATCAAGAGAATCACGAGTAGATTCGTGAACTAAAAAAATACCTATTTCAATTGGGCAATGGACAAAAATACTTGCTGCTGAATTTTCACTAAGATAAATATCCTTATCAAATTGTAAGAACATATGACTAGTTCGTCTTGCAGGATGATTAAGAGGTCTAATCGGAGCCAATTCAATTTTAAGATTATTAGATTTAATTGGAATTATTTTTTCAACTATCATACCTTCATAGTTTTTTCGAAAATATGAAAAAGCATTATCACTTATTCTATGAAATTTGATAGTAGTGTTTGGCAAGAAAAATTCAAGATCAGATTCTAAATCATATACCCCATAATTTGAAAAAGTTATTTCAGAATTATCACTCATTATTTTCATTTTATAATAGATAATCAGGATAGAATTGATTGATTAACAACTTTCATTGTCAATGTCATTAGAAATCATAGACAAAAAAAGAACATAATTAGCTTCTAGTTCTCTTCTTAATAGTTGCAATTTTCTTTGACGATCTAGATTCTTTTGCTTTTGAAGTGGATTTGGTTACTTTTCCCTCAGTTTTCATACTTTTACCACTTCTTCTAGCAGCACGGGATTGTTCTGCTCTTGTTTTTTGTTCTTTCTTTGATTTTTCTTTTTGTTTTTCAGTTAATTTTGCTCTAACCATGTATAATCTGGGTATTTTATCATAAATAAAGGAATTCTTAAGAAATATGAGAAAACGAACCAACAGATACAGTCAGATCCTTAAATTTATCAGGTTGAATAATTTTTGCTAAAATTTCCAATCCTTCAACAGTACGAATACTAGGTTTGCTAAAAAATGAATTTGCATCTACAGCAAATACTTGATTATTTTTTACAGCATTAAGAGAATTCCAGTCAGAGTTATTCCTTAAAATGGCATCATATTCAGACAGGGTGCGAATAGTATCAAACCCACATGGCATTAAAATTATTATGTCAGGATTAGATTTTTTTACTTCCTGCATATCCATACGTCTTGAATGTTCACCAATTTTACTGATCAAATTAATTCCTCCGGCAAGTTCAATCATTTCAGGTACCCAATGACCTGCAGTAAAAAAGGGTTCAATCCATTCAATTGCAAGAACAGTAGGTATTTTTTCATTTTTGGAATTTTGAATATTTTCAATACGTTGTCGTAAGGAATGCACAATTTCTAATGCCTTTTTTTCTTTTTGTAAAATTTTTCCTAATTTTGTAACAGATTGAATTATCTCATTTAGATTATGAGGGTCCATTGAATATAATTCAGGTTTTTTTGGTAAAATTTCCAATGCAGTTTTAACTTCAGTAGTGTATGCGGCGCAAACTTCACATGTTTCTTGTGAAATAATTAAATCAGGATTAGCGTCAAGAAGATTTTTGTTATCTAACTCAAAAATATTTTTCCCATCACGAAGTAGAGTGCAAGTGATAGTGTTAATTTCATTACTAGTTAATTCATCAGAATTAATTACAGATGAAATTACTTGTGGTTTTAATTTAGCATTTTCAGGGTATTTGCATTCATGTGTAACCCCAAATAATTTTTCTTCAACTCCAAATTCATAAAGTAATTCAGTAGCACTTGGCAAAAAAGAAACTATTCGATCAATAGGCATATTTGAAAGAGAATTCTACAAACATTAAACATTTTAGATTAGCTAAGCATTAATTATTGAAATTAGTCAACTTAATAGACATATTTTAGGCATAAATAACAATGCAGACAGACTCTCAAGAGATACGACGATCAATTTTATCAAAATGGAATGAATCATTATCAAAATACGGAAATTTATTTTCATCAGATTCTATAAGTGGAACAAGTCCACCATCAGTATTTGTTGGATCATATAATTATCCAAAAGTTTTTGTCGGTCCAATGGTTCCCCCAGTTCACGGAAATACAGAACTATTGGACAACCCAGAAAAATGGAAAGGAAAAACACTAGAAGAAATAATTAATTTTCGTTTAAAATTAGTTAGAGGAATTCAACAGATGCCAATAGAGCAAACAGAAGGAAGGTACATTGAGAATTTGCAAGAAGTTACAATGTCATCAAAACCAACAGATTTAGATTTAATATTTAATAAAAAAATATCATCAAATGTGTCCATAGATGGAGAAAGTGCACCTTTTGGTCCAATTGGAGAAATAAAATCGGCAAAATTTTCAGGAAGTACATCCACCAAACCAATTGAAAAAATATTTTATGATAAAGATATGAAAGCACAAGATGCAGTTTTAAAATTATATAATTCAGGAATTGAAATTTCAAAAATACAGAAATGTTTCAGTATTGGAATGATGGGCCAAAAAAGGAAATTAGTCCCAACAAAGTGGAGTATTACTGCAACAGATGATATCATATCAAAATCAATTGTTAATGAAATTTTGGAAAATAATTTAATTGATATATCTAAAGTTTTTACATATGAACATCTAGGGAATATTTTTTCAGTGATTTTGTTCCCACATAGATGGATTTTTGAGATGGTTGAAGCATGGTATTCAAATGGTATTTTGGGATTTGGTTCAGATAACGAGAATGTACGAGGAATAGCCCATCCACCACAAATTGCAGGGGCATACTTTGCTGCAAAATTAGCTGTATCAGAATACCTTTTAAAAAATAAAATTCAAGCAGGAGTCTTAATTTTTAGGGAAATTAGACCAGAGTATGCTATACCAGTAGGAGTATGGCAAGTACGTGAAGGAATAAGAGAGGCAATGAAGCAAAAACCACAAAATATTACAAAATTTAATGATGCACTAGAAATTGCAGCAGCAAAAACCAGTGTTAGTAAAAATGAATGGATTAAAAATGGTAAAATTATAGATATGATTAGACAAAAAACACTCTTAGATTATTTTTAAAATTAATTTATAATTATTTTATTTTTATCAAAATATCATACGCCGGGAAAGGGATTCGAACCCCTGCACGCTTTCACGTAGCTGTTTTCGAGACAGCCGCCTTACCACTTGGCTACCCCGGCAATAAATCTAGAATAATCTTCATAATAAAACAAATGGATAAAGCTACAATTTATGATCAATATCAAAAAGTTCATTTTGAAATCTCTTTTTAATTTGATTTTTTGTTTTATTCCATTCATCATCAGTTACTGTATCAGTAAAAATAGAATGAAATTCAGAAAAAGTAGTGAAGTTTAACAGAGAACTAAAACTTTGACGTTCAAATTCAGATAAGGGGAAATAAGAAATAATCTTAAAAATAGAGGCATCAGAATTAAATTTAATTTCAAAAATTTTATCTTCGATCTCAGAAGGGATATTGAGTTTTTTCAAGATAAATTATGTAAAAACTAAACATATTAAATTAATTCTTAATAGAAAAATAGATCCATTTTAAAAGATAAAGACAAAATACCACAAAATATTCAACTAACTAATGGGATTAAACCTAAAAGAATTAGTTGTAAGAGAGAAAACAACTCTGGAAGCATTTTCAAACAAAGTAGTCGCAATTGACGCATATAATGCAATTTATCAATTTCTAGCAAGTATCAGAGGTCCAGATGGATTACAATTAACAGATGGAGAAGGACGAATTACAAGTCACCTCAGCGGATTACTTTATAGAAACGTAAATTTTCTATCATTAGGCATTCAACCAGTTTACGTATTTGATGGAAAGCCACCATCACTCAAAACAGCTGAAATTGAGCGCAGAAAACAGATTAAAAAAGATGCAACAGTAAAATATGAAAAAGCAATTTCTGAAGGAAATATGCAAGATGCAAGAAAATATGCACAACAAACTACCAGTATGAAAGATGGAATGGTAAAAGAATCAAAAGAATTTTTAACATTTTTTGGAATACCATATATCGAAGCACCATCAGAAGGAGAAGCTACTGCAGCACATCTAACAAACACAGGACAAGCATATGCATCTGCAAGTCAAGATTATGATTCAATTCTATGTGGAGCAAAAAAGCTAGTAAGAAATTTTACAAGTAGCGGAAGAAGAAAAATTCCAAACAGGAATACATACATCGATGTTCTTCCAGAAATAATTGAAACACAAAAAACACTTGATTCAATTCAAATGACTAGAGAAGAATTAATTGATGCAGGAATTTTAATTGGTACAGATTTTAATCCAAATGGATTTGAGAGAATAGGTCCAAAAACTGCAATGAAATTAATCAAACAACACAAAAGATTAGAAGACATCCCACAAATTCAAGAACAGTTAGGAGAGATAGAGTATGAAAAAATTAGACAGATATTTCTAAATCCAGATGTGGCAGATGTGGATGAAATCATATTCAAAGAAGTGGATTATGATGGAATTTTGAATTATTTAGTCAAAGAAAGGAGTTTTTCAGAGGACAGAATACAATCAACCCTAAATAGATTAAAAAAGGCACTTGAGAAAAAAAGTCAAAATTTAGATCAATGGTTTTAAAAATATTTCAATTTAATAACTAGTTAGTTTAATTTTAGAAATGCCTCAAACTGAAGCAAGAAAAATACTAAAAGATGCACCAATTATGTGGAGACGAATCAACTCCATAGGCATAATTTTGGACTGTAATTCAACATATGCATCAAATTTAGGATATGCAAAGTCAGAGATATTAGGAAAGCCCATTTTTGAACATGTCCCAAAAGAATCATGGGAAACAATGAATGATTCTTTAAAAATATGGTTTGAGACAGGAAAAGTTACGGATAGAAAAATCATATTTATCAGAGAAGATAAAAGTACATTTTCGGTATTATTGCAAGCAACTAGTCTGTATGATGAAAATAAAAATTTGATTGGAAGTAATACAGTAATTTTTAATTTATCACAAATGAGTGATGAAAATATAGAAAAATACGAAGAATTTTTTAATGAATCAAATCAGAAATTAGATGAAATTAAAAAAGAGGGATATGACAAACTTGACAAAAATTCAAAATCAGAATATGACGGATTAAAAGAAATGTTTCAAATGTTATCAGAAATAGATTTAAAACAATTAAAATAAATTATTTAGTTTTTTCTTTAACAATATTTTGAATTTCAGTTACAGCAGAAACATCATCTAATGTACTAGTATCTCCAATTGTTTCACCATTAGCAATAGATTTTAGTAATCGCCGCATAATTTTTCCACTACGAGTTTTTGGTAATTTTGAAACAAAGTAGATTTGTTTGGGAGTAGCAATAGCCCCAACATCATTTCTAATTTTATTATAAAGATTTTTTTCTAGAATACTTTTATCAATTGTAACTCCATTTTTTAAAACAACATACGCTATGATGACCTCACCTTTAACATCATCAGGAATTCCACATACAGCAGATTCTGCAACATAATCATCAGATACAATACAACTCTCAAGTTCAGCAGTTCCAATTCTGTGACCTGCAATCTTTAAAACATCATCAGCACGTCCAAGTAGCCACAAATAGCCATCATCATCTTTTAAAGCATAATCACCAGGATAATACGAATTAGGATATTTTGACCAGTAGACAGATTTGTATTTCTCATCATCACCCCATAAAGTCAAAAGCATTCCAGGCCAAGGGTTTCGTATAATCAAATAGCCCTTTGTATTAGGAGGAACTTCGGTTCCAAATTCATCAACTACTGTAATATCAGTACCAGGGATAGGCAAAGTTCCAGAGCCAGGCTTCAAAGGAATGGTTTCCACTCCAGGTAAAGCAGATATCATCATACCACCAGTTTCTGTTTGCCACCAAGTATCAATAATAGGGCATTTCTCTTTTCCAATAATTTTGTAATACCATTTCCAGACTTCAGGATTAATTGGCTCCCCAACAGTTCCAAGTAAACGTAAAGAAGAAAGATCAAATGAGTTTGGAACATCATCACCAAATTTCATAAACATTCGAAGTGCAGTTGGAGTAGTGTAGAAGATAGTAGTTTTGTATTTTTGTAAGATATCCCACATTCTTGATACATCAGGAAAATCAGGTGCACCCTCATACATTATCTGAGTTGCACCATGAAGTAGTGGAGCATAAACTACATAGCTATGTCCAGTCACCCAACCAATATCAGCAGTACAAAAAAATATATCTGAATCTTTAATGTCAAATGCCCATTTGAAAGTGGAATAAAGATGTGTCAGATATCCACCTGTTCCATGTAAAACACCCTTAGGCTTTCCAGTAGTTCCAGAAGTGTATAAAATGTAAAGAGGATGATCACTAGGTAATTTTTCAGCATTACAAGAATCTGAAATACTTTCCATCAAATCTGTCCATAGTTTGTCTTTAGAGGATAAAGAAATTTGATTTTTTGTTCTTTCTAAAACTATCACATGTTTTACAAATTCAAAACCCTTAATCGCATCATCAATTACTTCTTTTAATTTAACAATTTTTCCTCTCCTATAACCACCATCAGCTGTAATCACAATTTTAGATTTGGAATCATCAATTCTGTCTTTGATGGATGCAGCACTAAATCCAGAAAATATAACAGTATGAACAGCACCAATTCTTGCACATGCAAGCATTGCAATTGGTAATTCAGGAACCATCGGAAGATAAATTGTAACTCGATCTCCCTGTTTTACTCCAAGTGATTTTAAGACATTAGCAAATTTTTGGACTTCAACGAATAAATCACCATAAGTGTATGTTTTAGAATCACCATTTTCACCTTCCCATAAAATAGCAGGTTTTTGAGATTTTGTTGTCTGATGAATATCAAGGGCATTGTATGAAGCGTTGATTTTACCGCCTACAAACCATTTAGCAAAAGGAGGATTCCAATCAAGAGTCTTCTCCCAAGGACTAAACCAACTTAAATTATGAGCCTGTTCATCCCAAAAAGAAACATAGTCAGAATCAGCTTTTTTACGTATAGTGGCATCATTGTTGCCTAATCCAACACCATATTTTTCAGACATCAAAAAGTGTATGAAGTTAGATCTTTCTAAATGTTAAAAAAATAAATTAAAAAAATTATTGTGCTTCCATTCTAGCAAGCCAATCATTATCGTTGTCGTCATTAGATGTTTCTGATTTCACCTGTTGTGGTGGTTCTGGGAATGCAAATGTCACTTCAGATTCAGTTGGGGGCTCTGGCATATTATGTGCTTGAGCTTCAATTGCTTCTGAAGGTATTACGATTGGTTCTGTTGGTGCTTCTGGAAGTATTGTTTGAACTACTTGTTGTTGTTCAGGTGTCTCCAGATATGAAACGGCAGATTCTTGAATTTTTGCTTCTGCGGGTGTAGTTATCTCTTGCACTTCCAATTCTAAATCAGCAATTCTACTCTTTACATTTGAAATTTCAGATTGTTCGTGTGTTACATGCTCAATTACCTCAGTTGTGCATGATTTCACAGTTTCAAATGTTGCCTCAGAGATTTCATTACTTTTGAATTGTACTTTGGCATCAAACGATAACATTTTTGCAGATTTCATTTGTGTATCTAACTCAATTAATCTTCCTTCAAGCTTAGATTTGATTTCAGATTCCATCTCATCTAAAGATGCAAGTTTGAATTTGTATTTTTCATGAATGATTTCAGCGTCTGCTTTCATATCATCATTTTCTGAAACAATATCCATCATTGCTTTTAGACGACGTAGAGTTAGTTGTTTTTCACGAATGAGTCTTTGAGAGTCGAGTCTCCATTTGGGAATGAAGATTACAGATTCACCTTGGACTACTAGTTGCTCAAATTGGATTTGCTGTAATCCTTGAGAACCGCAATCAATACCAACGGATTGTATACTTCCATCAATTTCAGTGATTGTTCCTACGACTTTACCCATGAATGTTCCGTACATGTCTTTGACGTTTTTACCGATTATTTCGATATCGTCGTTTGTCATGGTAATGACTAATGAGATTTGTATAACCGACAAAGTGTAAGAAATGTTTTTAGTTTTAGTAAGATTAAATTCACAAAGTTTCAATCCTGGGCTCAAGAGTAATTTTAAAATTTAGAGTTTTTTCATTAAAATCATGATTCAAAAAGAAGAACTCAGTCAAATTCTAAATTTTGTGGCAAGTAGATGGGATGCAACTGTAAAAGAACCAGAAAATAAAGCAATGGAAGGATTACCAAATGACTTTTGGATGAATTCAATTGGCGGCAAAACAGCTAAAGGAGGATTTTGGGTTACGACAATTATGTATACAGAAAACGAAGCTGATGCTGCAGGATTCAAAGAAGTATTGCTAAGATGGCAAGCAAAAGGAAATGACAAAAATAAAGATAAAGGACCCGATCTAATTCAGATTGGAAAAAAGAAATAGAGTATTATAATTGTGAAATAAATTATTCATATTGTCAGAATTTTCAAGTAAAGAAAAAAAGACTTTATCAGATCATTTTTCAAATACTGAAGATAATGTATTTGCAATTATTACTCCAAGACAAGTAGATCGCGGAGCATTGATGTCAAGATATAGTAGAACCGATAAAAGTATGAGAAGAATTTTTCTAGATGAATTTTTAAAAAATAAAAACAGAGGAGAGGAATTTTACGACAGAGTTCTACTAGAATACGGAGACGATTCAGTTGCAGAATTAGGTGAAGCGCAAATTGCAATCGAGGGGTTATCAAATATTGCAGTAAAAAAAATAGAAGATAGAAGAATAGGATTATCATATTTAGAAAAATCTTCAAGATATGTTACATGGAATAAAAAAGAAAATGGAAAGTATCGGTTTTATAGAGATGAAAAAATCATGAGTTCAAAATTTGCAAACATGTATGAAGATAGTTGTAATCTTTCATTTGATATTTATTCCAAAAATATTGAACCAATGGTAAATTACATTAGAGAAAAATATCCAATTGAAAAATATAGTTTCAAAGATTCAACAGATGGAAAAGAAAAACTATTTGACAAATTAAAAAATGAAATTGATATTAAATCTGCAAATATGATTTACAAGGGTTCAACTAAAGCAAAAGCATTAGATATTCTACGAGGATTGCTGCCAGCCTCAACTTTAACAAATGTAGGCATTACAGGAAATGGTAGAGCATTTGAATACCTTTTGACAGTATTAGGCTCATCTGAACTAGATGAAGAGCAGAAATTAGCCTCAAAAATTAAAAATGAATTAGATACTACAATCAAATCATTTGTAAGAAGGGCAGATGATAAGTATGGAAAAGCATTTCAAAAATATCTCAAAGATGTAAAAAATAAAGCAAAAGTAGTAACAAAAAAAGAAATAGAATCGAATCCAGTTAAAGGTACAATTACAAAATTAACAGATTATGAATCAGAAAAACAAGCACTTGACACAATCATCACATGCATAATGTATGAACAATCACCAAGTACATCATATCAAAACATAATGCAACAAGTTAAGAAAATACCAACTAAAAGAAAGATTGAGATCATTGATGAGTTTACAAAAATAAGAACAAATAGAAGGCATAGGCCATCCCGAGCATTTGAAAATACATACTATACATTTGATTTGTGCAATAATTTTGGAATGTTTAGGGATTTTCATAGACATAGAGCACTAACATTAGAAAGACAACTACTTACAACAGATCATGGATATGTACTACCTAAAGAAATAGAAACAGTAGGATTACAAAAAGATTTCAAAGAATGTATGAATAATTCAAAATTAACTTTTGAAAAAATTAGAAAAAAATTACCAGAGCAAAGTCAGTATGTTGTTAATTTTGCATATAATTATCCATATTTTATGAAATTAAATTTAAGGGAAGCATGTCATTTAATTGAATTACGAACAATACCACAAGGGCATATTGATTATAGACGTGTCGCACAAGAAATGTATAAACAAATTAACAAAGTACATCCAAACATATCTAAGATTATGAAATTTGTTGATTTAAAAGAATATGATTTAGAAAGATTTGAATCTGAAAAAAGAACAGAAGAAAAAAGAAAAAAGATAAAAAAATAGAACAATATTCTAATAGCAAGAAACTCATGATAGATTATGTCAGATAAAGATCCAAAAGAATGGAAGGAACAATTGACACCAGAGCAATACGAAGTTTGTATCAATCATGGAACAGAACCACCATTTTCAGGAAAATATAATGACAGTAAATTAGAAGGTTCATTCAAATGCATATGTTGTGGGGAAGAGTTATTCTCATCAAATTCAAAATTTGATTCAGGATCAGGCTGGCCAAGTTTTTGGGAACCAATATCAGAAGATAGCATAGAATATGTATCAGATACAGATTATGGAATGGTACGCACAGAAGTAAATTGTAAAAAATGTGGCTCACATTTAGGACATGTATTTGATGATGGACCAAAGCCTACAAATCAAAGATATTGCATTAATTCAGTTTCATTAAAACATGAAAATGACAAATAATTGTAAGAAGAGGTGAAAGCCTTGTTTGTCATACAATAACGTAAAATTGAAAAATTATTAATAAAACACAATTAAGGATAAGAAATCAAAGGGAAATAAAATGAATCATACACACATAATCAAAAAGGACGAAACAGCATGAGGATCATATTATGTGGTTTTGGGGTTGTGGCCCAAAGTTTAGTTAAATTATTTGAATCAAGAGAAGATGAACTATATGCAAAGTATGGATTAAAGCCAAGATTACTAGCTGTGTTTGACAGCAAAGGTAGTGCAGTGGATCAATCAGGATTAAAACTAGACAAATTAATAGAAACAAAGGAAAAACATGGAACAGTAAAAAATTATTCAGATAAAAATAACAACATGACAGGTTCCGATATTTTAAAAAATATTGAAGCTGATGTTTTAATTGAAACTACAGCTAGTAATTATAAAGATGCAGAACCAGGAATGACACACATAACAACTGCAATGAAAAAAGGCCTACACGTAATTTCAGTAAATAAAGGTCCATTAGCATTAGCATTTCCATCATTAATGGAATTGGCAACATACAACCAAGTTATGTTCAAATTCAGCGGTACTGTTGGGGGAGGAACACCAATTTTAGATTATGCCAAAAATAGTCTAAGTGGAGAAAAAATCACATCGTTTGCAGGAATACTCAATGGTACAACAAATTACATTTTATCAAATATGACCACCGGCCTATCATTTGAAGAAGCATTAAAGGATGCAAAAGACAAAGGATATGTTGAAGCAGATGAAGCACTGGACTTAGACGGGTTAGATGCAGCTGCAAAATTAGTAATTCTTGCAAACTGGATTATGGGAATGAAAGTGACAATGCCAGACATAAAATGTGTAGGAATAAGAAAAGTGACAATTGAGGATATCAAAAAAGCTGAAAAAAATAATTCTGTTTTAAAATTAATTGCATCTTGTGATAAAGAACTAGTGGTAAGTCCAAAAGAAATACCAAAAGATGATCCATTAGGAGTCAATGGTACATTGAATGCAATTGCATTTACATCAGAACATTCTGGAACTCAAACAATTATCGGAAAAGGTGCAGGGGGAACTGAAACTGCAAGTTCAATCCTAAGAGATCTTTTAGACATAAGACAAGAGATTGCAAAGAATTGAAATCTAATTTAATTTCAAAAAGTGAAACAACAACATTACTAAAAAAAGTGTCAGAACATTGGGGAATTGAATTTCCCAAAATGAAGAATGTTAAAGTACATCAAATTTTAGATGATGCTCAAATAATCACAGGTGAAGGATTAAAAATATTAAAAATTAATGAAGATTACCTACCATTTTTATCAGAAACAGAAATTCTAAAAAAATTTCCTAATGTCGAGGTAGATATGGGTGCAGTCAAATTCATGTGCAAGGGTGCCAATTTAATGAGACCTGGAATTAAGAAATTTACAGAATTTGAAAAAGAAAAACTAGTGTGTATTGTTGAAGAAACACATCATAAATTTCTAGCAGTGGGTAAAGCAATGGTATCAAGTATAGAATTAGAAACTATGGAAAAAGGCGAAGTAATACAAAATATGCACTATATTTCAGATAAATTCTGGGAAACAGGTAAAACGATTTACGATTAATTAAGAAATTATTTAATACTTTCAGTAAATTCTTCTGTGCCATCTTTAGTAATGACAAGTACATCCAATCCATCACCACTTGCAGAATCTCTAAGTGCGGCTGCACGAACTGCGTGTTTTGCTAAATTGATAGCTTCATCTTTTGTCATATTAGGTTTGAATTGTGGATCTAAAACACCTAATGCCATTTCAGCACCAGTACCAACTGCAGCATATTCATCAGGAAGTACAGAACCTAAAGGATCAAGTGTATACATAACTGGTTTATCAACAACACCACCAACAATTACTTGTGTAAGTAATGGGAAGTATCTTCTTTCATACATCATATTGGACATCATTTTAGCAACAGTGTTAGGAGGAACATCTCTTTTAATGTCCATTTTTCTAATTTTTGCAAGAGCTGAAATTTGTAAAGTTAAAATTTGCATATCAGCAACAAGACCAGCACAAGTTGCACCAACTTTATCAGTTATAGAGAAAGTCTTCTTAGTAGTTTTACTTACAAGGAAATTACCAAAGGCGATTCTTTTCTCACTAGCAAAAACTACACCACCATCAAAAGTAATTCCAACAGCAGTTGCTCCCGGCATGTACATTGACATATTTAAAATAATTTTGTCACATAATAAAGGGCTTTCTACAATAGAGATCAAATTTGTGGCTAAAATTTAAAAATAATGGATCAGAAAGATCATGAAATAACAAAATTGTGTAGTACAAAGGTAGAACAAACCATATCTTTTTTATGAGAATAATGAGAATTAAGATTGGATAAATTGGCCACCAGTGAAATTAAAGAAAAAATCTTGAATGATACAGTATTTCTCGGATTAAGATTAGTAATGGGAGTAATTTTCATCGTTCACGGATATAGTAAATTTGGTAATGAAGGGTTTGTAGGTTGGATATCATCAATGGGAATTCCAGGAGAATTAGCCATAATTATAGCATTAGCAGAAGTGATCCCAGGAATATTACTAATCATAGGAGTATTGAATAGAATATCAGCATCAGTCATTTCTATAATTATGGTAGGAGCAATATTTCACGTTAAAGGCGCTCAAAGTATTACAGGAGACAAAGGAATTGAATTTGATTTAATTCTACTTGCAGTAGCATTAGTAATTATTGTAGCAGGTCCAGGAAGAATATCATTATCACAAGTAATTAAAAAAATTCCCAGATGTCTTCATTAAATTTTTCCAAAATTTTCCATTATCAAACAAATGCACTTAGTAGTTTTCTTTAACAAATCAATTCTAGCAAATTCATTAGGAGAATGAATTCTTGAAAACATGTAAGTACTTCCAATTGAAATGCATGGAGATTTTAAAATATCAACAAAAGGATACATTGGACCAGTACCAGCATTTGAAACATTCAAAATGGAATTTCCAAAAGTTTTGTCAGCTGCATTCTTTACTTGAGATACAAAGGGATGTGAAGAGTCAGTCCTAGCTGCAGCTTCACCATGAAAAATTTTAATTTTTACATCATTAAATCCATGGGATTTTAGATGTTTTTTCAATCTAATAATTTGTTTTTTAGGATCCATTTTAGGAATCAATCTAAAATCAATTTTCACTAAAGCTTCGGCAGGAAGAACAGTTTTAGCTCCATCTCCAGTATAACCAGAAACAAATCCTGCAATATTGCATGTAGCGTCACCAACTAAAGCCTTTTTTGCATCAAGATTTTTTTTATTACCTACAAAAGAATTAATTCCAAATTCTTTTTTGAATACATTTTGATCAAATGGTTCTTTCTTAATTAATTCTAAATCTTTTTTAGAAAATGGAGTTACTTCCTTATACCAATCTTTGATAAGAATTTCCCCATTAGAATCTCTTAATGTCTTTACTGCATCAATTAATCTCCATGCAGGATTTTTAATCAATACAGCCAAACTAGAATGTGCATCCCTTACAGATTCCTTTACAGATAATTCAACAAATAGTAATCCCTTCATTCCAAGCCCAATGATAGGCCTATTTTTTGCATCAACATATCCAAATTCCCAAATTACACCATCGTTAGAGAATTTCTTTTTGTATTTTTGCAAATATTGCTCAATATGGGCACTACCGGTTTCTTCTTCGCCTTCAATTAGAAATTTTATGTTACAAGGAACATCTCCAGTGGTAGCCAAACAAGCCTCAACTGCTTTAATTCTAGTAATTAATTCACCCTTATCATCAGTTGAGCCTCTTCCAAAAATTTTATTTCCTTTTCTCACTCCACTAAAGGGAGGATCATCCCACAAATCAAATGGTTCCACAGGTTGAACATCGTAGTGATTGTAAAACATCAAAGTTTTGTTAGGATTAGATTTTGATTTAATTTCAGCAAAGACAATTGGAGCTACACCTTTTTTTAATCTTAAAATTTCAGATTTAAGACCAGATGTTTTCAATAAGGATTTAACTAATTTTGCACATTCTTCAATACCTTCATTTTTTGCAGATATACTTGGTTGTTGTATCAGCTTTTGTAAATCAGAAATAAGATTATCCATGTGATGATCTACATGTTTTAATGCATTCATTCCAATCACACGATTTTATCAAAAGGTTTCATTACATTTGGAATAAAATCAATTAAATCCATAGAAGTCATATGTAATCCTAATTTTTCTTGAACTTCTTTTCCAGCTAGACCACAAATAAAACTAGCAGATGCTGCAGACTCCAAACTATTCCTATTCTTAGACAACAATCCAGCAACCAATCCAGACAATACATCACCAGTGCCCCCAACAGTCATTGCAGGAGTATTTTTTTCACAAAGGTATGTGTCAGTACCATTTGAAATAATGTCAGTAGTACCTTTTAACAAAATTGTTACAGCATGATCAAGTGCATGTTTTTCAACCAACTGTATACGTTCATTTTTAGAATCTGATGGAATATCCCCAAATAATCGCTTAAATTCTCCAGCATGAGGAGTTACTACAACATTTTTGTTAGCTAAAAGGGGTAAAACTTCAGGAATTAAGGCGCTAGCATCTAATGACAATCTAACATCCCTATCCAACAAAGATTCAACAAGATAAAGTAAAGAATTTTTTTCTTGTATTGCAAGACCCATTCCAATTGTTGCAGAATGTAATTTACGAGGTAACGCTCCAACAAGTTTCTTAACAGCACCAAGAGTCAATTTTTGATCAACTAAAGGAATTACAATTAGATTGGGAGAGATTGCGCGAGTTGGAGTTACGTTGATTTTTGGAACAGAAGTATAAACTAAATCAGTTCCACATCTAAGTGCAGCAAGGGAAGACAGTATAGGAGCCCCATGGTAAATGTAACTTCCACCAATAACAAGTACAATTCCATTATCGCCTTTTCTAGATGCAGATTTTCTTGCAGGTATAAAATTTTGAACTATTGAAGAAGAAAGAATTTGCGGTTCCAACATACTACCCAATTATTACATGAATAAATATTGTTTTCAAGTGTAAATAGAGATTAAACTATTTTTTTGTTATTTTTCGAGTAGTTTTTGCTTTAGTTGCAGTTTTTGCTTTAGTTGCAGTTTTTGCTTTAGTTGCAGTTTTTGCTTTAGTTGCAGTTTTTGCTCTACGTGTTCCAAAAAATGCTTTTCTTGCAAAACACAAGTAAGTAGTATGACCAATTCCTTGGAAAGAATGTCTTGTTTTTCCCTCTCTAGCCTCAATTGTTCTTATGATATGTTCAGTGGATTCAATATCAGTGAATTCATTCTCGACTAATGCCATAGTCAATTTTTCTAATTGATTCATGGTTGGACATATTGCAAAAATAGAACCACTACCCTTCAACATCTGTCTCACTTTAGGAATAACAATCCAAGGATCACCAAGATCAATTAATGCAACATCCATATCAGTAACTGGAGTGTCTTTAGAAGTTTTCAAATCCAAATTATGTTGACTGACATATTTAGAAACACCAGCTCTGCGAATATTTTTTTCTGCAATTTTCATAAATTTTTCATCAACATCAAAAGTGTAAACATGTCCACGAGGTTTTACAATACTTGCAACAAAAGAAGTCAGTGAACCACTTCCAGTTCCAATTTCAAGTATTTTTTGACCATCTTGAATTCCTGCACGTGCAGCAATATAGCCAAGATCCTTTGGATAAACAATTTGAGTACCATGTTGAATTTTCATAATATAATCATACATTGTGGGTTCAAGCAAGTACACGTACTTGTCTTTATTTGTCATTAATCTAGAACCATATTCTTTTCCAATGGCATCAGCGTGTTTAAGAACACCAATGTGAGTATGAAGTGACTCTTTTTTTGAAATATTCATTAACCATTTTTTAGAATTATTATAGAAAAATAAAACAGGAGATTTATTTTTAATTATTGCCATATGAATTTTCTAAAAATTTAAGATAAGAATCTTTGTCCACAACTAGAAGAATAGACTATGCAGTTATCCAATTAATCATTTTTTCACTTATTGATTGGATTGTAGGCATTATTGCATCATTAATGGTTTGAGCAACTTCAGGAAATGCGACTGAAAATATTATTCCAATAATTATTCCAATTATTACAGAAATCTTACCCATAATACAGGATTAAGGGGATGTGAAATAATAGTATATGTGACTGGTGTCAACAGCATACTGAAAAAATTATCTGCTTCTTTTAATTGAAATAATTCCACTAAGCAAAATTATTGATCCAAAAATTGTCAAAAATAAAGTAAGTAGTCCAACAAAGGACAAAGTGCCAACAACAGGAAGATGAATCCAGGGCTCATGCATAGTAGGATCATTTAATGATTCAGATGGAAACAATCCTGAAAATAATAAAACATCTAAAATTAGAATTACAGAACCAAAAAATAGTAAATTACCACCTAGACTCATTACAACATATCATGAATTAGTTAGGTTGATTAACTTTTTTGATAAAAATTTGAATAAAACCAACAAACATCAATTCAGATAAAAATAAAAAGAATGAAAAAATAATTGCATTATGGATACGTTAGATTATTTGATTAAGCAAGATGACCAAATATCCCAATCAATGCCAGAATGTGAAAATATTAACAGAGATGGGGAAGAAGAAGATAATTAAACTAAATTATAAAAATCAATTTTAGGTGTAAAAATTACAAATTCTTTCACCATATTAAATAGAAATATTTCAGAATCAACTTTAGTTCCAAACATCAAAGGATACTTTTGCATATGATCTAAAAGAATTTTTTTTTCAACAGATAATTCATCATCTCCTCGTATTTCTTTAAAAATATCAATTAATTTTTCTTTTTTATTATTAAGAGGATGAGGTCGCCCATAGGCATCTTTAGTCAATAGGCTATGATCAATTTTAGGAACATCCAACCCAAGAAATTCAAAAGATCGTTTATCAATTCCTTGTTTAATTAATTCTTGATTTATCCTAGTAGAAAATGAAATTAAATCTTTTTTATGATTTACAGGTAAATTAGATAATTCGATCAAATCTAATAATTTTTTTCTATCAATTAATGCAACATTCTTGATTTTGGCCAATTGTTTTGCTGAAGAAATAAATTTGTTATTAGTTACAACTATAGCTAATTGTGCATGATATTTTTTTAAAGAATCTAATGCTCTTTGAACAGATGTGAAATTTAATTCAGATTCAGAACGTTTAGCTTGAACTGCAATTCGATGTTCGCCTTGTTGTAACATCATGTCACAACCATGATCTTTTGAACGATTAGTTATAGTTGTAGAATAACCTAATTTTTCAAATAATTCCACCATAAATATTTCAAATTCACGTCCAGTGGTATTATCAATTAGAGATAAATCACATGAAATTTCAACCATATTCTGAATTTATCTATCGGGTATTAATTTCATTTTGACTTATTAATAGCAAATAAAAAACATAATCAAGTTGACAGAAATTCAATTAGCTGGTTCAGGAGGATGGGTTAATGCAGATTTAACAGATGAACAGGTAACTAAATCAAAACTTGTTCCAAATATGGATAAACATTTTTTAGCATCACTCGAAAAACTAGATACTGCAAAAATGAAAAAGCATTTTTGTAAACAATGTAATTCAGAATTTGAAGGTCCAACCAAAATACAGGTTGAAGAGAGTCCAAACGAGGCAGTTGCAGATGGATTAACTTTGATTGAAAGAGGACAATACACATGTCACCAATGCAATTCAATCATTGGAGAATATCGTGTTTTTCAAAAAAGTGAGTAACTAACATTACTAAAAAAATACTCACAAGTTTCAAAATCAAATCGTATTCAATAAATACCGCAATTTTTTAGCAATATTATGGCAAATATGAAATGCGTATCATGTGGAATTGGTTTTTTCTCACCAACAGGTTCAGAAAAATGTTCTAAATGTGCAGGAAAAGAATCTCAAGGTAGTGAAGGTCACGATTCTTGCGGCTGTGGACACAGTCATTAATTATTTTTTTTTAATCAAAAATATAACTAGTAAAAAAAAGACAAATTATGACAAAAACATCACTAGAAATGAAAAAATTAGTTGAAGAATTTATCAAAATTACTAATGTAAAATATGAAGATCAAACAGATAAAATCAAAGAAAAAAGCGATTTAATTGATTGGCAATTTCATGTGGGTACAAATGTAATTTTCAGTAAGAATGCAAATAGAGAAGACAGAATACATGTTAATGTCAACATGAGATTTCCTCCAGAAGATTCAAAATTACTAGTTAGTAAAAATCCATCATTTTCAAAAGCAGTTATGGAAATTAGTGAAATTTGTGCAATTTGTAATATTGGTCATCAATGGATTAAAAATGGGGAAACAATAGCAGGTTTGGCAATATTTTCACATATAGACGAAGATAACTTAAACAGAGTTTCAGTTCACAATGTTTGGGATAACGTAGCTAGAGTTTCAGTACATGTTCAAAAAATCCTACGATCAAATTTTAGTAATTTCTCATCTAAAAACAACTTATCAGATGAAACAATGGATAAATCCATGTATAGATAAAATATAAAAAATGAGATTTTTAAAACATACCAAAATATACATACACGAGTTTAATGAGGAATAAGTGAAATGATTTCATTTGAACATAGAGTAGTAAGTGAATATAAAATAAAAATATCAAAAGTAGATACATTAGCTAAATCCATTATGAACCACAGAGAACCTAAAAGTACTGAAGCAAAAGAAGCATCAGAATTTTTAGATGTGTTAGTTAACGAAATAGATGGATTCTATAAAGAACACAGTGAGATTTTATCAAAGAATGGTAAAAGACCACATGCACGCTCTCGTTTACCTGAAACTAAACAATGGGTTGATAACATTGAAAGATTTTATGAATTAAATCCACGAAGAAGACCCAGAAAATAATCCAAGGTTTTATGAAGGTAATAACTGCCAGTCATTTTTTCCACATTTACACTGTTTCCCATATGCGATTATGTAATCCATGTATTCTAAATCAGTACAAGGCCCTTGATCAGGAATTATGACTTTTGAAGTGCATTTCCTACATTTTGCAATAAAACTATCCATAATAATAAACATAAAATCAATAATTAAAATTTAAGAGAATCAAAAATTTTGAGATTCAACAAATTCAACGATTGAAAGGATCTCCCCCATTTCTACAAGATGACCATAACTTGTATTTTTTGCATTTTTCATAGGTTTGTTACTAACACTAATGAAAAGCATATTGCCATCAGAAAGTGGAATAGTAATTCTTTTAATTTTTGCATAGGATGTTATTGAATACATGCCATTACCAATATGTTCAACAGCAGAACTATAGTTATCCCATTCAGATCTTGAACGAGACATAGTATTCTTTGTTTTTTCTATAGGAACAATGTTTGAAACACCATTTCTTTGGCTATTCCATAATAATTGACCACTTCCATCAGATACAGCTGCAAAGCGAACAGATTCATTAAAATCCATTATCATATTCAAAAGTTGTTCGTATTTATCCATCAATTGTCTAAAGAGATTTTACTTAATATAATATTCGAAATTTAAAATTCTAGTGCCAAATAATTTATCAAAAAAGAGTTACTCTTCAAAAGTATTTACAAAGTCAACAATAGACATAATTTTACCCATTTCTACATAACGACCATAGCTTTTTGTTTTTGTTTTCTTAAGCGGAGTGTTATCAACATATACCATTAACAAATGAAATGCATCAAGGGGAACTGTAACTTGTTTGATTTTTTCAAATGATGCTATATGATAAAAGGCACGACCAAGGTCATCAGAATCTTCAATTTTACACCTAGTAATCCAGTCAGCAGATTCACGAACCAAGGTTTTTTTAATTTCAGGTAAAGGAACTTGGACTTTAGAATCATCACGAATAGTATTCCATAAAATATTTCCAGAAGTATCACTAATAGCAGTGAACATAATTGTTTGATCATAATCCATCAACATATGAAGAAGTTTTTCGTATCTTGACATATCATAAATACCATATTTCTAGAATAAAAACAATTGTTTAGATTAAAAAATAATTGGCACTAGATTTTCTCAATAAAATTAATTTATAACTGATTTCATAATCATATACATCATGGATAACCCCTATGGAGATTTTGTACATGAAGTGTGGGAAGAATTCCCACAACTAGCAGAATGGCATAATTTAGATAATGACATTTTACCAATTTGGAAACTAGAGCAATTCATTGAAGCTGGTTATCATAATTTTGATGCAGACAGAAAACCACTTTATCATCTCAGTAGAATGATTGAAAATTATGCACAAGAGCACAAGGAACCACTGTTAGCTACATTTGAAAAAATTGCAAAATTCTCTTATGTTAAAGAAAGATATCAGAAGATGGTCAAGGATATGCCAAAAGTGTGGATAATTGCGGATTTTGATGACGAGGTAATACCTACGGATGTAGTAATACCAAACTCAGAATTTCTAAGCTGCAGTAATACCAATTTAGCAAATGTATGGACAGTTATCACAAGAGGACCATATGGACCATTTGGCTTAATCGCAGAAGAATATGAGGATGGTAAATTTAGAGGATTCTTCACACTTAATTCCAATGTATGCAGATACGCACTAAAAGTAATGGGAACAACATTGGACTCCAAATTTGATATTCAATAATTTTTAGAAATAAAAATACCTAATGTATAAAAAATCATTATTCATTTTCCGTAGAGATTTAAGATTAGAAGATAACATAGGGTTGATTGAATCACTGCAAAATTCTATAGAAGTAATTCCATGTTTTATCTATGATGAAAATCTAATTAATAATTTAAAAGATTCAAAATTTAGATGGAATTTTCTTAATGAATCATTAACAGATTTAGATGTAGAATTAAAGAAAAAAGGAACAAGATTACAATTACTAGAAGGTAAGCCAGAGAAAGTAATAGAGAAAATAATTAAAAAACATAAAGTGGAAGCAATATTTTTAAATACAGATTTTACAAATTATTCACAAAAACGAGATGAGAAAATATATCAAACTTGTAAGAAAAATGAAATATCATTTCATAGTACATTAGACTTTTTACTTCATAATCCAAATGAAATAAAAACAAATGAAGGGTCACCATACACAATTTATTCATTTTTCTATAAAAAAGCTAAGCAATTTCCAATCAGAAAGATTTCTAAAAATATTAAAAAGAATTATTCAAAAGAAATTATTTCTAACAGCGAAATAAGAAAAAATGAAATAAAAAATAATGAAATAATTGGTGGGCGAAAAGAGGCATTAAAAATTTTAAAACATCTAGACAAATTCAGAAATTATGATAAAGTAAGAGATTTTCCAGAATTAAATCAAACAACAATGCTTGCAGCACATAACAAATTTGGAACAGTATCAATAAGAGAAGTTCATAACAAAATAAAAGAAGAATTAGGCGTAGATCACACAATAATGGGGGAGATATACTGGCGAGAATTTTTCAGCTATATTTTATTCCATTTTCCATATTCACAAAAAAAATCATTTAGAAAAAAATTTCAAAAAATACCATGGGCAAAATCAGAAGAATTATTCAAAAAATGGTGTGAAGGGAAAACAGGCTTTCCTATTGTTGATGCAGGAATGAGACAATTAAACAAAACAGGGTTCATGCACAATAGAGTCAGAATGATTGTGGCATCATTTCTAACAAAAGATCTACATATGGACTGGAAATTAGGGGAAAAATATTTTGGAGAAAAATTAATTGATTATGATCCTGCAGTTAATTCTGGAAATTGGCAATGGGCAGCGTCAACAGGATGTGATTCAGTACCATATTTTCGAATTTTTAATCCGTGGAGACAACAAGAAAGATTTGATTTAGATTGTAAGTATATTAAAAAATGGGTTCCAGAATTGCAAAAAATGAAATCAAAAACTATCCATGAATTATGGAAAGAATTTCCAGGTAATTTAGAGTATCCAAAACCAATACTAATACATAAAATCGAAGCAGATAAAACAAAATTAATTTTTAAGTTACAAAAATAAATGATTATAGTTGGCACTATTTTAAAAAATTATCAGTGGATTATATACTCAGAGAAAAATAATCTAGTATGACGGAACATTTTGTAAGTTTCATCGATGACATATGGAACAAATTTCCAAAATTTAAAGAAGTTAAAAATACAGACCTTACTGATCACAACATTCTGTGGACATTAGAAGAATACAGAAAAATAAATTATGTGAATTTTCAAACAGGTAAAAAGGAATTATACAGATTAAGCATATTAATAGAAAATTATGCAGTTAAACACAACACTCCATTATTAGCAACTTTTGAAACTGAAGCAAGATACAAGTATGTAGAAGAAAGATACAGAGAAATCCTAGATAAAATTTCAAAGGCATGGATAATTGGTAATTTTAATAATCCAGATTTAGCTCCACACCCACCACCATCTGCAGAAGTAGTTAGTTGTGATGGAACAAATATTTCCCCAATGTGGATTGTAGTTACAAAAGGAGAAAACGGACCATTCGGATTAGTAGCTGAAGATCTAGGAGACAGTGAATACAGAGGTTTCTTTACATCAAATACAAGTATTTTAGAAAAAGTAATTGAAGATATTAACGAGCAATTAAAAATTAAAATTACAATGTAAAATAGAATAAAAAAATCAAATATTTATCAAATTTATTGAAAAAATATTAAAAATAATGAATTAATAGTTGTTTTATACTATATTTAGTAAAAATTAAGATAGGAATTTTAGTATGGATCAAATATCTGTAACGTCAACACTGGAGAGAATTCAGGAATTAATAGATAAAAATTCAGGGGACACAGGGAGATTAAATCACATAATAGATTTCATAAATAACGAAAAGCCACTATACAAAACAGATAGAATTTACTTAGAAAATAAATTAAATCACCAAGTCATAATTACACCCAAAAAAATAATTCCTGAAGAAGATAGTTCATCAAAAAAAATTAAAAAATTATTGAAAATGGGTAAAGGAGATCCAGGAAGATTAGAACATATTTTGATAATGTTAGAAAAAGACAAAAAACTGTATAATTCAGATAAACAATATTTAGTAAATAATTTTGGAATATCAATTATTGAAAGTCAAAAAATAGAAAATAATGTAAAAATAGAAAAAAATAATGAATTAAAGGAAAAAATTAAAGTAGTAATGCCTAAAAATTGGAAGGCAGAAAAAAAGGAACCAGAATTACAAAAAATATTTAAAAAAATAGAAAAAGAAGAAAAAAAAATAAATATGAAAAATAAAAATTCAAAAGAAATCAATATTAAAAAAAATGAATTAAATAATTTAATTATAGAACGAAAAGATAATGAGGGTAAAATTAATGAAGAAAGAAAATTTATAGAAGACAAAATTAATGCTGAAAGAAAATTAATTCAAAAACAAACACAGTTAACTAAAGAAGTGAATTTACAAAAAAATGAATTATCAAATCTCAAGGAAGAAAGAAATTCAATATTAAAAAATATTGAATTACAAAAAAGTACAACAATGAAAGATCTAGTTGTTCAGAAAAAACAATTAATTCAAGCACAAAAAGAGCAAACAAAAATAGAATCACAAGTTAATGCAGAAAAAACAAGATTATCTAAAATGGTTAAAGAACAAAAAGACAGATTAATCGAACAAGCAAAAATTGCTCAAGAAATCAAGGAAAAACAAGTAGAATTAGATAGAACAAAACAGGATTATAATACAATTTGTACACAAGTTAATGCAGAAAAAAAGGAAATAAAACAATCAGAAAAATTAAAAATAGAGATCAAAGTAATGGAGCAAGAACTAAAAAAATCAGTAAAAGATAGATTAAAAATTTCAAAAATCATCATTAAAGAAAAAAACGCAATTACGATTAAAGCAAAACAAGAGAAGAAAAGACACAAGCAACAAGAAATAGGTAGAAAACAATTCAAAAAAGAGCAGAAAATTTTGGAATTATTAGAAACAAAGAATAAAAAAATAGAACAAAAAATAAAAGAAAATAATCAAAAATTGAAGCAGAAGCAGATAAAAATTAAAAACAAGATGGAAAAAAAGAACAAAGTCCTTCAAACATTAGTAAAACAAAAGAAGCCTGTGAAAAAAATGTATAAAAATACAACTAAAAGGCAATTAAAAAAGTAAAATATCTATACAGTTGGAATAATTTCAGGTTTCTTAGATTGTATTAATTTTAAAATTTTTGTAATGGATAGATTTTGTCCAATAGAACCCCAATTTACAGAGTCATCTTTCACTGCTTGGCCGCCAACAATAATTGGAATGGCATATTGATCATTTATTTTTTGAATCATTCTTTTAGCAGATAAAATATTTTCGTCAAGTGTAATTGAAACAAAAATGCAGTCAGGGTTGTTATTTTCAATAGATTCCATAATAGAAGAAACAGGAGTAAATGGGGATAGGTTGTAAACAGTATTTCCTTTGGTGAGAAGTTGAGATTCAAGTACTTTTGTACCAAAAACATGTTGTTCACCATAAGGTACGCAGATTAAGATTTTTTTCTTAGTCATGTTGGTGGAATTATTTTCTAAAATTAGATTCATTAAATCCTGTACTGCATTATAACAAGTTGTTTGAGTACCTAAATCAATTTTTTTACTACTTCCCAATAATTCAATATCATCAATTAGAGGAATTAAAACATCGTTAAGGAAGGATTCAAAGCCATAAATTGTTTGATAGGATTCAACCAATGAATTTGCTTCAACATAGTCGCCATTTTTGAATGTAGAGAGCAAATCCTTTTGAAGTTTTTGAGTAATTTCAGTTTGAATATTAGGTTGAAAATATTTTTGATTCATAAAATAATCAGATATTTTTTTTGAATCACGGTAGTCTTCAGGAATATCATTAATAGATACGTCAGATTCTATGCCCAAATATTTGATAATAGTCTGTTTTGATGTCTTTTTTTTAGCATCCCATGTGCTTTTTACAAGATAAAGATATTTTTGTCCACGAATGGATTTAATTCTCAAATATGCCAATGAATAAAGTATGATTTTAGTATTTAATCCGATTACGCACCTAGATGAGTACCAAGATAGCAGCAGAAGAAATTTAGATAAAATATTTTAAAAATGGTTCATATATGAAACAAAATGTGTGGCACCAATAGTCCATATCACAAACTCTTAAAAGCAGAAAATATTTAAAAAAAATATCAAAATGAGCTATACAGAAGTTAGTCATGAACATTTGGAATCAATGGACAATACACACATCTTGTTATTTCACGAAGAACAAAAAAAAGCTGAAGAGATAGAATTTAGTTTTATTAAAACGGGTTTAGAGAATAAGCAAACTTGCTTCTATACAACAAATGATCCTGAAAAATTAAAAGAAAATATGAAAAAATTTGGAATTGATGTTGATACCAGCATTAAAAATGGATTGCTAAATATTGTTAAAATTCCAAAAGAGTTCGAAGATTACGAAAAAATGATCATGGATAAAGTAAAGTCACTTCCACAAGATGGAAAAATCAGAGTTGTTTCAACTCATTATTTTGATTTCAATAAAGAAGCCAAAACAGAATCAATGGAAGAAATAGAGCAATGTGTAGATGATAGATTCCATAAAATCCCAGGAAATTTCATCTGTTCATTTCACGTACCCAGTGTAAACAAAGAATTAGCACCAAAATTTATGAAGAATTTGCTTGATTCACATCATGAAATATTATTCCTTACAAAAGAGGATCAAATAGAAAAATTCAGTTTTGTTTAAGTTAATCTTTGAGTAATTTCATTAATTAAATCATTTACATTAGAATAATCCTGATAGAATTTATTTCCTAACTCAGTAGTATCGATTTCATTTTCCATTTTAATTAATCCTTTTTCATTCATTTCATCAAGATATTTTAATAATTTATCATATGAAGTGTTTGATTTGTGTTGAAGCCGTGTTTTAGAAATTTCTTCATTATCTTGTTTTTCAATTAAAATTGCAGAGAAAACATCAAAATAGATTTGTAATTTACTTCGTTTGTCCCTCATATTGACTTCATTTTAAAATTAATTTGTGCTCATTAAAAAATCATACCTACATCCTACGATAGTCATTACAAGTAGAAATGGTTTTAAATTAAAAGTTAAGGGGTTGCAGTCATGGGTTTTGGAACACGTAGTAATCCCACAGCAAACATACTAGGGAAAAGGATGACTAGAATTAAGATCTGTACATAGCCAAAAATTATAAGGAATTTGAACTAATTTCAATCAAATAGTATCTTGAAAACAAACCTATTTCTAAAACTAGAAAAGTCAAGGATCAGGTTTGCACGCCTGAGATTATATGGTAAGTGATTTAGATTGCTGATCATAAAAGTCTCCAGTGGTAACTTCGGTTGCCACTGACATATTTTTGATAGTAATTGAATTTTTATTTTAATTAAATTAATTTTTTGAATCCAAATTATCCTGAACTTTCTTTTGAATCACAATTATACACTGATGACAAATTATGGATTTATCAGACATGTTAGATATAATATCATTATTTTGAAAATCAGAATCATATGTTATACCAATTACCAATTTATTAGACCACACTTCAAAATCTTGTTTTTCTTTTCCACAAACAAAACAATTCATGGGATTAATAGATTCAATCATAACTTAAGGGTGGCGATAAAATAAGAATTGTTCAATCAACACAATACATCCTTACAATGAGGCATTAGAAAAGACATTATAATGAATCCCCCAAATACAGTGATTCCCAATGTAAGAGACAATCCAAGTAACAATGTTTTCTTATCATCTAATTTCATTACCATGATGCAATTTTAAAAAGAAAGTATATCAAGAATATTAATAAAAATTGCTAGTGGTAAAATTGAATTTATGGATTAGATAAAGAATTATCATTTAAACAATTTACAAGTTTATCACTATAGTGACCATATTGTTCCATACATGAAACAATCATACTTTCTAATTCATGTTGTTGTACATATTCATTATAGTATTCAGACCCAACAGTTCCAATCGCAATACTCACTAAAGCAATTATAAGAATAATGAAAACAAATTGCATAATTTTTTACAAAATTTTAAACTTAAGAAGATTATCTAATTTTAAAAATATCATCATTTAAAGGCAGAATTTGATGAAGATGTAGGCATAAAAATACATAAAACTACATTTTATTTGGAGCAGAAATTCCAAGCAAATCTAATGCTTTCTCCAAAGTGAGATTAAAGGAATTAACTAAACAAATTCGAGCTGATTTTAAAGCATCATTATCAGAATCTAAAACTTTTACATGTTCATAAAATGAATTAAACGAAACTGCGAGATCATGGCAATATCTAGCAACCACTTTAGGAGCAAAATTATTTGCAGCATCACGAACTTGTAAGTTAAAAAGACCAATGGTTTTAACTAAATCAAGTTCAGATTTTTCTTGAAGCAATGAAAAATCAACATCAATGTTTGGTTTGATTCCAGATTTTTCTAATATTCTTGATGCTCTTGCATATGCATATTGAATGTATGGTGCAGTATCACCTTCCAAACTAAGTGATTTTGCCAAATCAAAAGTAATTATTTTATCCAAATCCTGTTTGATCATTTCATAACGTAAAGTACCAATGGAAACAGATTGTGCAATTTTATCAATTTCAGCATCACTCATTTCAGAATGTCGTTTTTTAGTTTCCTCAATAATTTTTTGCTTTAATAATTCACAAACAGAATCAGCACTCACATACAACCCCTTTCTACCAGACATTTGAGCTTGTTTCCCATCAGTTTCCAATCCAAGAGTTTTTGCAGTATCAGAACTTAATGTAACGGACTCATATCCAAGATGAACATAACTATTTGGGGTTGAATTGAATTTTTCCATTAATGTTGTAATAATTTTTTGTAATCGCTCTTGACGTGAATCAATTACAGTTACCACTTTCTGAGCAGTAAAATTTTGAGGAGTATTAGATTCATCAGTCAAACTAGTTTGCCAGAGATTTTTACAATTAGGCTGATGGGCATCATATTTTTGATAGTAAAAAGGGTCATCCAATAATCCTAATTTCCATGCAGCATAGGGAATATCCTTGGCAATATAGGTAGCAGTACCATTACTTCTAACAATCACCTTGTCTTCTTCCTTGCCATCCCCACGAATTACCCAACATTGAGCATTTTTACCCTGATTTTCAAATTCTATGAGATCCATTTCTTTGAGTTTTTTAAAGATTTTTGACCATAATCCTGAGCGAATTATTTGAGACTCAAAATTAAGACAATCGTAAGAAACATTGAGATTCCAGCAAGTTTGTAATTGACCAGATAGAACTTTTCTAGTAATAATATCCCCAAATGCTGCAGTTTCAGAATCACCATCTTCAAGTTCTTTTAAAGTATTTTTTCTAATTTCTTCAAGAGAAGAATCAAGTTCATATTTTTGAGTAGTTTTAACATAAACATCATCACCACAATAATGGTCAAATTTCTTTCCGTTTGGAGGTTCTTCATCAAATCCAAAATGTTTGAATCCTACAATAATATCAGCAACTTGTAATCCAGAATCATCAATATAATTAAGAACATTAACTTTGTAATTTGCCTTGGTTAAAATTCTAGAAATAGTATCACCAACAACAATATTTCTAATATGACCAATGTGTAATGCTTTGTTAGGATTAACACTGGTATGTTCTACTACAATGTTTGAATTATTTCCAATATTAACATCTCCAAAGGTATCAAGATAAGATTGAGATAAAATCAATTTACTTAGTTTTGTCCAATTAGCAAAAAAGTTAAGATAACCAGAAGGATGTGCCTCAGTCTTCAAAACAAGCACGCTATCACATTTAGAATATGCATCAGATAAAATTTGAGTAATTTCTTTAGGACTTTTTTTCATTTCTTTTGCAAGTAAAAATGCAATGTTAGAACTAACATCACCAAATCCAGGCTTTGCAACATCTACAGAAAAAGATATGTCAGAAAGAGATAGATCATGAATGATTTTTTTTAGATTACTTTGAATTTCATCAATTATAGTTTGAAATGTCATACTATATCTCAGATAATTTAGGTGCTAATTTATCTAGTGCTTCAAGAACCCCATCACCACTACTACCAGATACAGTCATAGTAGCCTCAGATCTCACAATTTCAGATGCATTACCTAAAGCAATACTAGTTTTTGCAACTTTAAACAAAGGAATATCAGTGGCACTATCACCGATTGCAATTACATCATCTTTTACAATATTATATTTATTCATTAATTCTGTAAATCCAGATCCTTTGTCAATTCCTTTAGAATTAATGTGAATTGCATATTGACTATCAGATAAATTAACATCAAGATTATTTTCAGAAAGAATTTTTCGGGCATCATCCATATCAAAAGTTCTTTCTAAAACAACTTCAGTTAATCTTGGAAAAACAGGTTTTTTTGTAACGTCATCCAAATTATTTTTAATTAAATCAAATGCCCTATTGCAGACTTCAATATCCCCTAACAAAATATGATTATCAGCATCTAAAGCAATACACCCACCATTTTCACCAACAGCAATTTTTCGTGTTCCACCAAATACTGACAGCAGGTATGCTTCAACAGAAGATCTACCGGTTACATAGATTACATCATGACCCATGTTAGTTAATCGCCTTAATGCCTCCAATGCATCAAGATGAATCCTACCACCACCATTTTCAGTAATAGTTCCATCAATATCAACTGCAAAAGTTTTCTTTTTCATAAAAATTAATTTTTGTTACTAAATAATAATTGTATCAGAAGTACACCAAATAATTTATCAAATACAACCATCAGGACAACAATACATTTTGTTATTTTTAGAATACGGTAAACTCATTTAACTAACGATTTTGTAAATCAAATCTATATTGACAACTAAGTATGATGATTTGATTCTAAAAAATACATCTAATTGGCGATCCACAAGTGACATTACAAGAAAAGTGGGAGGAGACAAATCGGCAATAATTCAGGCATGTGAAAGATTAGTAGAAATGGATTATCTACAAACAAATCCAAATAAAAATAAAATAATGTATAAACGAAAAGACACACTACAAAGTGAATTTAATTTTCTTTTAATGATGGATAAATTTGAAATGAATCAGAAAACCGAAATGAATCGTTTAAAGCAAATTCCCACTTTAATGATGACAGACGGTAAAAGATTCAGATCTAAGGGAATCGAATTACTGGAGCATATTTTAGAGGAGGTGGATAGAGCTTACAGAGTCAAAATAAGATTAGATTATCAAAAAAATGAATCATTAATTTCTTCAGAAATTGCAAATGATAGAATTAAGAAATTAGATAAATATATTGAAAAAATTATGAATGAAGTAATGAATAAGCATGAAGAAGAAAACACCATCAAAGCAATTAGAGAATACTTTCAAAATCATGCCACTAAATTTGAATTAAAAATTTAATTGTATTTTGAAATTTGAATAATCCATATAAATTTTAAAATGATTCAGGTTATTTTATCAGTAAACGCATAACAGAAAATTAAAAAAAATTAAGCAAGAGTAATCTAATACCAAGATTATGGATAAAATTGTGAAAATTATTATTGGATTTATTGTAATTGGAACAATAATACATTTTGTAGTTAATGATGACCCATTAAATTTTGATTGGGCTTTTGAATGTAAAAAAACATTAGCAACAGTTGGATGTTAAGTCAAAACATGAAAAAGTCTTAAGACGGTAAGTGAAATAGAAGATCTAGTGAAGAAAAATACCCTCTTAGGATTAACAATAATTAGTTGTATTGGAGTTATTTTTGCAGTAATTTTTGATGATAAAATGGAAGAAGTAGAAAATCCAACAGACAGTGAAGAAAAAATATCAGAGTATGAAAAAATTACAACAGAGGCACAAAGAGTAAATTTAGATGTAAAACAGAGAGTAAATGAATTACAATTACAATATGATGAAATTATTGAATATTCATGTATGGAGTCAAGACCTCAATCATATTTTGAAATTATATTAGAAGAAAGAATCCTAGAAGCAGAGCACAGGTTAAGGTATCTATCAGAACAACAATCAGAAATTGAAAATATTAAAAATGAAATTCAAATTATAAATAAAAATAATCCAGAATCAAGCAAGGAATCATTTGAATTATTTGAATGGGAATGCGTAAATCAGAAATTTTGGATTGATGAGTATCCACATTTAGAGGAAATTCTAACTAAACGTTAGACACAGGTAATGGAATGACGTAAATTCCAAAAAATCAAGACATAGTGATAAAAGATCTCTAATTTAGTTCCAGTATATGAAACTCAGTATCATAAATTTATAAAAATAAAATACATTGTTTAAAATCCAAAGTATAAAGTAGTAATGTATGTATGAAAAGAAACTTCTACAAGATCAAAAAGAGCGTTCAGTTCTTTTTGTAGGATTTCTAGTTATTGTGGGAATATCAATTATGTTGATCCCATAATTATTTCTTTTTTGTGAATTTAATATAAAAAAATGAAATAATAAGTTCAAATAAAAAATTAAGTCATTAGTATTTTTTTGGAAAGATTAACAGACAATACCATGCCTAGAATACCCATAATTATTGCAGGGATTATGGTGTACACCAAGACAGTTTGAATTAATTCAAAATAAACAAAATAAATTAAACTAGGGGAGACCAATTTACCCAATAAAATTTCATTAAAAGTATACATCACATAAGGATAATAGACCAAATAAAATATTGAACCTAGCAATCCACCTACAAAAAATCTAGATAATTTAGATCTATTCATTTTAAGAAATATATCAGCAATAACAAATGGAATTAAATTTAATGAGTAAAATTGAATAGTATCAAACATTGCAAAATTAGGAATTATTGCAGTTGAACTATAAATTAATAAAAATAATCCACCCAGAACACTCATAATTCCAAATTGATGATTAGACAATCTAAAAATCAAAGTTAACGAAAGTGAAATCAAAAAAGGATATGCCAAAGATGCGATAATGAAAGCAATAGTAGGTTCAGGATTAAATTCAAAAAAATCTGTACTAGAGAAAGGCAAAGACAGGGAAGAAATTATTCCAGATGCAGATAACCAAACAGGAATTACAGCCAAAATCAACAAATATTTTACAATAGAAGTGGAATCATTAAATTTCAAATATCTTGAGATTCCAATCATCCCACCAACACTACACAGAAACATTCCAATAATCAAAGTAAAATGAGGAGGACTGAGCAATCCATCTAAACCAAAATAAGAATGCCAAACAAAATCCAAAGGTCCAGCACCAGTAAGTAACCCTATTCCAATTAATTTAATTTTTAATGGTAGAAAATAGTTGTGCTTAAATTTTTGTAAATTTTTCCAACCAACAAAAGTTAAAACTACACCAACCAAAGATATAGCCACACCAGAATACATTAAAGCGTGAGGCGGGGAGAAAAAAGTTTCAGGTTTACTAAGTAAATGATTTGTGATATCCCAACTTCCACCCACAGTTACTAAAAGAATACCAAGACTAGTAAGAATACTACCGAATAAAAAAATAATTTCAGAGTTAGATTTTAGAAAAATTTGAGATGATTTTGTAGTCATAGTACTAATTAACATTCACAAAATATTAGGGATTTACAGTTACCGAATAAACCAAAACATGTTCATTCTGATGATCCAGTGTTCCAGAATGAGGATAATGTGAAAGATCACTAGAATGAGGAATACCAATTGATTTTACATAGACATCAAAAATTCCAGACTTTTTTGGAGTCACAACAACATCAAAATAAGTCTCAACATCAGATTTTAGAGGTCTACTCATAGCTTCAATCGAAGGATATTCAGCAAAAGTGGTTTCAACACCTCCACTATAATTTGAACCAATTTTTTCGCCAACTGAAATGTAAGATGGAGACAATGTAAAATCATATGTAGCAATTTTTACAACGTCATCAATTTCAATTAGATCGGGAAACGCTATAGAAACAATATGAATATCAGCATAATCACCAATATTTTCAGAAACAATAGAAAGCCGAAATGAATCACCCACATCAATATTAGTTTCAGACAGTACAGCTTCAAAAACAGGTTGTGGAACTAATTGTTCAGTCAATAAGAATTCAGAAGGAAAAACAAAGATAGTCAAAATAAAGTATAAAGATAAAATCGTAAAACAACTCAAATAAATTAAAAATTTATTCATACAAATTCACATTAATTTACCACTAAAAAATGAAACACGACACATCAATTACAAATAAGATAACTCACCATAAACGAGATTATATTTTACCATACCTAGCAAAAAATTACAAAGTGCTACGGTTTTAATGGAAAAGAATAATGTAAGAAATGAACAACGTTGGGAATTCCTGAAAAAATTAAATCCATTCAAGATGAAATGGCAAAAACTCAGATCAATAAGGCAACAGAACACCACATAGGATTACTAAAAGCAAAAATTGCAAAATTAAAAAGAGAGCAGGAAGCAGAAGTTACCAAAAAATCAGGAATGAAACAAGATGGATTCGATGTTAGACGTAGTGGAGATGCCACAGTTGTATTCATAGGATTACCAAGTGTTGGAAAATCAACATTGCTAAATAAAATGACAGGTGCAAATTCTACAATAGGTGCATTTCAGTTTACCACATTAACAGTGGTTCCAGGAATGATGGATTATAGAGGTGCAAAAATTCAAGTTTTAGATCTTCCAGGAATTATCAAAGGGGCATCATCAGGTAAAGGTTTAGGAAAAAGAATTCTATCAGTTGCAAGAACAGCAGATTTAGTTTTACTGGTATTAGATGTGTTTCAACCATATCACGAAGATGTATTAACAAATGAATTAGGTAATATAGGAATCAGACTAAATCAATTACCGCCAAACATTACAATTGAAAAAGCATCAATGGGAGGAATTGCAATTGCACAACAAACTAAGCTTACAAAAATTACAGAAAAACATCTTAAAGATATTTTACATTTGTATGGATTAGTGAGTGCACGAGTGGTAGTAAGAGAAGATATCACATCAGAACAAATAGCAGATCACATAGCAGGAAATATCAGTTATTCAAAAGCAATTACAGTTTTAAATAAAATTGATCTAGTAGACAAGAAATTTCTAACAGATTTAAAATCGAAATTAAAAACAGATGTTGTAGAAGTTTCTGCAAATGCAGATATTAACATTGAAGAATTAAAAGAGAAAATTTATGGAAAATTAAAATTCATAAGAATATACATGCGTCCTAAAGGCGGAGAAACAGATTTCAAAGAACCATTTATTTCAAGAGAAGGAGACACTGTAGAAGATGTTTGTAACAAATTACATAGAAGATTAAAAAGAGAATTCAGATACGGATTAGTTTGGGGTAAAAGTGTGAAATTTGGTGGGCAAAGAGTTGGTTTAACCCACATCATGCAAGATGAAGATGTCTTAACAATAATCAAAAGAAAAGGCATGGGATTTTAGTAAAATAGATCAGAAAAAAGAAAAAGAAAACGTACAAAAAAAGATGGAAAAATTTTAAAATAATCAATTGTATGCGTAAAATTTTGAAAAATAGACAGACGATCAAAACAATGTAAGAAAAAAAGAAAAGTAAACACAAAAGAAAAAGAAAATTACGATCAAAAATTATTTACATCAATAAAATTACTTCACTAATTGTAATCAAATTGTGTAAATTTTTTTAGTTTAACCACTGAAAAACAATGAAAATATCGATTTTAGCATGGCTACAAAAAGAAAAGCTGCAACTAAACGTAGATCAACTACAAAAGCAGCTCCAAAAAGAAAAGCTACTAAAAAAACTGCAACTAGAAAAGCAGCTCCAAAGAGAAAAGCAGCTCCAAAGAGAAAGGCAGCAGCAAAACGCAAAGCCGCTCCAAAGAGAAAAACTGCAGCAAAACGCAAAGCAGCTCCAAAGAGAAAAGCAGCTCCAAAGAGAAAGGCAGCAGCAAAAC
>ERZ651776.395-NODE-395-length-62939-cov-4.345026_pt1 | contig 62939 bp, 56 predicted proteins | sample MGYA00514761_ERZ651776 | MGnify/ENA metagenome assembly ERZ651776
CTCATCGGACGATTAAATGTCAGAAAGGAAGGAAGTAAAGGACGGGACCGGGTGTCTTCAACAAAATAATGCGGAAAAAAAAAGTAACCCCGGTGTTTTGTCGGGGAGGAGAGGACGAACGGGAGGGGGGACGATGGTGGGGGCGTTACTGAGTCAGGGAGGTGGCTCTTTTGTCAATCCCTTCCAATTTTATTTGTCCCCCCAAAAAATTCACAAAAACTCTAATAAAAACTGAAAAATCATATTTTGGACAACCGTTTTCACTGCATCATACTGGTAATAGAGAGGCTCAGCTCTGGGCGGATAGTTTTAATTCGCGGGGGGGGGAGAACTTTTGTAAAGAGAGAGTGGAGAGAGGGAAGGCAGAGAGGCTCCCCTCTCTTGTTTTCTGTGTCGTAGGTCGTAGAGGCGTGGCGTTTCTTTTTAACGACAGAAAAACGTTAATCGTCGATCATCGCCCAATCTCCCATCACCCATCCCCCCTTCATCAACCCCTTCATCAACCCCGCCAATCGAAAATGGAGCTGATCTCGAAAGAAATGGGCGACTACCTTCGCGACAACTACCACTGGTCAGTCTTCGCCATTCCGATGATGATATCATATATCTGCCTCGGCTTCACTCTGTACATCCTCTACAACCTAATCTACCCGACGATAATCCCCTTCCCGTACGCGAAATTCCACAACCGTTCCCGTTCTCGCCTGGACAACCCTGGCGAGTACGTGGACGAGCCCCCCCCCTTGGACCGACCCCGGCTGCGGAAGGCCGACGACTTCCCGGTCATCTACGAGGTCGACGAGTGCAGGAAGACGGTGGTGCTCGCCGGCTCGTTCAACCCCCCCCACAGGGGGCACATGGGGATGGTCGAGTTCCTGAGCGGGGAGCACGAGAGGGTCGTCGTGGTGGTCGGGTTCAACCCGGGGAAGAGGTACGACGTGGAGCCGGATGTCAGGAGGGGGATAGTGGGGAAGATGTGCGAGGGGTTGAAGAACGTGGAGGTGCAGCTTGTGGAGGGCCTCGTTTGGAGGGCGGCGAGTAGAAGGAATGCCAAGGTGCTCTACCGCGGCGTCCGCACGTGGAAGAGGGACGGGTGGAGCGAGCTCTCCCTCCTGTGGTGCAACCTGTTCTTCCCCCCTATCCTCGGGGGGATCGAGCCGATACCGACAAGGTTCCTGGAGGGGAACCCCGAGTTTAACCACATTAGTAGCACGTTGATTAGGGAGAGGTGTGAGAGGGGGGAGGAGGTGGGGGATCTGGTGCCCGAGGCGGTCGTTGGCTTGGTCAAGGAGGCGTATGGGAAGAAGAAACGTGAGGGAGGGGAGAGTAAGAAGGAGAAATAGACTTGGCAAATGACGATAACGCAAACAAATAACGCCACAAAGAGTGAGTTGACTTTTTTTAGCACAAAAACAGTAGCAAATCATTTTAAGGCCTTCGCTTCACGAACATTATTAATCCATCTATTTTTAAATAGCGCAGAGGAGCCTGATGCTGACCCTCCTCTTCTCCCTCCTGTCCAACTGGGCCTTGGCTTCCTCGTTAGTCAGCTTCTTGTTGTTTACGGCTGGACTATTGAAGACGTCGATCTCTTGATCTGTCATTGGGGGCGGTGTGTAGTCACCATTTTTATCGCCGTCGCCATCGCCGCCGCCGTCGCCACCGCCATCGCCGCCGCCATCGCCGCCGCCGCCGCCCCGCCCCCCCCCGGTATCGTCATTTTTCTGAATGCCTTCGTTCGCCTCCTCGAGCTTCTTCTGCATCGATGTCTTGTTCGCGTCCCCCTTCTGTATGCCCCTCATCTTCCGCTCGATCTCCAGGTTCTCCTTCATCATCTGTTCGAAGTCGGCCATTTCGTTGAACTTCCTCATCTTCTCGAAGTTTGTTATCCGGGTGCTCATCTGCGCATCGAGGGACTTCAGGCTCTGCATGGTACGTTCCTTTGTGTATTCTTCCAGGAGATTGTCCTCCATGACGTCTATGGACCTGTTCAGTTTGTTGGGAATTCTTTTGGTTCTGCGGGGGAGGCATAAAGAGCGAGTGCTATTAATGTTGAAGTAGTCCAAAATGACTCTGCTGGAGTTGCGTTCGGAGCGTTCGGTATCGGCAGTCTTTCGATCGTTGCGAGTTGTTCTAGCGGTAGTTGTGCCAGCGGCATCGGACGTTGAAGGGCGGGCACCGGATGCGGGGGTACCGCTTAACACACCCCCGAAACTCAATCCGAGCGAGGCGTCGATTGCGGATAGTGACGACTCGATACTACTACCACTACCACCGCCGCCGCCTTTGGGTGTGCCGGGTGGGACCCCTGCGGGCGCGGAGAAAGGGCCCTCGGTAACGGCTTCTAGAGAGGATGTTTCTAAAGAGGGCAAAGCACGTTCGTCGGAGTGAAAAAGTTGTTCTTCTTGGAAGGTTGTTTCTTTCGCGGTTGTGTCTCCTTTTTTCTCTTCGTCTTTGCCCTTGCCTTCCTCTCTGCCTTCCTCTCTGCCTTCCTCTCTGCCTTCCTCTCTGCATTCCTCTCCGTCGGAATCTTTCTTAGGAATGGACCAGAGGCTTTGCTTCATCGCCTCTTCCTCTTCAATTCTCATGTCCTTCATTAACAACACGTCACAGTACCTCAACTTCTTGAAGTTCTCCCCGATGGTGGTGGAGTCGCAGAGAACGTCGAGCTCGTACTCTTTGTGGTCGAAGTCGTCGTCATCTTCGTCGTAGTACTCAGAATCGTCGTTGAAGCCGGAAGTAACCCAAGTGGAACCGTCTCCCACGCTTCGACCGTCTTCTTCCTGGAAACCAATCCCTGACCCCTTTCTTTTACTACCACCGCCGCCGCTGGCACCTTTGATGGTGTTGTGGCCCTCTCGGTGCTTGAAGTTGCTTTCCTTAGGACCTCGAACAATGTGTCTTAACTCATCGCTCACGGGTCCGTAGCTCATTTTGCTTATGATACCAGTATTCACACTCCCGGTCATGGACGCGGCGCCGCTGATCTTTGCGACTGTGTCGTCGAGCGGCGGTCCGACCTTGTCAAAGTTCTCCCGAAAGAAGTCGTGGGGCTTCTCATCGCGCATTTTTTTGTTCGCCAACGACGCGTTGTCCAGTAACTCGGACTGTTTCTTGCAGTGGAGCCGCAGCTGTAGGGGGAATGTGGAACCGCCCTTGAGAGGGGCAGGTAGGCCGTCGTCAACGTCCATTATGCTGTACTCCTTTTCGCCGTTCCTGTACGCGGCGGAGCTTCGGAGATTGCCCTTCGCCCTGTGTTCAAGTTTCTCCACACCCTTGTCGGCACAGCTAATACCAGTCATGTTGGGGTTGACATCGCAAAGATGAATCTTGAATACTCCTCTTCTATCGACCTTGTACCCGTCGTCGTCAACGACGTCATCGGTGAAGTTGTGCGGGAGCTGCCTTAAAACCGCCGGGGCGTTGTCGCTAACGTGTCCGCTGCTCAAATAGTAGAAGTCTTGCTCGAAGTAAACCTGGTCACCGTTCTCTACCAGATCACCGTTCTTCTTCTGTCCCTTGGCCGGCCTGATGATCCACCTTCCGAGCTCGGAGTGGCTCTCGTTCAGGCGGACGATCGTCATGGAGGGCTTCTCGATCATCCACCTGTACTCGTCCTTGGTCGAGGGAGTGGCGATCTTAACGCACTCGGGCACGCCGACAACGTTGTTGATTTGGCTCGAACATTGATTATTGACCTTGGTGCGAGCATTCTTCAAATTCCCCGCTCCGTTCTGCTCGAAGAACTGCCGTTGGTGCCAATGAAAGGCGCTCTTCGGGCTCTGCTGCTGGTTGATCATCTTCTCAAGGCTCTTGTCGATGGGAGGTGGAACCTCTGCGTTGGCTACGTTGCTCCCGTGCTGCTCAACTATGGGGAGGTTAATGCGCTTGGTAGCCTTCCCGGCGAGGAGGCTTCCCGTCTGCCAACTCGACTCGCCGTAGCCAGTGACAACCACCATCCAGACGAACTTGCCGTATACCAGCGGCGAGTAAGACAGCTGGTCGTCAAAATTGATCATCCGGAAAGTTACTTTGTCACCCGTGTACATACTTTCCACAGGGCCACTCTTGATACTCCCGAACCTGTCTTTCTTCACACTGAGCCAACTGTTGTGAGTGGTTTGAAGTCCATACTCCATTCCGTAGAGCATTCCCGCTTGTGGGTCATCGCTGAAGTATTTTATGAAGTTATCGCTTGACCATAACGCCGCGTTGGAGTCTTTTACGTATCCCTCAAAGGCATTAGGGGCAAGATTAGCGACCTCCTGCTCATGCTTGGTTTGCTCGACGCCCAGCTTGCGCGCCAAACGGGAGACCCTTTTCTCCACCTTTTCCTCCTTGTGTACGTAATACTTGGTGGGACTTCGAAGCATTGTTACCATGGGTGTACTGAGACGGCTCGGTAACGTCGAGCGCTCGGCCGGCATCTTGTAAAGTTCCGTCTTGACGGGCATTTTCTCCTGCTGCAGGGCTCTGCTAACTTTTATTGAGTGCGCCCGCCTGCTGTGGTTTCGGATTCCGGAAGGTCTCGAAGTCTTATTCTTTCTATCCTTCGCGTACCTTTCCCTGATCTCTTTCTCGATAACATCGTGAAGAAACTCACCACATTGGAGGTGTCGAACACGAGCATTACTCTTAGGGACAAAGTCGAATATCTTGCTCTGTGACGGGATTGACAGTGGGTTCTGGCCCCGCAGAATACCCCTCGTGAAGTTATCACTCCGGCTAAGGCTCTTGCGTGTTTCTTTGGTCTTATTTTCGCTCTTGAATTTTGTATGTAAGCTTGTCGGTGATTTGTTCTTAGGAGTACGAGAGTTATTCTGGTTAGTTGAATAACGTCCATTTTTCAGCAATGAGCCCGGTCGTGAGCCCGGTCGTGAGCCCGGTCGTGAGCCCGGTGATATGCTTCTGCCGCTGGGAGAGTGGATAGGAGAATCAGGGAAATCAGGGGAAGGAGGAAACTCAGCAAAGGCTACAGGTGTTCTCGGCATGGTCGTTCTATATCGGTGTCATGTCAATTTAGGTGGGTTGGATTGTTTAAGGTCTCGTTTTTTTTATTCCGCTGACATTGAATGGTACGATGAGAGTGGGTTAAGGGAGAGAAAACAGTTGAAGGAGAGACTTATCAGTTTTTACAAAATGTTCCTAGCAACTAACTCCATCGGTCGGGCAAAAAAACTGATTTAGTTCACACAGAATTTGAAATACTTTTTTTGGAAAACATCTAGCCATCGTCGAGGGTTGTGATTCGACGAGATGAACGAGCTTATGCTTCCTGTAATTGACAGCAGTCAGCAGCACCCATCCACAGCTCCAACACACTCTTCACCCTCTCTCTCCTTCAGTAATGACCATTCCCCAAGTCAGATTGCAAAGGGCGAGGACATTTTTGAAAGTTCGCTGGCAAGTGTGACCGATTTCACGTCTTTGAATGACAAGCACTTTCCAAACTATGGTGATCGCAGTGCTTTGCAAGTCAGCTGTCAGGTGAGAGCAACACGGCTGAGCGGATACAATACCATTCATCGATCAATGTGCAGCATTCGCTCGGCCAATGTAATTAATCCTCCCTCTTTCGTTTACTTTTATGACGCAGCAAAAGTTCGACTCTAGTCGTCGCAAGCTTAATCAGATTAACGTGGCATTGAAATCCACTAATGATAGGGGCAAGAAGGGCCATTTGCTGAAGCAGAGCAAGAACCTGCAAGTATACAGCACATTGCTCTACTTGAGTTTGATGATGCACAAAATCGAGGAGATCAAGATGCTACTAAAGGAAAATGATCCTGGCTTGTACGTCGAAAACGCTTTGATATTTGATTCAATGAAGAGCCCTGCTTTTCATCTTCAGCACCAGGCCATCAATATGGCCAAGGGAAAGAAGGTATTTGACCGGAAGCAAGTGTACAAGCTCAAGTTTGAGGAAGAATGTGCTAAAGTGGCGGAAATGGAGAAGTCGGCGCAGAGTTTACAGAAAGAGGTGGTGCGGCTGCAGACAGTTGCAACCGAAACAGCCCATGAATTTAGCGAGTCCATCAAGTCCTTAAGTGCTTCGCAGGCCCAAGAAAGGCAAGATGCGGAACGACTGAGAACAACATTGATCGAAGGTAAGGAGGGAAGTAGTACGGTGTGGTGCGATGCGATGCGATGCGATGCGATGCGATGAGATGAGATGAGATGAGATGAGATGAGATGAGATGAGATGAGATGAGATGAGATGAGATGAGATGAAATGCGCTGCAGTGTGCAATGCGATGCGATGAGATGAGATGCGCTGCAGTGTGCAATGCGATGCGATGAGATGAGATGCGCTGCAGTGTGCAATGCGATGCGATGAGATGCGCTGCAGTGTGCTGCGATGCGATGAGATGAGATGCGATGAGATGCGCTGCAGTGTGCTGCGCTGCGGTGTGGTCTGGTAGATTATTGTAGGATCTAACCTTTACTACCTCCTTGCAGTCGAGATTTTAAGGAGTAAGCTCATGGAAGTGGAATCCAGGTTAGTGGAGGCAAACAACATTGTGTCTGCCAAGGCGGATGCCTACCATAAGCTGGAGGTTGAAATGTCCAAAAAATTGCACGCGCAAGAGATGCAGGCGGCTAAAGAATTGCAGGATGTACAGGCGGCTAAGGAGAGGGAAAATAGCATTCTTAAATCGGAAATTAATCAATATTCAAGAGACGAAAGGGGACAAATAGAAGCGCTCAAGAAGAAAGTGGAAAGTTTGGAAAGGTGAGTAGTCGCTTAAATGTACAGCTAGCTAGAGCGAGAGCAACAGAAATATTTGTGTAGGTTCACCAAAATCTATCAATCACTGCACTAACACAACAGTACATGCAGTAAGTTGGCATCTGAATCCAGCAAAAAAAATAGTCTTATGGACCAGCTAGCGACGGCTGAAAAGGTGCTAGCAGAAGGAGGCGGGCGTGCGAGCGAAGAATTGAAAAAAGATCTAGAGAACAGTGATGATATGCTCAACCAGGCTCAGAAACGGATCATCATTCTTGAAACTCAGCTAGAGGAGGAGTCGAAAGCGAAGGCGGAGATGAGCTCCAAGCTCGCAATTCTAATGAAAGACGCGCGGAGCAGACCGCCAACGGCCCCAGCTGGGGACGCAAACCTAACATCGTCTGAGCAGAAGACTCTTGATGCTATGCATAAACAGTTCCACCAGAGTGACGAGTTCAAACCAAAACCGGAAAGCGAATATAGTGAGGAGGAAAGGAGACAAAGAGACACGATGGTACGGAAGCTCCAGGGAAGGTTTAGACAAAAACTTGCTTATGATAGATGGTTTAGGGTGAAACTTGAGTTGACAGCAAAGGCTGGGGTTATGATGGCACTAGCGGGAACTGCACAGGGCTTCAGCGGATGGTACTTGAACCCTAGTTCACAAAGCGTTTTCTACTATCGGGTAACAGGAGAAGGCGAGTGGATCAATGAGTTCGAGCATATAAGCGAAGAGGATTACAAAGACATATGCAGTAGGCTTCGTAAGGTGGCCAAGTCGGAGGGTTGGTCATCAGCAGTGCCTGTTGACCTCGAAAAAGGCCAGTGGGGACAAGATGGATGGTACTGCAAACAGGACATGAAGTGTGCTTATTTGATCAAGGACGGGGATGGGATGAAAATCCGAGAGTGAAGGTGAATATGCTGGCGCAGGGGTGCTAAATATTTGTGTAAATATGTGGAGCTGATGTTTAAAAGCCAACAATTTTTGGTTCGCTGACAATCAATTTGGTGAAAGTGTGAGAGACCAATTTTGGCCATTTTAAATCAATTTAATGATTGTCAAAATCAAAACGAAAAAATAGCAAAAGTGAAACAAAACTAAACGCACCGCCATTCAAGTTTTTATCGCCTTCCAACGGCCTTCTCCCTCCCCCCATTTCCGCTACTTTTCGAATTCACTTTCGTCAATCGGATGTACCGACGAAGAAGAAGACACCACTGACGAAGTTATTGACACCGCTGACGACGCCGACGCCGACGCCGACGCCGACGCCGAAGACGCGCTGCCAGTAGAAGAACCCAGACTGTCTTTGCTTTTACTCGATTTTCCTGAGGATTTGCCGGCAGTGATTCCGGATTTCAAGGTGGAAGCAATTGCCTCAACAAGACGGGTTGTCGTCTTCTTCCTTCCAGGTTGCTGGACATATAAGATCGAGTACTGTATGAGGAGAAAGAAACAGCTTATAATCCGCACGCTACCCAGCTTACAGCTGGGGAGGAGATAGCTGATAGTGTAATAGCGAAACTTTCGAGTAATGATTGGAAGTCCTACATTGAGGTCGAGCGAAGACAGGAATGCTATATTAGATCACTCATACATATTTTGGCTGAAGCACACACAGTGCGTCTTCTTCCCAAAACTACTTTGGGAACCACGATACAAAGTCCAAATATACACAGGTTTTAACAGCCACCCTCCTCTCACCTTTCCAAAAGAACGCAATCATCATCAGAGTCGCGCAAGTGAAGCAATATCGTCGGATCTTTTTCTCCTCCGGGCTTTTCTTATTACTTGACTTGAGCTGCTTCGTGATTTCGCGGCCGTAATACCAGCTCAAACGCCCCCAGGTCGCGACAATAACAAGGTAGAACAAGTTCTTTATCGCTTCGACTCCTCCATGAATTAGGTACTCATAATTTGTTGACATGCCAAATGCGAACATGGCAAAATTCATGATGACCTCCACAACATAGAGAAAAAAAAGGGTGACTTTGTAGTACTTTGATACCCAAGCAGGCCTCGTTTTAGACTGCCACCCGTCTACAATAGTTATCCAAGCTACAACCAAAGCGACAGCAACGTGCAAGCAACATGCGGTGCAAGTACTCATCAAAACAAATCGTAAGTCCATGGAAATGCGATTTGCCCAGCAGTCGATATCATAGCACAAAGCTACGTGCAAAAGGCTTATGAAAACTCCGAGCCAACAGAGATGCTCGCTGAGATTAGTGTGACTAAATTTTGTTATTCCCACCGTCTGATTTGAAAATGGGACAAAAATTGTGATCTCCTCTCTCTGCCGAGAGTTCAATGTTACGCCTCGATTATGAGACAAAATAACAAGGTAGAACATCACGATGGCTCCTGGTACGAACGCTAGCACCATATAAGTAGTGCATAGCTTGTCATAGAAACCCAAAGTCGTGTCGGCCAAGATAACACTGCAATCACCAACTTCGATCGGCGAAGACCTGTTCAAGGCTCGGTCTTCTCCATATTGCCAGCCCTTCGGGTAATAAGGAAAGGGACATATTGGTTCATAGTTAAATATATCAGTGTAAAGGTCGGGGACATCTTCGTCAGGTGGATCAGGAGATAACCAACCTATCCAGACATTCGGAGCATCCACATTGCACATGTACTTGACAAGTTGTGAGCTATTTTCAAATCGCCTAATTTGATCGAGGTAGTATTCTGGGTCACCGCTCAAAGGTCGCTTCATGTCGACTTTGGCTGTTTGGGTGCTTTCCACAGAGCCACAGAGCTAAGATTGTGATTTGAGAAAGGTATCACCAAGTAGTGGCAATTTTTGGGTTTTGATAACAGTTTTAATACAAGTAAGTAGAGTTTCTAAAAGTGAACAACCAACTTCGAGGATTTCAGATTTCAGGATTTTTGGGATCCCTGATCCCTACCGGTTTGCGGAAGATTCTTCCTGTTTGTGCTTCTTTCACCCAGAGGAGGAGAGAATAATTCAGAGGTGAGGCCACCCGACATCTATTAGGACGATATCTAAGTAAGATTTCCTCGCTCACCCCTGCTTTTACTAACAACCCTCTCTCTCCGTAATCTGAGAGCAGATGAGTGCCAAGAGCGGGATCTGCCCATGCAACCCTTGTTGCACTTGGAAAAACTTGGAAGCTACAGCATGGTCGATGGACTCTGCAGCTCGCGGTTGTGTAATAATCAGTGGGATCTTCCTCGGGTCTGGTTTGCTGTACTTGTCCAAGGAGGCAGCTGGGTCAGCCTGTCTTGCTGCCTACAATGAGAGGATGAAGGCAGGAGACCCAGGGTTTGACTTTGTAACAGAACTCGAGACACTTGATGATACCGAATGCGCTGACGCCAAAATCTACGGAATGAAGCCCAGCAGCCTCTTGTCTGTCATGGCAACTGCTTCTGGCTTGATGACTGCCTCCACCATGCCGCTGGCAGGAGCGGTTGTGGACCATACGAAATACCGCTGGCATGCAGGGGCTGTCAGTGCCTTCCTTTTGTGCTTCATTAATTTCATTCAGATGTTTATTGGCTCCAGCACTTGGTTTTTTTGTGCTATTCTGCAGGTCTTCGCAAGCTACACTTATGTTTTCCACAGTGTGGTCCAGTACGCGTACCTCCCGGAGCTCACCAATAGCAGCAAGGAGCTAGCCAAGATGGCTGCGAGCTTTAACCTTTGGCAGTTTTTGGCTGAAACTCTCTATTTGATGGTGGTGGTTGCTTTGGGTATTGGACTTGGGCTTGATGATGTTGGCACCGCTCAGATCAGCCAGTTTTTAGTCGTTTTGATTTGCCTGTTCTTTTTGGGATACAGTTGGACCTACTTGTTCGGTCATCGCCCCGCTTTGCATGAAATTGAGAGTGGCGACAGCTTGCTCAATGTTGGCTTTAAAAGGATGAGCAGTACTTTTAGAGAGCTCAGAGGTGAATATCCTGATGTCAGGACCTTTTTGCTCGGAATGGCATTCAGCGAAGCCGCTGCAAGCGCATTTGCAACGATTGCTGTTACGTACTTGGTCGAAGTGCTTGGTATGAAGAGTCAGGAGACTGGAATTGTCTTCATGTGCACGTTGCTCTTTGCTGTTCCGGGGTCAATCTTATGCAAGAAACTTACCGCCAAGATTGGACCTTACAAATCTTACCAGTACGCCCTCATTTGGTGGGGCGTTGTGACTTGCGTCGCGCCCTTGTTCATGCACAAGCCTGAACAGTCCACCAATGCCTATTTCTTCGGCATTTTGTGGGGGATTGGATTTGGATGGATTTACCCCACACAGCGTACCTGTTATTGCGAGTTGATCCCTGGAGGGCAGGAGAGTGAACTTATGGGATTGTACATCTTTGCCGGCCAGATCATCGTCTGGTTCCCGCCACTGCTCTTCACAACCTTGAACGAGAAGGGAATAGGCATGGAGGTTGGGCTCGGGCTGTGCTGTGGGTTCTTCTTTTTCATCGCCCTTTTCATCATGCGTTTCGTCGACTACGAGGCTGGAACGGCCAAGGCCTTGGAGACCCGTGACAAAAGGAAGATGGGAGAAGGTGCCACAAACGGCGAAGATGACAGCGATGATGATGATGTGGAGAGTCCCACCTCGGGACTGGGACCGGGAATGAAACCCAAACCTGATAATAGCAGCAACATGCTCTAAATAAGTGTGATTGGGTTATATGATTATGATAAATATAAAGTGTATGTTGATTTTTCGGGTTTGGGTCTGTAAAATCTCTCTACTTGCATTCGCAATACGTATTCACTAACTATCTATTGGCTTGATAGCACCAAGCTTTCCCCCAACTTACTGAGTGCGAAGCCACCAATAACAGGGATCGTGAAATTATCATCTACTTTTCCCAAAGGCCAACCTAACATTTCTAAGAATCCAATCTCAACGCCTGCCGTGATGATCCCTCCAACGATGGAGTACACGACCACCTTCATTCCCTCGATTCCGTCGACTGCAAACTCATCCAAAAACTCATACCGCGCAGTCAGATAGCAAAAAATCACCGTCACAGCTGAACAGGCCAAAGCACAACCCACAAACCCTCCAAAACTTTTCCCATTCGAGTACCGAAACCCTCCAGCCGTCATAGCTGCCATTGGATCCCCGACAGACAAATGCAGAAGCGCCAGGACTCCAACGTGAGGGCTGAATAGCCAGAAGCTTGCCCCGGTCCTGAATTCATTTATTATCATTATTATTATTTTTATTATCGATTTTGCAGTGTTGCAAAATTGCATGCAGTGTGAGCAGAAAGGATTATTAACGTTTAGTTAGGGTTGAACAATTAACTCACCCCAACAAAAAATAGAAAGCACCAGGACACTTCCCGTTGACCTCATCTGGACGTAGCAGCTCGGAGAAAGAGTCTTTTAAATGCTGTCGTAGCTTTGGGAATACGAGCCGTAGAAGGTGCAGTGAGTAAAGGATCGCAGATGAAACAAACAGGATTTGGTGTGCTGAGGGACATGGCACAAAGAATAAGCGCAGTACGGCGATGAGTAAACCAGTAGCAAAATGCTGAATGCGTCGTGTGTGCTCACTGTACAGACTATGTTCTTTCTTCCCGACGGTGGAATTCTCTGCTGGGGAAGGACTGGCCCATTTACTGAGAATGTATTGCGCGCCGTATACAATCGCAAACGATGTAATGCAGCGATGTAATGTGTCCATTTTGTTGTATAATCTCTTAAACACACTGTGACTTTCAGAAAATAAATGTGAAAAGGAAAAGGACATAATTTGTTTGTTGTGCTTCCCTAAGAGCAAGAATTCTTGTCTTTTTTATGGATTCTTCGCCCCGAGATCGGATCCTCTCCACGGATGAGGAAAACCTCCAGCTACAACTTCTCTCCCGGTTGGAGCAGTTGACTTCTGAAAATGCTCTACTGAAATCAACCATGAAATCGGCCACAAAACAAAACGACGTTTTGGAGAGTAAGGTTATGAGCCTCGACAGCGAATTAGAGGAGGCTAATGCGGAAATTCGTGAACTGGGAATTCGAGAGGAGTCGATCAGGAACAGCAACAGTAATGGATCAGGTGGGGAGGCGATGGAGACACCCATCCTGCACGGGTCGCAGTTTTCCAGTCTTGATCGGCTCATTGAAACGAATCCAGCGCCTCTTTACGCGAATGATGGCGAGGATGACGATGATAATTATGATGTTAGTGACGATAACAAAAGTACTAATTACAGTAATGATAATAATGATAATATAAACAGAGACTACGAAAATAGTGGTGTTGGCGAGGAGTTTGGTTCCGGAGACTACAACAGTAATGCCAACGACGAGAGTGAAAGATACGGTTTCACGGGTGAAAACATTGCCACCACATCTCTCCCACCATCTTCAGTGATTCGAAAGCAAACTCCAACAGTGAATCCAATAAACGATGAATCTGAGACTGCCTTTTTCGAGAATCTCCGCAAGAAAACGCTCCTTGCGTCCACTGCCACTGATATGATGGGGTTGCAGAACAAAAACCGTGACCAATCTCGCACTATAGCTGAGTTAAAATCGAAGTTACAAACCACTCTTGCCGAGAAGCTGCGCATCGAAAGAGAATTTCAGCTGTACCGGCAAAAGCAAATCGGCCGCTTCACTGCGTTCGATATACGGCTGGAGGAAACGATTAGAACTGTGGGGGAGAGTAGAAAGCTAATCGATGACAAAACAAGCGAGAATGATGCGCTGCGGGGAAACTGTGTCTCTCTCCTTACCGAAATTGAAGGAAAGCGAAATGCGATAAAGAAGATGCAAGCTTGTAGCGGCAAGATAGCCGGCGGTCTGTCTACCGTAAAGCGGGAAAATGTCAGGTTAGAGGAAGAAAACCGACGCCTTAGGCGGGAAAACGATGAGTTCAAATGCCGGGACGGAGACTTTCAAAAGGAGAGGAGAAAGAAAATTGAGCTCAGAAAGCAGTGTGAGGAATTGCTCAACATTTTGGAAAAACAACAGGAGATCATCGTTAGGCTCAAGGAGGAGAAAAATGAAATCGTAGTAGTCAAGAGCGAGCCGAGTGTGATGTTATCTCCAATTCCTACGTCGCCGGCGCCAAAAACCCAAGGCACATCGCCCAAAGAGCAGAGTGCTCAAGCTCTTCTCAAAAAAGAGCTCGTGGAAGCAGCCAAGTTTAGCCGGCGAGTTTCGATGCTGCCGATCTGAATGGAATAAAAGAGATAAACGAGAGTGTGTAGGTAGAAAATTAATTTGCAAGAACCTTTCTCCCTTGCTTTTCTCTACTCTGTTAGTATTCTAATTCTTCCCCCTGTTCGATGCCTCTCTCTGCTTCAGCACTAGGTAGTTGTAGCACGCTACTTGGTCCCTTATCTTCAATTTAAGGTGGTACGCCTTGAAAAAATCTGCATTGTGTTTCTCCAGCTGACTATAGGCCTGCAGCGTCACATTAGGGGGGATATTCTGCTGCTGAAGCCTCGATACAATCTGAGGTATGGTGAGAAAGTAAGGGAGTAGCTCTTGAATTTTCTTCATTGCCTTAACGACATTGGCATCTGTCTTCGTCTTCTCTCTCCTCGCTGATGTCGTAGCTTTTGACTGCGCTGGAAGGTTTTTAGTTATAAATTCTTCTGGGATAGGATTTCGTTCCTGAACCGCTTCCCTCATGAGACCATCCCCCATCGATTTTTCTACCGCAAACATTGTTTCTGAGTTTTTGAGGGGGGGGGTGCTGGCTGGGGGCTCGTTTTTCGTTGAATCTCGGTTTTCTTGCATGAATTCAATAAATCAAATTTTCTTGAAAGTCGGAAGACGGAAGACGCTTTCGAGCTTGGAAGAAGCAACTCCGGCTTCATAATTAGATGCCTTAGGCTCAATTATACCCCTATAAAATACGCATACTCATATCATTAGACCGTGCCTCAACACAGAAACGGCGATTATCGTGATCCATGCTTGAATATCACGCAGGCAGTTCAAACCTTTGACACTAGGGCCCCTCCAAAGCAGTAAGAGGAGCAAGATCAGACCGCGGCAAGACGATGGTCAAGTCGTCTCCGCTGTCACCAAAGTCAGAAGCGGCGGTTCGGGGTAGAAGATCTTCGGTGAAGGAAGTGGCCAGTACCTTTGATACCAACCCTGTCCCGAAGGGCACAAGCCCTTCCAACAGGGAGCTTGTGGAGCAGGCAAAATGCAAGACCCCCCCGACAACAGCACAGCAGCAACAACAAGATACAACTGCCGATCAATCGGTCAACACACCAAAAACTATGAAGGCTATCGAAGATGGTGCCTTCAAAACCCCTCAGCTGCTCTCAAAGAAGCAAGCTCTCCTCCTTAGTGCTAAAAATAAAAACAACGGAAAGCCACCTTTGAAGCCCCCTCCCCCCCCGTCTCCGCCACCCTCGTTTGTGAAGAAGCAAGCTGTTAGGGCGACCTCGATGGACGGAACCATTAGTGGTAATAATGCTAGCAGAAGCAATGCCCTGAAAACCAGTGAACACAGCTTAGCGACTGTAGAAGTGGCCGCTTACGAGCTCTTTGACAAACGAGTGATGGATGCTGTAAACGGGTGGAAGGAACAATACGTGGAGGAAGGCGACGAGAAGGAAGCTTCTACTATTTCTATTCGCGAGGATGACTATGATGGAGATGTTAGTACTGCAACACCTCGAGTACGATCCAAGCCACAATCAACGCCCGATGATGGCGATGGCAGCAGCACTGGTAACGATCCCCTGTACTCATCTTTGTCAGAGTCACTGTGGGGTGGCTGGCGTTCTTTCCGCGACGCTGTCAGAAACGAGGCACAGAATGCTGCCGTGAGCCTGTCCGAGAATGGGTCAGACCTCACCACACTGCTAAAGAGGACAGAGGAGCAGGCAGACGCAGATGCAGCTGCGATTAGTGCCGCCGCTGTAGCAGTGGTTAAAGTAACAGACAAGAGGATGCCCGGAGCGTTGGCGGAAGTCGTCAGGGGTTTGAGTGTGGCGCATACAAAACAAGTGGACAGAGAAAAGGAACGGCGGCGAAAGGCGGAGATTGGCTTGGAGCGAAGTATAGCGGACAAGGTCCGTATGCGCCGCGGTATTGACGAGGAAGGAACGCTGGGGGCGAGGCTGGGAGCCAGCGAGAAGGAGATTGAGGAGTTGAAGGCTAGGTGTGAGAGATTTTCAGATATTATTAAGCTCAAGGAGAGCGAGCTGGAGGGGTTGACGAAGGTCTTGGCACAGTACCAGGAGGGAAGCAGGAGCGGCAGTCCCAATAGTTATCTTTACCAGAATTACAATACCAATAATAATAACTACCAGGTAATTCCTATGAGCATCAGGAAGACATTGAGGGAGGTGGCAAATGAGGCACCTAGTGACAGCCCGTTGAAGACGGGAGAGTTTTGGAGCTGGCTTGAGAACGATGCCACGCAGCAAACGATAGTGATGCCCGAGTCTTCCAAGAGCCCCGAAAGCGCCCGGAAATCAGAAAAATCTATGGAAATGAGCAACACGACGTTCGACACCTTCGATACTTTCGATGGAAATCAGATGAAACACGACATTGAGGGACTTTTCTCTGATGAGTCTATCAAATCTCCGGCAAGAATCGAAAATCCCTCGGCAGAGCTAGCGCAGAAGTCGTCTTCAGTAAAGTCGAAGTTTAGCAGCCCTGTTTCGGGTAATAAAAGCAACTCGAGGATAAGTATGGACAGCAGCATAATGCAGAGTCCCACCGGAATTAGCCACGCTAACGAACTCGCTAAAGGCAGTGCAGACCTCAAAGAACAGCTCAGGCAAATGTGGGAAGCGCAAGAGAGTGTGGGGGGGGAAGGAGAAAGTGAAGGGGTGGCTAGAGGGCTGGCTTTCGATGACGAGGTCGACAACGAAAACGACAACGACAACGACAACGACAACGACAACGACAACGACAACGACAACGACAACGACAACGACAACGACAACGACAACAATAATGTCGGCAATATCGACGACGCTGACAATATTGTCGTCAGCAGCAAAGCTCCTTATGGTGAAAATATGATGATCGAGGGAGATGATGGTAACGGAAGTCCCACCCCCTCTTTAGCACAGACGTCCCAAACGGACTCGAACAAGAGCAAGCACCAGCATATGCGAGACGATTCCTTGCTTGCAAAGACGGGTATTTTGGAGAAACAGAATGTGGAACTTGAGCTCAAAATCAAGGCTAGCGAATATGAAATCAAGGATCTCACGGAGAAGCTCCAAAGTGAATTGCTTAAGGTTAAGTCCTGCAACGACATAATTATGGACCATGAGCGCAAACTCATCAAATCAGGAAAGGAATACGAGAGTGAGCGCGCGAAGCACTTAGACAGGACGAGGGAGCTTGAGAAGGAGCGAGAGCAGCTACAGAAAATTGTAGAAACTATACGAAACGAAAACGAAGAGCTCGCTCTCAGGAACAAGCAGATCATGAAAGGTAAGTGGGGAAAAAGACGGGTTGGAAGGTCGTAGGGGTGTATTCATTCAAGGTGATGCTAACGTGCCAGTAAAATCATTGCTCTTGGTGGCGTAGACATGAAGGGTTTGGAACAAATCCGGAAGCAGCAGGTGGAGGAGGGACGAGCGAAGAGCACAATAAGAATGAAAACAGAAACGAAACCAGAGAAAGCGGGGGAAGGAACCTTTGATGCAGGGCTGAAAAAGGGAAAAGAAGAGAGCTTGGTTATGATCAGAACGATAAGCCAGGACCTCACTGCAGCGGAGAAAAAATCCGACAGTTTGCAGAAAGAAGTGAGCAAGCTTAACAAAGTGATCAAAAAGTACGAGAAGACAATTGAAGAATTCAAAAAGAAATCAATTGAGCGGGTGATGGAAGTGGAGAGGGTAGTGTCCACTAGCGGAGTTGTCGGGGAAAATATGAGGAAGTTGAAGGGGGGCTACACACTTTGGGATCTGATATCGGCATGTTGCTTTACAGCCGTGACGTTGGTATGTGCAATGCTTTGTGGGAGTGGTGATGGGGGTAGAACAGTTCTGTTATCTGCAGTGTTCGGTGGACTCATCATACTGATTGGCTCGCTCGGATTATTAGGAATGCGAGCTTCCCCCCTCACAGAGTGAATGAATGATGATGATAAATGTTGCCATGTTTCTGTAGCACAAAACTTGCATCTGCCCACTGTTGTTTCGTTACTTTTAATTTGTATTTTCTTGTTCCTGGCCGTCTGCATTAGGATTAAGTCCCGGTATCAAGGTCCCAAGCTCAAAGTCCAATTCATTGACAGGCAACATACTCCTCGGCGCCTTGGGTCTACTTCCGGCCGCCTGGGCCGCCGCTTTCTTCTTCTCTTCCGCGGCCTTGCGATCCTTCTCGTCCTCGTCCCTTTTAGCCGACTCCTTCGCGTTTTTGTCCGTGCCACTGTCCTCACCAGGCTGCTCCGAGCGTGTGTTAGATGTGATGGTAAAGCGACAGACAAATGTAATAGAAAATAGCTGGTGCGCTTTGTTTTTCGCTCGCTGTGCATCATCGTACCTCAGGAAACATAAATTCGGGCCCAGCAGGAGGTGGCCTGAAATTATCCTTGGCGTCCCTCAGGCAGCCGAGCACATCAGAAGGACTATCTGGATTCAAGCAGCCTGCCCTCGACGCCACGCTACTGGGCAAGAGGCCCAGTGCGGCCCTCATAAACACGTTCGTCTCGGTCTCGCTTCGGATGGTCGATGGTACGGTGCACTTCGATGAGGTAACCTGGGTCAACTTCTCGGCGATTTGCTTGTTGTTCGGCTCCATTGCAAGCCCAAAAGTCAAGTTTGCACGTGTATATTCATGGCCACAGAAAACTTTAGTGTTTGCAGGAAGCTGAGACAGAAGGATCATCGAGTTCGCCATCTACAATTTGAGATTGTGTTAGTCGGGGATTAGATATAGTATTTTTTGACGCTGAGGGCACAAAAAAACGTTTATCCCCTCACCTGTTTAGCATTTCCCTCAAACAGTTTCCCGCAGCCCCCATTGAAAAGAGTGTCACCAGTGAAAATACAACCTACGGCTCCGCTAACGCGGTCGGTTATGTAATAGCTAAGGTGTCCATTTGTATGCCCCTGCGTGAGCAGGGCACGGACCTTGACTGTTCCAATTTGCATTTCATTGTAATGACCTAATGCAATGCTCAAACCTTTCACATTATCCATTTTGCTCCCAACAATCTCACAACCCACACAATGCTTAATGATTTCCATGTTCCCCTGGGTATGGTCCCAGTGGTGGTGAGTACAGAGTATGTGCGTAATCCTCAGTTTCATCATATTTGCTCGACGCAGCACAACAGATGCATCACCAGGGTCGATTACAATGCAAGTGGCCAGATCAGGGTCGCAAAGGGGGGCGGAAGTGGGAATTATGTATGCATAGTTATCTTGCAGGACACGAACTGGTATCACATTCACCATGCTGATATCCACAACACAGGAGGCTGTGTCTCTTCAGTGGGAGGGGGGAAGGTCCTTTGAAAAGGCACTCCGTTTCCCGCTGGCTGGGTAGAAGAATCAGAAAAGGAATCTATTGACCGATATGATATTGGCTCTCTCGCAGCCGCAACTTCAGGATACAGCTAGGGGGCTTTTCGAGGATAAAGGATTAGAAATTGTTTTAGAAAACCTGACAAAAAAAAAAATCGTCGAGAGAGGGAAACATCTTTGTTCCAAGTTCACACAAACAAACGAACATTGTCATCCGGAATCCATTTCTCAAAGCGTATTGTTAATCTATTTGGGTTTTTTTAGTATTGAAGATCACCAGGAGAGTTCTAACAAAGCCCACGCGAAGTGAGAATTGAGAATAGTGAAGATGCTTTCCTTTGTATCCAGAATTGATAATCAGCGCCGTGAAAAGTCTGGCCGAAAGCGATCGCGCCGAGAGCAACCCATTGCTCTCTCATCGCAAAAACCCGCGCCAATATCAACGCCCGTGCAGATGGGAATGTGCGGAGCAATCGTTTTGTGTTCATTGGGGTTGGTTATGTACGCCAAGAGGGGACAGAAACAACTTGAAGTAGTTGGAAAGAATTTGGATAAGAGGAAGGTGAGAACGCGAACGCATTGAGGTCGTATTGCTGTGTATTGTTCGTGGGTTGTTACTCATTTAGTCCCCCCACCTTTTGTCTCTACTTGCTTGCCTTTATAGCCTCCCACGAAGGAGGAGCTCCTGGCGCGCACGAAGAATAATTGGGAGAAAGACGACCTTTAAAGATTGCAATTGAAAGAGGCAATGTTGGAAGATGCATGTTAAAGGAGGCAATGTACTTGAGAAGACCAAAATAAAAAGGTAGATGATTGATGACGATGACATGATTTTATAAGCCAAATGCAATCTTGCAGCTACATAAAAACGTTAAACAAACTCGCACATCTCGCACATCTCGCATGTCTAGCACATCCCCCCCTACGAAGTCAACACAACTTTATTCCGTCCCATGCAATTCAATTCAATTCAATTCTCCTCAAAGCAAGGCTCGACACTAACGCTGTCTGCTATGCTCCCCAATTCAGTCCAGTTCGCGCCGTCGCCGTCGCCGTCGCCGTCGCCGTCGATATTGATTTGTCCGAATATTTCCCAGAAGCCCTTGGTGATTCCGCCCCTGACTTCGAACACCTTTGTGCCTCCAATACCGTCTCCAACGTGGAGATAAGCCTTTCCGCTCTCGTGAACGGTGATTTGTCCGTACTTTCCGGATGGAGTTCCAATGAGCTCATTGTCGTATATATCTCTTCGCCCCTGCTTGCCTCCAAGTCCTTGCTGGCCCATCTGCAACGGAGCAGCCAATCTCTCCCTGTGCTGTTGCTTTCTCTCCTCGAACCCTCCTCGTGCATCCTCGCCCTCGCCCTCGCCCTCGCCCTCGCCCTCGACTCCGAAAACTGCTGGCAACCTCGTGGGGAAGCTGAAAGTGAGTAGCTTTTCGACATCGGAGGGTTCCCGGTCGAAGGGAGGCACCTCGACCACTTCGTCTTGGCCGGGCTCGAATTTCACCTTGCCGCTACTGACAGGAGCTACCGACGGTGCAGATGCGTCTCCGTCGTCCACGGGTTTGCAAGGCAGTGAAACGGGTGCAAACGCTGCATTGACTTCTTTCACAGTGAGACCAGAGAGCACCTTCCTACCTGAGTTGGCACCATCTTCGTCGGAGGAGGATTCACCTTGAATGTCACCTCCATCTTGAATGTCACCTCCATTCATATTCAAGGAGTTAACAATGTCGTTCTCACTGTCATTGTCGCTTTCGCTATCAGTGTAGTAAACCAAATCCTTATCAGAACGGGGTTTCATGGTTTTCTTCTTCTTGGGTGCCGCTGCCGCTGCCGCTGCCGCTGCCGCTGCCTCTCTTTGCCTTGCAGGGATTTCCTCAAAATCGCTAGAGGAATCAACATCCATTCCCTTCTTTTTTTCGTCGTGGTCGTCATCATCTGAATCCTCCAGAGCCTTTGTCTTGGTCTTCTTAGTCGTCGTCTTGTTGCCCGTGGTTTCAAGGCTACTGGTATCGTTCTTTTCCGCGGCCGGCGCGTGATCTTCGAACATTAAATTTTCATCATCGTCGTCTTCCATAACAGCTGATGATAATTGCGGTTTCAGGCGAGACTGCCCTACCAGGCGGTCCTTTGCAGTGAGCGAACCTCCGACCTTTATTGCCCCTTTCTTTGGACTCGAGACTGGTGAGCTTGCTCTCTTGCTGTTACCGCGACGACTCGAGGGGCCTTTTCTTGTCGACGACTTCGCAATCTTAGGGGGGTCATTTTTGGAGGAATTGTTGCTCGGAGAATTGTCTGTAGCAGGTGTGTTTGCCGGCGAAGCCGGTGTAGAGTTCGTCGGGGATTGAGTCGGTGACTTCACCCGCCGCCGATTCGGCTTGAATTTAGGGGCCATCGTAGCAAGTGGGGGGTGAGGGTGAGGTAACCAAGAAAATCGCGAGAACAAATTTAAGCAGACACCAAGTTTTACCAGTTGTCTGCCGTGTGGTGCCGACCCGTCTGATCTCTAAATCGTTGATGGTATATGTGAGAAATAAAATCGTTCAAGTACAGGTTAGATATAATCAAAGGGGTGATTTTACCCACAAAATTGTTGGGTTAGGGACCCTACACGATTATTTCCGCCCACTTTTTCTTTTTTCTTTTCTGTCGTTGGGATTGGTTGGCTGATTGATATCGGTTCTGTTCTGGGACTCGCTTTCGTTTCCACTCTATAAACACTCACAACAAAACAGTACACTACCAGGGTGGATACCACTTCGAATGAGCGATTCCTGTCCAAATATCGCCGTCACGGCAACCGCGCACTATGTTGCGCTCCTTCTGGCAATCCCTACTGTCTTGTGGCTAGTACTTTATCTTGTCCCTCACCTTTGTACGGCACTTTCTCCACCCGTTAACTTGAAGAAGAAATATGGTGCCTCGTGGGCCCTTGTGACTGGCTCCGGAAGCGGTATAGGTCGTAGCTTGGCGTTTGCCATCGCTCGCCAAGGAGTCAATGTTGTCTTGGTGAGTTTGGATGATGACTGTTTGAAAAACACCATGAAGGACCTGAAGGAGGCCTTCCCTGAGATTCAATTTCGCAGCGTTGGTTGCAGTTTCTCTCCTGGTCAGGGCAAGGAGGACGATTACTTGACAAAGATAATCGAGGCCACCAAGGATATCGAAATTCAGTGCATCTTCAACAACGCGGGATTCATTGTGACAGGGTTTTTGGATCAAAGCAAGCTCGGCGCGATCACCAGCAATATGGAGTGCAACGCGACCGCGGCCGTGAAGATCACCCACCACTTCTTGGGAAAGCTGGTGAGCAACAAATCCAAGGGTTGCATCGTTTTCACTAGCAGCGTTGCTGGCTTTATTCCCACTCCCTTCGCTGCCCTCTACGCGTCCACGAAAGCGTTTTTGAGCAGTTTTGCTTGCTGTGTGAACATCGAAGTATCAAATCTAGGGATTGATGTCGTGGCCGTGCACCCCTCGCCAGTGTCGACAAACTTTTACGACAAGGTGGAACACAAAATTGAGCTGATGGAGCAAGCCCAAAAGTCTGCTGTCGAGCCTGATGAACTCCCAAATCAAATATTAAAGAGTATTGGAAGGGTGGCTTTGTTCGATATCGGGGGAATGGCTGTCGGGACCCGGGTAGGGACTTGGTTCCTGCCCTTCAACGCCTTCACAAAAATATTCGCTATGGCAGCACCCTTCCTGAATGATTACAAGGTTCATAGCAAGAAGCGAAAGTAAAGTTCTGTGTGCAAAGCAGTGAAAAAAGTTTCAAGTTTCACGTGAGAATTTGTATAATTAGTGCTTGTGTTGTGCTTGTGAGTTGAAAGAATAATAGTAAAACAGGTCTTCGGGTGGTTTTATGCTGAGATCAGATTTTTTTCTGGACGTTTTCGCTGGCTGGACGTGGTCAAGTTCTTTCCTCTGATACGAGAGAGTGCAGACCTGATAATTTTTCTGTCCTTCGAGCTGTGATCTTTCTGCCAAAGCTTTCCCTGCCTTTCAACGGCCCGCAGAATCCTTAAACCGTTGCACTCGCTTGTCGCGAATGCACATAAGATGCTCGTCAAATGCCGAGGCTTTCCTTCTCTGACGATGCGCTCGATATTCCCCTCAATCGCTGCAAATAGGCCCGGCGCATTGTGGCCGTTTTTCGCGTATGCCCACACGAGGTTGCTTAGATCAAAGGGTTTCCCTTTGGTGGCCAGACGTCCGGCCTCGCTCGAAACGGTGTCGAAGAGATAACTGTCCCTGTGACGACATTTTGCGAACGCCCACAAAATGGAACAAATGGATTGCACGTCGCTACTCTGGGCGATGCGGACGGCCTCTCCAGCGATTGAATCGAAAAGTTCCGGCTCTCTCTGTCCAACTGTCGCGTAAGCCCTGGTCAGGTAGAACAAATCCATGATAGTTGACTCGGCGGCGATCCTGGCGTGTTCTTTCGCAACTTCTCTAAAGAGCTCGCTTACATTAAATTCCATGCGGGCGAACGCCCAGGTAACAGTGCTGAGGGTCAGTGTATCTCCCTTTTCTGCAATTCTTCGACGCTGACTCACAGCAGCACTAAGGAACGGTTCATTTCTGACCTCCAGCTTGCCCATTGCATGGATGATGTTGCCTAGTTCGCGGACGCCGAAAAAGGTTGGATTGTCACGGAGCCGAGCGGTCACAAATTGGAGCAAATCTAAGAAGCGGGCATCTTTTGCCAAGAGCTTACCTCTCCTCTTTCCCCCCTTCGCCAGGGCAGTGAACATATTACTGAAGTGGATGTCATTGAGTTTCCTGTTGCTCTTCTCCTTTTCCCAAAATGTAAGCACCCCTCTGTAGTCGTCCGTTGACTTTAGGCTGCTGATTATGTTGCAAATGGTGCTTCCGCTCAAGCCGTTGGTTTTCGAAGAGCTCAGTGAACAGGTATGAATATGACCACGACCACAACCAAGACCACGACCACGACCAGGCCGAAAGATCATTATATCATCTGTTTCTTTAGTGTCCTCCTTTATTTCACAAGCGACCCTGGTAGATACCACTGATTTCTCAGAGACATCTTTATCTAAGCCCGGTGATTCCAATTTTGATGGGTCACTGGTGAATGCCACAAACGGTTCAAAGGTTTCGTATGTGGTAGTGGGTGGGAGAAAGTCAGCAGTGAAGGCCCCAAAAATCGTTTCAATATCGGCAAATTCCGATTCCTCCACTTGCACCCCAGGTGCATGTGGTGGAGGAATCGGCGATGGCGATGGCGATGCCGCTGGCATCAGACCACGAAGGTACAGGGGCTTCCTACTATACTCGTTAGAGGGGTTGGATTGCGAGGGGATATTAGTTTTGTCGAGAATGAATGCCCCAGAGAGATAGTTTGCGCCATGTCTTGGGGCACTGTACTGGGAGAAAGAATTCTCCAACTTGAGAGGAGACAACCCCTGCGTTTGGCTTAATTCCATCGGACTAAGTTTTTTCTTTCCCAAAAGGCTCGCAGGTCTTTCAGGGGTACGAGTGAATATATTTCTGTACATTTTTTTTTTATTTTATCAGTGGTAATGGTTTTCCATCTTCACTCCAAATTCACTCTGAATTCACGAGCCGGCGATTCCAATTATGTATTTTTACCAGAAATTCAAGGAAGAAAGCACGTGGAAAGCACGGCCGAAAATCTTTGCTAGATGATGATATAAAGCATTACTTAATTGGCCGAACTGAATCAAAAGCTGTGCCTGTAGAGCGCTTGAAGTTGTTTCACTGTCTACAAGCTATCAATTGTGCAAAAACGGTAAAGACTTGAAGTTGTTTCACTGTTTTACAAGCTATCAATTGTGCAAAAACGGTAAAGACATGCCTCTTTCGTCTTCTGAATTTCATGCACGTTTTGCACTTCCCTCTCCAGCTCCTACAAGTGAGAGCAACAAAGCTGCCCTTCGATCATCCTTCAAGGGGCATGAGTATTCTACTCTCTACTTCCTGCAAGAGGTGGCTTCTACCACAATCTGTGGGGGAATAGGTGCAGCACTTTTACCCCTTTACTGCGCTGGAAGAGTGGTATTTGGGCGCCCCCCACGAGTGACACCTGTCAAGGACATATTAATCTACATTAGACGTTCTTTGTTTATTGGGAGAAATGTACCACTTCTGAAACGGCTCGACCTATTTATTCAGAGCACGAGGCGGTTGTTCATAATACCTGTTATCGGATTGGCTTGGCACATCGATGAGCTACTTTATGGGAGGCAACTTCGACAGCTGAAGATAGAGCGCCCTGTTTTTGTTATTTCTGGGGCCCGTAGTGGTTCAACAACCCTCGGCCATCTGCTTGACAACGACAATGAATTGGTCGGCCCTAGCGGAGTGATGGGCATGGTCCCATTCCTCTGGATGTGGAAGGTTTGTAGTTTTCTGTCACGGTACAAGGTTCTTCCCAAAGCCGACACCTTTGCATCTAAGGTTAAGAACCACATGGATAGTACTGCTGCCGAGTTTACGGCGCGTCACGAAACGAATATTATGAAACCAGACACTTTTGAAGTCCCTTATTTGGTCTTCCGTCACTTCTTTTGGGTATCTTATGACCTCGGTGCTGACTGCATGGTGGAGAATTTTCCACTCTGTGAAGGAGGCTCTGGTGTGCTGAAGGATGATTTCATGAACTTTTTGGACTCCGTGATGCGTAAAACTATGCTTTGGAACAATATGCCAGGGGACTTTAGCCGGAGGCTCATTGTCAAGGGACACTTTCTCGAGTGTGCAGAGTCACTCGAGGAACGATACGAAGGTGCTGTGTTCGTCACGGTCGTTCGTGATTTCAACAAACGGATGGAGTCTTTGATGAATTTTATGATTGCCAACCGATTGCTGTCAGTCGCTCGTTGTCCCGTACCGACAGAGCAGAATCTCGCCGACTTGGGCGAAGCAATAACACGCGTTGAGGCAAAATACCAGGAACACGAGCGAGAATTCTTCAACAATAGAACCGCTGGAGACAATAGAAACAAGATCGCAATTGACTTCAACCAATACATAAATGATCCCCAGAGCGCAGTAAAGAAAATATACAAGGTTATTGACGGCCACCATGGAGGAGAGGTACCACCGGAAATCGACGAAGCGATGGCGAAAGGGGCTGAGCAGCACAAGGCGCGAAAAAAGGTGAAGTATTATATCAAGTGTAGTCTTGCCGAGTTTGGTGTGGACGAATCGAAGACGAAAGTTCTCGGTACATTAGTGAATAGCGAAGGGCAAATAACTAGTGCGACGACATAAAACAAAAAAAATGGATTTCTCTCCGGACGGACAAACAAACACCTTCCTTAGAGACCACTTTATTAAAACAGTGTGCTCGCCGGGAACCTTTTGGGCGCTAGCACTCCAATGTGTCTTCCTCCCGCCGCAATACTCGTGACTATGTTGTCCACGCCTTTAATGTCGCTATTCTGCAAGTTCAAAGGCATCATACATCCCTCATCGCAATTATCATTGATGGGGTTTGCCCCGATGAGCATCATGCTACCCTCCCCGTCCAAAATCAGAGTAAAATTATCGCCAGCCGCGATTCTGAATACCTCAACACTCTCGTGTCCCTTTTTGGTCAGGTGTAAGGGGCGCGGGAAGTCAGCATGGTGAGCCTTTTGGTTGGCCGTGGCCGCGACCCCGCAGCCCCACGTCCACAACTGACCAATAATTTCAAGCTCCCCCATGGTGATGTTCACGATCGCCGCACAGTGCGCCGCGCCACAAACAATAGAATCAACCACTTTGCCTCCTCCGTTAAAAACCTCGACGACCTGAGGGGTAGACTGATCCGTGGAATCCCCAATACCCAACTGTCCACAACCGTTCCAACCCCAAGTGAGAACCTTAGTGGAGGATTTTTTCGACAAAGAGTCGCCTACAGCATGTCGTGAGGAGGTGTTGGGAACACTCGAGGCGCTACTAGATCTTCCTTTTTCGACTAAAATGGCCGCCATATGATAGTCGCCACAGCTGATTTGCTTGACCTCCCAGGTTTCCTCCATTCCTGTCGACACCATGCACGGCATCAATTTGTTCTCCTCGCCTGCCTTCTCTCCTAAACCAAGGGCACCGTAATTGTTGCATCCCCATGTGTAGAGGTTGCCATCGCCCGAAATGACGGCAGAAGTAGAATGCCCTGCAGCAACAACCTTTACAGTGGTCTGCGTCGCGAAGTTCACCTTCTCTGGTGTTCCCCTGTCCTGTAGATCCCCCAGCCCCAACTGACCACTGTCGTTGATACCACAGGTGAATACATCCCCCATCTGGGTAAGAAAGAGGACATGCTGCTCACCCGCGGCAGCAAGCGCCACTGGGGTGCTTCGGAACGGCTACATTTGCGATGTTCAAGGGAGGAGGAGACAAGAGGAGAGAAAACGAAGAAGAAAAATTGAGTTAGTGAACAGGTTCAAAACCGCGTTTAAATCACAATGTGTGTCGACCGACAGTGACAGTCGTGTCGTACCTGTCTCAATGGGCTTGGCTGAAAGACATGCTGCCCCCTTCTCCCCCCAGTACTGTTAGTGACCCCCCCGCAGATGCTCCCATGGCCCCACACGTACGCCTTCATCCTGCTATCGATGGCAACAGTGAAATTTCCTCCACATGCAATGTTCTGAATGTCAAAGGCGATACTGCTTTCAAGCATGTTTTTTTTTGATGTCTCGGTATCCTCTTTGTGTTCCACGAGACGGCAGCTATTCCCCTTGATGGTCGCGGGGACGACATGCTGGTCACCCAAAACATCAACCAGGCCCAGCTGGCCCCAGTTATTATTGCCCCAACTAAACATTACATTCCCGGTCGTGATCAATCTGTCATCCTCCTCCTCGTGATCATCATCGTGGTCATCTTTGTCGTCGTCGTCGTTAAAAACATCAATGTCATCAAACTCCGCCATGAGCTCTCTGTCGTTTTCCAGCTCGGAAGCGTCAAAACTTTTACTCCTCTCGAAAGGTACCCCCTCCTTGCACTTTCGGATCGCATCATTAAGACCGACCGTCCAAACAAAGAAATCGTCTGGGTGCTTGGCAATTAGATCAAGAGACTCAATCTTGCTGGGATTGCTCTTCAGACGGTACATTACGCTAAAACTGAGGGTCTCTAGATGAGGCATCTTCTTCCTCTCAAATACCTGGCTATGCTGACCGAATCGGATCTCTTCCATGTTGCTAATGGCAATCTCTGGCGGTCTCAAATTCTTCTTTTTCTTCGTCTCCCACCGTATTGCCGGTCCTCTAGCATCATCAAGGAATACAAGATTAAACTTGCGCCAATGAGGCTCACCTCTCCTGCCGAATTTCAAGAACATTGTAGGCTTGTGCATCAGTGAGTTGATGGTCTTGATGTCGCTCTCAGCTGGCCGGTTCTGCGAACGAATAATGTTCCTTAGTGTCGACTTGTGCAATGCCTGCTGAATCTTGCCAGTGTCAGACAGAAATTGCTCTAAAGCAGGAGGCATTGGCTGCAACTTTACCAGCTCCTGGACGTACGTGTCGAATCGTTCTCTACGGTCCTCCTTGGTTGAGGAGGCAGACTTCAGAATGTTCTTAGCAGGGAACTTGAAGTTGTTGATGCTCTCCCAGGTATCCATAGCCTTTAGTTCTCGGTGCATGTTCAAAAACGCGTTGTAACGACGTTTCAGGAACTTCCGGTCCCCATCCTCAGTCTCAACCTCAACGACAAACACTGTGTAATTGGTCTCGTTCTCTCCATGTACTTCTTGGTAGGAGGGGACAGCCATTCGGACCGGGATTATGCGCTTCCGGTAGCTATCCACAAGAGATTTCACTGACATAGTTGGAGGTAGGATCGGGTTTGGAGAGGTAGAGGGAGGAGGAAAAGGGCCGAAATCTTACTGAACTGCAGTTACAAAAAGATAAGGGGGGAAGGACCAAATGAGAAGATGGGTCCACGACAATAGAAGTTACACTGAAAGAGGGCAGGGCCCTTTATACCTAAAATTGTTGAAAAATCTTTTCTGTTGAAAAGTCATGACAGATCTTTCCATCCGTCAGAAAATTACAAGCTGACGTTGGCTGCTAAACAAGAGTTTTTTCTGTCAAAACTAAAGTCGATGCAACATTCACTTGGTCGTGTTCTTGAGACGACGTGGGGTGCGAACCTGCAATTCCCACCTCCGAGTGCTTTTGAAAATGCTGATCCAGATTCTTCACATTCTCTCACCGGTCAAGTAACAAAGGTCTTCAATGTTTCGTTTCGGCGCACAGGTGCTGAAACCACCGTGACAGACCTCGCAGTCGGCTCATCGACCACCACGGCGACAATGGGAAAGAAAAGTGGTTACCTGTCAGGAAAGAAAAGCAAAGACATGCTTTGGAAGGCGGTTGGCCTTGAAATTTCTTTGGACGAAAGGTACTGCGCCGGATTTTTAGAAGATATCACAAAATACTTCTCCGCATTTCTGGGGGTTTCGTCGATAGACCAAGAAGTTGCATTCGGCACCAAGGGAGATCGGAAAACGTTTTCTTTTTTTGGGAGCAATACCCTCATCGCTGATTTGAGAGCGGCTACGAGCACGAATGTGGGCGATGATGTTATCATGGTTGGTGACAAGGTTTCTTTTGAGACGCGGGCAAACAGCCTCTTTATAAACAACCAAACCTTCAGAGTGGACATTGCGAATCGGGCAGGCCAGCCCCAAACTCAGCATGCTCAGTCTTCTCTCTACCATCAAAAGGCCGTCGATGTTGATGCAGGTTTAGTTGGCAATATTGCAAAGATGCAGGGCAAAGGTACAATAAAACCTGCAGAGAAGAAGTACATCTTCGACGATGACGTTGACGATGATGAATGGGATGATTAAAGGAAGATCTTTACAAGGAAACAGTCATTCATTTTCTTCATTTTTTCTGTATAAACAAAACTGTTGGTATACGACTTCAAAGTCTCCTACAAAAAGGGGGTACTATTTCAAGTAATTAGCCTAATTTCAGGTTTCGCACTAAATTCAGGCTTCTAAAGCTTCTGTTTTTTGGCAGACGGCTCCCCCCCTGCCACATCGTCGTTACCATCATTACCCTGGTTATCGTTATTCAGATTATTTAAGTCGTTGCCGTCGTTATCGTTAGTATTATCGGTGTTGCTGTTGCTGTTGCTGTTGCTGTTGCTGTTACTGTTGCTGTTGCTGTTGTTGTTGTTGTTGTCATTCTCTGCCTCCTTCCTCTTTTTCGCAACATTGTTGGACTTCCTCAGCTCCTTCTTGGATTTCTCCAAGGCCTGCCACTTCTCCATGAACTGTTCAGTCGCCTCCCTAACTCCGGTGAAACCTAGTTCCGTCAGTGCCTTCGCCACATCACTCCCAACAATCCCTTGGCGACGATTTTCCCTGGCAAAGTCAACAGCACAAGCAGATACATAGAGGGTGAAGATGCCCGCAGCACGTGTGAACGCACCGACGCAATCCTTAGGAACTGACACGTGTGGCGGGAGGGAGGACTTCAGTATCCGCTTGATTGCAGCAGGAGGGGGCTCAAATTGAAACGCCTGAGTTTTTTCGGCGGGGGCCTTTGTTGTGGAGGCTTCGGGGGTGCTCATATTTTTAAAACGTATATACGGTTAGAGGAATATACAATGATGCCAAATTTCACGTTTTATTGTGTTTGGTTCGAAACTGAGGGAGGCTTTTTCTATTTAGATTTTCCTTTCCTGACTCCTCCTAATGGTCCTTCTTTCCTTCTTCCTTTAACTTGTCCGATCCGATAATGGCTGAGTTGGTGCAAGCTTCTCCTGCTGCTGCTATGAGCCAGGAAAAAACTGTCGAGGATATACAAGAGAAGACAATTCCACCACCAACCGACCGTATCTACCTCTCTCTTGAGGGTAACTTTCTCCTTACCTCCACCTCTGTCGTCCTCGACCTTACTACAAAAGCGAACGAAAAAGATGCTGCCGTGACGGATGTAACCATCGTGCTTGATAAATCCCCTTTCCACCCGCAGGGTGGAGGACAACCGACGGACATTGGCACGATAACATTTGGGGACATTACGGTCAGTATTACGAAGGTCGGCTATGATTTTGCCACTCGGGTTGTAACGCATGTTGGTTCAGTTGCAACCGAACACGCTGGTAAGCTGAATATCGGCGATAAGGTCGATTGCCAGGTCGATGAAGAAAATCGTTCTCTCTCCTGCCAGTGCCACTCAGCTGGCCATGTCATTGATTCAGCAATGGCACGCGTTGGTATGACTTTTCCTCCTACAAAAGGGTATCACTTCATGGACGGCCCTTATGTGGAATACAAGGGAAAAATTCCGGATGCTAAAGAAAAGGAGAACCTAGTTGCAAAGTTGCAGGTTGAGTTTGCCCAGATAGTTGAGGAAGATATTCAGTCGAACATTTGCATGATGACACGACCAGAGGCCGAGGAGGCTTGTAACAGAATTCAGAAAAACTTTGACTTTGATAATTTCACTGATCCAGCCGGAATTCGGATCGTTACGATCGCCAATTTCCAGTGCCCTTGCGGAGGGACTCATGTGCGCTCTACGAAGGAGCTCAAGGATTGGACAGTACTTAAAATTAAGGGGAAGAAAGACAAACTTCAAGTAAGATATGGGCCAAAACCAAAAGTGTAGGAATAATAGAATAATAGAATAAAGAACGGCTTTTTACGACACCCAAAATCTCATCTACTTTAAAGTTAAACGGTTCACTGCTTTGGGGGTGGCGGTGGCGGTGACCGAACTTGCGGTATCGGTGTTGCAATTTTCGGTTGGCTTAGTCTCTGCTGGTCTGACCTGCGTTCCTTGCTAATGATCGGAGAGTTTACGTCATCGTTGTCGTCAATTTCAATTGATAGGTTAATACCTCCCGGACTTGTCATCTCGACATCAGCAGGATCATAGGCATTATTGCCACTGTGTCGACTACTGACAGAACTGTCATTTCCTCCCTCGTTTGTGATTATTCTGCCTGCAACGAATGCTGCCCCGGCCTTTACAAACATATTGATAATCATCATTGCAAAACTAAATTTGACTGAGCTTGAATATCCCTCAGTGATGGAAGATCCCCAGAGTGCACAGAAGATAATGTCAAAAAATAACGAAACACAACACAAAAGCGCAAATGTGCTCACGTGAGAAGTCTTTCTGCCCGAGTTCGCACCGCAATATGCACCGACAAGGCCGACACAGAGGTTGTAGGAGGGGAAGCTTCTGACGTTGCTAACATCCGTGAGGAGTGAGAGTGCCATCACAGCAAAAGAAACATTAAGAAGGTTGCTGTGCAACGTTGTTAATAGTGTAGACATGGCTGTTGCAGAAATGGTCAGGGATAAGAAGAGAAAACAGACCGGAAGATGGAGAATAGGAAGTAAAGTTTAAATCGGGGAAGACTCCAAGTGTCAGTTAATTCAAGAAGGGTTGGTTTATTTTTTGTCGAGCACAGTCACTTCACAATTTTCCGTGGGATTTGTGTTATTTATTATAAGTAATGAGATTCAAAAGACATAATTTAAACGATATCTGACTCAAGGGACACAAGGATCACGACGACGACGATCAATATAATCAAGGATCTTAAACCTAACCTTTAAACCTAGTCTTAAATTACCGTTCTTTTTGTCTGTAAACGACGTCATAAGTTCGGACATCCACCGCCCTGCCATTACTCATCATAAAAAATGTCGTTTCCCTGCTTGTGGGATCATTTGAAGGTTCCAAAAATGTAATAGTCTTCTGCTTCCCCATAACCAGTCCATTTTCAACAAGCTCGTAGCTCGAAATCGTTTCAACCCGCTTCAAAGATACTAAATTCGCTTGATCTTTGAATTCTGATTTCAACACGTTTGTTCCAATTTCATCAGTGACAAAAGTCGACCCGATTGTTTCAGTTGTTCTACCTTCGATGAGAATATCAACTGTAAACCTCCCTCCGCTATCTTTCGGCTTGAGAACGGAATGGATTTTGTTAGGCGTTGCATCTATTTGGTCCACTGACAATGTCCCCATTGATGCCCGAGCGATGCTCTCGACATTGAAGGCACGGTCGGCGACTGCGCCACCCTCGTAAGGAACGAAACGACATTCATACTCGAGGCTGCTCCCTATCTCTGCAACGGCACGTTCATAAAGTCGTTGGCCTCCGAACAGTGCGATGCTACACGGTGCGGTTACAGATGTTGTTGTGCTGCTTGCTGACCATCGGCCAGTGAGCCAGGAGGGGTAGAAAATGTCGGGTGCTGTCATAAGCGGTTTAGGGGGCTCAAACTTTTGAGAGTCAGTTGTCGTTAATCGTTCGAATATATCCATCGTAGGAGCACGAGCTGCAGTAGCAGGGGACGCTGCAATAGCAGGGGACGCTGCAATTGTTGCCCCAACAGAGATTATTCTAACACAATTTCCAATAACAGCCCTCCGAGCACTTTGATGTTTTATCGCCAGTGGAGCGGTGAGTGGTAAGAGCATAAGCACTGCAACATATAGAGTAAGCATACTTTTTGGGGATCTACTGTAAGTAAGGAGTCGTCAGTATGCAATGAGTCGTCCGAATAGAATTAATCAGCATCCGGTGGACAACGAAGCGAAAATTCTGAGCCAAAAAATACCAATTTTCTTCTCATCTCCTCATCTCGGAAATTTTTTCAATTAATTGTCATTGTTGTCGGTACTGTTCTGTTCATACGATCCGCAAAAGGAAAATCATCGGAAGCGGAAGTCTATCTCCCTCGGAACAACCCAACCTAGAACTTCGCTGGCTGCGACCACCCGGAGGTCAAGATGAGCTCGGCAAAGAAGAGAGCTGTCGAAAAAAAATTGTCGGCGGGGTCTTTTCAATCTCTGCAGCTCTCGCCGCCCGTCTTTAAGGCCGTAACACGCTTGGGCTTCAAGATTCCGACCCCTGTACAGAGGAAGACTCTCCCACTGGCATTGCTAGGCTCTGATTTAGTGGTTATGGCTCGTACCGGCAGTGGGAAAACCGCCGCTTTTGTTGTTCCAATTGTGGAGCGCCTAGGAGAACATCAAAGAGGGGGGGCAAGGGGGGTAATTCTGTCCCCAACCCGGGAGCTTGCACTCCAGACTTTCAAGGTTTGCACTTCCATGTGTCATTTCACAGATTTGCGAGCTGTTGCGATCGTCGGCGGCGATGGAATGGAGCGCCAGTTCGAGTCGCTATCGAAAGATCCTGATGTCATAGTGGCGACGCCCGGCCGTCTCGCTCACCACTTACTTGAGGTACCTGATTTCTCGCTGAAGACTTGCGAGATCGTGGTTTTTGATGAGGCGGACCGGTTGTTTGAGATGGGATTCTCGCAGCAGATCCGCGACATCACGAATACTATGACGTCTGGGCGACAGACTATGTTGTTCTCTGCGACGCTGCCCAAAATGCTCGTAGAGTTCGCCAGAGCTGGTCTCAACGATCCCGAGATGATTCGCCTGGACAGTGAGGCAAATGTGAGCGAAGATCTGCGAATGGGCTTCTTCAATTGCCGTTCCGATGATAAAGATGCGGTGCTGCTTTATTTGCTGAGTAGTGTGCTTCCTGAAGAGACCTCTGGGCTCACAATCGTTTTCGTGAGCACTCGCCACCACGTCGAATACGTCAACACACTTCTAACCGCCGCTCACCTGAACCCAGTGATGATTTACGGGCAGATGGACCTCGACACGAGAAAAACTAATCTGCACATGTTCAGGACGGGTAAAAAACCTATTTTGATCGTGACTGACGTCGCCGCGCGCGGCATCGACGTGCCGCAGATCGATAATGTAATTCACCATAGCTTTCCGCCCAGCCCCAAGCTTTTCATCCACCGCAGTGGGCGAGCTGCGAGGGCGGGGCGCGTTGGCTACGCGTTTTGCCTCGTAGAACCTGACGAGGTAGCTTACATGGTGGATCTGCATGTCTTCCTTGGGAGAAAGCTATCGCTTGGCTTTAAGAATGAAAAGAAAGAAGGGGAAGAGGATGGGGAAGGGCAGGTGATGAATGTGGGGGACAGTGACAGTGACAGTGACGGTGAAGGCGACGAAAATAACAATCATGACGGCAATGGTGAGGGCGAACAAGTTCGATACTCGTTAGACATGATGACTACCGACGACGTGCATTACGGAAGTGTGCCGGAGTCTGTGATCAATAATGAGAAGGAAAATATTCGACGCCTTCTGAGCGAAGAATCAGGAAACACAGACTCGGAGACTCTGTGGGCGCAGGTCAGAACCTGTAAGAATGCCGAGAAACAATACAAGCGTAGTCGTCCCGAGGCGTCTCGCGAGGGCATAAAGAAGGGCAAGGAGCTGCTCGCCAAGTTCCCTATCCCTCCCCATCCCTTCTTGGCAAGGATCGAGGAGGAACTGATGGAAGTTTTGAGGGAGAAGGGTACCGTCGGCTCGTCACAGCAAGTCAAGGAAAGGGATGACTTCTTAAAAGCGATGGCGTCGTTTCGACCGAAGGAGACAATTTTTGAGGCGCGCGCGACTCAGGGAGGGAGCACTCAGGCAGGACAAGTCGACAAGGGGAGGAATACGGGCACAGTCATGGGGGGCACAAAAGACATCATGAAGTCGATGCGTCGTGAGATGAAGGTCGTCAAGAATAAAGGGAGCTTAATGGTTGCCGGGAGCAAATTGGCTAATGAAGAGAATGGCGACTTTACGGGTTTGGATGACGAAAACGATGTCGACGTCGACGTCGACGTCGATGTCGATGTCGATGATGAAAATGACAATGACGATGAGTATGACATTATTCCGGAGGCATTACCGAAACCCCCGCCTCAGCAGAAGAAGCGTATGTCCAAGGCAGAGAGAAAGAAGCTTAAGAAGAATGGTGGCATCGCTGTCGAGTCGTTGGGTGTCGAATCGTCATCGTCATCGTCATCGTCACCAGCGAAATCGTCGAAAAAATCCAAGAATTTCAGAGACCCGGAGAATTACATAGACCTTGAACGCAATTTCGATCAACGTGCGGCCGATGTGGAAGCCGCTTTGCAACCTTCATTTGGGGGTGGGCGTGACTCAAAAAGTTCTGCATTGGCCATGGAAAATGCGATGCTTGACCTGGTTGGTGACGAAAACAAGGACATGGTCAGTAAAACCAGAATAATGCGGTGGGACAAGAGTAAACGAAAATACATCCAGACTACCGTTGGTGACGAAGCAAGTGGAATGACGCACGCCAAAAAAATCAGGCTCGAGAGTGGGAGGACCGTCAAGGGTAAGAATGTCAAGCTTGGAGAATTGTACGAGAAGTGGCAGAAGAAAACTGGCAGCAGCGTGGGCAGGAGCGGTGTTTTCGACGAAGTGGTAGACGATGGAGACAGCGACGGCGGTGGTGGGGACAAGAAAAAGAAGCCTATGAACCCACGTTGGCAAACTAAGGAGAAATTGGAAGCGAAGAAAAAATATATGGAGACTAGGCAATCAGAGGTCAAAACTGCCCAAGCTGTGAAGAAGAAGCGAGAGCAGGATGCGAAAAACAAGCTTAAGAATATGAAGAAATCGGAGAGAAGGAAAATTGAGAAGGCCAAGGCGGGTCTTGGTTTGGGAGGAAAGGGTAAGAAGGGCGGAGGGGGCGGAGGAGGGAAAGGTGGCGGGGGCTTTAAGAAGAAGCGTTGAGGCCTTTGAGGCCTGATGAAAAAATAGTTGTGAACTGATTGCTGTTTTTGCTACTAAAAAATCTTCGTCCTTTCACATCATTCCTCCTTGCATTGACCGCGCTTTATCCATCATTCTCTCCCTCGCCGTCTTGGCCTCTTTGACAATCGTCGTCTTGGCGACTGAATTTGCAGAATAACCTCCGTCTGACTTCTTTTTCTTCCCTCCTGCACCAACCCCCTCTTCTTTGGCTTTCCGCTTGCGATCAGCCTTCTCCTGGCTCTTGCTAAATTTCAGCCCTCCGCCTCTCTCCTCGTCAACAGCATTCTTATCTCCCTTTTTCTTCTTCTCTCCCCCCACTCCCAAGCTTCCTAAGGCGCTTGGCGCGTCCCGAATTCCGAAACCCCTCATTACGTGTCCAAAATGCATCCCCTTCACTTTGAATATGCCACGCGTCTCTTTGGAAGTGCTCCTAGCGGCGTAGCTCCTCACTGCCGCAGCATATGCTGCCTTCGCCAACGTCGTCAAATATACGCTCTCATCAATCTCGGGTTGCCTCTGCCTTCTCTCCGCCTTTTTCGCTTTCTCCTTCTTTCCCTCCGCCTTGTCATTCTCGCTCTTTTCCCTGGGAGGAGGCTTGGAGTTTGAGACTGCCTTTTCGACCACGCTGGTGATCGCTTGAGCGGTCAGGTCAGCAAGTCGGTCCTCCCCATTTCCACCATTGTCCACTTCCCCCCTCTTTCTACTGTCTTTCTTCCGCTTCCTCTCCAGGTCGAAGTCACCTTTTTCGCCTACTCCCAATTCTCTGCAAGCATTTCCCCCCCTGCGCAACACACCGCCTACTCCTCCCAAAAACTGTGTTAAGTTTGCGGTTGACGAGGCGGCTCCATTGGCACCAGCAGCACCGCTTCGGATAATTTCTAAATATTCCACCTCCCCGGGCGTCAAAAACAACAATCCTCTCCCCGCGTTTCCTCCGTCCCCCCTCCCCGTCCGTCCAATCCGATGCACGTATGAGTCCCTGTCCCCAGGAGGGTCGTATTGCACAATCCAGTCAATTTGTTCGCTCGAGTCTGAAAGATTTAGACCCCTTGCGGCGACATCGGTGCAAACCAAGATTGAGGCAACTGTCGATGAGGAAGGGGATGAAAAGAGCCGAAGAGTATTTGTTCGCGTATCCTTTGAGAGAGAGCCGTGGAGGTGAAGGATATCCACGCCACTACCAAAAAGACAGCATTCACCTCGACTATCACTGTCTGCCATGAATACTTTATCGTTTTCGGGAAGAAGTTCGTGTCCTCTCTCTGGCTTCCGCCCTGTCCCAAATAGTCTCCAATAGAAATCAACGCAATCCCTCGTGCTCATAAACACGACAATTCTGAGCACACGGCTCTGGTTTCCCTTGGTACGCCTCGGCAATGATGCCGCCGATCTGCGTTCCCCGACCTCCCCAGCGAGGAACGAGACAAGGGCTGGTAGCCTCAGTTTCTGTGAGGCAATCAGGTAGTGCTGCTGGATTTGTTTTGGGACAGCCGCCCTCACGACCGACGTCGCTGTATCTACCTCAATTGTTGCCCCTGTATTATTCGACGACGACGTCGCTGTAGCTGTCGGTGTCGCACCAATGCTTCCGTTGTACTTAACGCTTCCCCATCCATCATTGGAGTTTTCCTCTCCAATAACATCGCCCCCCTCCTGTTTTACCTCCTTCTCCCCACTCGTGGCGCTCACAAATGTAGTTCTCCAACCACCGCCACCCCTCTTTCTAATTTCTTTGATTGAGTCCCTCAACTGCCCTCCTAGCCCCAAAGATAACAGCAGGTCGAACTCATCGAGAACGAGGTGGCTCATCTTCTCCAGCCCGCCGCCCAACCCTTTGGTATCGCCTTTGGTACCACTTTCCCCCTCGCCGTTGCCAAATATTGCCGATGTGCGTGTTACGTGGTCCAGAATCCTACCTGGAGTTCCTACGATGAAGGATGCCCCCTTGGAGAGCGACTTTTTCTCGCTTTTTCTGGTGTCCTCAGATCCCTTCTTGCCACCCTTTCCACCACTTTTGCCGCCCCCGTCCTTCCCGCCCCCGCCAACACACAAAATCGGGACCAGAGCACGAGCGTCTATTTTGCGCAATATTGGGACCAAAAAGGAGGAGAACGTTTGCGATGCGAGCTCACGCGTTGGGAGGACTATCAGAACGTGTCCTGTTGGCAATATTTTTCTGTAGTTATCATTGTTGCCAGTAGTGCCGGCGGTTTCGGCGAGCGCTTTTTTCTTCTTAGCGAGGGTGGAAAGAATGGTAGATAGGATGGGAAGGAGGTATCCTATAGTCTTCCCCGATCCAGTACGAGATTCCAAGACAACGTTCTTCGTTTTTGAGTTGTTGATGGAGAATTTCCACATGAGAGATTGTATTGGTGTTGGCGAGATAAATGAGAAGGGGTGTGACTTGAGTATGTTGCTTAAAACCGGTGGAAATCCCTCGAGCTCTTCGAAGGACCCAAGGCGGTCCTCGTCCTCATGTTCTCCCTCGTTCTCCTTCCCATCTTGAACTTCCAATTTTGACTGCTTTCCAGATGATCCGATGGCCTCAAGATCTCTAATACGTGGATGATGAGTTGCGTAGTACTCTTTCATCTCCGCCTCCTTTTTCGAGTCTTTCGAGTCTTTTGAGTCGACCCCATTCTCTGGCAGAGGCAAAACAGCGGCCCTTTCCTGAGCTGCCTTTTGCGGTTTTGAGGATACTACGATGCTCTTCTCAATCATTTCCTTGTCCCGAGCGATGCGGGTATCTCGCATTGATCTTTCTTCATCGTCATCTTCGTCAACTACAACAGGAGAAGATGGCGATGACGGCAAAGAATGCTTCAAAGACTGCTTCTCTCCAGCTTGGGCAGATTTCTTGCGTCGCTTTGCGAATTTGTTTTTCCCCTGCGTGATTTTTTTCGGTTTTCCGCTCCGAGGAGATGCTGTAGACGACGTGTTCACAAGGTTGAGCTCCATTTTAGCGACCTGGTGCAGGGTAGGAGTGTTTGGGTGGTCAGAGTTCTTCTTCGTCTTTTCGCGATTTTTTCGCTGATTCTTTTTTTCTCTCCGCTCTTTCAAAAGGCAGAGTGGATCAGACAAAAAGTTTCGCGCGTGTTTGCCGTGAATTCTTCGAAAAAACTTTATTCTTCGTTCCAACTTCAACAAAAATCGGAACCCAGAGAGCTTGCTATGAAGGTCGTCTTCCTTGGCCTCCTCACATCTGGTGTGGTCTCCGCATTTGTTGGTTCCCCCCTTCGGCCCATGCCCACCTTTTTTTCCTCCTCTTCAGCTCGTCAAGTATTCGGTTTCTCCGAAGCAGACAATAATGTAATTGATGAGCTGATGGAGAGCAAAGGCTTGTCGAGGGAGGAGGCCGAGAGAGATTACAAGGCCTTCAAAATGAATCCGAACGATTACGCCTTGCAGAAGGGAGAAGCTTATTACCGATCCCTGGGCTACGAGAAGCTCATGGACGGGGTGATAGGGGAAGCAGAGAAGGAGGGGCGTGGGGAGGAAGTTCGCCAGCGAATTGCCGAGTTCAAGCGCAAGTCTAAGATCAAGGGACTTAGCGTGATTGGCATCGGCTCCGCTGTCTTCTTTGGGCTCAAGTTCTACAGTGAAAGCGATCCTGCAGGGTTTGCAAAATTGATGGGGAATTAATAGTGAAAATTGACCAAATGATGTAACGATAATGAAATTATGCAGTAGCAGCAGTAGTTCTGGCAAAGCAGTAGCAGTTATAATATGTAGTTAATTCATAAGTTCCCCACTGATGCTCACAAAAGAGATGCTCACAGAAAGAGATGCTCACAAAAAGAGATGCTCACAAAAAGATAATAATGCTCACTATCCCACCGCTGAAATACAAATACGGGAGCCTATGCCATCTACTCCGCAGCAGGTGCCGACTCAGCAGCAGGTGCCGACTCAGCAGCAGGTGCCTCCTCCGCAGCTGATTCCCCCTCGGCAGCGGGGGGGTTCAACTTCTCGTCCAACTCCTTGGCTGCCTGGATCTGAGCTCGGGGTGAACTCATATCTGGTGCAGGAGCCTCAGCTGTCTCCTTCTCCGCCTCAGCCTCGGCCTCCTGGAGCTCCTTCTTCTTGGCATTCACTCGTTCAATGGCAAGCTTCTTGCGTTGCAGAGACTGCAGCATGGTGGCGGCTTTTTCGGCATCCTCTCCGCTGGCCATGTCCAGTAGCTCCTCCTCTGTGGTCGCGTCAGTGACCCCAGCCTTTTCAGCCTCATCTTTGATTGCTTTCTCCTCCGCCTCGATCTTGGCAAGCTCGTCTCTCTTGCCCTGTACCTTTGCCCTTGCATCCCTCGAGCGCTTGACGTTCTGCATCTTCAGAGCTGCAGCATTCGTTTCTTCGTTGTCTGGGATTTCATCTGCCAACTTCTTGGCCTCGGCTTCAGCATCCGCCAGCTCCTTCTTCTTGGCATTCACTCGCTCGATGGCAGACTTCTTGCGCTGCAGAGACTGCAACATGGTGGCGGCTTTTTCGGCATCCTCGCCTGCAGGCATCTCCTCTTCAGTGGCCCCTTCAGTCACACCAGCAGCTGCCGCCTCCTCGGCGGCCTTCTTTTCCTCATCTTCCAGTTTCTTCAGCTCATCTCTCTGCGTAGTGAGTGTGGTAGGAAGGTGGGTTAGGGTTATGGGTGGTGTATGGGGGTGTATGGGGGTGTATGGGGGTGTATGGGGGTGTATGGGGGTGGATGGGGGTGGATGGGGGTGGAGGGGGTGTATGGGAAATAAAATCTCACCTTTGCCTGCACCTTTTCCCTTGCATCCTTAGCACGCTTAACGTTCTGCATCTTTAGCGCAGCGGCATTGGTCTCTTCGTTGTCTGGAATGACTTCAATAGGGGCGGATTCGGCAGGAGCCTCTGCTGCGGGGGCATCGGCGGCAGGGGCCTCCTCTGCTGCGGGGGCATCGGCAGGGGCCTCCTCTGCGGCAGGGGCTTCGGCAGCAGGGGCCTCCTCTGCGGCAGGGGCCTCCTCTGCGGCAGGGGCCTCCTCTGCGGCAGGGGCTTCGGCTGCAGGAGCCTCCTCCTTAGCAACAGGAGGAGCCTTCGAAAGAGTAACCCTCAAACCCTTGAGTGCCTTTTTCACGGCAGCTTCACCGTCTCCCTCTTTGCCGTTCTTGTCTGCGTTGGCTCTAATGGAGTCAAAGAAATTCTGGAGCTCCTCCAATGAAATGACACCATCACTGTTACCACCGTTGCCAATGCCCTGAGAGAGAGAAGAGGTTGTTGTTTCGTGTGAGACAAGGCATGCTCATGAAAAATTAAGTGAGCGCTATCATAGTACTACATGCATTTTTACTTGGTCTTTGGTAAGGTAACTAATTTGCCATACTCACATCTAACTCAGCAGCAACAGCCTCACTATTATCGCCAAACAACCTCCTGAGCTCATTGATTTCTAGCTTTCCGCTACCATCCACGTCAATCTCTTTAAAAAATTCCGCGACTTCCTCCGTATGTGTAGACATGTGTGTAATTTTAATTAAATAGAGTCAAAGGGAATGAGTATGAAGGGCAAATAAGCTGTGCGGACACAACTCCTCCGTTTGCAAGTTTGCAATTTGCAATTAATTTGCAAACCGGACTTACCTGTAAAGTAGTGAATTTTTCTAAATTTAAAATCGCTTGCAGGGATTGTGTTTTTTCTTCCTGTCAGTGATTCTCGTATATAACTACGTAAAAGTAGCTCTAATTGTGATTTCTGTATTAAAGCGGATATAACCTCTGGATCTCCCTTTGGCTGCGTCACTGGTGAGGAATTTATGACATTCTCTTGGCATTTGAGAGGGGAGAAGAAAGGGTGGTGCACGGATGGTGCCACGCGTGCTACGAGCATAGTCGCAAACATATTCATGGGTGCAGCGTTGCTGACTATTGCCAAGGAATCAGCATTACCGAACGGGAATTTGCCTTGGATACCAATCAAAGCAAGCAACTTGCTGGCCGGCATGAGCACAATTAGCGGCCTGTTCGGTGCTTTTTTCCAGCCGCTCGTGGGAGCGATTGTCGATCACAGCAACAAACGTTGGCATATTGGTTACGGCAGTGTTATGTTTTTGTGTTTGATGAATGCAATACAGGTAAGGATGGGAGTTATCGAGCAAGTCAGTGATGCGTTCTACATTTATACGTTTATTTATTTATTTTTTGGTGTTTGCTGACTGAGGTTATTTCTTTGCTACTGCTCAATCTGCAGATTTGCATTGGCAAAAGCACTTGGGTTTTTGTTGCAGTTTTGCAGTTGTTTGCTGGATACGCTTACATCACCCATCTTGTGGTGATCTATGCCTATCTCCCAGAGCTTTCGAACGACCCTATAGAATTGAATCGCATCAATTCTATCACGAACTTTTTCGTCTATTTAGGCCAGTTTGTGTTCATTGTGACTGCGATTGTGATTTCCTTCATTACTGGTGTTGATAGTATCGGGCAGGCGAGAATAAGCCAGGTAATGGTCGTGGCTGTGGGGGTAATTGGCTACAATTATGTCTGGCTACGTAAGATGAAGTCGAGGCCTGCTCTGCAGGTGATGCCTGAAGGCGCTTCTGTGCTCACCATCGGATTCAAGAAGATACGATCTACCCTTTGGGACCTTAGGCATGAATACTCCCCAGTCCTCATTTTTTTGTGCAGCATTGCCCTCGCCGAGTCTGCCACCGCAGCGTTTGTCTCAATTGCGGTAACCTACACTACGGTTGTTTTGGAAATGGAGGTCAAGGAGACTGGCATTTTAATTGCATTGGTGATATTTTTTGGAGGTGAGGGAGGGAGGAGGGAAGGAGGTGTGATATGTGTTTTTTGTGTGCTTATGTGCGTGTGCGTGTGCGTGTGCGTGTGCGTGTGCGTGTGCGTGTTTGTGAGCGAAAGCGTGTGCGAAAGCGTGTGCAAAAGCGTGTGCAAAAGCCTGTGCGAAAGTGTGTGCGAAAGCCTGTGCGAAAGCGAGTTGTGTTGTTAGTTCTCTACTTTCTCACTAACCAGTCGCATCTCCCACTTGCTGCAACTTCTTGTCAGTACCGGGAAGTATCATATTCCGGAAAATTACCGAAATTATCGGTGTGCACAAGAGCTATATGTATGGATTGCTTTATTGGGGGGTCGTGACAACCTTAGCACCCTTATTCATGAACGAACCGGAGCACAAGACCAATAGCTACCTTTTTGGCTGTTTGTGGGGATTAGGGTTCGGGTGGTTATTTCCTGTGCAACGCAGTGTTTATTGCGTCATCATTCCGGGGGGTTCTGAAAGCGAGCTCATGGGCTTATACGTCTTTGCTGGCCAGATTTTAGTCTGGTGCCCCCCACTTGTCTTTGCTACATTAAACCAAGCGCATATCGCAATGAGCTGGGGACTGGTTTCCGACGCTGCATTTTTTTTCATTGCTTTGGCGATCAACTACTTCTTTCTTTACGGTGATGTCATGGAGAAAGCAATTGAGAAAGCAAAGGAGACACAAGATAAGAGGATCATGTCCAGCGACTCTGCTGAGCGGAGGAAAAAGGTACGAGGCAATAGCTTTACCGACGACGGCATGGGTGGGGAGGGTGAGGAACCGGGGGTCGGAATGGAAGACATTGAATTGACTACTGTCGGAATTATGGATGAGGCAAAGGGCCTTACTATAGGAGAGGCAATGGGCAGGGATAGCCATTCAGGAGATATCGTCTTGAGGGCAAGCAGTGAAGATGTTGGCAATATGATATAATTAGATGTAGGTTGTGCTGAAGATTTGATGTTGGAAGTTTTCTCGTTCTCGTTATTGCCATTTCTCGTGTCCTCATTTCGCTCGGTTTTCGTTTTCGTGTTCCCGGTTCGTTCGACGTTCTCAATGTTGTGGATTATTGGTATCAGGGGGGATAGCTGTCATGTAGGCGCGGGATTTTGGCCGGATTTTGTGGCCGGAATTGTCAAAAACAGCTCAGAGCAGGAAAGGGGAATTTTCCCCTCCTTGCCTGACACTTCGACCTTCGGAGTGAACAGACCCCCTGTTTGATAATAACAGCCCACAGATGGCAATAGAGCGGACAACATTGTGATTTAGACATGTTGTTAACTTGACTTACCTTAGTCCATGTTAGATAATAATGTAACAATAACCACACACCCCCCTGTTAGATAACAGCCCACAGATTACCTTAGTCGATGTTAGATAATAATGTAACAATAACCACACACCCCCCTGTTAGATAATAATAACAGCCCTCAGATGGCACAAAAGTGTGTTGGCATTCTTTAGACAAATTAAAATCGGATTTCGTTAACTTGAATATATTTTTGTGATATTATTTTCTTTTATTATATTATTTAAATATAAATTGTAATTTTTTGAATATTTTGTGGTCAAATAATTTCGTCAAATATGTATTATAATTTAATATATTTAAATTGAAAAAATATATTTTATAAATAATAATAATATCTTTTTATAATTTATTTAAACTATATTATTCACAAAAAATATATATTATATATTTTTTAATATAATGAAAAGAAATTGAATATCAAAAATGTATTTAAGTTAACGAATTTCAGTCAATTTTTTAAGAAATTAGACAGCGGCGCTCAGGCGGGGAGGGGGGGGGGTGTTGCCTCAGAGAGGGGCGACATATAGTTTCCCGTTCGTCTGCGAACAGCTTGCCTTATTTTCTTTTTAGAGCGAGGCATATTATTTTGGATCTTCAATATATACTTCCCGGCGTCAGATTTGACGAAGTTGGAGTGTAGGACGAATGAGTGTTTCTTAAGTCAAATCTACGTCGAAGTCTTAATTATTTTAGTAAGCTGTATGTCCACCCCACCCTCTGGCAACACAGTGAAGCCAGCTTCCATTGTTTTCAATTCCCCCCCTCCTGCATCTTCCACTTCCCAAGTAAGAAGAATTTTGCTGAGTAATATTTTCAAGACGTTTTCTCCGATGACTTTGCCGATGCAACCTCGAGGACCTCCCGCGAATGGCATGTAACAGCCGGGTGTCGTGACACCGATGTCTTTTGCCTCCGTCCACCTTTCAGGGCAGAATTTTTCTGGGTTGTTCCAGTATCTTTCATTTCTGTGTAACCCATATATCCAAATGATGACGAGAGTGTCCTTCTTGAGTTTGACCTCTTCCCCATTTTCCTCGTCGTCGTCGGAGATGAGCAAGTCTCTCACGATTTTCCTCACCACGAAAGGGGCGACCGGGAAGAGCCTCATTCCCTCTTTGATGACTGCTGAAAGATAAGGAATATTGGAAAGAGATTTTTGAGTTACATTTCCCCCTCCATCTGTATTTTCAAGGAGTTCGGCTCGCAACTTTCTCTGTTTGTCGACGTTTAATGCCATCAAATGGAGAAGCCAGCCCAACGTACCCGCGCTTGTGTCCTGGCCAGCGAAGAGAAGCGTTATGGTCTCGTCCATGAGAGCCTTTTCTGTTTGGTGGGAGTTTTTCATTTTGATTTCTCCAATGGGGGAGTTTGGGGCGGCATTTTCGATAGTATCTGCTGCGAACATTCTGATGATCTTCATGGCTCCTTCCTCCTCTCTGTGTAGCGGCGAGAATAGTCGATAAAAGAGCGGAGGTAGCATGTAGAAAAAAGACCGCGAGTGGGCCAGGATGACAAGTCGAATTTTCTTAATGGCGCTCAGATAACATTTCACCTCGCTATCTAATTTTGTCATGTCTTTTTTGGTGAGATACTTGTATATGAATCCGATTGTGGCTCGCTGGAGGTAAGGTAGAATGTTAATTGTTTGTTGTTGTTGTTGCTGTTGCTGTTGTTGTTGCTGTTGTTGTTGTTGCTGCTGCTGTCGTTCAACATCGGCGACGAAGTCATTGAAAACCTTTCCACCACAGGCGTCTTCTAAAGTCCGCAACATATTGCCCTTGACAAGCGCGTGGATCGAGCTCGAGCGCTTCTCTTTCCATTCCATTCCCTCACTGCTGAAAACTCCATCCCCGCTGAAGTTGTGGAAATGGTCATAACCGGGCGTTTTAACGACGCCCTGGGAATCCACAAACGATTCCCGTTTCTTTTTACTTGAAATTGATGTCGATGTCGATGTCGATGTTGATTTTGATTTTGATGTTGATGCAGTCCCCTCCAACATCCCAAGAACGACCATCGCGGGTAAGTGATGAGCAACATGAACAACTCGCTGGGAAAAGTAGACGGTCCCGTACATTTGGAAGGGGCCTCCAAGTTTCTCCATTCGCGGCAATATATTCGTAATGTTAGATTGCCGCAAACCAAGTCTTCGCCCTTCTTCATCGTCTACGGCCGGACTCTGCCGACTCCGCTTTGGTACATAAATTCGTGTGGGCAATTTAGAATAATACTTCAGAACGTAGAAATTCCTCAAGGGGAGAAAAGCAAAGTAAAGCAGGATTGCTGCAACCGGAACCACAGAAAATACAAAAGGAATACTACAGAGGAGGTCGAACGATGGCGAACGACAAACATGATCGAACATGGCTGCAGAAGATAGCATCGAAATGAGTGGACGATCACGACGACACCGGTAGAATATAGGTGTTATATCGACAAAAACCTTCTTTTACTACCAGCCTAGCGATTGGAGGCTTTCGCGCGACGACTGATCAGTACTAGTCACAACAAACTCTGTTTGAAATAGGATTATTAGATGTGTCAAAAATAGGTTTTCGGTGATCCTAGGAAACCTGCTCTGTACGACAAAAGAACGAGATCCTCTTTAAAATCCTTTATCTTCAACTTCCTTTAATCACAGAAAACCCTCCCACCCGATTAAATAACGCCTGTACTGTAAACCCAGCCCACAATTCACTTCTCGAACTCAAAAAAACGACCACTTCTAGCGTAGCAATGGCGACTATGACACGCACTGGGACCGAGACAGAAACGACGACGAATAATGTGATCACTCTTTCTGGATCGGTGTCGATCGTGACTGAGTTTTTCCACTACGCTATCAATTCAATTTTGTATCAGCGAAACATTTATCCTGCAGAGGACTTTCGCAGGGAGGAAAAGTACGGGTTAACAGTGCTGACGGCGACGAATCCTGGTTTGGTTCGGTATCTGGAGCAGATCATGTCCCAGATGGGGGACTGGCTGACGAACGGGAACGTTCAGCGGCTTGTGGTGGTTGTCTCAGGTGTAGACTCACTGGAGACACTCGAGCGCTGGCAGTTTGACGTGAATGTGGAAGACGGTACCGGAAACGTGAACGGAGTTCCAATCAACGCCGGCAGCGATGAGAATAGTAATAGCAATATTCGTACATTGTCTGATATTCAGAAGGCTGCCCCACCCACAAAGTCCATCAAGGAGATCAACGCTGAGATTGCCGCCATCATTCGGCAGGTGACTGCTTCTGTGACGTTCTTACCATTGCTAAATGAGCCTTGTAGCTTCGATCTTCTTGTTTACACGGATAGGGAGGCTACAGTCCCGGTCAAGTGGGAGGAGTCTGACCCTAAGTACATCGTGAATTCGAACGATGTCAAGCTACGGTCTTTCAACACCACAATCCACAAGGTGGACAGCATGGTCTCCTATAAGGAGGCTGACGAGTGGGATATTTAATGTCGTCGTACAGTATGTATGTATTTTATTTAATGCTAGTGTATGAATAAATAAAATAATTTTTGCGCGTGATTTCTGGAGGTAAAGACCCCATTATCTTTGTTTAAGCTTCTTAACTGCCATTTAAACAACTCAAGGAACAGAAAAACACAGACTTGGGAAACTTTGCCATGCAAGCCTTTCCAAATTCTGCCCCCTTTCCAGTTCCGACCTTCTCAGCTGCTCGATAAAGTAGCTCAGCATTAGTTACCCTGAAGCCTCCACGACTTTCGAGACTCCCATTTGTAATTAAGGTGATGGCATCGTCAGTCCCTTCGGCCCCCTTCAGCGAAATCAATGCTTCTGCGACGGCAATTCTCATGGATACGTGATCGTCCTCGCAAATGCTCTTCCGCTTTGCCTCAACAAAATCTAGTGCGCTCTTGCCCCCGAGAAATTCTCCCACTGCCTCGACAACAATCTCCTTCACTGGACCTTGTTTGTCACCCAAAGCGGCAATCCCACTCCCGGCGAAATTGACAATCCGGCTGAAGAGATCTGCGCTTGCCACCGTTTTGTCAATCTTCATCGCCTTCTTGAGAGCCTGCAACGCAAGCAGAACCTTCCCCCTGCGCATACTGACATCGTATTTCAAAATCCATGTGTGCAGGTCACTCGGAGCATGGCAACAGAGCAGATCCACCACACGCCTGCACTCCGCTAACGGTTCCTTCTTACACAGCTCAACGCCCTCAGGGTCGGGGTCTACAACTTCATTATCCTTCCTCCTGCGCTCCGCCTCCTCCTCTTTCTTCTTCTCCTCCTCACTTTTCCCTTCGTCCGCCTTCTTCTTTTTAGCCTCCGCCTCGGCCTTCTTCTTATTCTCCGCCTCCTCCTTAGCTTTCTCCGCCTTGGCTTTCTTCTTCCTCTGCTGCTGTTTCCACTTTTTCTTTTCAGTTGCACTCATTTTTGAGAAGTCAGGTTCTTCCTCTTCGTCGGACTTGACGGGGTTGTCCAAAAGATGCAAATAGCACCTGATAATGCCATCAGCGGCTGTGCGGTAAAACCTCTCCCCCCAGATTGCATCTTCGAACCGAAGCATCTTTACGTATGCTCGCAGCGTTGTTTTCCGGATGCAGAACCCGTGAAAATCAAATTGGTCGTAAGAAAAGTCTTCGAAATGTTTCTCGACAGCCACTGTATGGGAATCAAGCAAGTCAATGTGTCAGTCAATTTGTGTCAAACAACGAGTTGGTAGGGGAATACACACACACACACACACACACACACACACACACACACACAAGACAGCAAATCTCAGACAATGGATTCCCCGAAGGGAGGTTCGATTCCAGGCATATCGTTCTCATGACTTGTCATATCGAAAGAGGGTGCCTAATCTTCACAGATAGCTGAAGATGCATGCGCAAGCCGGAAATATCAGCTCGGCAGAATTTTCATTAGCTGCATTCACTCCAATTTACTTACCAAATTTTTTGAGAGCCTTGCCAATTTCCCCCTTTGCCATCATGCACTTGGCAAATTCCAGCTCGAACCAAGAACATTGCATGTCAAATAGATTCTGGGTGGGGTTGCTCTCGTGTCGTGTAAACATTGCGATGCGATTCTCGGCTTCCTCAGGTCTACCGCTCCTTAGCATGTATTTAGTCGTTTTGTTGTTGATGTAGCGGTCTGCTTTGTCGAGAGCGCGCCCGGAGTCGATAATGTCAGCTGCCTGATGAACGTCGCCGGCAAGCTTCATCAATCGTCCCTTCTTCTCGTAAATGTCAACTGCTGTTGGTGTGTGGTCGATGCATTTTTCGATGGCCTCAAGTGCGGGGCAAATTTCACCAATGAGCTCAAGCAAGTGGGCCCGAAGATAGTAGCACCAGAGAAGTGTGGAGGGCGGCTCTTCTGTGGATTCTAAGGGTAACTTGGAGGACTCTTCAAGGCAGGTGATGTATGAATCTAGTAGCTTAGTCACGGTGTTATACCTTTCGTGCTTGCACAGTTCAATAGGATCTTTGCTCACAACGAAAGCACCGTCGCCCATGCAAAGATTCCGAGGGCTCAAATTGACGTTGTTGGGGGTTGCAGCAACAGTGAAAAGCGCAGTGACGTCAGCCCCAAGAGACGGCACACCCTTGCGAAGGCCGTTCCTCAAATACTTATCCATCAACTCTTCGAATTTTTTTGATGTCGTGGTGGTCAGCAAAATCCTTTTCATGGCGCTGCTGCGAGGGAACCTGTTTAGCAAATCTTCGTATTCTGCAGTCAAAGTATCACACTGGGCTGCTGTCAGGACCATCTGTGTTGCAACAGTCTCCATTCCCCGCAATTTACAAGCTGCCACACACTCAGCCCTACTCATATCAAGAACGGCACACATGTAACCACTGTGAACGCGATAATCTTCGGTAACCCCTCGCTTGAAGCTCTTCGTGAATACTTTCTTGGCTTCTTTGTGCTCACCCAGCAAAAGGTGCAGCTCCCCCATTCGAAAAATGTAGTCATTCTTATCCACCACCACGGATTTTATTGACTTCAGGTGGTCTAGACACTCCCTATCTTTGCCCTCAATCTCCCCCAAAATCATATTCCTATACATTGCCAGCTCGGAGCGTTCAACTGGCCCCATGGCAATGGTCTCCAAAATGTCCTTGGAGAACCCATCCAGGATGTTGATGGCTCGAGCTTGGTCACTGTTCAAATGAACTGCTACAGCGAACGAAAGCCAATGCGCAGAGAGGTTTGGCTTTAAGCTGACGAGGGCAGGGAATGAAGGGAAGTGAGCTTCTAGAGCTTCATGTACTGGCGCTGAAAAGTGCAGTGCTGCACGGCTTTACTCACCTCAAAAGCTGGTGACGGCTCTCCTCAAAACCGGCCAAGTCCCTCATCTGTACTTCTAGTGTTGCCATATCCCTTAAAATCTGCAGGTTACCCTTGTCAATCCTTAGAGCCTGCTTATAACACTTTATTGCACCCTGAGGAGCAGGGGATAATATTGGGAAGGTTGCAATACATTTGGTGGGGAAATAAATGGTCAGTGTTGTTATGCGAGGGTATGCTGGGTACAAGGAGCAACCAAAAGGGCCCAATCGATCGAAAAATCGTAACTTACCTTGTAGTCCCGGTCCTGCCGGTAGAGGAGTCCGTAAACGTGCCAAACAATGTGGGAGGTCATCGCATTCCCGACACCCTGGAACAAGAAGACAAATGTAGAGTGAGTGGTGAGGTGAGGTGAGGTGAGGGGAGGGGAGGCGAGAGACACTGTAAACATTAGAAACAGTTCTTCTGCAGCTCATCATCTGAATAACTAGTACCCACCTTCTTGACCAAATCGTATGCGGCCGTCTTGGGCTCTCCCACAGGAAGCACAAAATATGTAGCGAGCCCTTTCATGGCAAGTGTCTCGCCGTGGGATGGGTACTTCTTCAGAATTTGGTCAGCAAATTTGATGGCCTTGTGGTAATCTTTCTTGTCGTAATCCTTCATCAACTTCTTGAAGATATCCGCCTCGCGCTTGGGTAGCTGCTGGCTGTGAGCTAGCTTCGACATGATCGGAAGCAAAATGGGACGACGGTGGGGTGAAGGTAGCTAATTCCAAGAAAGGGTACGGAGGTTTTGGTCTAAATGCGACAAGGAAGAGATAGCCTTAGCTACGATGGACAGGACAGGCCGGGGGCAGGTCGACTGATGATCGCACCTTCCTTTCTTTGTTGGTGAAAAATTTGTGGCAGAAAATTAAAGCTCAGCTTCGCATCTATTTTGATTCGTCCCCCGCGCCCCCCACGCTGTCAGTTTCATAGCCACACGATAGAGCGTTCAAACATTTTTTTGGTCATTTCTTGATTTTATCATCACCCTTGGGCCAATCCTCCCTCCCTTTTAAAGCAGGGTAGTGGGTAGATGTCTGATCTAGCGGTCGTTGACGATGATTCTGCCACGACAATCAGTACAGATATGTCATCTACGACCCCCGCTGCATCACTTTCGAACCCATCCTCTAAATTAATCTCGAACCGAGCTGAGGAGGAGCTCCTGGACCTGGCACAGAACTTCCTTCTATACGTGGCAATGGTGATAATCGTTGTGATGGTGACGCGTATTTATTGGCCACACTTGCTTAAAAGGGGGCGAGCTGACGACAGTGCATTTGGGAGCGGCGCTGGGGGTAGAAACCAGGTTGGAGTGGAGGAGGACTCGAATCTCACTGAGCTTGTGGAGAAAAAAAATAGAAGGAGCTCTCGTCGCCGACAGTCGGATAGAGCGCAGCAGGTCTCTGATGCACTAAGCTTTAACCAGGAGTCAACTGAGAAAGACGTCGTGCTCAAGCGACTACTTCTTTGCTTTTTTGGGTTGAACTTCTCTTTTGTTTGTTGGGGAATTCTGCAGGAGAGGATGCTCACGAGGAGGTATCCCAGGTACACAGGCGAATTCTTTGGTTACAGCTACTTCCTCGTATTCAGTAACCGGCTCTGGGGATTAATAATGAGCGGGATACTTATGATTTGGCTGAAACCGAAAAGGAGCAAGGGAGTGTTGATCTGGGAATACAGCTTCCCAAGCATCAGTAATATGCTGAGCAGTTGGTGTCAGTACGAAGCGCTCAAATACGTCACATTTCCAGCGCAAACGCTATTCAAAAGTTTTAAATTGGCGCCAATTATGCTGATGGGAAAACTGCTGCAGAATAAAGAGTACCCTTTTTATGATTATGCCGTGGCTGTGGTCGTCGGAAGCGGCATTGCCCTCTTTATGAGTGGGAGCGAGAATGTGGACTTTAGTGTCAGTATTTTGAGTTATGGACAGCAAGAGAGCAACACGAGCACTGGAATAATGATGCTCTTTTTGTTCCTCTTCTTTGACTCTTTTACCGGTCAGTGGCAGTCACGCATGTTCAACAAAAACCCGGATCTCACCGTCGTTGAGCTCTTGTTTGCGACCTCTGCTTTCAGCACGGTTCTTTCTCTCATTACGCTGGTTCACGCCGACGAGCTTGGACCTGCGCTCGACTTTGTTTGGAGGCACAACGAGATACACCTCCACTTTTTCCTCTTTAGTGTCTGTAGTACTGTCGGGCAGCTATTAATCTTTTACACCATCAAGAATTTCGGCGCCGTCGTGTTTGCGATAATAATGGCCACCCGTGTGTTGATTTCTATCGTCGTTTCATGCTTACTTTACGACCACCCGATGACCGCAACGGGGTTTGCAGGGCTACTCTTGGTCATGTGCGGGGTAGGATACAGGGTCAAAATGAAAGCCGAGGGGAAGCAACTTATCAGATGGAAGGGAATAGAGGATGAGGAGGAGGAGGAGGATATGGTACACGAATGGCACGAACACCTCGACATGTGAAGAGATGTTTCATGTCGCTGACAAAGCAGGAAAAGCCAGAGCAGAGGAGCGAAAGCTAAAAAAGGAAAAAAATAGCTTGAAATAGTTTCTTATCTGGCTGAGCAAGGGAAATGTTACCTGCCGTTTCTCTCATTAGTTAGTCTCACTACTTCTCACGCAACACGAAAATTGTTTTCTGTTTTCTGTTTTTTGTTTTTTGTGTCTGCGGTACGGTCGTGTAGTGCGGTTGTGTCGTCGTACCGGCATCGTCGCCTCCCCACTACTTCTTCCCCTTCGACATGTCAAGATCCCAGGCAGTGCCAGCGGCTCCCTTCCCGGATTTCTCGCCTGAGTAACCCACAGCAAAACCCAAAGACGGGTAGTCATTCCCTGACGCCTTTGCGCCGACAGCGAACACGCGGGCGATACTCTTGATGCTCTGGGAATTTTGTTTGTTGTGATGTCATTCACTGTGAGAAAAGAAGGCAGGTCGAATTGAGAGGGAGAAAAGCGCCGACATACTCACCTCCTTCATCTCGTCAATCTCCCTCGCCGAAGGATCTTCGATCTCATTCATGCTAGTCAAGGATGTGATTATTGCGTCGATATCGTTCAGCCTCTATCCAGGGGAAGAGGTTCGAGGGAAAGGATGAGGGGGGAGGGTGTCAGTTTAGTTTTTGTGTGCGAGGACATTGTGCCCGCGTGTGAGTTCAGGTCAGACCAACCGTCACTTTATGCTAGCTCTTACCGCAGTCAGGAGATTTTGCTGGTCTCTGAGGTCTCCGAGGAACTCAGCAATATCAGACACGGAGCATTCAGATTCAGCACAGGCGTTTGCCTTCTCCCTAAAGATTTTAATGCGAATGATCGGGCGAACGACCGACAACGTCGAGATGGCGAGGTCAAAGAAGGGTTAATAAATTTCAATCGAGAAGAAGGGTGAGAGGTGAGTGCGCAACGCATATTCACGGGATCACTGTACAAGTTGAAGTGATTTCCACGATGCCGGGGTGGCGAGGGGGGAGTATTTGCCTGCTGGGGTTCATCGCGATCCACCTTCCTTACATGAGTTTTACAGCTTCTGTCTCAGTTAGCAATACCTAAACAACATCGGTGTTAGTAACTTGTGCAGCACTTTACTATGGATGCGAAGAAGTGTTGGAAAGTGTCAAAATTCTCTCTTCGTTTACCTTCAAAGAAGACTTGCGAGAATTACTGCGCGAGACTGGACTTAGCATAAAAGCACTGCACGCAGATATAGCAAAAAAAGCGAAAAATTTCATCTTCTGGGCTTTGGTTGGGCACAAACAATTTTTGCCCTCTTCAGCAGCATTGATATTGTTGTTGTTGACCGCACTGTTTAGTTCGACAACAAAAGGTTTCAGTAAAACGCTCTACTGGTATTACAGGACCTCACTTCTGGCTACCTTAAATTGAATGCCCAAGTTGATGGAGTTTTTCCCTCAGAGGGGGGCCCCTCCTGTGGCACATCTCCCCCCCCTCCTCCTCCTCCTTCTCCTTGTTTCCCCCCTCGCGTCGAAACTGTCATCCTCCCCCCTTCTCGGCTGCACCTTCGAGACCTGCGGAAGATCACTCTCAAACGCCTTGTCGATATACGACCTGCGGAGGGCTCGTGATTCCTCTTGGTTCGGGCTCGGATTCGGATTAGGATGGGGAGAGAATTCGAGGATGGGAGACCACTCGGAGATGAGGTCAAGCACAGTGAGTCCGTTGATCGTGTGGTTGGTTTGGACTATTAGGAAGATTTTGGGGGGGGCCTACTGTGGGGGATGGTGGCACCAATTTTTTGGTGGCGGGGCACTCAGGGCAGTGATCCATTGGGACACTGCCAGGAGGATCAAGGGCTTTGTTTTACACGATGGGAAGGATGTAGATGACGATGACGGGGACGACGCGAATTCGAATTCGAACGCGAATTCGAATTCACGCGACGGGAGCGACTGCAGCATTGACTACGACACAGATTTCACAGTCGACGACGACGATGACGATGACGATGACGGCAAAGGAGACGAAGATAAAGATAAAGAGGAAGATAAAGAAGAAGTCGGAGACGACTCCAATAAGGATCCCAATAAAGTATCCAAAAAATATCCAGTGACACCATTCGGAACATTCCTATCATCCCTTGTACCATTCCCCGCTATGGTCTGGCGCATATACCTGTGGAACCCCCTAATGCTACTCTGCGTCGCCTCTGGTAGTCTGCTTGTCTTGAAAATCTGGCTATTAACATTTGCCGCTGGTCTAGTGGCGGTGCGAGGGAGTGCCGGGAAATCCGGCGTTAGACAGTTGAGAATAAGGGCCGTATTATCTGCCTTTGTCATCGGAATAGGAACTGGCATGTTCAAAACAGTAGGAGATATCGGATATCTTCCTTGTATAATTTCGGAGAGTGTGCAAGTGTCGAAAGGTCCCCTTGGGACGGGACACGCCGATGCAGAGGCAGAGGCCGAGGGGGGAAAGAAAGCCGGGACGAAGTCTAAAAAGAAGAAGAAGAAGAAGAAGAAGAAGAAGTCGTCCGAATCTGGCGCGGGGATTTCCGAGGTCGAGGTCGAGGTTGAGGTTGAGGTTTAGGTTGAGGTTGAGGTCAAGGTCGAGGTCGATGATGGCACTGCTGGTGGAACTGCTGGTGCCACCGGCGAGAGTATTACTCGCATGAGCGTGTTATCGACTTGTGGATACCTCTTGGGCATTTTGTCTGTGATCACCTGCGAGCTCTTCGTAACATCGACCCTCTCCTCCCCATCCAAACTGTTGAAAGCAATCTACCTCCCCCATTTCAGCTACTCCACCTTGACCCCCTCCCTCGGTCTCCCATGGTACTTCTTCACCCAGATCTTCCCCGCATACCGTCTGGGATACCAAATCATCTTTACCCTCCTACCCTCACTCTTCATTACCCCTTTGTCAATTCGATTGGGAGCCACACCACGCACGCTATGGACAGCAATGATCGGCACAAACATTGCCTTCGACACGAGCGGCACCAGCCTCTCCGGGCACGGCTCCCTCCCCGGAATCTCACTCTTCGCAGTCCATGCCCTCCTCACACCCACCGTCCTGCCGCACTTGCGCTCCCATACTCTCTCATTCATCATCGCGATACTATTCACATCGTCCATGTTCCAAACTGACTTGAGGTTGTGGATGATTACGCAGGGGGGGAATGCGAATTATGTGTATTTCATGGGCCTGGCTGCGAGCGCATTTATCGCGGGAGTCGTACTGGAGTATATTCGCGCGGCCGGGGAGAGGACGAGGAGGAAGGATTGGATGAAGTGGGGGGCGAAAAAGAGGAGTAGGGCCAAATTGGAGCAACCCGAACCGGAACCGGAACCAGAGTACCCGATTCCGAACCCGATTATGGCCGGAATGCAAATACCAATGCCGGCTGAGAAGACGTTGCTGTCGCATGTTATGCCAAAGGACGAGAAAGTTTTTTCTGGACTGAGGATTGATGTTAAGGATTGAGGTGTACTGATTGGCAGTACTGATTGGCAGTACTGATTGGCAGTACTGATTGGCAGTACTGATTGGCAGTACTGATTGGCAGTACTGATTGGAATACTGATTAGCTAGAATGAGGGAATGAGGCCAGAATTGGAGACTGACTGGGAATAGATATATGGAACTGAAGAGGAGGAGGTGACCAATGCAATGCAGTTGAAAGCAAAAGAAGGAAAAGAAGCGAAGCAGGTTGTTTCCGAGACAAATCATCCCTATTCCACTACTTTCACTTTTTCTCTTCTCTTCATTCCAACCCTCATTTCCCCACCCTTCCTCTCACAAAATTACCGATAATAACCTCATGCATCGGAGGTGAATTGAATTGACAATTCGCCCCCCTTTCGCCCCTGGCAGCGGCAGGACATTCACGGGTCTTTCGTACGAATTCGTCACTGTCATCGTGACGAATAGTTTCCATAGCTTGTGCATGTTCTCCTGCAGGTTGTCCTGCACGTTCTCCTTCACGTTGTCCTCCACGGTCTCCCCCCCCTTCTCCCTCCACCAACCACCCCTTCAACACCTTCCACACCATTTCGCCCCCACCACCACCAAAATCACCATCACCACAAACTCCCAACGACGCCCCTCCCCCGCGCGAAAACGGCCCCATATCGCTCAACGTGATCAACTTTTCTAAATTCGTTATGCTCGTACGGTTGTACGTTCGACGACGTTTGACAGTGCCCCCAGTGGGTAAGGCGGGACGGCGAATGTTGAGGACACGCAGGAGGAGGTCTTGGCGTTGGTAAGGGTCTTCCCCACTGCGTTTTCCACCACTGCGTTGTCCACCGCTGAGTTTTCCTCCACTGCGGACAAGCCGCACGTAACAATCTACGCACGTTTCTACGACCTGATCGTAGTTTTCTGGGCTTCCTGGCGTGATACTTTCTGTACATTCTAGTACCCTTTCAATGGCCCTCTCAATGACGTCCATATCAGATAACTCCATCAAAATCAATGATTTTGATGGTGATTTTGATGGAGGTATTTTTCTCTTCCGTCCCACACTATCATCGCCACGATCATCGTCACGATCATCGCCACGATCATCGTCACGATCATCGAAACTATCATCGATATGTATAGGACTTTCGGGACGCGAGGAGGACGGAAGGTGGGATGGGGCACTCCCAGAGAGGGAAGGGGGGGAAGAGGAGGATAACCAATTCCGCAGGAATGACATTCTTGATTCTAATGATTCAGCTGAATCCATATTCGCACCACGGGGCACACGGGAACAATACTGAATGTTAACAACTTATGTTATTTAAGGTTTGGGGGACACCAAGGACGACCTCTTTTTCCCACCGAGGACAAAAAAGGCGAAGGGAGAAATGAGAAGATCGGGACTACTTTTCGACCGATACGGGAGACTATCGCTTTAGTGGGACGGTGGTTTTCTCGTTCGTTCGTTCGTTCGTCTTGTCGCAATTTGTCTTATAAGTTTTTTGAGAGCATGTAATATTTTTGTGTGTGGCAGAATTCTTGAAACACACTTGAAATAAAAGTCGATATTCTCGTTCTAATCTCGACGTCCCTACCTTTCTACCACCCGTGCCATTTAAAAACGCTGAGAGCAGAGAGAGCACATTAAAAAAATAGAATCCATTTTCCCCTCCCCTCTCTATTCGCCGCCAACTATCCTTGATGTCGTCACTGTCAAATATCGGCGGCGAACCCACTTCCTCTTCCTCCTATTCAGCATTGGCATCATCCTCACCCCCTGGTGGCGGTAGTAACGTGCCAACATACACAGCGGAACGCAGCAGACTTTTAGAAAAGGTATTCCGTCTGCTGTCTGATACTGTTAGGGGCATGGAGACGTTATGCGAGAAGATGGAGAATGTAGGGGGGAGGGCAGGGAAGATTGGAAATGCGGCGGTGGAGGTGGCGAATATTGTCGACGGCGAGAAGTGAATTTTGAGGTGGAAAAAGGTGGAAAGTTGTTAAATGATGGTAAATGAGTTAAGTGTAGTTGCCAAACCAAAACGCATATCTTACAGGTTATTGCACACATAGCACAAGAATTACACGTACTATATCTTTATTTCATGCCCGCATACAACTGCATCCACGAGCGCAACCGTATCCGTATTCACAGGTAAAGACTGGAGCAAAAAACAATATCCCTTCTAAGCAGTTCGCTGCCCTTCTCGAACTTATCCTTAAGCTCCTGATTCCCAATAGCCTGGGCCGCGGCCCCTAACTGCCTGACCAACTCTTCCAGCCTCCTTAGACACCTAATAGTCTGCCCCTCAAACGTATCCGTAAGCTTCTGAACCTCTACAAATTTGGCCCCCTTAGCCCAGGCATAAGTTGCCCTCATCAACCCCGGATTGAAATTATTTGCAAAGTCGTCCGGCGTCACTTTCGAGTCCCTCGGCGCCGCTAGGGTCGCGGCTAAGGCATTCTTTGCGGACGCAGACGCAGACGCGTCCGGAGGGGCATTCTGATGGGGAGACGGGCCGGAAAGGTCGTCGTTCTCACCTTTCGAAGCCCCGGGTGTCAGACTGTACACACCGCATTCGATGCTCGCTTTCCCGACGATTCTCGCGCAGTCTGTCAAAACCCTATACGCATCCGCCAAGAAAGGTGGCAGTCCTGCATCCGCTGCAGGGTCGGGTGAGGGCCCTCCTGCCGCACCTCCTCCTCCCCCGGCGCCCTCCAAACTCTCGTCGAACGTGAAGCAGCTCATGACGCTAACGATGATTTCAGGCGGCATGGATACGAATGCGCCTGAGAGCAGCATCTCGCACGCTACGAGTTCGCTCCCTTCTTGGTTAAGCTCGACTGCCGTCATTCCTTTGAGGGTAACGATGGCGTTGTTGCCGAGGGAGGAGGAATCGGAGTTCTTTGAGTTCTTTGAGTTCTTTGAGTCCCTGTCAGAAAGTTTCTTTTCCTTCTTGCGTGACTTCTTTTCCTTGGCGTCGGGGACTTCGACTAGGCCGAGTTTGATGAGGACGTCGCCCATGCTCTTGATTTCACGTCGTAGCACGAGTCTTCTGCTCTTCGCGGACTTCGCCCTGATGTCTCCCAGCAGGTTCCGAAGCGTAACTCTGTTCTTGAAGCATCTCAATGCCTCGATGAGCCACAATCTCCGAGCCTTCCTCAATTGTCCGCCAGGAGGACTTTTGTCAGCGGACGAAACTCCGTAAATCAAACGTCGGAGGGGATGGGACGCGATCTCAGCTCGTACCTCCCTGATCTTCTGCACGACCCTCACGACGCCATCGCCGATCTTCATATCCTTGATGGGATTCAACAGCGGAACCCCTCCCTGATGACGTCCAAATGGCTGCAGTCCTCTGAGCGGATGCCGGGTGGTCGAGGGGTACCCGAACCTCCTGACGACTTCGTTGAGATTCTTTCCGATCGCCGATCGGCGTTGCGAGCTACGGAGCCCCCCGTGGGTAGGCATCGTAACGCGCACTGACGATAGGGCCTGAATGTTCTTCACCTTTGTCGTCATGATTTTGAAGGTGGCCTTTTTCTTTCTTCTGTCGACCGTCGTGAATCCGTCCGCTCCAGCGTTTTCGCCGTAACCGTCACCGTCGCCGTCGTCTTCGTCGCTGCTGCTGTTGTCTTTGTCCGCCGAATTCGAATTCGATCCCGAATTCTCGCCGGACTTCTTTGCAGCGCCGCTTTGCTGACGAGTGTAGTCACCAAACCAGTCGAAGGGACAGTCTTCTTCCTCCACTCTCCAATTTTCCTGGTCTTGCTGTTCGTCTTGCGGGTCGCTTTGTTCTGTTCGATCTTTCTTTTTGTTCTTTCCATTCTTCTTGGCGTCGACTCCGGCAGAAGTGGCATCGCTGATAGCAGATTCCACACGGACCAACACCTCGACGAGAATGCTGGAATAGGTGTCGTCTGGATCGGGTCGGGTGCGAACAATTACACCCCAACCCCAGTCTTTATCTCTGGAGACGAATTGGTAGTCATCACTATCGTGCTGCTTCTCACTATCGTGCTGCTTCTCACTATCGCCCTCCCCCTCATTATCACTATCGCCCACAGATGACATGAGCAAAACTCTCCGCCTCTCGTCCCTCTCTCTCCTGACACCGCCAACCTCCTTCTCCCGCACGTAGCATATGCGACCTGATTGAAGGAACGGTTTAACCCCCACGCCGCTGCCGCCCTGCTGTTTGTTCTTCTTCCTTCCCATCGTCATTGTGTTGCCCTGCAAGTCGTTCTCTAGCTTCTTCCGCCTTTCCAACAAGTTATAAAGGGTCGCGAGGCTGGAAATCAACTGCGGGAGTTGGTCGTCGGACTTGGCATACACGGGATAACCCCCTTCGAGAAGTTCTTCTCGAGGTTTCTCGCTAAAGACGGGGAAAGTGACGTCCGTGACGGCTCTCTTGACCTTGAGCACGAGGGCCCTCTCCCTGTCGTCGATGCTCTTTGCAAGCGTGGATCCGTCGGCGGCGGGTCCATTGGCAGCATTATCGGATATGAGGGACGTCTTGGCGGCGCGCTCGACCTGAAATTGCCGGAAGGACTTCCCTACCAGCCCTTCCACTCCCATGCCCGTGTTCTGAGACTCTTCCTGGTCGTTGTTCATCCCCTCGCCGCAACGCACCAGGTTCATCACCATGCCGTAGCTCACCCTGTAGCTGCTGTTGAGTGCCTCGGCTTCACCGTACAGGATCTTCTTGGCCTCCTCTGGCGGTACGGCGGAGCTCACCATCTGGATGACAATTCCCCTGTCGTCCTTACCCCGACGGCCGGCGCGACCGCTCATCTGGATGTACTCTCCGCAGGTGACATAGCGAGACTCAAAGCCGTCGAACTTCTTGAGGTCCGTGAAAACGACCGTCTTTGCGGGCATGTTAATACCAATGGAGAAGGTCTCCGTGGCAAACAGGACCTTTATCAAGCCCTCGCCGAACAAAATCTCGACAACCTCCTTCAGCAACGGTAATAAGCCACCGTGGTGGATGCCAATGCCCCTCTTCAGTAGAGGCAGCAATGCGACAACCTGGGGAAGCTGCTGATCACTTTCAGATAGCGTGCAGATGGCATTCTCATACACTTGCTTCACTAGATCCGTTTCCACATCGTCGTTGTAGTTCTCCTGCCCCAATTCGACGGCGAACTTCTCGCAGTCCTTCTTGGAAAAGCTGAAGATGATGACGGGATTCAACCCTCGAGTGATGCAAAGCGTCACGATGCGGTGCAGGTCGGACGGCCCCCCCGATTTACCCCCTCCCCCCTTTCTCCTTTTTTTTGCGAGCCCCCCCTCTGGCCCGCCGCCCGGGCCGTCCATGCCATTCTGCAACCCGCTCATTGCCCGCTGAAAATTATCCTCCCTGAAACGACCCTTCTCGTCCACCACAAGGTGCAACCCATCGCCGCCAGAGGGAAAGACGTAGTGCTGCAGCGGAACTGGCCGATAGTTGGTGTATACGACGTGTACTGGGTGGTGGTGGATAGAGCACACCCAGTCAGCGAACTCCTCTGAATTGGGTATTGTAGCCGAGAGAAATACGAATCGGACACCGCGGGGAGCGAGAATGATGGACTCCTCCCAAACGACTCCGCGGCTGCTGTCGCGCAAGTAGTGCACTTCATCGTAGACAATGTAACCGACAGATTTCAGAATTGGACTTCCGCGATAAAGCATACTGCGGAGAATTTCGGTCGTCATAACAAGGAGCTGTGCAGGTTGTGCAGGTTGTGCAGGTTGTGCAGGTTGTGCAGGTTGTGCAGGTTGTGCAGGTTGTGCAGGTTGTGC
>ERZ651776.397-NODE-397-length-62441-cov-5.877718_pt1 | contig 62441 bp, 56 predicted proteins | sample MGYA00514761_ERZ651776 | MGnify/ENA metagenome assembly ERZ651776
CTGATTTTAAATACCAATTCCTCTGGGGCTAGCCCCAGAGGAATTGAAACAACAGACAGAGTTTAATTTACAGACCCAGAGGATTCGGAAATATAACTAATTAGAAAAAATTCATTTCACATCCACTTTATATTTTTTTTATCGTTCCTTCTCCAAGGTATTTTCGAAGCCCTTCTTGTATATCTATAGTAGGTTTTTTTAAAACATCAGAGGGTATTTCTGTTATAGATTTTCTCAGTAAATGTGCAAGTTCGCTAAACAAGAATTCACCATTATTACTATCTACCTCTAATAACCTTAAGTCTTCTAATTGTTTTAAAAAAGTCGTATGGGCGATAATCTTATCATCATCGGAACTTTTATCGTATAAAGTAGCAAATGATCGTATTGTTGAACTATCAGATAATTTTAAATAACTAGAAAAAGAAAAATAGACAATAGTCTTAAGCTTATCTATTTTTTCATTATTGTAATTATAGAGCCTTTGATTGTTGTCAACTATTCCTTGTGTGTTTTCTAATTTTTTTTCAACTTCATTAATATCTAGTTGCTTATCTACAATAGTACTTTTTAATTTTTTTATTGTATCGTTTTTTTCTTTTAATTCTCTCTCGTTAGCTGATAGAGAGTCCCTAATGCTTTCTAGTGAGCTTAATAATTCATTTCTGTCTAGTTCTAATCTGCTATATCGCTCCTTAGTTACAATGTTATTGGAGTCTATTTTACTATCTATCCAAGGCTTTATTTTAAGTTCCGAATAATTCACAATAAACCTAGAGAGGTTTAATAGCACATAGGATAATGAGAGAATTAGGAATGTTACTCCTAGATTTATTAATAAACCATAGAGAAAGCTATTTTCAGTCAAATAGCTTTTCATATAGGTTAACCTACTTTCTAAATTAGTACTACTATCAAAATAGATTAATGAATAAATAAAATCCCAATTTCGTAATATCCAGACGAAAAGATACGTCCCGAAAAATGGGTTTTTTATTTTACTCCCCGTAAAGTCTTTAGCTGATTCAAATAATTTGATAATCATATATGATAATTGAAATTTTAGGGAAAGATAATTCTAATCTTCTAAACTAGAAATCCTTATAAGGATCGCTTATTTTAATTATAGGGAAATCCCGTATTGATTAGCGATTCTTGAATAAACATCTTTTTTCTCAAGTTCATTACGGTTTTCCGTAATGAAATAACAAATCCTTTACAGATATTACACAATTGTTTTGATTCCCAAACTCAATAGCAAGCTTACTTATGTAAAATGGTAAAGTAACCAAACACAATTTTTATGAAAAAATTTTTACTATTACTCGTTTTTCTAAGTTTCTACTATTCTGCATTTTCACAAGAATATCAATCTTTTTTGAAAAACACTGGCATAATATTAAAGTCAGGAAATGTTACTGAAGAACCTATCTTAAAAGTTATTCAAAATGAAAATGGTTTTTATACTGTTATTATTGAATCTTTCAAGGATAGTAATAGAGGAACTTCATTCAAGATGAAACCTTTCTCTTATGTTTTGTTTAAGTCAAAGTTCATAATCTCTTTTCCAATACTAAAACAAAAAGGGTTGGTCCCAGATGTTTATGATGATGCATTGGCTGCAAATGAAATTGAGTTATTAAAATTATATTCAGACATTGCTTCATACTTTTATACGATAAATGAAAGACCACAAGTCGCAACAGTAAGTTTAAAAAATGAAGAATTTGAAGTATATTCATCTATAAGGCATGAAAAATCTGTTGAGAATAAGTTAAAAAGCCATAGTGCTGATAGGAAGGTTGGTAAATTAATAAATCCTGTCATAGAAATATCTTTTTATGCAGGGTTTATTGAGAAAATTGAAGTTCGAGGGAAAATAGATGATATAGATGTAACATTTGTAAATAAATATTCTATTGGAGTATCTTCAATAAGTAATATCGGGGGGTTTAGAAAAATGAGGTTATTTAGTCTTTATGATTATGATGTAGAAGTTAATGATATTCAAACTCCAACTACTCCAATATTTGTTAGTGGTAAGAATTTCAATGTAAAAATTGAAGATAAGTCTGAACAAGTTAAAAGTGGTTATAGCCCAACACATAGCACTGAAAAATTATTTATTTATGTAAATGATATAATAAATTATCAGAGGATTATTGATGTAAACGCCAATGATATCAGCCCTGACAAACAAAAAATAATTTTAGATAAACATCAACAATCATCAAATTTATATAAAGAAGAATCTACTAAAATTCTTGAAGCTATTGTCTATTCAGATTTGCTTGGTGCATTAGAAGAAGAAAATCCTAATGGAATTGTACAAATAGAAGTAGCTAAACGTTTTAATATAAATACTGCTAGAGGAGACTTATTTGGTGGAGGTGGTGGGTTTCTTGAATATCTAGATGGAAAAATACTGCTCTCTAAAATCGAAGAAAATAATAAATTTTTGCAACCGACAAATAATGTATTTGACAATTTGGACTTGTATCAATATCGAAATTTTTCAGCAGGGGGATCATTTAATTTAGTTTCCTTTGAAAATCAAAACTTGAAGCTAAATGCATTTCTTGAAACAGGTCTAGAGTTTTCTAGAAGCGGATTTAGATTTTCAGATGATGAAGAGGGGCAGAATGCAAATTCTTTAGAATGGACAACCCAAGTAAAAGCCCACTTCTTTCCAGAGAGAAGATATGGAGTTCAGGTATCAGATAAACTATCTTATTATGAAATTTTAAGTGATCAATCAGATTTGTTGAGTGCTTTAAATACTAAAAGTAATTGGATAAATACTATTGAGTTTATGGCATATTTAGATATCTCTACTTCATCTAAACTATTTGTCAGATATAGTATTGTACATGATCTTGAAGATATAAATAATAACTTTTCAAGGTTTCAACTCGGAAGTGCATTTTACATTCTAGAAAAGAATAGAAAGGATAAATAAAAAGTATGCGAGTTTCTCAAAATGCCTCTTTTAGACTGTTAGTCACCCTATATTGATTAACAATTCTTAAACAAATATCTTTTTTCTCAAGTTCATTACGGAAACCCGTAAGAAATTAAATATTATTATTCAGTTATTTATGTCTATAAAATCAAACTATTAAATATAATATAAAGACTATGGCAAAAAAGGCACCAACTAACGCACCAAGTAAGACAGGAAATCCATCAGGTCCAAGAAGAGGAAATAATCCACCTAGTAAACCTACACCAAAACCAACTCCTCCCAAAAAATAGCAATCCTAGTTATACTTATTGGAATGGATCAAAATATGATATAAAATCTTTTAGTTACTCTATTACTAAAGGTCTGTTTTGCTAAATAATGATAGAATATCAGGTATAAATACGTGGTTATATTTCTACATATTCTATTAGATTTATAGCAATAATTCGCTGAACCTCAGTTTTATGAGAATATATATTGTTACAGTAAGCCTATAACAATATGACTTCGCCCCTCCTAAATGTTTAAAAGTTAATAATATTATTATTGTAATGGCCGATTACGAGTACTCTAATTTAAAAGAAATCTATATTGAACTAAAAAACTATAAATTCTTTCATAGCCCATCTACCGTAGATAAAATAGACGAACGTTTCAGAGGAAGAAATCAAATAGAAACCAAATTATATAATATATTAACAAAAAGTGAGGTTAAGTCTGGTGCTTATCTAATTACTGGATATAGAGGTGTAGGAAAGACTAGTTTAATAAACAAGGTTTTATTTCGCTTAGTACACTTTAATCTCCCTTTTAAATTAAAAAAAATAAATCCGCCAATAATTGTTAAGATTAACCTCGGGCATGAAGAATTAAAAGAGAAGGATATACTAAATTTAATTGCCAAGTCGCTTTTAGATAAATATATCAATTGGCATTCAAAACTTATTTTTAGTATTTTATCTATTACATTTATTCCATCTTATATTGCATTTTGCATATTATACTTATCAGAAATTATTGGTTTAGAGGATATTTACACCTTCTTTAAAGCTTTCAGTAGTTTTAAAATATCAAGCTACATATCTATAAATAGTAAGATTTTAGATACTTCATTTTTTATAGTGTCCACAATATTATTTTTCAAATTAATTAGATTTTTAATACACAGGACATTCTATAATATTTTCCCCAATCATTTTTCTGCCATAAAAAAATTAATTTTTTTAAATAACAGAATTGATACATACATAACAGAAGAAAATAAAATAAGTATTAAAAATTCTTATTTGAATAAATTATTCAGTAAGAAATTAGCATATACGATTGCAGGGTCTAGAGATATTGAAATAGCATTATTAGATATATTTGAATATATTGATAGGATTAAATTTTTCTTTAAGCCTAAGTTCATATTTGTGTTTGATGAGCTAGATAAAATTGAAGCACATAGGAATACAACAATTATAGAAAAAGAGGAATTCTTAAAGAACTCTAAATATACTACCAATGCTGAGTTAACAAGAAGTAGGCAAGAAGCTACTTCAAAAATTTTAGCAAATTTAAAACACTTCTTCTCAACAGCGAGAGCTAAATTTATTTTTATTGCTGGAAGGGAAATGTACGACGCAACTCTTGGAGATATAAGTAATAGAAATTATTTTTTAGGGAGCATCTTCCATGATGTTATCTACATAAATAGTTTCTTAACAGAAGATCCTGTTTCATTAAAAACACCATCTGAGGATTCTTATGAATTTTCTCATGTTTCGTATTACCATTCAATGGCTGAGGAATTTGTATGTCAATTTTTAATGCCTAAAAAATTTGACTATAAAGATAAAGATAAAAAATACAAAGCGCGATTAGATAATCCTAAACGGATCAGAAGAGAAACATCAAAATGGATTAAGTTTGGTTTTTTGAAACCTGAAAGAAGAAAGAGTATATCATTAAAGACTTATAATTTATATCTAGAAGCATGTTCTGGACTAAGCCAAACAGATATTAAGAAGATTATTTTTTCACTTAATCAATTCATAATATATCTATCACATAGAAGTTCAGGTTCTCCTAAAAAAATGACACATTTATTAGAGAATTATATATGTAAAGATAATAACTGGTTAAGTAGAGGAGATAATCAGTATAGGGAAATAAGATATCTTTCTGTTGTCGATACAAGTAGAAAACGAAATAGAGATACCCTTTTTCTTCATTTTGATTATTATTCTCAACATGTCTTTGGATTTACTAACTACCTATCTATACCCTACTACTATAATATTTCACGTTACGTGAGACGTTATAACGATAAACTAATGGTTTCAACATCTTATTTAATAGACCATTTATATAAATTTCATGATTTTGGATTTTCTTGGAGAAACTTAGAAGTAACTCCTGAAATAATTGATGTTAATAAAGCTCCTACTCTACGAAAATTAATAGAAGATATTGTTACTTTTCTGAGCTATACACATTTGCAATATATCGTTAGTGGCTTGTATGATTTCAAATTCAAGAAGAAAATATCATATGAGATTAATTTTTTGTCTAAGATTTCTGATAGAGAGTCAGCCGCTCTTAATTTTACACTCGATGAATCACAAGAAGTAAAAGGTCATTTTTATAAAAAATTAGAAATAATTAATAAAGATTATAGTAACAAGATAAATGAAGATTATATTCATTCAAAAGGGTATATCCAACAAAGTCTTGCGGATCTCTATTACTATGATCAAGAATACGACGATGCTTCTGTTATATATAAAGATGCGATACAGAGTATAAGATCAAATGATAATGAAGAAATTAGTATTAGATTAATAATTGTTTTGTCGAGAATAATGTTAAAACTGGCACTAAGTTTTGAAAAAAAGAAAGCTTACACCTCAGCATTTATGGCTTATGTGGAACTATCTGATTTAATTTTGAGTAGTATAGAAATTGAGTTAGAGAAAATAGGTTATGTAAAATTAAAAGAGAATAATGATATTAATGTTTACAAAGTTGGTAAAGATGGGAAATTAGGCTCTAAAGAAAATGAATTCTTCATCAATTATTTTACAGATATTTTTAATCAACCCATATCTTCAGAAAGTCACAGGGGAGTTCTTAAAACTACTGTTTTAGAAACTGTTAGATTACTTTATCAGCCTTTTATAGCAAAACTACATGTCCAAAATAAAGAAAAGTTAGGTGGGATAACTGATGCAGACATAGAACTTACACTTAAAGAGGTCTCTTTTTTAACAAAGGTCACTAATCCTATTTTAGAGAAAAAAATATTATCTGAATACCATAACAAAATAGGCGATCTACTATTTTTTTCTAACTATAATACAGATAAATACGATGCTAATTTTATGTATTTAAACGCCTTGAAACTATTTGCGCAAAGCACAGATCCTACGAGCGAACAAAATGATAATGTAGTTGATATTATATTTGATTACCTGATAAATCAAGAAAGTGATAGATTAAGTTTTGAAGAATTAAAAATGGTAGCTAGTAATTTGAGTGATTATGGAGACTCTCTTTTATCTGAAGTCAATAAAGACGATCAAGAGCTAAATTTTAATATTGACACCTTAGACTTACTTGAAAAAATCATACAAGATCCAAAAAAATTAGATAGTCTAAAGAAAGATATTATAAGTGTATATAACAATGGAAGATTGAATACTGTTTTTTGTTGTTATGCTCTATCTTATTATTTTTATTTTAAAAATGATGATCATAGTAAGGCTTCTTTTCAATTCATAAAAATATTACACGTATTAGAAATCAATAAATCGGAGTTAATTAAAATATTTGACAACATTTCACGTAAAAAAGATTTTTTTGAAAAATTAAAAAAAATAGTAGAAAAAATTCTTTATTCTATATATAGATCATATCATTCCTCTACCAGACAAGAAATAGATAGGATAAAGAGTATTTTTAAATTAAGAGAAACCAAGGATATTGATCGAGAATTCCATTATATACTTAATAACTTGCCTTCAATCAGTGAAGCCCATGAAGTTTTAATGTTATACAAGCTTTTAACAATCGATTTCGGAATTGATAATCCAATAAGTAATTCTCCGGATGGAATAAAAGAATACTTACAAAAATATAATCCGAGTATATATTCAAGTTTTAATGGTATGTATAGTCGCCTTAATAACTTATATATTAAGGTTAAAGTGAATCATCAAGTTTTCTCTGTAGTTAAAAAGGAATACAAAGAGTATTTTGAAAGACCAACAGATTTTCCAACAACAAGAATTAACACTACTCTACAATCAAATTGGGAGGTAATTAAACATGACAGAGAATTAATAAAATACTTAATTGCTGATAGTATTTATTGTTTAACCGAAATGATTCGTATTTTGAAAATTTTTGGTGTAACATATATAACCAACCACTCTACGTTTGGTTTTGCCTATGAGAAGAGGAGTGTTTGGTGTAATTATTTCGACGATTACGATGCTATAGAAAGAGACCCTAAGTGTCATATAGAAAGGGCTAATGAGGATGATATAGGAAAAACAACTTTGTATATAACAATAAGAAATCTCATTGGATCTCAGGCTATGTCAAATTTGAAAGCTAAATATAACTTAGAAAAAGCTATTTCTCATTATGTAAAATCAATTGAATCACATAATGGCAAATTTGCGTACGATAGAATGACTGAAAACTTATACTACCTAGATAATGATTTTAATGATAATCATTTACATTTTTTCGCAAGTTTAGAGAGGTATAAAATCAAAATAAGAGACACATATAGTAAGATACAAAATTGTAAAAATGAACTTCACGAATCTAAAATATATGATGTTGATAATTACATGAAAAAATAATCCTAGGTTATTTTCCAAGTTAATAATAAGATGATTATTCAAATCTGCATTCACACGATTTTTTCATGAGTATTGATATAATAATATAGGGAAATCCCGTATTGATCAGCAATCAATTAGAATATACATTCGCTACATATCATCAATACAATAATGATTATGAGCGATATACGAAATAAAGCCATTGAACATTTCAGTGACGGAAATCAAATGTACAAAGTTGATTCTTTTGAAAAAGCTCTTAATAAGTACTATGAAGTAATTGAAATTGATCCAACTTTCTACAATGCTCATTTTTGGATTTCAAAAACATTAATACAATTAAAAGAGATTGAAAAAGGGATAGAATATTTTCAAAAGCATAATCATCTCTTTCCAAAATTAAAAAGTGAGAAGTATATTTTACAACTAAGTAAAATATTAAGTGCTAAAGGTAAACATTCAGATGCATTAACAATTATTGAATTATTAGATAGTAACTCAATAAAAAAGCACGTGTTTGAATATGTGTCAATTCTTTTGAGCAATAATAACAAACAAGATGCTATACACACGCTCCTTTCCCTTAATAATATAGAAGAAATTCAAGTTCAATATAAAAAAATACTCGCTAATAAAAGTATACCTCCTTCAATAACCCAATCTTTACAAGAAGAAAAAATAATATCTACTTTTCTTATTAATTTAACTCATATTAGACATCTTGAATTAAACAAGAGCGTAAAAAATAAAAACTATCATAATAGTTTAAAAGATGCTAATAAATTCTTTCAACAGATGAAGGAAGATAAAACTTGTGATTATCTTTTTTCATTAGGGGAAATAGAGAAGTACATACTCAAGGCACAAATAATATTATCTCAGCAAGTACAGGAAGCTATAAAATCTAAAAATATTTCAGATGCTGATAGAGGGCTAAACACACTTATTAAAACAAAATATCCCAAGGTAGGAGAACTCGTTAAAAATTTGAGACTACTAAAAAGAGAAAAAAAGAGAAAAAATCTGAAGGTAACTGTATTTACTACTATTACGATTATAATACTTTCTGTTTCAACATATTTTATCTACGAAAGAAATAAGAGAATTCAAGCTTACGACAAGGCTATTAATTCTGAATCATTTAATGGATATACAGACTATTTGAAAAAATATGGAGATGATGAGAAACTACACACTTTACGAGAAGATCTACTCTATACCAACGCCATAACAACGAATAGTAGTGAAGATATCAATACACTCCAAAGATTCTATCCAAATAGTAATTATCTTAAAACTATAAATATCACAATTCTTGACTTACCAAGTAAACAAAATTTGTTAGTCAACTTCTATGGAATAGGTAGTAATACTATAATAAATAAATATAGCGAAAATAAAGTACAAGTACCTATAGGTTCTAAAATCAAATACTCTATTTATTTTTTAGATAAAATCCCCATTGAACGTGTTTTTACTGTAATGGAGAGCATGACGATATCAGAAAAATTATATGATATTAAATCACTTGTTTTTAAAGATGACTTTGAAAATAATCAAAATGGGTGGAATGTTTTTAATGAAACTCAGGTAGTATATAGAAGAGAAAAAAATAAAGGAGTTAAGGTAGAAAATGGAAGCCTTAATCTCTATCATGAATATGATGATAATAAATTCGTACATAGTACTACCTATCTCTCTAAAATTAAAAGAAATTCTGACTTTGAATTGGTAGCGAAAATAAAGAGAAATACTAATGATAATGGCACATTTCTCGTGTTCGGTGCTACAAAACGTGCATTTAATTTTATAGCTTATTCTAAGACAGGCAGTTTTTCATTTGGTTATAATAATTGGGACAAACCTAAAGAACAATGGATTTATCAAAGTGATAAGTGGAAGTATTCTTCCGCTATTTCAAGAGGTAGTAATTCCATTAACACCATTAAAATAATTAAGAAAGATAAAAATCTAAACTATAGTATTAATAATCAATTTTTAGGAGAAGTTCCATTAAAAAAATGGTATGGTAGTCGAATTGGATTTGGTATAAATAATAATACAAGTTCTAGTATTCTTGATGTAGAAATATACCAATATAATACTCTTCCTAAGACAACTTTTGCTGACGGAAATATATATTACTGTTGGGTAGAAGAATTAAACGTTAGATCAGGTGGTTCTACAAAAGACGAAATTCTTACGACGATTACTTTGGGGGAAGCTGTAAAGTATCTAGGCGAGATGGGCGATAAAGAGGTATCAGCGACCTTTAAAGAAAAATATAGTCCTGAATATTATTATAAAGTTGAACTATTGGACGGTACTATTGGTTGGGTGCATGGAGGTGCACTCAACCCTATAAATACTCAAACTAAAATTCCTTTTAATGAGTATAAAAATCAAAAAATAACTAAATAACTTTTTACGATGGGAGACATACTATTTGCGCTATACGTACTATTTTGGATTATCATTTTGGTCTGTACAATTTATTTTTATTTGAAAGATAAACCATCCGTGGCACATTCAACTTGGGATCATTTAATAAATGATTTTTCATTTTCTTCTAAAGAGTTTTATACGCTTCTCACAAAAGAGTTGCAAAGTAAAGGTATTACTGGAGTGAGATTTCAAAGAGTAGCATTGAAAGAAGGGAATATTTTTTCTTCACGACGAGAATATTTAAGAATACATTGGAAAGAGTATCACTTTGATATTTGTGCAGCTCCTTTTGGAAAAGGATTTTTTCTTTCTTGGTGGCTTGTCTACAACTTTAGTTATTTAGAACTATTTATATCGTATATCCCTTTTTTCGGTCCTTGGTTAGTGAAAAAATTATTCACTATTACGTTTTACAAAATAGATACTGCAACCATGTTTATGACTTTTACTCATAGGTCAGTGTTAAGTGTTCTTGATGAGTTAACTGTTGAGGAGGGTGTTCCTTTGATACGTGATGATGAGCGTAAACCTCTTCTTAATAATATTTTTAATCGTTAATAAATATGTCATTGTCTGCATTAGAAAAGGCAACACTAAATTTTTATGAATGGGATTATTTAGGAAGGGGCTATCACTCATATAATGAGCAAGTTGATATTGAACCAAATTATATTCCATTCAAGCATACGAGTATTTCCTATGAAGGATATATTGATGATGGAAAAGTACCGAGTCTTTTAGATGACTTCATAGGACTCTTTAATAAAAAGGAAGAGAAAAAAGAAGTAGTCGAGCAACCTAAAATAATCAAAGCGAATGAATCTTCGTATGCTGATCTTACAGTTGGGTTTTCGATATCATTCAAAAAAGGAGAAGAAATTTCATCTACAATTTCTCGTGAGTTTCTCAATATGCTCTCTTTCTCTGAAGCTCCTATTTCATTTGAAATTATCGGAACGTATGAGAAAATCATCATACAAATAATCTGTTCTAAAGGTGATAAAGGTCGAGTTGAATCTCACCTTAAAGCGTATTTCCCACTCGTAATTATCAAAGACATTATCATTGACGATCTTCCATTCAATACAAATCAGGTAATTGGGATATGTGATTTTGGTATCAATGATGAACTTGCTCGTCCTTTGGCAACATCCAAATCATACGATATTGATCCACTAACTTCTATTATTGCAACAATGGATCATCTTCATTTCGATGATGTCATTGTGTTTCAATGTATTTTTAAAGGTGTTACCGCGCCGTGGGGAAGAGACATAACCTATGCTGTATCTGATGGAGCGGGTGGTAGTTTTTTTTCCGATAATCCTGAAATGGTTAAATGCGCAGAAGCAAAGGTATCAGCACCATTATTTAGTTGTGTCATGCGTATTGCAACACAAGGCGATACTCAACGCAAAACGCAGTATCTCGCAACTCAAATTAGCAATAGTATTACGACAATTTCAACTTCAGAGTTTAATAAGCTGATACCCTTGACAAATAAAGGGTATGAGTATGAAGATCATTTGTATAATCTCTACCATAGAACAAGTAATCGGATTGGGATGATTCTCAATAGTCACGAGTTATCATCATTCGTGCATTATCCAAACAAAACAATTCATTCATTAAAAATTGGACTTTACGGAGGAAAGACAAAACCCATTCCTTCTGATGCTGTATATCAGAAATATACTTTAGGCGTAAATATTCATAATGGTATTGAACAAAAAGTCACTTTCAATGATGAAGCACGATTACGTCATACCCATATTATTGGTGCTACAGGTGTTGGAAAGTCAACCTTGATAGCTAATATGATGTTTGAAGACATTCGTGTTGGTAATGGTTGCGCGCTCTTTGACCCTCATGGAGATATTATTGATGACATTATCAAGCGAATACCCAAGGAGAGGCAGAGCGATGTTGTATTGATTGATCCTTCCGATTCTAAATATCCAATAGGTTTTAATCTCTTACAAGCCCATAGCGAAGCTGAAAAGATTGTCTTGTCCTCTGACCTTGTGACGGCTTTTAAACGTCATGCGACAGCGTGGGGGGATAATATGACAGCGGTACTATCAAACGCTATTAATACTTTTCTTGAAAGCACGAGAAGAGGAACCCTTATTGAATTGAAGCGTTTTCTCTTGGAAGACAGATTTAGAGAAGAATTTTTAATGAGCGTTGAAGATCAATCAATACTCTATTATTGGCATCACGAATATCCAATGATAAAGAAGGGGATTACACCGCTCTTAACCCGCATTGATACCTTTCTTCGTCCTAAGATCATACGATATATTCTTACTCAAAAGGATGGTGTTGATTTTAAGACTTGTATTGAAGGAAAAAAGATTATCCTTATCAAACTATCACAAGGACTCATTGGGGAAGAGAATAGCTATCTCTTAGGCTCTCTGTTTCTCGCTAAGATTAATCAAGTAGCGCAGGGAAGACAAGCATTATCGAAAAATAAACGCGAACCATTCTATCTTTACTTGGATGAGTTTCATAACTTCATTACTCCGTCAATTACATCAATACTCAGCGGCGCGCGTAAATATGGTTTAGGACTCATATTAGCTCATCAAGAACTTGCCCAAATTGAAGAACCAAAAGTTCTTAATTCTGTTATATCTAATCCCCATACTCGCATTTGTTTTCGCTTAGGGGATAGTGATGCAAAGAAGTTTGAATCTGGTTTTTCATACTTTGAACACGATGATTTACAAAGTCTCGGTATCGGAGAAACGATTGTTCGTTTAGGAAGTAGTCAGCATGATTTTAATATGACAACCTATGACCTAGCATCTATTGGCGAAGAAGAAGCACAGGAGAACACCAATACTATTGTTGCTCATGCAAGAAAGCATTATGCAACCCCATTGGAGGAAGTTCAAAAAATCCTTAATGCACAATTGCCTCGAGGAAAGAGTATAAAAAAGAAAACAGAAGATACTCAGGAACCTATTATCACAATAGATAATACGGAAATCCTCCCAAAAGAAGAATCATCAAAAATATCTACTTCACCCTTAGAACAACAAAAAGAACAATATCTTAAAGATACACAGGAGCTTGAAGAAGTACGTAAACATCGAGCATTACAGAACTATGTAAAGGCTCTAGGTCAACAACGAGGATATAAAACAGTCATTGAAGAACAAACAGCTACGGGTGGTCGCGTTGATATTGGATTAACGCGAGATGATATTCGTATCGCTGTTGAGATTTCAGTAACCAATACCCTTGATTATGAAGTAAAGAATATTCAAAAATGTATAGATGATGGATATAACCATGTATATATGGTTTCAGAGAGCATGATACATCTCAAGAATATTACCACCAGAGCAAAAGCCACCATAGAAAAATCCTTACTTAAAAAGGTAAAATATTTAACCCCTCTACAATTACCACAACATTTAGATAATTTCATACAGGAAAAGCCTCAAAATGTTAAACGTATTAGAGGGTATCGCGTGAAGTCAAATCACATTGATATTGCATCTTCAAGTGCAGAAGAAAAGAACGACACCCTTCAAAAAATCATTCTCTCAAGTTCGCCTAAAAAAAAGCCATAAAACCCCTCTAAAACAAGGGGTTTTAGTTGCCTTTGGCACACACATTTTGTAACTTAAAGTCTAACGAAAACAAGGTAATATGACTAAAAAGAAGATAGGGGTTTGGATACGTGTTTCAGATCCGAAGCAAGTCCAAAAAGATGGACATGTTCATCAAGAAATTAGAGCACGCGATTTTGTAAAATCACGAGATTGGGAAATAGTAAAAATTTATAGACTTGAAGCAATGACAGGAAAGTCTGTCTTGAACTATCCACAGACAAAAGAGATGATGCATGATATTAAAACAGGAGTTATATCAGGTATTGTCTTTGCTAAACTTGCCCGTCTTGCGAGAAACACCAAAGAACTTATTGAAATATCAGAATATTTTATGAAATATGACGCTGACCTCATTTCTATGGATATGATGATTGATACATCAAGCCCTATGGGGCGACATATTTTTAGGCAAATGTGTAGTGCTGCTGAATGGGAACGAGAAGTAATAGTCCAACGAGTAAATGAATCAATTCAGACACGTGCAAAACTTGGAAAATCTATTGGAGGACACGCTCCTTTTGGATATAGATATAATGAGAATAAAATGTTAGTTATTGATGATAAGGAAGCTCCAATCTGTAAACTTACATTTGAACTTTTTCTTAAACATAAACGTAAAAGAACAACTGCTCGTATGCTTAACGATAAAGGATATCGTTCACGAAAAGGAAATCTCTTTTCTTATGCATCAGTTATGAGAATGTTAACTGATCCAGTGTACAAAGGTTTACGAAGAATGAATTACAGTACTTCTAATGAAAAAGGAAATAAAATTTTTAAACCTAAAGAGGAATGGTTTTTTCATAAAGTTGATCCCATTGTATCTGTAGAGATATGGGATGAGGTAAACGCAATCATTCAAAAACAAACAAAGTCTCATATCCAGCCACTCAATAGAAGGGTAAATCTTTTTACTCGATATGTTTTTTGTACGTGTGGAGGAAAAATGGTTACACGAAATAGTAGTAAAAACTACATCTGTATGGATCAGTGTGGAAATAGAATTCACAAGGACGATTTAGAAGAAATCTTTAAATCAGAACTTTATAACTACATTGTTTCTGAACAAAGTGTAGAACATTATTTTGGACAACTTCAAAGTGTTATTGCTGACAAACAAAAGCAATTAGATGTCTTAGAAAAAGAAGAAAAGAAACTGAATACCTCTATAGAAAATATTCTTAATCTCTATAACAATGGTCAAATTGAGACAGATGCTTTCAAAACATATCACGATAAACCTTACTTACGATTACAGCAGATAAAAGAGGAAGTACAAGAAATACAATTTGAAATCTCTAATTTTTCAAGTCAAAAGAATGCAACACAGTCAGTTTTTAATGAAGCCAAAAATCTTTATGATAAATGGGATTCCTTTTCTCTTCCAGAAAAGAGAGATATTATCGAAATCATTACAAAAGACATTACGGTAAGCGATAATGAAATTACCATCAACCTCTATAAACTCTTGCCTGACGGCTTTGCTCCGCATTCTTTGGAATTAACAACAAATGGGCAACACAATCAATAGTTTGAAGATTATTGGCAAGGGCTGCTTTATGTGCGGTAATATCTACGCCATAGGCAAATCCAGACACAATCACAGGATTAAAAGGGGCTATCTCCTCTATAAACTTTTCAACAAAAGTAGTTCCGTAGGAAGTGATTTTTCGAGTGCCGACAATACTAATAATCTTACGTTGATTAAGTTGTATATTCCCTCGTTGAAAAAGAATAACGGGGCCGTCAATACAATGTTTTAATCGTTGTGGATAGTCATCATCTGTATAACAACTATAGGTAATGTTGTACGTTTTTATATGTTCTAATTCTGCTTTCGCGAAAGCGGCATACTTCTCATCCCAAAAGGATTGTAATTTATGCTCACCGATTCCTTCTATCTTAAGAAGATGTTCCTTTTTTTGTTGTAAGACAGCAGTAGCGCTTCCAAAATGTTGAATCAGCTTTTTGATACTTCCATCTCCTAAATGAGGAATATGCTGTAACGTAAGTAAAGAAACAAATTCATTTTCAGTCATGAGGATATTCGATAAAAAGCACCTATCATATTCATTTGATGTTTAGTAGTTACTCTTCTTCGCATACTACTGTAAGGCCTAACTCCATACTTTCCTGAGTGATTCTATTTATATAACCACTAATGTACTTTTTTGTAGCAGCACATGTGTTTTTTCTTCCAACGGTACTTCCCAGAGAATCTTTTTGAGTACAAGTGATACAGTATTTTGAAACGTAAAGATCTACAGAACTTTTTATTTCTTTTCTAGAGAGGTTAAGAATAGTATCTAAGTCTATTTCTCTATTTTTTAAATTTATTTTGATCTCGTCTCCAAGCGAAGAAAAATCTACGTTTTTAAACGTAAAATTTCCATTATCGTTACTTTCTGTTGTCTGATCAGATTTTATTAATCCTACCCTAATATCTTTCATGGGTTTATCTCCAAAATACACTGTCCCAGAAAAATCTTTCTGACAACTTTTAAAATCATCTACCTGTGCAGGGTTAAAAAAGAAAATAAGAGCAAATACGGCGAGTGGTCCTCCTGCAGAAACAACTTTGTTGGAGAAACCAATGGTTCCCGTAATCGCCATAGCAAAGGCAGCTCCAGCCAATGCTAAAATTATTGTAAAAATTTTATCCGATTGTTGAACCTGACAACCAAAGACAAGTGTGATTACCATCAAGGCAATTAAGAATACAACACCTGTAATAAGACCGAATGTAATTTGCTGTTTTTTAGTCACTATAATAGAATTTACTGGGTTTATTTTTTTCTTGGCTTCAAAGCCGTTTGTGGGTAATTTATTTTTTGAGAATTTTTGTTGTAAAGCTGTAGCGCTTTCTGGATCATGTGATTTTAAGAACTGTTGCATAATAGTATATGCATCTTGATGGGGAGAAGGAATAGAAAGCTCATCGATGGGTTTGTAAATGCTATCAAGTAATTGCCAAAAATTTAAAATAGTATCTAAAATTATTTTTGTGCTATTTATTTTCGCTATCTGAATATTCGTTCCTGCTTTAAAATCCTCACTTTCATAAAGCGAAATTGAAGATTCAAACTTCTTAAAGTAGTCATTTCCTGACTTAATTGTTTGATTTATTGAATTTTGTAATTTATTAATATTGTCAGGTTCAGATTTTTCTATGGCAATTAATTTTTCCAAAGAGTTGTAGAATACATCTCTTTTGATTTCAATCTCTTTTTCATATTCAGAAATAGTCATCTTAGTTTCCCTTTTTTTTACGAAGCTTTTTAAGCTGTTCAAAGAGATTGAGAATATCACTATTATCAGTAGTCGTACGGAAAGTTCGGGAAAAATCACCTAAATCATGCTTCTCTAAAAGCTTGTCTATATCTAGGGTCTCTTTGTTTTTAAGCTCTTCTTCAAGCCCTAAGAGTAATTTATTAAAGTCCTCTTTAGGAATTTTTTCTGTGGAAACTCCTAATGATTCAAGGAGTGCTTTTTTCTCTTTTTCAGAATACATAATTATAGATCTAAAGCGTTTAAATAATTTACTCTTTCATATTATTTTTGACACCTCAATATAGTAATTGTTTGATTAGATACAAATTATAATTTTTCTTTATTTGTCTAAGCTAATTATATACAGATTACAATCTTGATTTTATCTTTTTTTTAAATATGATGATAACATATCTAAGTCTAGGAGGTTTGTTTTCATTTTATATTTGTTAATAAAATATCGTTTTGATTCTTTGTAAGGTTTTAAAAAAAAGTATCTTTATTTTATGCAATTAGACCAATACATAAGTGACCTTTTATATCGTTATGAGTGTGTGATCGTTCCCGGTTTTGGAGCGTTTTTAACACAGTATCAGCCAGCTATTATCCATGAGACTACACAGGCTTTTTATCCACCAAAGAAAAAGCTTTCTTTTAATGCGCAGCTTACAGATACCGATGGACTATTGGCTAACTATATCGCAAAAAAAGAAATGATTCCTCACGAAGATGCAAATGCTAAAATTGTATCTTATGTACGTTTTCTATTTGATAGTTTACACAAAGGAAAAGCTGTTGAGTTTAAAAATATAGGTTCTTTTCAATTGAGTGAAGAAAATACACTTCAATTTGAACCTTCCTATCATCTTAATTACTTGACCACATCTTTTGGACTTTCTTCATTTACGTCTCCTCAAATTGCACGTGAAGTCTACAAAGAAGAAGTAGAAGCTTTAAAAGAAAAAGAACCTATTGCTTTTACACCAGAAAGAAGAACCTCAACGGGATGGATGAAATATGCAGCTATTGCTGTGATAGGTTTTGGAGTTGCTGGATTTGGAGGGTTTAATTACCTAAAAAATATAGAAGCTCATAATTATGCAGCTGAGCAAGAAGCAAAAAGTCAAATTGATGAAAAAATACAACAGGCTACTTTTATCATAGAAAATCCACTCCCTGCTATCACGCTAGATCTTATACAACCTAAAGGAAACTATCATGTAGTTGCTGGTGCTTTTAGAATTAAAGAAAATGCTGAAAAAAGAATACAGCAATTGCAAAGCAAGGGATACGATAAAGCAAGACTTGTTGGTATGAATAAATTTGGTTTACATCAAGTAGTTTATGGAAGTTACCAGACAGGTCAAGAAGCACTCGTTGTTCTTCGTACCGTGCGAAAAGAAGATAATAAATCTGCTTGGCTGGATGTAAGAGAATTATAAAAGACACCTTTTCGACTTTTTAATTAGACCATTTATTTAACACATGATTCTTACTCAAAAAGAGTGCGTTAAATTACACCTTATTTTCTGACGACATACTTCCTATTTCGTGTCATACCCACTACCTTTGTCAAAAAAATAAGCCTCTTATGCAATCACGCACGCCTAGTCAATCCAAAACCATACTTACCGATCTCGTTTTACCTAGTGAAACAAATCCTTTAAATAATTTATTTGGTGGAGAGTTACTCGCTCGTATGGATAGAGCAGCGAGTATTGCTGCCAGAAGACATTCTCGTAGAATTGTAGTCACTGCTTCTGTAAATCACGTTGCTTTTAATAAGATGATTCCTTTAGGAACTGTGGTCACCGTAGAAGCCAAAGTTTCTAGAGCTTTTAAAAGCTCTATGGAGATTTACATTGATGTATGGATCGAAGACCGCGAGAGCGGAATTTGTAGTAAGGCAAATGAAGCAATTTATACCTTTGTGGCTGTAGATGAGCAAGGAACGCCTGTTCCTGTTCCACAATTAATTCCAGAAACCGATGAAGAAAAAGAGCGTTACAATGCTGCACTACGTCGTAAACAATTAAGTCTTGTACTTGCTGGAAAAATGAAGCCCAATGATGCTACAGAATTAAAAGCTCTTTTTATACAAGAGGATTAAAGCTCTTAAGTGTCAATTCTGACGTATTATATATTTTATAAATTGCCTTTATACGCTTTCGCGAAAGCGTACTCTAAAGAATACTAATACGCTCATGTTAAAACCTAAAATCTGCCTACAATTTGTATAGGGGTATGTAAAATGTAAGAGCAAGCTTTTTACATCCCTTTTACCCAATCTGCAGGGTTAAGCTTTGTTTTGTTTTTTTGAACTCTAAACTTGAGTACCGTTTTACCACTGAATGCATTGAGACCTACTTCTCCTATAGGTTGTTTAAAATCAACTTTATCTCCCACTTTTACATTTACTTTTTTAATATTAAAATAAATTGTAATGTAATCCCCATGACGTACATATACGGCTAGATTACTCCCTGAAACATCTTGTATTTTTAATACTTCTCCTTTAAAAACAGCTCTTACCGTAGCATCAGGAGTCGTCTCTATTTCTACACCACTGCTATAGGTCGTGATGTTAGGAAGTGTAGGATGTCTTGAGGTTCCAAAACGCCTAGAAACACGTCCGCGTTCTACAGGCCATATTAAACGCCCTTTGTTGGATGCGAAGTCTGAGGCGAGGCTCTCTTCTTCTGGGGTCAAGGCAAAGTTTGTGTTGGTATATGATTTTCCAGCTTTTACATTACTTGCGGCAATAGCATCTGCAATAATCTTATCTATTTGGCGATCTATTGCATCTGTCTGTTGTTGCTTCTTTTTAATCTGAGTTGCATATACGTTTGATTTTTTACGTATTTGTGCTATTAGGTCGTCTTGCGATTGTTTTTCTATGTCAAGCTTTTCCTTGGCAATTCTATTTTCTGCAATCAGGGTTTCTTTATCTTTTTTCTGCTGAATAAGCGCTGTATTTACTTGTTGTAATAATACAGTACGTTCTTTGATTTGCTCTCCCTGTTTTTTGCGATAATTGGCGTATTGCTTCATATATTGCATACGCTTATAGGCTTGTTTAAAGCTTTCGCTGGAGAGCAAGAACATGATTTTACTTTGTCCGCTTTTACTCTTGTATGACTTTTGAATCATAAGTGCATAGTCATCTTTAAGATCTTTTAATTCATCTCTCAGATTTTCCATTTTATTGAGATTTTCATTAATCTCTTGTGTAAGTAAGTTGGCTTGGCGATTGGTTACTTTTATGATATCAGAACGCACCTTGATTTGTTGATCCAAATCTTCAACTTGTGTCAATAAAGAGATTTCCTTTTTTTTATTGCTTTCGCGCAAGCGTGTTAATTGTTGCATTTCTGCAATCAGAGAAGCTCTGCGTTCTTCTAATTGCTTACGTGTAGGCTTTTGGGCATACGCCGTTTGAAAACCTCCTAAAAGAAGTCCTACAATTAAAATGAGGACATATCTGGTTTTGTTAGAGCTCATCCAACGTTATTTTTTTATAATCAGAAGGTATTGAAAAGGGGAATCGTACGGGAACATCTACATCCACACTTCGGTACTCTATTTCAATGAGGGTTTGATCTGTATTTTCAAGCACTTGAATACCAATACTCTCAGGAAACGGTTTTCCGTTCACAAGCTGATGTGCTGCATAGTTTATAGTTAAAGAGAGATTGTCTTTCGGTTGTGTGACTTGTTGCTTTTTGATCAAGAAATTTTGAGGCTCCATATAAAAAAAGAGGTTCAATAGCGCTAATTGTTTTTTGGGTGCCATCTTGTATAAACCATCTACCTGATCTACTCGATAATTTCCTTCTCTAAGATTATATACGGTTTGCCCTATGAGTAAGCGTTGTAATTGCTCAAAATTCATCTGAACGCCAAAATATTGGCTCAGAAACGAAAAATCTCCTTCAAAATAGCTTTTATTAATCTTTTCATAAAAAGAAACTTTTTCAGGGGTAATTAATGCTTTTGCACCAGTGATTCCTAAAATGGAAGCACTCATCCATATTTTTTTATCCTTTTCTATTCTGATATTTACGGTAACTGTTTGTCTCGATTTTTTATCTTCATAGCGAACACGCGTACGTGCAACGAGCGTTGTAAAATCAAAACTATTGGCATAGTGATTTTCTATAAGACGGACGGTAGCAATATCTTCGGTGGTTGCCTTTTTGGTGGCTTTTTTGGTGCCACCACAACTAGCTAGTACACTAATGACAAGAAGGAAGAGGAGTCTTTTCATTTATTTGTTTGTGCTTTTAAAGCGTTTGCCTTGTCTATATGTTGTTGTCCTTTTGTCATGTTACCAGTTCCTATGTATGCTTCTCCTAACTGCTGGTAAAAATCGGACTCCATTTTTATATCATCTATAATATAATCTATACCGACTTCTAATTGCTCTATAGCGTCTTTAAATTTAGATTGCCTATTGAGCGCCACACCATAAGTGAGATATAATAAAGGCTGAGAAGGATATAATTCTAACGCATCTGCTGCTATTTCTTCTACATCTTCATACGCGCCTGTATCTAATTGTACTAACAACGTACTCTTGATGATTTCTATATTCTCAGGATCGTTTGCGAGGGCTTTTTTAAGATACGGCAGGGCTTTATTATTAATACCCTTGTTTATAAAATAACTCGCTAATTCTTGATAAATTTTTGAATCTGCCACTTGGGAATCAAAAATCAAAATAGCTTCTTCCAGTTGTTCTTCATATTGAGGATTCTCATTTACAAAAAGTAAAAAGTCGTTTAATACTCTATGTTTTGCTTTAGGAGTGATTCTCTTGCTCTCTAAGACGTTTTTCATTGCCACAATAGCATCTTCTGTCTTTCCGTCTTCTAAATACAATTTATAAAGTGCGAGGTTGACCTCTTCTGCATTGGGATTAATTTCTTTCAATTTTAAAGCAGTCTTGTAGGCTTTTTTTGTCTCTCCTTGTTCACTATATAAGTATATCAATTTAAGATAGTCTGCCTCTGCAGTAGGATTACTCGCTATCTTTTTTTCAATGGCATCGGTACGTCCTTTGGTATTTCCAGAAAGTTTATAAATACGATCCCGTAATTCATCACGGTATATATCGCCACCTTTTTCTGTATCCAACTCATCTAGTAGTTGTAATGACTCTTCATAGCGTTTTGTCGCTATATAAATACGAGCTAGATCTTCTTTGTATTGAATATTAAAGGGAATGAGTTGTTTTGCAGTATTTTCTGCTTTTTCATAATCTCGATTCTTATAATACACTTCATAGAGCGCTTCTAAAACAGATTCTTTATTCGGTTTTAGAGAGAGTGTTTTAAGAAAATCTTCTTCGGCCAAATCATATTTTTTAAGCGCTTCGTAGTTTTTTCCTCTCTCAAAATAAAGGATAGCTTGTGTAGGTTCTAGAGAGATACATTTGTTTAGGGCAACAATAGCGAGTTCATAGTTTTCGATCCCTTTCTGTTTCAGCGCTTCAAAAAAGGTTTCTTGAAATTGATCAGATACATCTCCAAGATCATCTACATTTTGATCTGCAAATGGTGTTGGGTCTTGTGCGTATATATGCTTTCGCGAAAGCATACTTAGACACAAAAACAATAGAAGTATGTACTGATTTCTTTTCATTGTTATTTCATATTGCCTAAAAGGCGTACTATTCTAAAACCGTGTAATCACCTAAACTCACTTGTGTGAAATGACCATCATATTTGACATGGTTTCCTATCATCGCTTGATCTAGTTGTACATTTTTAATCACGCTATTTGATTGAATCAGACTATTTTTTACAGTACTGTCTTCAATTACCGTACCAGCTCCTACAGAAACGTTGGGACCTATGGTAACATTGCGCAACACTACATTTTCTGATATATAACATGGCGGAATAATGCTTGCGTTTTCTAATACGGCACTGTCTGACACCAATTGCTCTTCACCATCATCATGTAAAAACTGAAGCATTCTGCCATTGGTTTCTACTGTCACCGTTTTATTTCCACAATCCATCCACTCATCTACCGTACCTGTTTTAAAGATACGTCCTTCTGCCATCATTTTTTTAATACCATCATTAATCTGATATTCGCCTCCATTCATGATATTTTCGTCCAAAATTTCCTGAAGCTTCTCTTTAAGAACGGCTACATCTTTAAAATAATATATTCCGATGACGGCTTGGTCAGAAACAAACGTTTCTGGTTTTTCTACAAGCTCTACGATTTCTTGTTTTTCATTCAATTTTACAACACCAAAAGCTTCTGGGTTGTCTACTTTTTTGGTCCAGATCACACTATCTGCTTCTGGATCTAGGTCAAACTTAGCACGTATAAGTGTGTCTGCATACGCAATCACGGCAGGACCAGAAAGCGACTCAGCAGCACTCATAATAGCATGACCCGTTCCTAATGGTTGATCCTGACGATAGATAGAAGGCATAGCGCCTAGACTTTCAGCTAGATCTACAAGACTTCCTACCACTTCATCTCCAAACCAAGCAGGATCTCCTAATACAAAAGCTATTTCTTCTATTGGTTGGTTCAATACTTTGGCAATATCGCGTACCAATCTGTGTACAATAGGTTTTCCTGCAACAGGAATTAATGGTTTTGGTACAGTTAAACTATGTGGGCGAAGACGACTACCGCGTCCAGCCATTGGGACTATTATTTTCATAGGTATGCCCGGCAAAAGCGGGTGTTATTTCATTCCCTCGAAGGAGGGAATCTCATATTAATTAGTACTACTTTTTAATCTAAATTTACTTGTATCCTTTTGACCTCTCTAAAGAAATATTTCTACTTTAATAAGACTTCTGCATTTAGAGATTTTACTTTTTTAAATATAAGGCCTCCATAGGAATCTATTTTACCCCCGTACTTCCAAAACCTCCAGCACCTCTCTCTGTACTAGAAAGTTCAGTAACCTCTTCCCAGACTGCTTGTGCATGTTGAGCAATGATCATTTGTGCAATACGTTCACCATTTTGTATTGTAAAAGGCTCATTGGATAGATTCACCAAAATCACTCCGACTTCACCTCTATAATCTGCATCTATAGTTCCAGGCGCATTAAGAACCGTAACGCCTTTTTTTGCGGCAAGACCACTTCTTGGACGTATTTGAGCTTCTGTGCCTATAGGAAGCTCTATAAACAGACCTGTAGGTACAATAGCACGTTCTAACGGACCAATAGTAATCGATTCTGAAATATATGCACGCAAATCCATACCTGCACTCGCAATGGTTTCATAATGTGGTAATGGGTGACTTGATTTATTTATGATTTTAACTTTCATGATCTTTTGAGTATTGCTTTTAACTGTTTACGCTCCATAAAGAAAATAACCAGTGCAAATATCCCTAACAAGATAGCACTTACCAAGTAATTTGCTCTGAAAATATAAAAGGAAATCCCAGAACCTACAATAGCTAGTAGAAGATATGTACTTATGCGTTTAAGCTCATACGGGATAGGATAATATTTTTTGCCAAAAGTGTAGGAAAGGATCATCATAGTACCATACGCTGCAAGCGTAGCATACGCCGAAGCCATAAATCCAATAACCGGAATCAGAAATACATTCAAACAAATAGTGATCATAGCTCCTATAATGGAAAAGTACATCCCATATTTTGTTTTGTCTGTAAGTTTATACCAAACCGCAAGGTTATGATAAATACCAAGGCAGAGGTTTGCCAATAATACATAAGGTACTATCTCCATAGCAAGATGGTAAGAAGCATTTTTTATCAATTCATTTTTTATAATATCTACAAAAGCTGTGATTAATAATAGTCCAAAAGCACCTACAATAACAAAGTACTTCAAAATAAGTGCGTATGTCCCTGCTGCATTTTTCTCTTTTGCATGATTAAAGAAAAAAGGCTCGGCTCCCAATCTAAATGCTTGAATAAATATGGTCATAAAAACAGCTATTTTATAACAAGCCGCATAAGCGCCTCCTATGTCTTTATCCATCATTTTATTAATAAAAAGTTTATCGAGCTGTTCATTAACTACAAATGCCAATCCTGCAATCATAATAGGCCAACCATACGACCAAAGTTTTTTAAAGATACGTTTATCAAAAACTGCTTTTACTCTAAAAAATTCTGGAAGAATGAGTAATAATGTAACTACACTTGCCGCCAGATTTGCAATAAAAATGTATTGCCTTACATCTGTCGTGTCATACCAACTAAATTGCCAATCAAATTTTGGAATAGCCCATAAAAAGAAAAAATTAAGCACAACGTAAATACATAAATTGGCTAATTTGAATCCTGCAAATCTTAAGGCTTTTCCTCTCGCTCTTAAATAAGCAAATGGGGCAACTACTAGTGTGTCTAATAAAACAACACCTGCTAAATACCAAAAATAAGATGCTGGTAATTCTAACACTTGCAAAATTGGTGTTTTACACGCATAGAGTAGTAAAGAGATAAGTAGTGTACTTGCCGTTAATGAAATAAAAACTGTACTGTATACTTTTTCCTTTTGATCACTTTTTGAGAAGAAACGAAAGAAAGCCGTTTCCATACCGTAGGTCAAAATAATATTAAGAAACGCTGCTCCAACATAAAAGGAAGCTACATCTGCATACCCATCTCTAGGAAGTGCATCTGTATGAAGACGCACTAAAATAATACCCATTACCCTAGGCAGCACTGTCGCTAATCCATAAATAACAGTGTCTTTAAAAAATCGTTTAAGTGTACTCAAAAAAGGAAGTATTATCTTATGTTAAAAGTAACAAATTTATAGGCGCTGTATTTCTATTGGATATAAAACTATAAACAAGATATTACTATATCATTATAATAGATAACTCACCCCAATAAATGGAGCTACTCCTTCCACCTCTGTAAAATCAAATGATATGTTTTGCGCTTTAAAATAAGGAAGTTGCAATTTTAAATACCATTTATCCCCGATTTTATAGTGTGCTCCTGCGCCAAGTGCACCAACGGTAATGGCGCTATTTTCAGAACTTCTAAAGCTTCTGTCTGTAAACCCAAAACCATATCCTACAAGTCCATAAACAGTCCATTTTTCTTTATTTACAAAATAATACTGCAAAGAAGGGATGACACCAAACGCGTTAAATGATATATCGCTTGCGTTATTAAACGTTGTATTGTTGGAATAAAAAGCACTTGTAACTAAAGAGAATCGATTGGTAAATAAAAACTCAGCATCGGCTTTTGCGATCACTCCAAAATCTTTTTCACCGTTAGATGTTGTGGGGTAGGGTGCAAACGCAATAGAAAATAATTGGTCTCCTTTTTCTAATTGAGCAAATACAGTACAGCTTAAAAATAAGCTTATTAATAGAACGATTCTTTGAGATTTCATAGTGTGTTATTTTTAAATGATGACGATCAAATATAAGAGAGCAATTTGTTAAAAATCCTTAATTAGGAAAACGTTGTGAGCAACTGTTAAACTTGAAATAAACTAAGCTTTGATGACGCAACTAAGAGATGTATATCCATAAAAATAGACTCTTAACTTTAAGATATTGAGGTTTCCGCTTTCGCGAAAAAAACTATCGTATCACTAAAACCCTTCCCTATCTACCAAAATTAGGTGCGTAATGAAAAAAATTAGATATGCTATGAAAGCACTGGTTATACAATTATAAGATTCCCGCCAGAGTTTATCCTAAGCATAATCAAAGGACGGGAATAAAGATACCCCCCGAGAAATTGTATATCTCGAGGGGTATAACTCAAACCAAAATATTTGTGAAGAAAGTGCTGTAAATATAAACTCAACCTTCACAAAGCCAGTGAATCCCGATCATCGTTTCCTTTAAAGCCCATAATTAATACTCTATTACGATAAGCATTAAGTAGAATTTTTATATGCTTTCAGCAACGCCATAGTGTATATTAAGTTTTAGGTATTTTAATATAGTTGCGACAATCTACATCATACAGTCTCATATTTGTACGTAGACTATACTATTGTCAAAATAAGTATTCAGTCTGGGGTATGTATATCTTAGATCTCCATTTTAAAGAGCCTTTACTGAAACGAAGTCACGTAAGAAAATTAAGTATAGCTGCTTACTTACGTCTTTAAAATCCCGCCTCTTGGATATAGGGAAGAAAGTCTTGGAGTTAACGATTGAGAGGTTCTCGCATACGTGATGAGAGTTCTAGATATACGATTATGGGATTCCTGCTAGAGTTTATTCTGAGCATAGCTGAAAAGGCAGTAGTAAAAGATATTAAACCATAGATCCCGTTTTTCAGCGAGATTAGTTCAACTAACTATTTTGTATGCGTCTTTCAGACTTTACAAAACAGTGTTTCACAAATAAAAATACCCTCCGAGAAATTGTAGATCTCGAAGGGTATCACTCAAACCAAAATATTTGTGAAGAAAGAGCTGTAAATATATTCTCAACTCGCATAAAACCAGTGAATCCCGATCATCGTTTCCAAAACAAAACAAAAGATACGAAGCAAAAAATCGAAAAACACCTTTAGATATAGGCACTAAACAAGGAAACCTCAATCTTTCACAGATTGGGGTTTCGTGTTATTTTTAACTTAGAATTTTGGGATTCTGGAGTTAGAGATACCTGCCTTTGCAAGTATTTAATTATTCAATGCTTCTGCTCCTCCTACGATCTCTAGGATTTCGTTTGTAATAGAAGCTTGACGTGCTTTGTTATATTGTAATTTAAGCGCATCTCTAAGCTCTGTTGCATTATCTGTTGCTTTATGCATTGCCGTCATACGTGCTCCGTGCTCACTTGCAACTGAGTCACGTATTCCTTTAAATAATTGTGTTTTTAATGCTTTAGGAATTAATCCTTCTACAATCTCTGCTTTTGAAGGTTCAAAAATATAGTCTGCATTAGAAGTTTCTGCGGTTTCTATAGGTAAGATAGGCAAGAACTGTTCTGTCGTTACTATTTGAGTTGCTGCATTTTTAAACTTGTTATAGATGATTTCGATTTTATCAACCTCACCTGTTGCAAAACGCTCCATTAAGTCTTCTGCAATAGCTGCTACATTATCAAAAGTAAGCTCATCAAATATTTGATTATTATTTGTAATCACTGTATTTGATTTTCTAATAATATCGTTTGCTTTTTTACCTATAGTTATAAAACTAACTTCTTTATTAGCATACGTGACTTCAGCCAATCGTTTTGCTTCTTTGACAATATTTGAATTGAAAGCTCCTGCAAGACCACGGTTAGATGAAATTACTACGATGAGTACTTTATTCACCTCACGGTTGTCTGCATAATTACTTCCAGAATCACTATCTAGTCCTGCACTTAAGTTTTGCAGTAGCTCTGTAAGCTTATCTGCATAAGGTCGCATTGCTGTGATAGCATCTTGCGCTTTCTTCAACTTTGCAGCAGATACCATTTTCATGGCACTAGTAATCTGCATCGTAGAAGATACGGAAGAGATTCTATTTCTTATTTCCTTTAAGTTTGCCATATTCTCTTAATTCCCGCGAAGGCGGGAATTTAGTCCCGTTGATCACGATGTTTTTTAATCTTGACAAGTCTCTCGTTTTCACGGGAGCATTATAAATTTTGTTTCCGCTTTCGCGAAAGCAAAATACCATTACTTATACTTAGCTGAAAGATCTTTAGCAACAGCAACTAATGTATCTGTTACCTCATCTGTAAGCTTTCCTGCTTTTAGTGTATCTAGTATATCTCTGTGCTTCGCATTTAAAAACTCTAAATAGCGTGCTTCAAATTCTTTTACCTTGTTTACAGGAACATCACGTAATAAGTTCTTAGAACCTGCATAGATAATTGCGATCTGATCTTCTACCGTAAATGGCGTGTTTTCAGGTTGCTTAAGAATCTCTACGTTACGTCTTCCTTTTTCAATTACATTTAATGTCGCTGCATCAAGGTCTGATCCAAATTTGGCAAACGCTTCTAATTCACGGAAAGCCGCTTGATCTAGTTTTAATGTACCAGATACTTTCTTCATAGATTTAATCTGAGCATTACCTCCCACACGTGATACTGAGATACCTACGTTAATTGCTGGACGTACACCTGAGTTAAATAAATCTCCATCTAGGAAGATCTGACCATCTGTAATCGAAATTACGTTTGTTGGGATATAAGCAGATACATCACCCGCTTGTGTCTCAATGATAGGAAGTGCTGTAAGAGAACCTCCTCCTTTTACGATAGGTTTTAAACTATCAGGAAGATCATTCATGTCTTTAGCGATAGCATCATCATTAATCACTTTTGCTGCACGTTCTAATAATCTTGAGTGAAGATAAAATACATCTCCAGGATACGCCTCACGTCCTGGTGGACGACGTAATAAAAGAGACACTTCACGGTAAGCAACAGCTTGCTTAGATAAATCGTCATAAATAATTAAAGCTGGACGACCTGTATCACGGAAATACTCTCCAATAGCTGCTCCTGCAAACGGTGCATATACTTGCATTGCTGCAGGGTCTGATGCGTTTGCAGCAACAATTGTTGTGTAAGCAAGTGCTCCAGCATCATCTAGTACTTGAGCAATATTTGCTACGGTAGATGCTTTCTGACCTATGGCTACATATATACAATATACTGGCTCACCAGCATCGTAAAATTCTTTTTGATTAAGGATGGTATCAATACAAACTGTAGATTTTCCAGTCTGACGGTCACCAATCACCAACTCGCGTTGTCCTCTACCTACAGGAATCATAGCATCAATAGATTTGATACCTGTTTGTAATGGCTCAGTTACTGGCTCACGGAAGATTACTCCTGGTGCTTTACGCTCCAATGGCATCTCATACGTTTTTCCTGCGATAGCTCCTTTACCATCTATAGGAAGTCCTAGCGTGTTAACAACACGCCCAACAATACCTTCTCCTACGTTAATAGAAGCGATACGTTGCGTACGCTTTACAGTATCTCCTTCTTTGATCGCTGTAGAAGCTCCTAGAAGTACAACTCCTACGTTATCTTCTTCAAGGTTCAAAACGATTGCTTCAAGACCGCTTTCAAACTCTACTAATTCTCCATATTGAGCGTTAGCAAGTCCATATACACGAGCAATACCATCACCCACGGTTAATACGGTTCCTACTTCATCAAGTGAAGCTGATGCTTCAAAGCCTGAAAGTTGCTTCTTTAAAATTGCTGAAACTTCTGCTGGTTTAACTTCTGCCATTTTATATGTATTTATTGGTTGATCCTTTGCCTAGACTCAGGATACATTTCACAAAAGTGAAATTTAATTATATACTATTACTAAATTCTCTCTTTAATTTCCCTAACTGGCTAGCAATACTTGCGTTATACTGCGTATCACCTATGCGTAATATAAAACCACCTATGATGCTCTCATCAATAGTGTTTGTTAATCTTACATCTGTACTTCCTGTTAACTCCGTTATTTTTGCTAACACTTTTGCTTCAATGTCAGGAGTTAATGCAACGGCTGTTGTTACTGTTGCTAGTTGCACTCCTTGGCTTTTATTATAAAGGTCTATAAAACTAGTTGCTACATTTCCTAATATTGTAACACGCTTATTATCTACCAAGACATCAATAAGCCCTAAAGTATCTTTTGAAACTGTTTTAAAAACTTCTTTTAAAACCGCTCTTTTGTCTTCTGTTTTTATAATCGGACTTTGTAACGCAAGGCGAAGATCTTTACTTGCGCCCAGAACTGCTACAACAGATTTCATATCATGAAGTACAACATCTGTAGTTCCTGAATCTTTAGAAAGATCAAGCACTGCTTTTGCATACCGTATTGCTGCTCTTGTACTACCCATGTTGGTTTAGTTTAAAGTGGCTTTGCTTAACATCTCTTCTACAAGACCTAGTTGCTTGTCTTTATCTGAAAGTTCATGCTTCACAACCTTTTCTGCGATTTCTAAAGATAGAGATGCTACTTGGCTCTTAATATCTGCAATTGCCGACTTACGTTCTGCCTCAATCGCTGCTTGAGCTTGAGAGATCATTTTGTCTGCTTCTGCCTTAGCATCGCCTTTAGCATCTTCGATCATTTGTGCTTTGATCTCACGAGCATCCTTAAGCATAGCTTCACGTTCTGCGCGTGCTTCTTTGATTAATTTCTCATTGTCTGCTTGAAGGTTTTGCATTTCCTTCTTTGCTTCTTCTGCAGAGGCAAGTGCATTTCTAATTCCTTCTTCTCTTTCGTTTACTGCGTTAAGAATAGGTTTCCATGCAAACTTGCGTAATAGAAATAACAATCCTATGAAAAGAACTGCTTGCCAGAAGAAAAGGCCTAATGAAAATTCTTGTATTAATTTTTCCATTTTATGATATACTAAAGTGGTGTTTTCTTTTTAATGTAAACAAGCAGCTGCAACCAACCGTTACAGCTGTTTGTTTGAATACTGAATGATTATCCTGCAAAAATTGCAGCAAAACCAATACCTTCAATAAGCGCCGCTGCAATAAGCATCGCTGTTTGAATTTTTCCATAAGCCTCAGGCTGACGTGCAATAGCTTCCATCGCTTTTCCACCAATCATACCGATACCAATACCAGCACCGATTACGGCTAAACCTGCTCCGATTACTGTAGGTATTTCTGTAGCTTGAACTAACATCATTGGAATTGTCATAAAAATATAGTTTAAAAAAATTAAAAATTCATTGTTGTTGTATACGCTTTCGCGAAAGCGGTATACTAATTAGTGAGCAACTTCTGTTTCGTGATCATGCCCGTGATCATGTTCTTCTACTGCAAATCCAAAGTACAGTGCTGCAAGCATTGTAAATATATAGGCTTGTAGTAAAGCAACCAATACCTCAATTAATGAGATTGCAAATGCGAGTCCAAAGGATAGCGTTCCCCCTACCCAGTTTTGGAATATAAAAATAAGACCTATTAAACTTCCTAATACTACGTGTCCTGCTGTCATATTTGCATACAAACGAATAAGAAGGGCAAAAGGCTTAATAAACATTCCTAATATTTCAATAGGAACAAGAATGATATAAATAAATATTTTACCGAACCAAGGCATTCCATCTCCTAGTGGATCAAAAATATGCTTCCAGTAATCTTTCTTTCCTGAAAAGGTGGTAATAAAAAATACGATAACAGCTAGTGCTGTTGTCACTGCAATATTTCCAGTAACGTTTACGCCTAATGGTGTTAATCCAAATATGTTGAGGAACCATATAAAAAAGAATACGGTAAGCAAGTAAGGCATAAAGCGCTTATAATCTTTTTCTCCAATATTTGGTCTTGCAATATCGTCTCTTATGTATAAGATAATAGGCTCAAAGAAGCGACCTGTCCCTTTTGCAATTCCGCCATTTTTAGCATAACTTTTTGCTAGACTGCGAAAAAGTAAGAACATTAATATACAAGTAAGCAACATCATGAAAACTCCCTTAGTAATAGAGATATCTAAAGGCTTTTCATTGGTCGGATGATTGTCCTCATCATACGTCATTGTTCCAGCAGCATCTGTCTTATAAATTTTTGCATGCTCTAACTTGTAATAATTGCCATCTACTTCTGCTACGGTTTCTCCGTGATGAAATTTTGAAGAAGAAAATACTTTAAGACCTCCATCCCATAAAATCACAGGTAACGGAAAACCATAATGGTGTACCTCTCCAGAAGCATCTGTTTTTGAAAATAAACTAAAGTCGTGAGAATCTAAAAGGTGATGTTGCACATACTCCTTTACTTCTTCTTTACGCTCTTCTCTTGTTGTCGTAGGTTTTTCACCACATGAGGCAAAACAAACAAGTAGTACTAAAGCCGAAAGTAATCTAATCAACGTTTTTCTTTGCATATCGAACAAATAAATAGTGTTCTTAAAATCGGTGCAAAAATACATTTATAAATCTTAATGAAAAAACAATCCTGTCGGTTTTTTTTCTTGTAAGAAAAAAGGTTCTTTTTACTTATTATTAAGTGCTTTAGAAAGTATATATACTTCGTAGATTAAGCATATCAAATACGGCACAAAAAAAGAGGCTAATTCTACTCCAGAAATCTCCCCATCTACCTTAAACAGTGGTTTTAGAATAATAAAGAATAGTATAAATTTAAATGCACTTCCAAACAGAAAGACAAAACCTCCCTGTGCGCTTTCTTTTTTGGATGCTTTGGTAACCATAGCATAAATCACAACTGTTAAAGTGAAGTTAAGCGCGTAAGAAATAAGTAAATATTCTTCAAACAAAGGTAATTTTCTAACATAAAGTGCTAGAATATGTGCTCCAAAAATGAATCCTAAGATTCCGAGAAGTTTTGATGAAAAAGATAAAATGGGAGAATTCATAAAGATTTTACGGATTCAATTTTTTAGTTAATCTAAGAATTAAGAACATAGATATTGCAACGCCGGCTAATGTACCAATAACAGTAAATGCTTTTCCTCCTAGGTTATAATTTGCATCTAACCATTTACCGCCTTTTGCAAAAAGGAAAATAGTAAGACCCATCTGAATAGCGACGCTAGAAAAAACGGCCCAGTTTTTAAGCGCTTTTTTCTCCTTGTTTTTTACCATCCTTTGCTATCGATTTTAAATTGCCTTTCATATCACAAGAGGCATTAAACGTAGCGCCTGGTTCTACAGCAAGTTTGCCAACAGTAACTTCTCCTTCTATTAAAGCACTCGCTTTGATGGCTAGTAGATTACTTACTTGTATCACGCCTTCTATATGTCCTTCTATATCTGCATCTTTACAAATCAAAGATCCTTTTACAACACCAGTTTGTCCAATAACCACCTTGTTGGGCGTATTAATATTCCCTTCTATCTCTCCATCTATCCTAAAACCACCTTGAGATGTAATATCTCCGACAATCTTTGTGCCTTGGCTGATTCTATTTTGTTGATTGCTATGATCTACGTTTTTTCCTTTTTTATTATCTGAAAACATACTAGGGGGCGTTTAGGGGTTATCTTGTGCTTTGTTGTATATACTCTTCTAAGTTTTTATGAAGTTGTACTAATTTATAGTTTTCTGAAGCTATGATTGTATTCTCTTTTATAATTGGTTTTTTAAGCTCTTTGTTTATAGCGAGTAATTCAACAAGTCCTTCTGCTTGAGATTTACTGTTTAAATAATGTACTACGACAAAAGTTTGTCTATCATTATATACGTCAAGAGAGGTGGCATAATTAGAATATCCTAACGTTTCTAAGGCTGTGTCCAATTGTTCTTTTAAAGCTGTTGCACTTTGTATGTCCGAATTGGTAAATGCATAAACGATCTTCCAGTTTACAGCGGTATCTTCATTCCCGAAGCTTCTAAATTGCATTTTGGGAATCACTTTATTAAGTAATTGTTGTGCTTTCTTACCTTCATCTGTTCGTGGATAGGTAAGTGCAACGTATTTCAAAGCCTCATTATAGGCGTTATATCCTTTATATCTGCCTAATGCTGTTGCTTTAAGTAATTCAAATTTTGGTAAAAAAGGATCCCCGTAAAATTGTTCTATTCGTTCGTCAAGACTTGTTAACAGAGATCCAAAACGCTGGTTCTGGAATTCTCTAAACAATCCATTATAAATAGCCTCTGGAGAAGACGCATCTTGTTCTAGTGCTGTGTTAGGATTATTAAGTATAGATGCATAACGAGAGTCTGGATAGTTGGTCGTAATATCTTGTTTGTAGTTATTTGCTTTTGCGCCATGCGTTTCGCTTGGGAACAAAGCATCCATCTGCGTATATATCTGATAAAGATTATATTTAGCTGGCAAAATTAATTGCTCCTCTGGATCAATATCTAAAAGTTTCTCTAATCGATTGGAAGCTAATGGGTATTCTTTAAACTTCTCTTTATAAATAAGCCCTAATTGGAAATACGCAAAATCACGTTCTTTTTTGAGGCTGTCTAATGCTTTTTCTCCTTTGGGAATTTTTGCTAGGTAGTCATCTACCGTTAGCGACGTATCCTCTTCTCCCGAATCTACCAAAGAAGGGAGTGATCCTCCTTTAAGGGATACGGTTTGTCTTTCAGAAATACGCCATCCATCTGTTAAAGACCTTTTACCCCATCGCTTAGTAAAGGCTTGCCTTCCAAAAGCAACTGCGGTGGTATTGTAAAAATAGAAATCGCCTATTGAATTTCCTGAACTAGAGCCTCCTGATCTATCGCTAGTAGCTTTGTTATTACTTTTAAAGAATTCATTATTTCTAATTTCATCTACACGGCTAATAGAATCTTGACGTTCTTGTTCTTTGATTTTAGCAATGTATGTTTCAAAAAATACGCGTTGTTCTTCTTCAGAAAGTGATGTTAATGTTAGGATACTATCATTACGTTGTGAGAGTTCTTCGTACTTAATGACGTCTGTTAAGTTTTCTCTCTTTTTTCTGATGATTCTAAATTCTCTAGTGCGATCATCTAGTTCTCCCATCACACTATCGTAATAAGACCCTGCGGTTTGATATTGAGCACTATCAAAGTTATGTTCTGCTAATGCCAGATAATCTCTAGAATTCAAATATTTATCTTGAGAATCTTCTCTCAAGGACTTATTGTAGTTTGCAAGTGCAGAATCAATCTGATTGGTCTTTTTGAAATATGCTGCTTTAGCATAATAAATTTTGTCTAAAAAAGGTCTATTCTCTCTATTGTTCTGTAATTTTTCAAGCAATTCTAATAATACTAACTGGTCCCCATTTTCATAATCAAAATTACGTGCTTGTTCAATATGTGCATTAATCAAATACTTACGTGGAATCTTTCTGTTTAGGTCTATCACCTCTTGGAAAGCTAAGTTGGCACTGTCTTTTTCTCCAAGACCATTGTATAATTGCCCTTTTATAAAGTTATAGCGACCGCGCTCTTCGTTTCTTTTAGTGAGCCTTGTTGCTTCTTTTATATAAATGAGTGCGGTGTCTTTATGTTTTAAATTAAGATAGGCTTGAGCAAGCATGGCATACGCATCTGCTTTATCTTGGTCTTTTAATTTATCTTCTATCTTAAAGATTTTTAGTAAATTTTCAATAGCCACTTCATTATTATCTAAGCGAATATTTGTTTTTTGCTTCCAGATTTTAGCCTGCGCTATGTTATTACTTTTTGGATAGTATGCTAGTACATAATTAAAAGCTTCTAAAGCAGGTACAAAACGCTGATCAAAATAACGGGCCTTTCCTAATAACATAAAAGCCTCATCTATCTGAGGGTTGTATTCTTCTCCATCTATTTTCATGGAGTGTTTTTGTATTGCCTTTATCGCTTTTTCTTCAGCTTTTAAGAAATTTGGATCTCCATCATCTTCCTTAAGACGAATAGATATTTCATCTGAAAAAGCAATACGCTCTATAGGAAGAATGTCCCAATAGTTATCATTAAAGGTAGAGATCAACGATTCGCGACCTTCTTCAAAGGCAACTTCTCCATTATATAACGTATTATACTCTGTTGTGACCGCATGATAATTACGGCTCACAAAAGAATTTTTTTTGCGAGAACAGCTTGTTAAGAACAAAACTGAAAAGAAAATGCAACAACTATATTTTATACCTAGTTTCAAACTCACATTGTTTTTTGATAAAAACAGAAAATGACCATTTTTAGTATGGAAGCCCGTAAAAATACACTTCTTTTTGAAAAAATCGTGGGTTTACCTCTTTAAAATTGGTATCGTAGCCCTTATAGGCTGCATAAGGTAACAACAATAAACGCTATTTTCTTATATGCTTCTGCACAAGAAAATAGCGTTTTATTATATTTAAAACTCAATAGGTACTCGTTATTTACACTACTTCTTCTCCAGAAAAGTACTTTTCAAGCTCTTTAAGTGTTTCTGGAGACGTCATAATATCTTTAACTAGTTCTCCTTTTTCTAAGACAACAATCCGCTCACAAACCTCAGTCACATGTTGTAGATCGTGACTAGAGACCAACACGGTTACATCCTTATCTGCTGCTAGTTTTTTTATGATTCCTTTTAAGCGTATTTGTGTGGTAGGATCTAGATTTGCAAAAGGTTCATCCAGTATAATAACCTCTGGATTTCCTATCAATGTAGCTACAATACCTACCTTTTTTTGATTACCCTTCGATAAATCGCGTAGGTATTTACGCTTTCCAATAATTTCTCCATTAAAAAAATCTTCAAATCCAGCAAGAAGCGCATCAACATCTGCTTTGTTTTCTCCACGTAGATCCCCTATAAAGTAAAAGTATTCTTCTGGAGTGAGATAGCCTATTAAGAAGCTCTCATCAATAAAAGAGGCTGTATGTGATTTCCACTCTTCACTTTTATGAACTTCATACCCGCCGTTTTTGATGTATCCTGTCGTAGGCTGAATCAAATCTAACAGACTACTAAACAAGGTTGTTTTTCCAGCGCCATTGTTTCCTACAAGTCCAAAAGCCTGTCCTTTAGGAATGCTGATGCGCTCTAAATGTAAAACAGATACTCCGTTGTAGCTTTTTGATAAGTTATGTATTTCAATCATGGTGTTAGTTTTTTTGTTTGTAGGCTTGTAATGTTTTATACTTTTCTTTCTTATAGATCTTAATAATTAGATCAAATACTTTATCTCTCAAGGCAAATCCCGCGAGACCCACAATAGCAACCAGTGCAAATCCAGACACAGGACCTAATGTGAAGTGTCCGATGGCATAAAGGGCCATGGGTCCAACCATTTTTGGCAAACTCACTAAAATCGTTTTAAGATTAAATGAACTCTTATCGCCAAAGGCCTTCTTACCACTCTGTAAATCTATAGGAGTCTTTATATAAGCACCTCCCAATAAAACCAAGTGTGCATTGATTCCCATATTAAAAATAGCTCCTACCAAAACTGCGGCAAGTACTTCCCATCCAAAATACACGTAAGGAATACACAATATAGTAGAGATTGCTGTTCCTATGACCACAAGCAACCATTTAGATCGTAAGTACTCTTTATACTTAATATTTTGAGTCATCATAAGCGGATAATAGGCACTATCCCAACTTGGCACAAACTGTCCAAAACTAAATAGAAACCCTCCAGTCACAAATACCGCCGCAAACATTCTCCAGAAAACTCCATCATATACCTCAATGGCACTTGTAAAGAACAATAGTCCATAAAATAAAAACAGTACGCTCATAAAAATTGTAGTTTTAGAGCGTTTATTTCTTAAAATAAGCCGAATGTCATTTTTGAGGAATGTAGACTGTTTCCCAAAACGATCTACCCAACCTAAATCTCCACCAGAGGCTTGACTTACTTTTTTAGCTAAGCCAGCATCAAGATATAATCTTGCTAAAAAATACTTGAACGCAATAGTCGCTACAATAACTAAGAGTAACATAGGAAAAATAACAAACCACATATTTTCATATAATCCCTGGAAGAAAGGCTGTGTAAATAATGTAATATCAAAATATCCATAATATTGTACAAACCCAAATGCTGCAAATATCGCCCCCACACTAAGCACAAGCCATAACTTATCGTTTAAGAAAATATTGATGAAGTTATTTGCATAAATAAATGCCGCCATCCCAATATGCCAAGCTAAAATGCCCAGCGGATTAAAGTCATGCGCAATTAAAACGATAGAAAAAGGAATAAAGAAAAATGCATGCATCCAATTCCAAAAAGAGAGTACGGTTTTACCTAATGCAAATTTTACAATCTTCGTTTTTTTAAAAGGTAGTAGCAATAATGGTTTAATATTAACTACGGGCATTTTCTGTCCCACATACCGTATAATGAGATCTCCCACCACATAGTAAATCATAAACGTATTTATAGTAGAGAAGGGCTCATACTCCATTTTTTCAAGTACAAAATATACCCCAACACCCGCACCAGCTAAGTATATAATCATCATCAATACCCCAAAAATCATTAAGATTTTAAGGGCTAGATTCGTTTGGAACGATGCTTTTCTAAAAAAGCCTTTCCACTCTAGATTTAAAAATTGTTTAATCATTGCTCTTGATTGTTTACGGGGGGTTAGTGTTTAAAAAATGTGAAATGTTACATCTTCATCGTAATCCTTTGTATTTTTGCGCTCAAAAATATACAATGTCAAACTTCCATAAACTTACGATACAATCCATTACCAGAGAAACAGCACAAGCCATTTCTGTTGGTTTTTTGATTCCATCAGACTTACAAGACACTTTTAGCTATCAAGCAGGACAATATATCACTTTAAAAAAAGACATTAACGGTCAAGAAGTACGACGTGCCTACTCGCTTTGCAGCACCCCTCAAAGTGGTGAGTTGCGTGTTGCAATCAAGGAAGTAGAAGACGGTACATTTTCTAGGTATGCGAATAGAGAATTAAAGGAAGGCGACGTCCTTGAAGTAGCGCCACCAGAAGGAAAATTTCTATTGGATCCCGCTTTCGCGAAAGCAAAAAAAACCTATCTCGCATTTGCAGCAGGCTCAGGAATCACACCCATTATGAGTATGATCAAAACCACGCTCGAAGCATCTACAGAAAGTAGCTTTGTGCTAGTATACGGAAACAAACGTCCAGAAGATGCTATTTTTAGAGACGAATTACTCGCGTTAAGAGACCAGTATAAAGAGCGTTTTTCTATCGAATTTATTTACAGTCAGTCGCGAGAAGACGGAGCGCATTTTGGACGTATTATGAAGTCTACCGTTAACTTTGTTGTCAAAAACAAATATGCCTCTCACAACTTTAACGAGTACTACCTCTGTGGTCCAGAAGCCATGATCAAAGAAGTAACCAAGGTATTAACTTCTAATGGTGTTGACGATTCACGCATCCATTTTGAACTCTTTACAGCTTCTACAGAAGAAGTGGTTATCAAAGAAGCACTTGACGGACAATCACAGATTAAAGTCATTGTAGATGACGAAGAATTTGAGTTTACCATGTCTCAAGATACCCTTATTCTAGACGCTACGCTGGATCAAGATATAGATGCACCACACTCCTGCCAAGGAGGCGTTTGTAGTAGTTGTATTGCTCGAATTACAGAAGGAACTGCCGTGATGGAGAAAAATCAAATCTTAACCGATAGTGAAGTTGCCGAAGGGTTGATTCTTACGTGTCAAGCACATCCTACCTCAGCAAAACTGGTTGTAGATTATGATGACGTTTAAAAAAGATCGTTCACTTTGTTCGCTGATAGAAAATAGACCGCTCGCTATGCTCGCTGTTAGAATATAGAAGGATCTATTAGTCTGTAGTCGTTTGTACATGAGTATAGCTCACTCTTAGAAAAAACCTCATCCTAACCTTCTCCCAGAGGGAGAAGGAACTCAATTAAAATATTCCCTCCTAAAAAGGAGGGTTAGGGAGGTGTAAAATAGAGTAGTACTCTATTTTTTTGGTCTTGATTCTTGGTTCTAAAAGCGAAGCGATCTTTTTTTAAATTACCATTTCTTTTAGATTTTTGGGAATAAGAATTTGTATTTTTCGAAAATGTGGACATACTATCGGGATGTAACTTTATATACGCTGGCGATTACGTTGCTCACTTCTTTTGCGAGTGCGGCAATGTATAATTCTTTAAGTGCTCGTTTGTTTGATGCGGTATTGATTTTTGGCATCTTCGGAACTGGATTAGGTGTCTTGTCTTTTAATTACTTTCAGAAAGCGCAGTATTATATGTATTATAATCTTGGATTTACAAGACAACAACTCATTACTCGTACCTGGCTCGTGAATCTAGTCATTGCCGTTATTTTTATAGGCATTATAGTTCTTTTACGATGAAAAAAGAGCTGCAATTACATAATGTAAGCAAAGCATTTGGCAAGAAGGAGGTGTTGAAAAACGTTTCTTTATCCTTCGCTCAAGGCGAAATCATAAGCTTGTTTGGTCGCAACGGCTCTGGAAAATCAACCTTGCTTAAAATCCTATTTGGCACTCTTAAAGCCGACTCGATGGACTTAAGGATAGATAACAAACAAGTACACCCTAAAGATGTGATTCCGAAGCAGCTTATTGGCTACTTACCACAAGATAATTTTCTGCCTAAACATTTGAAAGTACGTGATGTGATTCCGTTGTTTTATAAAAACGGAGCCGATCAGGATCTTATTTTTAGAGCGCCTTTTATAGAAAAAGTAGCGACTCACAAAGTGGGCACTTTATCACTTGGTGAGCTTCGCTATTTGGAGTTACTTCTGGTGGCGCATCTAGAGCATCCATTTTTATTACTCGATGAGCCTTTCTCTATGATTGAGCCTTTGTATAAAGAGGTGATTAAGGAGTTTTTACTTTCGCTTAAAGCGAAAAAAGGAATACTCCTCACGGATCATTATTACAGGGATGTACTCGATATTTCTGATCGACATTTAGTGTTAGTCGATGGAACTACTCAGATCGCTAACGATGTAAGTGATTTAAAACGATTGGGATATTTGAAGTAACTTCTCAAGATTGAGTTTCACTAATAAACCGTTTGATAATCGTCTTGACAGGCTCAATGGCTGTCGTCTCTTCTATAGACGGTCCTGCCACCCAGACTGTTTTATAGGTAGCGCCTTGTGCAGCTTTTGTGGTATCACGCATCCCTTTTGCAAAACGGATCATTTTCACCCACTTTTTAAGATTTTTGTTTTTATTCAAAACACGTTCTAGCCATGTTTGTTTCGTACCTATTTTTTGAACATAAGGCGTATTAATCACGGTACAAGGTGTTCCAGATATTTTTTGGGTCATCACAATATCATCAGCGCCATAATCTACACAGGCTTGTTTGTACTCTTGAGAAACAGGCGCTTCTTCACTGGCTATAAAAGGACTTCCTATACTGGCGCCAACTGCTCCGTATGACATAGCTCTGTCTAAATCTGCTTTATTACTAACACCACCCGCAGTAATCACAGGAATGGCACAGTTTTCATTTAATTCTTTGATTAAATCTTCTGGAGTTGCACCACCTCGATGTCCGCCTGCCTGATTATTGACTGCCACTAATGCGTCACAGCCCATCGCCTCTACCTTTTTAGAATAGGCAAGGTCAACCACGTCACAAAAGACCTTAATTCCTTTTGGTTTTGCTGCTTCTATGACTTTTTGAGGACTTCCTAAGGAGGTAATAATAAAATCAACACCCAATTCACACGCCGCTTCTAATTGTGCAGGGTATTTAAGATTTGATTTATTAACGATCAGGTTAATTCCGAAAGCACCACCAGGTACTTTGGCTGCTTTCAATTCTAAAATCGCTGCTTTTAACTCTTCAATGGTTCTGTAATTAAGTGCTGGGACACAGGCTGCAATTCCAGACTCCATTCCCGCTTTGAGCATAGCTACATTAGACACCAGAAACATAGGCGCCATAATAATAGGGTGCTTTATATTAAGAAGTTCTGTAAGTGGTGTTTTCTTGATCATGGTCTTGAATTTAGAGAGTCAAAGATACAAAATAGTATGCGTGCATAATAAATTACAACAAACTCATTATTTTAGTCACTACATCTTGTGGTTTTATCGTACGCATCACCTCTTCATAACCAGCGGGCACTTTATTTCCGTATGTGGATGTGGGAATGGCAGGATACTTTGTCCTATCTGATAACAAACAGTTGTCTTCTTGTTTAAAAGGAGCAAATCCTGCGTACGGATGTGTAACGCCCCATAAACTCACTGTGGGAACGCCATACATCGCTGCGAGATGCCCATTACCACTGTCCATAGACAGCATCGCATCTAGTTGCGCAATCAGGTTAATTTCTTGTGGAAATGTAAGCGTTCCAGCGACTACGTTTGCGTTTCTACTATCTTGTATCAATGTATGTAGAAGCGCTTCTTCATTTGGCGCTCCAAATAAGAATACGTGTATTCCAGCCTCTTGATCTAATTTTTGAATGACTTCTTTCATCAAGTCGAGTGGATATTGTTTTCCCTGATGTGCTGCAAAAGGAGCAATTCCTATAAGTTTATGTTTGGTTTTTCCTATGATCTTAAGCACCTCATCCACAGCATCTGGTCTTGGGAGTGCTTCTGGATTAATGTCTGAAAATCCTAGATTTTTAAAAACAGCTATATACCGTTGCACGGTTGTTTTAAGGGGTTTAAAATTCTTGTTTTCTGTTTGAGTTAATGCTTTTTTTTCGGCTCTTCCTTTGTCTATTTTGGCATTGGGAATTCCTAAAAAAAACCGAAGCATTTTTGATCTTAAGACGTTGTGCGTATCGGCTACGTGGGTAATGCCCAATTTTTTAAGTTGGCGAGAGAGTCTCCAAATCCCTAAAATGCCTTTATGGTGTGTTTTGGTTTCGGCAGCGACAAAATGCACATTGGGTACCGTGTCAACAATGGGCTTAAAGAAAGTTTTTGAAAGTACCGTGATTTTTGTTGCTGGGTACGCTTTCGCGAAAGCGTATATCACAGGAATCAACATCGCCACATCTCCCATAGCCGAAAGGCGAATAACGAGAATATGTTGTGGTTGTTGCATAGAATCCCTCACCTAAATCCTCTCCCTGAAGGAGAGGACTTTTTGGTTTACTTTTTAATGTTACGAAGGACTGGATTCAGCTCGTCGTCATTGTACATTTTCATTTGTTTGTACACTTTCATGTATTTATCTCCGTGCGCAATATCCTTTAATAACGTGTCTATGGCTGTAGAGAGATCTACACGTTGCTCCAGAAGTGTATCCAATTTTATTTTACAGGCATCACGATGCTCTTGAGATGCATTTTCTCTGGTTGCCTCTTCGTGCATGTGGTATACTTTAAGGGCAAGAATAGATAAACGATCTATTCCCCAAGCTGGGCTTTCTGTATTTATGGTAGCGTTTTCTTTTACTGTAACGTCTTTATACTTATCTAAAAAGTAGCTATCTATGTACTCTACCATATCAGTACGATCTTGATTAGAAGCGTCTATTTTACGTTTTAACGTAAGCGCTGCCACAGGATCAATCTGCGGATCACGGATAATATCTTCATAATGCCATTGTACGGTATCTATCCAACATTTACGATATAAAAGATGCCCAATGAGATCTTCGCTTTTGTTATATTTATTTTCGAAAGGTTGGTTGACCGTATTTAAAATGTGGTAATTTTCTATAGCTTCTATAAAAATACGGTTTGCTTTATCTGTAAACATAATTTTACTTTTCTAAAATGTGTAAATATTCTGTGGTGCCTACTGCTTTATGGTTTCTGCTTGTTGTTTTATCTGCTTTAAAACGTTTGTATGCAACGGTGGCAAGATCATATTTCCCGTATCGTTGCATCACTTGTCTTACAATGTCAGGAGGCATTAATCCTTCATTATTATAACTTAAAAAAATGTATTTAAATTGTGCATTTTTTATAAGTTCATCAAAAGCGGCTACTACTTTTACGCTACTACAATAGGCACTTTTATTATAGATGCGTAAGCCTGTTTTACCTCTGGGTGCAAAGGTATCATATTTTGCAATAGTATTAAGTATATGATAGTTTGCACCGTACTGCCTAACGTTATACGGCGGATCTAGATATAGAATATCTCCAGTGATCCTTTTTACAAGGATATTTCCGTCTTCTTGATATACGGTATGACGGGTTGTTGTTTTATCAAAAGTGGCAGGTTCTAATTTTATGGGTGTTCTTGCTGCTTTTTTAACTGCTTTTAAAAAAGCCCCATAAACAGATGCGGTATTTGCAATTTTATCGGCGCTTTCTATTAAAGAAGCTAACAATAAAAAATACGTGTCTTCTGAGATTTTTCCAGTATGTTTCCACTTTTCAATTTTTTGTCGGATCGCGTCTATTTTCTGAGCGTTTTCTTTTGAAAAATATAAACGTTTGCTATCACCCCCTTCTCCATAATGGTTAAAAAGAAATCCAGGGATTCCTTCTAAATTGTTGAGTTCTTGAAAATAACTTTCAGAATGTATTTCTTTGTGGTTTCCTATATAGTTTCTGTTTAAAACATAGCTATAATATTCAAGATCATTTGCAACCACAGACTTAACCAACGATTTAAAATTACGCCCTACACTACCCGTTCCTGCAAAGAGATCACAAAAAGTCTGCTGACTCAAGTCGTCTCCGCATACTTCTTTTACAGTTGTTTTTATAAATTCAGAGAGTCTATGTTTTGATCCGATGTAGTTCATGGTATCTTCTAGATAATAATCTTCGATGATTTATTTATCTACAGGCTGCAAATGTAAGAAGTTCCTGCTTTCTGACATGGAACTAAAGCTTATGATAAAAAATAATGTGCAAATGGCAACAATACAACAATCCAAAGTAAGAATTCTTTAAAGTATTTTCCTGAAGCTTTTTCAAGATAATTGGTCATGATAATCGCTAGAGGAATCAGGAAGAAATACCATTCGGCACCAGTTTTATTATTGGTAATCGCTACAATAAAAATCGCGATGATTGCCATAAAAATAACGAGCAAATACAATGGGCGTTGGGCTATCGTGGCGCGTTTTGAATCTTGTATGTATCTAAAAATTGTCCATATAAAGAGCGTTAAAAAAACCGCAATAGGAAGTAATATGGTTAATGCTGAATACGAAGAAAAGTCAAAAGAAACATCATCTATAATCTCTAAGATAAAAGATTGATCTCCTCCTGTAAAAATAACATAACACGTACTTAAGATTGCTACACAAATAATAGAAAGCAAAGGTATAAACCAATAGCGTAGCGTAGCTCCTCCATAAAATAAGAGTCCTGCTAAAATCAGCACAAAAAATGTCCCTGTCCAGAAATAGGTAATAGTTGTAAGAGATAACCAAAGACCTGCATCAAACAATTTACGCTCCATGTGTAGTCCTGACCTAAAACTAAGGATGCGTCGCAATGCTAACATCACAAACACACCCGCAATAATGATTTTTGGGGTTTGTAATGCTACGGGTATTGCAGACGCAAATACAGCAAATAGTAGGATTCTGTAGGAGTTTCGCTTTGTAAGATCATTTTTCTGAGATACAAAGTTTAAAATGAACATCGTTAGAATAAATAAAAACCATATTCCTGTAGTCTTTAAAAATACGATCCATGAAAAACCATCAGAAAACAAGGCATTATTCGCCATAAAGTAGCTTATGGACATATATATTAAGACAATAACGGTATGTATTGGCTTTGATGTGCTAAAAAAGCTTGTGAGCATAGGTGGTTTTTTCTATTTTTGCGCTATCGTAGGAAAAATATTTCTACGTATAGCTAAGATACCATTATTGTAAACATACGAACTTATGAGTTTGACAGGATTTTTTGAAGGGATTCAAGCATTTGCAGAAGAAACATTATTTGCACCGTTTAATGCACTTGCAGAAACAGAGCTGACTAACTGGTGGGCCGCAAACGGCATTAACTGGATCTTTATGCTTATTTGTTGTGCTGCCATTGTATACTGGATGCTTCAACTTAAAGAACACAATGCCGAAGGTGCTGAAAGACGCGACGCGATCTCTCATGGTTTCTTAGGAAACGATAGTGAACTAGAACATAAATTATAGGTCAAACCCTATATCTGTACGATAATACATCCTGTCAAAGTGTAGTTTTTCTATATTTTGATAGGATTTTTTTATGGCTTCTTTAAAATCATTATCAAAAGAAGTAACTGCAATCACACGTCCTCCGTTAGTCACAACAGCTCCATCTTTTGTGGTTGTTCCTGCATGAAATACAATAGAATCTTCGACAGTATCTATTCCTGTAATCACTTTTCCTTTTTCATACGCTTCTGGATATCCTCCAGAAACAAGCATCACTGTAGTCGCTGATCTTTCATCGATTTCTAAGATTTCACGAGATAGTGTTCCTTCAGAAACGGCTTGAAATAATTGTACTAGATCACTTTGAATGCGAGGGAGTACGACTTCTGTCTCTGGATCTCCCATACGTACATTGTATTCTATCACTTTAGGCTCATCCCCTACTTTGATCAATCCTATAAAAACAAATCCTTTGTATTCTATATTTTCTTTGGCGAGACCGTCAATGGTAGGTTTTACAATACGGTCTTCTATTTTTTTCATCAGTGCCTCATCTACAAAAGGAACTGGGCTTATCGCTCCCATACCTCCTGTATTTAATCCTGTGTCTCCTTCGCCTATACGTTTGTAATCTTTAGCCGTGGGAAGGATTTTGTAATTTTTGCCATCGGTTAATACAAAAACGCTCAATTCTATACCATCCAGAAACTCTTCGATCACAACCGTGGTACTAGCCTCACCAAACTTCCCGCCGAGCATCTTGGCAAGTTCTTCTTTTGCTTCTTCTAGATCTTGAATAATCAATACACCTTTTCCCGCGGCAAGCCCATCTGCTTTTAATACATACGGAGGTTGAAGTGTCTCAAGAAAAGCTTGCCCTTCTTTAAGTGTTGCTTCTGTAAAACTTTCATACGCCGCTGTAGGGATTCCGTGTGCTATCATAAACTCTTTAGCACGTTCTTTACTTCCTTCAAGTGTCGCTCCTTCTTTTGACGGACCAATAACCGCTACTTTTTTTAACTGCTCGTCTGCTTTAAAAAAGTCATAAATGCCTTGAACCAAAGGATCTTCAGGTCCTACCACAACCATCTCAATATGTTCTTTAAGAACGAGCGTTTTGAGGGCTTCAAAATCAGTAACGCCTATAGCAACATTCGTTGCTATTTGGGCTGTTCCCGCATTTCCTGGTGCTACAAATAAGGTATCACAATGTTTACTTTGTGCAATTTTATATGCAAAGGTATGTTCTCTTCCGCCAGATCCTAAGATTAAAATATTCATGAGGTTGTTGTTTTTGTCAAAGTACAAAAGTAGTTTGTCTACCCTTTTACAACAAGATAATCCTATAAAAATATTGAGGTCTATAAACACACGTTGGATTTCTAATTGCACTACTATTCTAAAACAACCTTTCTTTTTATTTTACGGTTAAAAAGAAAGAGATTCCCGTCTTCACGGGAATGAATTTGTTTGTAAATTGCCTTACTAATACAGTTTTCGTGAATTTATTTGATTTGACATTAAAAGTGAAAGGGTTTGATATCGCTTTCGCGAAAGCGGAATTATCCCGTATTCAATCTATACCTGAAGATCAATATGCTAGCTATATTGAGCAACAAAAACAAGCAATTGTCACCTATCACAAAATGTACAGTCCTTTTTATAAAGAGTTCACTTCCCAACAAGAAAACCCCTCTTGGGAAGCTCTGCCAGTACTCTCAAAAACAGATTTACAACAACCATTAGAAAATCGTCTATCTACTGAATATGCGCTCAAAAACGTATATATAAATAAAACTTCAGGCTCTTCTGGGCATCCGTTTATTTTTGCCAAAGACAAAGAAGCCCATGCACTTTCCTGGGCGAGTTTTCAAGATCGGTATGCATGGTTTGATCTGAATGTAAACACCTCCAAACAGGCACGTTTTTATGGGATTCCGTTAGATTTTGTAGGATATCGTAAAGAGCGCCTTAAGGACTGGTTGGGCAATAGATATCGCTTTCCTATTTTTGATTTGAGCGAACCGCAACTTGAAAAAATACGTCAAAAATTTGAGCGTACTTCCTTTGAATACCTCAACGGATACACCAGTAGCATTGTTTTATTTGCTAAATATCTCAAGCAACACCAACTCATATTAAAAGATCTCTGCCCTACGCTTAAAGCCTGTATTGTCACTAGCGAAATGCTTTTTGAAAGTGACAAACAACTTATGGAAACTCAGTTTGGAATCCCCGTGATTAATGAATATGGTGCGTCTGAGTTAGGACTGATTGCTTTTCAAAATACAGAAAATCAGTTTCAGGTAGATAGCGAATTGTTGTATGTTGAGATTCTTGACGAAAACAATCAACCCGTTCCTCATGGGGAATCCGGACGTGTGATAATTACGTCTCTCTATAACAAAGCCCACCCTTTTATACGGTATGATATTGGGGATATGGGTACGCTTTCGCGAAAGAGTACACCCAAAAAACCCATTCTAGAAAACTTGATAGGTCGTACCAATGATGTGGCGCGTCTCCCTAGCGGAAAAATTGTGCCTGGACTTACGTTTTACTATGTGACCAAAAGTGTGATTGAAGAAGACGGCAATGTCTCTGAATTTGTGATTGAACAAACGGCTTTAGACGCGTTTAAGGTAATCTATACTGCACAGCGACCACTAACAACCTCTGAAGAAGAAAAGATTAAGAAAGCGACCTATACGTACTTAGAAAAGGGCTTGACAATTTTGTTTGAAAAAACAGAAAAAATGGATCGTAGTAAACGTGGAAAATTAAAGCAGTTTGTTTCTAAATTATAAAGATTAATCTATTTTCTCAATCCACTTGGTTCTTACAAAAAAGTACTCATAAAAGAAACGAAGTAAATAGAAAGCTGCTTTCATCCAAGAATAGCTGAGATATTCTTTATAAAACTTAAAGTTATATTTTATTAAGTTCAACTTGTTGGAACTTATGGATCCTTCTCTGATTCTATAATATGCCAAATCTTCTTGAAGTCCTAGCGCAGGTCTATTACTTTTTTTAATCGCTTCTAGCCAAACCGCCCAATCTTGGCGTTTGCGGATGTTAGGGGCTATTATTTTACCTATTTCAGCTGCTTTATAAATGCCCGTCAGGTTTCCTATGTAATTATTGCTGTGTTGTTTTTTGTAGGTAAGTTCAGGAATTGCTTTGATACGTTTTCCGAGGGATTCTCCAGCTTCATTGATATGCACATAGCTTGTGTACGAAACGGCGGCATTATTTTCTTGCATAAACTGCAATTGCTTTTCTAGCTTTTGGGGATGCCAAAGATCATCTGCATCTAGAAATGCGATGTATGCTCCTGTAGCAATTTCTGTCGCTTTATTACGGGATTGGGCGGCACCACTATTTCGCGAAAGCGTAACCACTTTAATTCTTGAGTCTCTTTTTGCAAATGATTCTACAATTTGTAATGACGCATCTGTAGATACATCATTTACAATAATATGCTCCCAATGAGTGTAGGTTTGGTTTTGGATGCTTTTAATGGTTGCAGTGATATAGTTTTCTGCATTATACAGCGGGGTAATAATTGAGACAAGTGGCGGATGATTAGTAGGCTTTATCATCTCCTGCTAGTGCCTTTATAATCGTTTGAATAACAATTTTTATATCGAGAAGTAATGACCAATTTTCTACATAGAAAATATCAAATTTTACTCGATTTATAATATCATGATCTGACTCTACTTCTCCTCTATATCCGCTTACTTGCGCAAGTCCTGTAATCCCTGGTTTTATAAAATGGCGTACCATAAACTTATCGATACGCTCTGCATACATATGTGTATGGCTTACCATGTGGGGTCTTGGTCCTACTACAGACATATCTCCTTTTAAAACATTAATAAATTGTGGCAACTCATCTATACTAGTAGAGCGTATGGCGCGTCCTAAGCGTGTGATCCGTTGATCATCCCTACTCACCTGATGTAAATCTGCTGTAGGATTAGGTTGCATCGACCGAAACTTATAACAGTAGAATTCTTTGTAGTCAAGTCCGTTGCGTTTTTGTTTAAAAAACACAGGTCCTTTGGAGTCTAGCTTAATTAAAATAGCCATAATAGGTGTGAGCCAAGAAAGCAATCCTACTAGGACTATGATAGACATCACGATATCAAACGTACGTTTTATAAACTGATTGAGAGGGGTGTCTATTGGGATCGTACGTAAGGATAATATTGGGGTAATCCCAAGGTATTGATAGTTGAGTTTTTTAGTGAAAATTTCTTTGTTGTCGGGTATAAACTTGAGAATCTTAAGGTTATTGTCTGCAAATTCTGAGATCTCACGTATTTGCTCATTCGTAAATTCTGAAGTGGAACAGTAAATCTCATCAATACTATTTTCTATTATAAAAGCAAAACATAATTCTAATGACTGTTCTCCAGAAGGTTGCACATCAAATTTATTAATGACCTGATATCCGTAGGCTTTATTAACATTAAAAAAGTTTTCTAATTGTTGTGTTTTGGGGTTTACTCCTAAAATAACAATACGTCTAAAATTACCTCCTAATACTGTTCTATATTTCTTAAGAAGATAGAACACACCTAATTTCACAATCGTTATCCCAATAAAAACATATAATATGTAGGCAACTATTTCTTTAGGTTGGCTATTAATCTCGTTGAAGAATCCAAAAAAGGCAAAGACCAATAGGGTAAATAAAATCAATTGAATTCCTAGTAACGAAAAGATTCTAATGAGAGGGGTGTATCGATATACTTCATAAAAATTAGATTTTATGGAAGAAACGATCCAAGTAAAGGTAATAAACCCAATAAACAGAAAGAGGTGTGTGTCCATCACAAGACATACCTTAGCGAGTATGATAATGATCAAAAGATCCATACTATAAATGATTGGTCTTATAAAGCCAGAATATCTTCCTTTTTTGTAGGCCATTCTTTATTTTACTATGTGCTTAGAAAAATCTTTATGCTCACTTTTATGGAGTTGTTCTTTGGTAAGGCTTTTAAAATAGGCATAGGTACGTTTCATTCCTTCACTACGAGATACTTTTGCTTCCCAACCCAAAATCTTTTTTGCCAAACTTATATCGGGTTTACGTTGCATTGGATCATCTATAGGTAATTCTTTATAGACAATTTTCTGATCCGTTCCTGTTAATTTTATGATCTCTTCTGCAAACTCTTTGATGGTAATTTCGTCATCGTTTCCAATATTAACTGGTAGTGCATAATCGCTCATCAATAATCTATAGATTCCTTCTATTTGATCGTCTACATAACAAAAAGAACGCGTTTGTAAACCGTCACCAAAAATTGTTAAGTCTTCTCCTCGTAATGCTTGTCCCATAAAGGCAGGGATCACTCTACCATCATTAAGTCGCATTCTAGGACCATAGGTATTAAAAATACGAACAATACGCGTTTCTAATCCATGAAAACGGTGATATGCCATGGTGATTGATTCTTGAAAACGCTTTGCCTCGTCATATACACCTCTAGGTCCTATTGTGTTTACATTACCGAAATAGTCTTCTGTTTGAGGATGTACCAATGGGTCTCCATATACCTCTGATGTAGATGCGATAAGGATGCGTGCATTTTTCTCTTTGGCTAATCCTAAAAGATTGTGGGTTCCTAAAGATCCTACCTTAAGTGTTTGGATAGGTATTTTAAGATAATCTATAGGGCTTGCAGGTGATGCAAAGTGTAATATATAATCGAGATTTCCTGGTACGTGAACAAACTTTGTCACATCATGATGATAAAACTCGAACTGTTCAAGTTTAAATAAGTGTTCGATATTTTCAAGACTCCCTGTGATGAGATTGTCAATTCCCATGACGTGAAATCCCTCTTTTATAAATCGATCACATAGATGAGAGCCTAAAAATCCTGCTGCTCCTGTTATTAAAACTCGTTTACGCATAGTTATGCTTCTTTTCTACCAATGGATATGTATGTGAATCCTTCATTCTCCATGTCTTCTACATCATATAAATTACGCCCATCAAAAATTACAGGTTGATTCAAATTGTGTTTTAGTTTTGTAAAATTTGGAGTTCTAAAAATACTCCATTCTGTACTGATGACCAATGCATCTGCATTTTCTGTAGCTTCATACATATTGGTAGCAAACTCGATTTGATCTTCGTATTTTGCTTTTACATTGTTCATCGCTTCTGGATCAAAGGTTTTAATTTTTGCTCCTTTAGCGAGTAATGCATCAATCATATACAGTGAAGGGGCTTCTCTGATATCATCTGTCTCTGGTTTAAATGCCAATCCCCAAATGGCTATTGTTTTAACAGTGATGTCTCCATCAAAGTGATTCATAATTTTAGGAATCAGTTTCACTTTTTGATGATTATTTACGTCAATAACAGCATCTAATATTTGAAAATTATATCCAGATTCCTTCCCCGATTTATGGAGTGCTTTTACATCTTTAGGAAAGCAAGACCCTCCATATCCTATACCAGGAAATAAAAATCGTTTTCCTATACGTGAGTCTGTTCCCATCCCACGGCGTACCTTATCTACATCGGCGCCTACGAGTTCGCAATAATTTGCAATCTCGTTCATAAAGGTAATTTTTGTAGCTAGAAAAGAGTTGGCTGCGTACTTGGTAAGCTCTGCCGACTTTTCATCCATAATGATAATAGGATTTCCAGACCTTACAAAAGGCTTATAGAGCTTTTCCATAAGCGCTGTCGCTCTCTCTGATGAAGATCCTACGACGATACGTTCTGGTTTTAGAAAATCATCAACCGCAAATCCTTCTCTTAAAAATTCTGGATTGGACACCACATCAAAATCAATGGTTGTTTTTGCTGCAATGGTCGCTCGTACTTTTTCTGCCGTTCCAACAGGAACAGTACTTTTATCTACAATCACTTTGTAGCTTTTCATTTTTTCTCCTATATCATTGGCAACACCTAGCACATAGGATAAATCGGCAGAGCCGTCTTCATCTTCTGGGGTTGGTAATGCTAAAAATATAATATCTCCGTGATCAAGACCGTGTTGAAGCTCGGTGGTAAAAGAAAGCCGTCCTGCTTTGATGTTTCGGTCAAAGAGTACGTCAAGGTGAGGCTCATAAATAGGTACCTCTCCATTTTTCATGCGGTCTACTTTCTTTTTGTCTATATCTACACAAACGACTTCATTCCCTGTCTCTGCAAGGCATGTTCCTGTGACTAAACCCACATAGCCTGTTCCTACTACGGTTATTTTCATCTCCTTAAAAATTTTTATTTTCTATAAAAACAAATAAAAAATTTCTGCTTAGATCAACCGCTACGCTTTCGCATAAAAAATCTAAATTAGTAAGATTGCTATACAAAAAATTTAATTTGTTTATGCTCATTTCATATCTCAACTTGGTTAAAACACAAAAATAGGGAAGTATTTACAGTCTTTTATCTCGATAGGGATTATAATTGCGAGAGTTCTTTTAAAAAGGAGTCCAAAATTTGATTTTTAGCAAAGTTAGAAACTACGTAGTCTCTTGCTTTGATGCCCATTTTTTTAGACACTTCAGGAGAATTTGCAAGCGCATCCAACTGATTTATTACTGTATGCACTTCTTTTTCAGAACTGTAATACCCTCCTTGAGACAGTGACATGGACGTGGCTACTTCAGATTGTGGATGTCCTGTGATAATCGAGGGTTTTGCGCTTGCCATCATGCCTAAAATCTTAGAGGGCATGACGGTGTCTACTACTTCAGGTTTTTGAAAAAGGATATGTACATCGGCGCTACATAAAAGATCTGATAATTCTTCATAAGGAACGGGAGGGTACAATGTAATACCCGAGTATGATTTTATTTCTTCTTCCAACCATACGCGTTTTGACCCGTCTCCTACGATGATGATTTCAAACTGTTTTTCATCAATAGCTTTGGCAAATTTCAAGAAAAAGTCCCAGTCTTGTTTGTCTCCAATATTACCAGAATACAGGATTTTAAATTTCTGAGATGTTAGGTATGGGTGCGCTTTCGCGAAAGCGGGATTTATCTGTTTTTCATCGATCCAATTAGGTAAAAAATACGTAGGAGCCGTTGTTTTTTTCTTGAGTTTTTCAATCATTGTATGACTGATGGTGCTTACTTTGTCTGCTTTTGAAAATAATGACTTTTCAATCCACATCAGGAACCGATAAACGACTCCTCCTTTTTGCTCCCCACTCTTGGTAAGCCCCGATTGAAAGGCAGCGTCAAACTCAAAGTCTTGTATATGAATCCATGATTTTGCTTTAAAACGTTTCTTCTGAATATACCCTAAAAGGGTAGCGCTTGTAAAAGGGACAATAGAAATTACTATGTCACACTCTTTAATTTTCCAAAGGTTCCAAAAAGAACCCCAAGTAAAAGAAAGAATATGAATGATTCTTTTAAAAAAAGTAGGGTTTGCAGGTACGTACTGCTTGTATCTATACAGATTTATAGTGCCTAATTCTTCCTTGAGATAAGAGGGTTTGTCTTGATAGTCTGAAGCAATCTTCCATTGCGGATAGTAGGGAAATGCGGTAATTACATCCAGTTGGATATTATGATCTTCAAGATACTGTGCAAGTTGCGTAGAATACAGTCCAATGGCTGTGCTTTCTGGATAGAAATTAAGACCAATGAGTGTAATATGAGTGCGTTTCTTCAAGAAAAATTTGTTAAGCTACAAAGAACGTATTTTTTGTGAAGTTATACACGGTCTCGTATTGGTTTTGCTGGATTGCCTATACATATTTTACCTGAGGGTAAGTCTTTAAAAACACTGCTTCTTGCGCCTACCACCGTACCTTCACCAATAGTGACTCCTGGAGCGACATAGGTATTTGTAGCAAGCCAACATTTTGCTCCAATGGTTATTTTTTGGGCATAAATTCTAAAATCTGGAGATTCATAATCATGCGTGCCTGTGCAGATATATCCTTTTTGAGAGATCACTGCGTGTGCTCCTATTTCTATTTCTCCAAGGGTATATAAAACTACATCATCTCCAATCCAGCTGTAATCGCCAATAGTCAGCTTCCATGGATAGGTAATTTTTGCTGTGGGACGTATGATTACACTCTTGCCTATGTTGGCGCCAAATGAGCGTAGTAAAAAACGGCGCCATCCGTATAAAAATTGGGGAGACCAAGAGAACAAAGTTGCCTGTACGATCCACCAAAGCTGAACGGTGAATTTAGATTTTCCTCTAAAGTCTTTTGGTGTTTGATATTGATCTAGGTTTTGATATTTCATTATTCAGGATTTTTCCTTTATATAATTCCTAAGAGTCTCTCTTTAAACTGCAATCTAGTAAAGTTCTCCTTAAAATATACTTTATTAGCTTGGCTGATTTGGGAGATCTCTTCCATATTCTCAGTATAATATATCAAAGATTTGTACAAATCTTGAGGGTTTCTTTTTTTAAAGAACTGTCCGTGAATTTTATCTTTTACCACATCTGGAATGCCTGCATGCTTTGTGGTTAAAATCACATTTCCTGTAGCCATGGCTTCTAAGATGGAGATAGGCTGTCCTTCCATTTTGTAATAGGTAGGAAGTACAAAAAGATTTCCCCAGTTTAATAGATCGTTTTTTTCATTCCCTTTTACAATCCCTACATACGAAGTGTTACTGAGCGTAGAAAAGCGTTTTTCTATTTCTTCTTTTTGTGTATGATCTATTGCTCCAGCTATTTTGGCTTCATACCGAATATTATTTTTTTCAAGCAATCTTAATGCTTCTAGAAGATCAAAAATCCCTTTTTCTTCCATCAAATTGCTCAAATAGATGATTTGAAGTTTCTCAAAAGATTTCTCAGTTGATGTTTTAAGTAAATAGTCTTCAGCAAAGTTTGGAAGTACTTTTACTTTATCCTTTGCTATAAAAGGCGTCATATTTCCTTTGAGAGATTCCGAAAGTACAATCCCTGTGGTGGTTTTAGAAAGTAAATAATAGAAGATTTTTTTCTTGATCCCTGTTAAGGTTTTGTACTCATTTCCTAGATGATTTCCGTGTACATGGATAATAATCTCACTTCTTAATAAAGCGCTTAATAAAATAAAGGCTGCATATTTTACAACCCCAAAAAAGGTTTGCCCTGGCGTTATATAAATTATCTTATGAAAAAATATTTTATACGCTTTGGGATAAAAAGACAGGTTAAAAAACAATTTGTGAAACGAGAACTTCCCTATAGCTTCATCAAATCTTGAATAGGAGGTGTTAATGACGCCTACCTTTGTATTTGACTGTTCTTTTAGGATATCACACACCACTTTGTTTGCTAAAGAAACCCCTGTTGTAGGCTCTGGAAAAGGACCAATAATAAGTATAGACTTAGTCTTCTTCATAAACATATAGACTTTTAAGACCAAAGAAATTTAAAAAGAAGGCAAAGAATATAATGCCAGATTCTCGTTCCAAAATGTTTTCTGTAAACATCACAATCATGTAAAAAATAAGCAGTAAAATCAATAGTTGATTGTTATAACGAATCGCATATATGAGATTTATTCCTACTGTAGTGAAAAAGGCTAGTAAAGCCATCATCCCTCCTATTAAAAGCAAACTTACATATTGATTATGCGCATTATATTTACCTTCTACAAGTAGCTGATTTCCATCTTTATCATACTTTTCTAATAATACATTATTGTAATCTCCTATTCCATACCCTAGTAATGGGGATTGTATTATTAATTCCTGAGTTGTTTTATAAATGGTATATCTAATGTTTGATGGAGTAATCTTTGCAACTTGTATGTCTTCGATTTTAACTAATTCCATAAAACTATTTTTAGTTTTTGGCACCAAAAAAATTATAAATAAGACCGCAATAAAGCTTGCCAGATATACTTTTAAAAATTTCTTTTTAAATATTAATAATACATATAATACTAAGATTACAAAAAGACCTATGAGCACTCCTTTATTAGAAAGTATCATCAAAAAAAAGATGAATGGAATACTAACTAACGACAAGAAAATCTTATTATTTCTAGTCTTTTGTTTAAATAAGATATAGAAAGAAAATAATAGTCCAATGCCCAAATGAATAGATAGATATATGGGATGTATGCTATACTTTCCTAAATCGGTTATAATCCTTTTAGGGAAAAGAGTTGTAAGGGATAAAAAGCTTTCTGAATCAAGAAAAAGGTATGTAAAAGTACCTACACAAAATAACAGTACTGATACAATATAGGCTAGTAGATATTTTTCAATAATAGAGAACACGTAGTGTATCTCTTTTTTGGAAAGTAGTGCAAAAATTATTGGGAAAATAATAATTGAAGACATAGTAAACAGCTTCTTAATCCCGTAATCTATATCTTCTGTGTATAAAAGTGTTACTAATAACGCAACATATAATCCTGAATTTAATAAGAAAAATCGTCTATTAAATGTCACCTTTTGATGCAAACGTAATATACATACTATAACAATTAAAGAGATAATCATCCATGCTTTAGCATTAGAGGGAATGATTATTAAAGCAAATAATATCCCTAAAAAAATACTAAACAGTTTTAGAAAAAACTTATACGTTTTGTCTGATAACATAGTACACTATTTTAGGAGGTTCGTTTTTTAAGTGCTAAACACTTAAATGAATAATAATTAATCAGCAGTCCAAAAAACAGGATCCCATTCTGTCTGTTCAAAATATTTTCTGTGAGAAGCGCCATTAATAATACAATCAATATAGATAAAAAAGTGATGTCTTTTTGTAAAAAGGCGAGACGAAAGTTTATGTAAAGGAAATAAAGAAATAGTAAAAGTCCTATTATCCCGTAAGACAGCCATATATTAAGAAATTGATTGTGCGTATTATATTTTCCTATAGACAAAATATTTGACGTCTCTTCATAACACTCACATAGTTTTTCTTGAACATCTCCAGCACCAAAACCAAAGAGTCCAGCTTCTACTACATCACCGATAGCACATTTATAAATAGCTATTCGGATACTTGTAGAGCTAGTTGCCGAAACTTCAGTGTTTTCTGAAAAGGAAGTGTTAAATAAGTCTGAAAATCGCTTTGAAATAGGAAAAACGCTTACTACTAATAAAAGAACAAGTATTGACAAGACAAGAAATGACTTGTATTTTTTAACAATATTCATGTTCTTTTGTTCCAATAACAATAATAAAGGCAAAGCTAGTAATAGCCCAATTATAATTCCTTTTCGAGATAGGAAGATAAGGGTAACTATTAAAAAAAGACTCCCTAGTAAAATCAACACTTTATACAGCGTTTTTTTATACCATAAAAAAAATTTCCGTGACAATAAAATTCCTATTGCTAAGTAGAGAGAAATGTAAATAGGATGTTCATGTAAACCCCAGAAGAAATAGCCTTGAACATACGAAAGACTATAAGCATAACTTACTTTCCCTGAAAAAAACCCTAAGCCATAGATATAGTAATACATTAATAAGCAGTATATTATTAATGATAGAAAGTATATAGTAAATACTTTTTTCTCTATTTTTTTAAAAACACCTTTTTTCTCTACTAATCCTGAAAAAAGATAACTAGCTACGGGAAATGCTAATAATGGAAGAAGTTTAACAAATCTGTTTATACCATAATCTATATTTTCAGTAATTAATAAACTTAATAAACACAGTAGTGGAACAATCGCGTTTATTAAATAATGAGTTTTAAAAACAAGTTTTGGAAACTTTTTAGCGTGAAGTATGCTTGCTAATAGAAGAGCAACTACAATAAAAGGCTTCTTATGAAAGGGTACTAATGGAAATAAACCCACTAAAATCAAAACTCCCTTTATAAATAAATCGTAAGGTTGTTCTTTAAGTTTTAACACGATATCTCCTTTTAATTGTTAATACTATCTTTCTAATAAGAAATAATACAAATAGATAAAAAAAGGCATAATATATATACCTCAAAGAAGACCTCATATTGTATTCAAAGGAATAAAATATGTGGAGATATAAAATCACCACAAGAATAAATCCTTGAAAAAAGGATTTAGAAATAAATCGTTGCTTTATTTTCTTTTCAAGAAAAGAAAAGAAAATTCCTATCAAGGTAAAAAAGAAAATACTAAAAGTGATACCCATACTAAAAACCTCCCCATGTAAAGAATAAGGAGCAAATCTATTGAGTCTTCTACTGGCAGCATAATCATACCAACCAGCAATTGAACCTGGTAAGGGGTTAAGATTTACTACAATTATATACCAATCTACAACAGATTCATTTATAGTTTGTATAGTTACAAAAACCCCAAAAATAAATGTATAATAAATATTAAATATCGATTTTTCTATTATCCCTGATCCAAGGACTGGTATATTAGCGAGATAGGGTATGATTCCATGATACTCTAAAGATCGCAACTGTATGAGATATGCAAAAAAGAAAAAAGAAAAAAGAAGCTGAGTAACAAACCAAAAACGTCTTAATAGAGTTTTTCTAGAATTAAAAAAAGAAATAACAATATACAGTACTAAAAAAAGGAAAACCATTCTAGACCCTGTTCCTAAATACAATATCACCAATAGTAGGAAAAGAAATTTACTTGATTTACCGTTTGTCTTGTTTAAAATGGCCAAAAGTATACATGCGATGAGAGATAAAACTTTATGTACAGACAATAGAGCATTATAGCCTATTTTAGGGAGATATATTTCCCTAAAAAAAATAGTCTCTTTGTATAAAAACAAAAAAGAAATTATCAAAAAAATCACAAAACCAATACAGAAAGTCCTAAATTTTTTTCCTAACTCAAGGTTTATTCTTAGATCAATTTTAGGCTTTGTAAATAAAACTACACGTGTGTTTTTTGTAGAAAAAAAATAATAAACTAAAGCTCCTACCAAAAAAGCATTGAGACTTATTAAGTAAAGTTTTATAGTATTTAAAAAATCTTTTGTTGAGACATTATCAAATTTGTATAATGAGATTTTAGGTTCGTAAAAATAATAGTACGGTAATGTTAGAACTATAACTATAACTATAAAAAAAACATAAGCATATATAGGGCTGAAAATATAGAATCGTATCGTTTTTAATAACACATAAAAAAGTGTTATAAATATCAATGATTGTATCACTAATGCCATTAACTTAAATTTTCAGTATTTACTAGATTAATAAATGTAGTAGCCATGGACTCCACAGAATAGTTTTCTTTACAATATAAGGCGATTTCTGTTCTTTTATCAATCCATTTTGACGTGTCTGAATAGATGTTTTTTACGCTTTCGCGAAAGCGTATAATGTCATCTGTTTCATAATATATCGCATTTTTCCCTTCATTTACTGCTTCGATTTCTGGTGAATGAGGCTCTTCCTTTGAAATAAGCATCGGAACACCAAAACCAAAACTTTGCGTTATAGATAGACCCACATATCCTGGAGAAACACTAAAGATGCTTGAGTTATAAAGTGATTTTAGTTGCTCATAATCATTTATATGCCCTTTAAGAAGGATTCTATCCTCCAAATGATGGTCTTTAATAAATCGCTGTATCCCGCTCATTTGTTCTCCTTCACCTACCATGATAAGTTTTGCTTCTTCGGGTAAAATATCTAGTGATTCTTTAAAAGCTCTTACTAAAAAAAGAGGTTTCTTCGCTTCCGAAAGTCTCCCTACATAAATAAGATGCTTAGGAGGTAGAGAGGTTGCTTTTACAAGTATATCTTTTTTATGCAATATCGCGTTAGGGGCGGCATAAATAGTTTTTTGGGGCATATAGACAGACAACTCTTTTTGTTGTTGTTTTGTATAGACTATAATTGAAGATGCGCATGTACGCATTACATTCCTTACCCAGTCACTTTTACTGCCTTTTCCTGATCTTGGCCAAGCATGCCCCCATAAGACTGTTTCTCTTCCTGTAAGTCGTCTTACAATAAGAAAAATCCAATTGGAAAGAATACGAGGATTCATTTCTAATACTAAAACTGCTTTTTTAAATAAGAGATGCCAGATTCCTATTTGGAAAAGAAGTGTACGCTTTAATAGGTAGATGTTTTTAGCTTCCTTTGCTTCTATACGCTGATCTGTTTTAACAGATTTTTCGAAATATTCCTTCCCTCTATACAATTCAAAACGAGAGGAAGTAAGCGCCTCTCTTATCACCTTAAAGACCCCCGCTCTATAATCGGGAGTTACTGTTTGTATGATGACAAGTTTTTTCATCCTTCTATTATAATATCTGTGTCTTTACTATAAAAATATCTAGCAAGAATAAGAATAAATAACTCTGTTGTTACTGCTGCTATAGCAACTCCATATATTCCGTAAAAATATCCTGCAATCAACGCTACTATTAAATTAAAAACTCCGCCTGTGACTAACGTGTACATTCTTTTTTTATAATGTTTTATAGCTGGGTAGTATAGAGAAATCAAAAGCATGTTAAGAGACGAAAACAAAGCAATTAAGGCTAGTATTTGAAATATGCTACTGTAACTATCTATGTTTACATCATCATAAATAAAATGTAATAAAGGCTTAGCAATAAGTATCATAACAATTGTTAATATCATACCGATAACTGCAATTGGTATTGAAATCTTTTTTATAAAAGCTTTTATTTGAAAAGGTTTTTTTGTTGCCAACCAAGGAAATATGGCTTGATATAATGGGACAAACACATTTTTTAAAGCAAGCACTAACTTCTCCATGCTTGAATAAATTCCAGCAATTGCATCGCCTCCTAACATTCCTAAAATAAATGTATTTGATGAAGTATAAAGACTTGTAGCAAAATTAGAGATAAACAAACTTGAAGAGTCTTTAAGTAAAATTCTGATCGCTTTATAGTCTGGTTTTTTAAAATCCACATATTTTAAACTATATAAAAATCCTATAATTCCTGCTACTATAAAACCTCCTCCATTTAATAAAGGAACACGTTGATAATCTA
>ERZ651776.399-NODE-399-length-62368-cov-6.239473_pt1 | contig 62368 bp, 42 predicted proteins | sample MGYA00514761_ERZ651776 | MGnify/ENA metagenome assembly ERZ651776
AAGCAGAGAGAGTCATTGGAGAGAGATTGATTGAGAGAGATTAAGAAGAAGAAGAAGAAGAAGAAGAAGAAGATCGACGATGAGAGAAGAGAAAGAAGACAAAAAAGAGAAAGAAGACGAAGAGAATTACGACGATTCAGACGACGATTCAGACGACGACGAGCGCACTTTATTCGAGTATAAAGATTTAGCCGGGAACGTGCAAGGTCCGTTTCCGTTGACGCATTTGGAAGCGTGGAATCGAGACGGCTATTTGAGTCGAGAACTGGAAGTTCGTCGTTTACGTACTATTACTAATAATAATATTAATAATAATAACAACAACAACAACAACAACAACAACAACGACGACGACATAAACGTGAACGACTCTTTGTTGGAGTTCACCACGCTCGGTCGAGTGTTGGATGCGCGCAACGAAAAATTGTTGAACAAACGAGAAGAAGAATTCAAAGAAGAAGAATTCAAAGAAGAAGAGAAATTGAAAGAAGACAAACAACAACAACAACAACAACAACAACCAAAGCACGAAACGTCGTCGTTATTAGATGAACGGTTGAAGAACGTGTTTGGCGGCATCATCATTGGTGGTGGTGGTGGTGGTGGTGGTGGCAGCGGCGGCGATGGTGAAAATGCAGTCGACGACGACGACGACGAAACAACAACAACAACGACAAAGAAGAAGAAGAAGAAAACGTATTCTTCGGGGGCGCCTTTCGCGTTCGGCGGCAGTTTCTTGAAAAACGACGATGGAAGCGCTTTAACCGAACGAGATGAGGAAGCGATCAAAAACGTTGAAATAGAAGATGATGACGATGACAAAAGATACGAGAAGAACGACGATGAAGAAGACGAGAACGACGAAGAAGAAGCGAAGCAACACGCGTTGCGACTGTTGGAAGAAGAAGAAGACGGTCAAGACGCGGAGGAGGAAACATCCAAGGCGAAAGCGAAACGGAACCAAGTTCTCGAACAGTTTGAGGACGAGCGCGAGAGCGCGAAATTCGACGTGGACGAACGAACGAGCTTTGGTGGAAAACATCCGAAAGAGATTCCAACGATTGGCGCGAATTTTGGCAAAGGAAATAATGCCAAAGATCCGCGACTTTCCAAAGAGGCATCGCAGTTGCGAAAGCTATGCAAACAAGGCACCAAAGCGCTGCTCTTACCGACGCACGAACTTTTGATGAGCGCGGCGACGAGAACGTTCGTGATGGATAGAAAAGACGACGACGACGTCGTCGATGGTGCGCTCGATGAAGACAAAAGTGGCGAGAAATTTCAACGCCCGAGGAAAGAGTACGAAAACGAAAACGAACGAGACGAAGCGCTCGAGGAGGAATTGAGAAACGTTCAGAAAGGTTTGCTCAGCAAACTCTACGATGGAGATAAAAAAGAAGAAGAGCGAATAGGTGCGACGAAGAAACGACGCAAAAGCGTAGACTTTGATCTGAAGGAAGAAGAAGAAAACGACGATGCGAGAAGTGATGGCGAGCGATCGGATATTTCCTGGGGCGCAAAAATGGGCACGTACGAAGATCCAGCAAAGAGAAGCAGAGCGGTATCCTCCTCTGCCGCGGCGCGAAAAGCAGACGACGATGGCGATGAATATGGAGATCGAAAAGGAGACGAAGGAGAAGATGAAGAAGAAGATCTTGAACGAGACAAAGTGCGCCGCGGAAGAAAGAGAACAAATAGAGATGGTGGTGGTGGTGATGATGATGATGATGATGATCGTAGGCGCGATTCAGAAGAAAAGATGAAAGAAGAAGCGCGAAAACGACAACGAGCGTTGGAAGAAGAGGAAGCGGAGCGACAACGACAACGGCAGATACTCTTAGAGAAGGAAGAAGAAGAAAATAAACGCGTGAAGCACATCGAGTTTATGAAGTATTTGCACAAAAATCCAACCGCCGGCGAATGGTGGCTTCCAAACGAAGAAGACGGGAAGCCGACTTTGGGTCCGTTTCAATGGGCGGAGTTGAGCGTGAATTTACCGGGCGTGCGAGTCGCGCACAGATACGAAGATAATCGATGGCAATTTGTTGGAAACGTCAACGAGAACGAAAATTTAGTCCCATTTGTTCCGTATAGTTCCAGTGCCGCCGCCGCCGCCGCTGCAGCGGATAATCCTCCAGAACTAGCCATCGCGAAGAAGATGGAGAGAGAAAATGTCTTTTTGCCGAGAAAGCAAAAACCGCTCGAGGACGATACAGACGAAGAAGAAGAAGAAGAAGAAGAAGAAGAAAAGGTATCGTCCGATGACGAGGTAGATGATGGAGACGATGGCGTGGAGAAAGAATCATCCGAAGAAGGACTCGTCGTCGAAGATGGCGAAGTCTACGACGACGATGGGGAAGAGGGAGAGGACGACGACAACGACGACGACGACGACGATAATGAAAATGAGAACACCAGCGACGATGATGAAGTGGATGCAGCTTTTTCGGAGAGCGACGAGAGTGACTTTCAGGATGAGGACGAGGGTGACGTTGATTTCAACGACGACGACGAGGATGATGATGCGAAGTTTACTCGATATCTCGACGTTGAAAACACGCACGAATGGTTTCGAAGAACCATAAACGCGTACGACGACGCCGACGACGAGGAGTTGAAGAGAAACGGTGATATGCCGACGACCCAAAACGATGGCGCCGACGAAGATGAAGGTAAAGAAGAAAAAGAAGAAAACGACGATGGAGAGGACGACGAGGAAACAGTCCAAAGATGGTTCAGAACGCACATCGTCGATGGAAGTTCTCACATCACCTCCGCGGGATCGTTGGAACTCGCCGCCGAGAATAGTAATAAACGAGGCGGCGCGAACACCATGATGCGTTTCAAACGATTTGAAAATCTGTCGCAAATTAGCGCGTCGCTGAGCGCCGAATTATACGAATCCATCATGATGAACAAAGCGAAGAAGAAAATAATCTCTCAGTTAGTCGAAGAAGTGTTGGATTCACTTTAATAATTAGTTTGCAACAAGAGTTATTATTCGAGTTGTTGTGTGTAATACTAGTAGTAGTAGTAGTAGTAGTAGTAGTACTAAATTTTCTCTCTCTCTCTCTCTCTCACTCCAGTCGTCCGAATAATCATCCCTCTTTCCCGGATATCACGAGAAGACCGAGAATGAAAATCAACGCGTATTTAATCATCGGATGATCGTTCATCAAAATCGTCGCTTTCCCGACGTGCGGTAAATATCCAACCGTTCTTCCCATGACGTGTTTCTCGTTCAACCATTTCTGTCCGGGCGCGTATAAGCCGATATCGTCCATGTAATTGTTATCGCCTTTCGTGAGCATCTCGTGTTTGAATAACGACGATTCAGACGACGACGACGAAGAAGAAGAAGAAGTTTCCTCCTCACTGCTATTATTATTATTATTACTATTATTACTATTATTATTATTATCATCATCATCACCTTCACCACTACCACTACCATCGCTCCTAGTGCTACTCAAACCGTCCTCGCCGCTGGTATTACCGCCGCGTCCTTGGTCTTTTTCGTTTTCGCCGCTTTCCTTTTTCGTCGTCTTAATCGTCGTCGGCAAAGAAGAAGAAGAAGAGGAAGAAGAGGAAGAGGAAGAAGGAGGAGAGACGAAAGGATGGAAATGGCTCTTTATGACTCTGTGTACGATTGGAATCTCCCTTCCGTCGATTGAAAAGACGATAATTTCCCCGACTCTCGTTTTCCGTTCTTCGTCTTCGATGTCTTCTTCTTTGATCTTCTTCAACGAGAGAAACAAGATATCTCCTCGTTTAAACGCGGGTTCCATGCTCCCACTCAAAACCACCACGACTGGACTTTCCGAGTGCGTGTATAAGCACAAACTCTTCCAAATCATTAAAGCGCTGGTCACGATGAGCGTCAAAGATAAAAGTTGCAGAGTTAACTGTCGCACGTTCATGGATCTAATCGCCACGAAGACGTCCGAGATTGGCAGGATGATTTGTCGACGAAGAAAAGATGAAGACGATGATGATTCTTTCTTCTTCTTCTTTCTCGTCGTTGGTGTTGTTGTTGTTGTTGTTGTTGGTGGTGGTGGTTTCGTCTGCTTCTTCTTCGTCGTCGTCGTCGTCGTCGTCATCTTCCTTCTTTTGATGCGACGCAGTTTATTTAGGTGTGTTCTTTTAGTAGTATTCGTAGTACGAAAAGGTACGAGTATAAAAACTCTTCTGTATAAAAATTTCTTTCTTCTCTTTCTTCTTTCTTCTCGAATTCTTTCTTCTCTTTTTTCTTCTCTTTCTTCTTCTTTCTTCTTCTTTCTCTTCTTTCTTCTTTCTTCTTTCGAATTCTTTTTTATTCTTCTTTTGTTTAGGGTTTGGGGTCATTTTGGATAACACTTTTGCAAAGAAAGAAAACACGCAGAAACACACTTCTGTCAAAACGGCAAAAAGAGAGAAGAGTTAAGTAAAGAGAGAGAGAGGTAGTAAAGAGATATGCGTTTTTTCTCCTCCCTCTCCTCCTGCGCGTCGTGTTCTTGTTCTTCTCGTCGGGGTTTGACTTCGTCGTCGTCGTCGTTTACGTCGTCGTCCACGTTTAGTCGTCGTCGTCAAAATCGAAGAAGAAGAAGAAGCAGAACGAATGAGAAGAACGCGAAAACCACGACGACGCTCATCTCCAACGACGCGAAGGAGAACGACAACGACGACAACGACAACGGCAACAACAACAACTCCTCCTCCTCCTCCTCAAACAGAAGAAAAGAACCCGACGCCATCGTCAGCGTCAAACTGGACCAAGATGGTCAACGAGACTATCCCATCTACATCGGCTCCGAGCTCGTGAAAGAGCGAGGCGACTTGCTGCGAAAACACATCAAAGGCGAGACGGTTTTAATCGTCACGAACGAAACCGTCGCGCCGTTGTACCTGGAAAAAGTGAAAGAGAGTCTCCTTCTTTCGTCGTCGTCAAAATCGTTGAGAATCGAATCGGTCGTCTTGCCGGACGGCGAAGAGCATAAAAACTTGGACGTTCTCGATTTGATTTTCGAAAAAGCGTTGGATGCTCGCTTGGATCGGAAGACGACGTTCATCGCTTTAGGCGGTGGGGTCATAGGGGATATGACTGGATTTGCCGCGTCCGCGTATCAAAGAGGCGTGAATTTTATCCAAATACCGACGACGGTGATGGCGATGGTGGACTCCTCGGTGGGCGGGAAAACCGGCGTGAATCATAAAAAAGGCAAAAACATGATTGGCGCGTTTTACCAACCGCAGTGCGTGTTCGTGGATATCGACAGTCTAGATTCCTTACCGGAGAGAGAATACAACTCGGGAATAGCCGAGGTGATTAAATACGGTTTAATTCGCGACGCGAAGTTTTTCGATTGGATCGAACAAAACGCGGACAAGTTGCAAAAGAAAGCAATCGATCGAAAATCTTTAGTCTACGCCATCCAAAGATCGTGCGAAAACAAAGCGGAGGTGGTTGAATTAGACGAGAAAGAGAGCGGATTGAACGTTCGAGCGACTTTAAATTTAGGACACACGTTTGGTCACGCGATTGAAACCGGCGTCGGGTACGGGGAATATTTACACGGCGAAGCGGTGTCCATCGGAACCGCGATGGCGGCGGATTTGAGCTTCCGCTTGGGATGGATCGACGAAAACTTACAGACGCGAACGGTGGATTTGTTGAAACGATTTGATTTACCCATCGAGGTCCCGCGTGGTAGCATGACAAAAGAGAAATTCATGGACTTGATGGCGGTGGATAAAAAAGCGTCGCAAGGTAAAATGAACTTTATACTGTTAAAAGGCGATTTGGGCGGTTGCGTCTTCACCGGCGACTTTGATCAAACAAAGTTGCGAGAAACGTTGGAGAGTTTTGTCGACGGTCGTATAAGTCGTTAGAAAGAGAGATAATTGTTATTGTTATTATTATTATTATTATTATTATTATTATTATTACGAGTTATTATTATTATTATCATCATCATCAACATCAAGTTTATATCATCGTCATCATCAAAACTCCATCATCATTTTCTTTGTTTGATGAGAAACTTTTCTTCTTCATTTATTATTTATCATCACACGCAGGCAAATTTTGTTTCCTCTCTTCTTCCTTCCTTTTTGTTTGTCTTACGTGGTAGAAGAACTCAAAGAAGAACTCAAAGACGACGACGACGACGACGACAAAGAAGAAGAAGGGAAGGAAGATAAACGCCTCTAAAAAAGATGAGCATCATTGAGGAAAAAGAAAGTTCATCTCCTTTTTCTCGAAAGACGAATTCATCGATTTTCGTTTTAGTCGTCGCGATTGTCAGCGCGTCCACGGCTGGAGTGATATTCAAAATACTCGAAGGGGAACCTTTATATAATAATAATAATAAAGGAGTTTTAGAAAAAGGAGAAAAAGAAGAAAAAGTGGCGGCGTTGTTAGCTTCTTCTCGCGTAACCGCGACGGCGTTGGTGCAGTTGCCGATATTTTTGTGTTCGCTTCTCTTTCGTTCTTCTTCTTCGTCTTCTTCGTCTTCTTTGAGAGGAGAAGAGAGGAAACGAACGAGGACGACGATACGTGATGAAAACAACGAGGAAGACGCTCGATATCTCCGCGAGAACTTGCACGTGTTCGTTCTGAGCGGTTTCTTCTTGAGCTTACACTTTTACTTTTGGATGAACGGCTTGGTGAGAACGAGTTTGTCGCACTCGCTTTTATTCGTCACGAGCTCACCAATCGCGTACGTATGTTTAACGGCGATGACGTTTCGAAGCGAGAAAGTGCAAAAAGTTATCGTTTGGGTGGTCTCGAAGAAGAATAGGCAGCAACAGCAACAGAAAAAGAATACTGTTGGCGACGAAGACAATAACGAGACGCGCGAGACCGGCGCGAATGGAGGCGAGATTGAGTTGCACGAATACAACGTAGAAGAAGGTAAAAAAGAAGAAGAAGAAGAGAATGAAAACGTTAACGACGACGACGACGACGACGATGAGTTTACAGAATTGTATACTGTTCCTCCTTCCTCTTCTGTTTCTTCTTCTTCTTCTTCGATTCTTCGATTCAAAGACGTTTCAAGTTTTGAAGTCATCGGCGCAATTATAGGTTTCGTAGGTTCGTGCATCATCGCTTTTGACGCAACAAATAAGAATGGTAGTAGTAGTAGTAGTAGTAGTAGTAGTAGTAGTAGTCAACGTAACGACAGACCTTCTTTGAAAGGAGACGTTCTCAGTCTGTTGTCTGCGATTTTGGTGTGCGGATACATCGCCATCGGGGCAAAAATAAGAGGCGATAGACCGTCGATGCCGATATTTGTGTATTCGTTTCCTATCGTCGCCTCGGCGGCGATATTTTTACAAATTGTGGTGGTTCTCACGTGCGCGTTTGATGATGACGGCGGCTTTAAGCCGACGGTCTTTTTAGAAAGTTATCGATGGATGAGATTTTGGGATCCCGCGGTTGGCCAAAAGACGTGCTTCCTCGTCTTTTTCCTGGCCGTCGTCCCTGGCACGTTAGGTCACTCGGGCTTTTTCGTCGCCATGAAGCACTTATCCTCTCTGACGGTCACATTCGCGTTATCTTTCGAACCAATCATCGGGTCTGCGATTGGATATCTGTTGTCCGTTTCTTCAATTCCTGGACCGGCCACATTTGTCGGAGGATTCGTTTTGTTAGTCGGCGTGTACTGTTGCAACTTGTAGTAGTTAATCTCTATCTAAAAGTAGTACCCTGTACGTACACGTATATACATGTCTCTACTACTCGCTACTCCGGATTCGACTCAATCCGACTTTCTTCAACGATTGGTCCGAGGAACTCATAATCATATCGAACGGGTCCACCGAATCAGCCTCGATCGCTTTCTGTCGGATTTCATTCGCGAGCGCGATCCGCACCCGTTCGTGCACTAAATCTTTATGCCTTTGACTGTTTCTTTTTAGTAGTTGTTTCGACCTAGTAGCGTTATTCGTTTTGTTATTATTATTAGTAGTAGTAGTATTGTTTAAATTATTCTCGACAGCCTCTTCCTCCTCCTCACCATCATCCTCGTCATCATCATCACTGCCGTAAATCAAATCCAACTCCGCGTACAATCTCAACTGCACCTCGTCCTCTTGCGCCATGCACTGTTTCGTCTTTCTCCACAACTCTTTCGCCTCTTCTTCGGTTAAATCCGAGGCTTCTTTTCGAAACTTTTCGTACGCGTTGGACCAATTCTTATTTTCTCCTCCTCCCCCTTTATTCGTATTCGTAGTATTCATGTCGTTGTTGTTGTTCATTTTCCCTTCTCTGGTTGTGCTTCCGCACATGGTCGTTTTTGGCACCGCGCACAATATTCGCTTCATTTCTTTACGTCACAGAGAAGAAGAAGTCAAGAAGAAGTCAAGAAGAAGTCACAAGAAGATGATGATTTGTGATTTTTGATGTGTTGTGTGATTGAGGTTGTGTCCTCTAGGCACCCAAAACTCCCCCATTCATGAAAAAAAGCAAAAAAAAAAGAACCACCCAAAAAAACTTTTTTCTTCTCTTTTTGGTTTACGACTTGTAAAACACACGTCAGCCGCACGCTTTCGTGTGGCTACAAAAACAACGCATCACGAAAAAACAACCACACAAAACACACACGCTTCACTACTACTATATATACTAAAAATGGCTCTCACTATCATGGCATCTCTGGCTAAGGTGCGACGACTCTTTCTTCTTCTTCTTCTTCTTACTCTTCTTCTTCTTTCACGTCGCGTTTTAAAGCGCACTCATCACGGAAGAAGAAGAAGAAGAAATAATGGAAGAAGAAGAAATGGAAGAAGAAAAAAGATTACTCGCGTCGTCGTCGTCTGAATCGTCGTCATCTCGTTTAATCTTTTTTCTTTTCCATCTCTTCTTCTTCTTCTTTCTTTCCAAACTTTGCGCGCGTCTTTCTCCTCTCTCTCTCTCTTTCGTTCTCTTTTACTCTCTTTTGTCTTCTGATGCAATCGAGAAGAAGAAGAAGACAAAGAAGAAGAAGAAGAAGAAGGCTTCTCTCTCTTTCTCTCTCTTCTCTTCTTTTGAGTGCCTCGTGGTTGAAAGAATATCACACAAGAAGAAGAGAGAATAAAATACGTCACGTCATCAAAAAAGAGAAAAAGTACCACTTTTGACGAAAAAAGTTTTCACTCTCTGGCTGACGTGTGGCTCAAAAAAAAAGAAAAATTTTTAACTGACAACTTTGACATTTTTCTTTCTTCAAACCACCACCACCACAAACATACTATACTAATACTAATAAAACATTACAGCCGACGGTTCGCGCGTCTGGATCTGGCGTTTTCGACAAATCCAAACAATACGCGGACATCAAGGAAGCGACTGCGGCTGGCTTGGACGGCGCGTGCGCGCCGTTCCCGGAAGGCTTGGACATCCTCGGCTTCTGCAAAGGCATCAACGGCGGCGACTTGCAACGCTTCCGCGAAGCCGAGATCACGCACGGTCGCGTCTCTATGATTGCCACCGTCGGTTTCTTGGTCGGCGAACAAGTCGAAGGCTCTTCGTTCTTGTTTGACGCGCAAGTCACCGGTCCGGCCATCGACCACTTCCAACAAACCCCGGGGTTGGTTTGGGGCTTGGTTGGCGCCACCATCTTCTTGTTGGAATCCACTCGCGTCCAAAAAGGCTGGTCTGATCCGTTCACCAGCGAGTTGTTCTCCTTGAACGACGACTACGTCCCGGGCCAATGGGGCTTTGACCCGCTCGGCTTGTCCAACAACAAGACCGCTGAAGACATGGCCGAAGCGAGATTGAAGGAAATCAACAACGGCCGCTTGGCGATGATCTCCATCTCCGGCATGGTCGCCCAAGAGTTGGTTAACGGCTTGAACCTCATCCCGGCCGATGAAGTCCTCGAAGAAGGCAGAGGCGCCGCGTTGCTTCAAATGGGTAAGCAATGCGCTGGTGCCGTCGACGAAGCCGCGTGCGCCAAGGCGTTCGAAGCCGCGGAAAGAGTCGCGGTTGCCGCCGGTAAGTAAATGTTTTTGTCGTCAAAACTTTTTCTTTTCTTCGCAGAGAAGAGGGAACGAGGATGTGAACACAAAAATATTTGGTTTTAGAATTTATATAATGTATCAGAGAGAGGGAGAGAGAAGAGTAAGAGTTTAACGGAAAGAGAGAGAAAGAGGAAGAGAACGCGCGCATATACACTCGAGCAGAGAGGTTATGGTTTTATTACGACGTGAAAGAAAAGGAGTTTGATTAACACAACGCTAAGTTTTTATTATGTCGAAAACGTATTTTACTCATACGAGTATTTATTTCCTCTTCTTCACCTTCTTCACCTTGCGTAGTAATAGAACTTCTTATTCAGAAGTTAATCTTCACTTCGACGGCTGCTGCAACCAGAATACAAGGCGCTGCATACCGCTCCCCTTGTTCTTTTCCTTGGTAATTTCTCGCTCAAGCCTTTCTCGAATCTCGACTTCTTTCTTCTTCTTCAACAACGTTGCCACGCGTTGCTTACACTGTTTCACCGATCTTCCCGGGAGAACCTCGGTCGATTCAAAGACGGACCAGTCTTTCCGCCTCTCCTTCTTATCGATAAAATTCGCGTGCAAAACTAACAACATCGCGTCTTCTTTCGGAGTGAATTTTCTCTTCATCCCAGTCGCGGTTCCGAACTGTTCGTTCAAAAGAGAAGGTTGTAAAATGTTCGTCCATCGTTCTCGACATTGCTTGTCTCTTCTGTTCGTGCTCATTTTCTTCGCGACGAGAGACCACGGAATCGCATTACTCTCAGCATTATTATTGTTTTTCTCTTTCTCTCTCTCCTCCTCCTGATCCTCCTCATCTTCTTCTTCTCCGTCTTTTTGTTCCCCCAAAACAATCGCCTTCAACTCTTCGTCTTCCTCTTTCGTCCACTTACCTTTTTTGTACTCCTTCTCTGAATTGTTTTGCATCAACTTTAAAAAGCGATGCTTGCACTGCGTGGCAGTGTGACCATATTCTGGTAAGAATCTCGCGCACTCGTTCCATCTGGCTTGGCCGCACTCTTGGACAAAAGTCTGGAGAGCGCAATCGTCTTCGCTCGTCCATTTGGAGCGGGTTATATTTTTGTTCAAGATAGTCTGGTATCGATGGAGACACTGAAACGGCGATCGTAGCAACAATTGTCGCCGTAAATTCTCCTCTTTCTTCTCCTCCCCCGCGTCGTCGTCAACATCGTCGCCCTGTTTTGTTGTTCCACTCCTCGAGCGTTGTTTCATGTGCACGTTCAAATTGTTCGCTACTCGAAACCACTTGCGTTTTTCTATTAAACCACCAGTTTCTTCTTCTAATGCATCTTCCTCGACGAGAGAAGCGAGAAACGTGTCTTCCTCTTCGCTCCACAGCGCCGCGTTCGAGGAGGAAGTCGCCGTCTTTTTTTCCGAAGAAGAATCTATCGTCGATGCTATCCTCGGATCAACCGCGTGTATCCATCGTAAACGCAAATCGTCAGGCGTTCTCGACAGCGCCAGCTTATTGTGATCCACATCGTCGTCATCGTCTTCTTCTCTTTCTTTATTATTACCATCATCGGCGCCAGTTTTCTTCTTAAAAACGCACAGGTTTCGAACCGCGGACCAGTCATCGATCGATGTTGGCGTCGTTGTCGATGAAGAACGGCGAGAAGAACAGTTCTCCCAAACGCTTTGCCATCCTCTCGAAACGTCTGTTAAAATGTCTTCAACTGGGATTATTTTCTCCCCAGCCAACTCTTCCAAGTCGACTTGTTTCCTCAGACGTCTCTTCTCGAGCAGATACAAGCGAACGCCTTCTGTTAAAGCCAAATCGTCTTTCTCCGACCAAGGTTTGAAACCGTTACTAGAGGCATCGTTGAAGTGCAAGGGAATCTTACGCTCGACGTTTCTCGCGAAAGCCGAATCGTTGTTACCGTTGTTTATATCGTTTGGAAGAAGAGCTTTTGGAGATAATTTATCGTCGTCATCGTTTTCAAGCTCGCTCGCGATTCCAACCACCTGAAAATACGCCGACGCCGACGGGGACGACCAATGATTATTGATTTCGTCGTTGTCGGTGGCGCTAATGTTATCTTTATTACTCTTCTTCGACGGAGGACGGCCCATTTTTCTTCGAAGAATTTTCCCGACGTTATTCGCGATTGCTTCCAACTCTTCGTCGCAGTCGTCATTTCTCCTTCTTGGTCTTTGTCTCGAAAAAGCGTTCTTTCCATCACTATCACCACCACCTCCATCACCATCTGCGAGAGAAGAAGAGGCGTCGGCAGCGGCAAAATTATTTTTCTGCTCCTCTTTCGCTTTTTCTTCTTCTTCTTCTTCTTCTTCTTCATCTTCTGATTGCGTCTGTTGGTGTTTGCGACTTTGCCAAAGTTCCTTGATTTCTTCAATTTTCAAAGCGTCTCGTTCAATCAACGCATCTATGCTTTCCAACATTTCCTTCGCGCGCGCTTGCGTCGCTCTGTTTGCTCTCAACGCCTGTTCAAATGATGATGCTTTCGATGCTCCTCCTCCTCCTGTTGCTGCTGATGGTGGTACTGGGGACGCTTCTTCGCGTTGTTCTTTCTCGTCATCACTCGTACTAATAATAGTTTCTCTTTTAAACGCTTTGGAAACCGCGCTCTGCGCGAGCGCTGATTTTTGCGCCCAAAGCGGTACTCGCAGCAAAAACCGCTTGTTCTTGTGAGTACCGTCGTTAATAGCATTTTCACCGCCGCCACCACTTTTGTCAGTATTATCAGCAATAGCTAGCTCAGCTCTGGTGGTGTCACTTCGAGCACTAGTACCACCCAAAGCGCCGTCGTCGTCGTCGTCGTTTTTCCTTCTCCGCGTCGTCGTTTGTCTGCTGCTTCTTTTGTGCTTGGCGATTTCTTCTTTCCACGCCGTAATGTCGTACGTTTTCGTCAATACTGGTTTCTCCTCCTCATTTCCCTCCTTTTCCTTTTCCTCTGATTCTTCTTCTTCTTCTTCTAATTCTACTTCTAACGCCTCCTCAACATCAGCAACGTCAATTCTCTTCCTCTTCGCCCCGCCGACCACGACGGGCAAAGACGACCCTTTTCGGTGGCGGTGGTGGTGGTGGTGGTCGTAGCGTCTCCGTTTCTGTTGTCGGTGGTGTTTCTCTCCTTCGTCCTCGTCCTCTGATTCTTCTTCTTCTTCTTCTTCTTCTTCTTCTTCTTCCTTTTCCTCAGCGGTGGTCTTCTTCTTCTGAATCGTCGTCGTTTTCTTTTCTCTTTTCTTCATCTCTTTCTTCTTCCTCTTCTCTTTCTTCTTCATCTCTTTCTTCTTCTTCTTCTTCTTCTCTCTTCTTCTTTGTTTTCTTCTTCTTTTCTCGTCGTCGTCGTCGTCGTCGTCGTCGTCGTCGTTGTCATTATTTTTCGACAGAAGAGGCTGCATTTTTGTGTGAAATGTGCGTGCGTGTGAGTGCGATCGTTCTCTCGCCTATGGCATAGCTGTCCTATGTTGTCACATATGCTCTGCTTGTTGTGAGTTGGCGTTCTTTGAGAGGAGGATAAAATACAAAAAAAATAAAAATGGACAGGACAGACAGATGGACCCACAGTCCTTTTTTATTTTTTTCTCCGATGCAAAAGGCAGAAAGGCCGAGTAGCCCAGTCCCCTTTGCCCCTAAATGCCCCATGGTTGTGGATTTGATGGACAAGAAACTTTTTCTTCTTTTCGATTGGGCGAGCATAGTTAGAACCTTATACTAGGTGCAGGGCATTACAACTGAGGAGTTGCTCGATACACTCTTAAAAGCGCGGCTGTGTGTGAGTGCGAATGTTCCGTCAACTACACTTTGTTTGACATACTTGCAAATAGATCTGACCAAATCCCAGAGACGAAGAATTCTTAGTCTGGCGGCTTGACAGAATGGACTTTAAACACTCAACGGCAGGATATTTTTCAAAGAGGGAAGGAATCCTTTCTCCTGATGATAAGCTACTACTACTTCTATGTGATAAAGTAGTGAAAGTTTATAACAGAGAAAGTGGGAAATATATCGAGAGTATTACCGGACATACGAAAGAAATTACATCCTGTATTTTCCACCCACAAGATAGTAATTTTTTAATAACTTCTTCTCTTGACAGTAGAATTGGGTTCTGGGATTTTCAACACGGAGTCTACACATTTATTGAAGTGCCGGGCCCTATTGAGTCTATGTCTTGTCCCGAAGGCTCTACAAGAAACGATTTGATATTCTTTTCAACGCAAAAGCAAGGTGGAGGAGGCAGAGTTTGGGCACTCTCAATCACAAAGAGGAAGATAATAGAAAAGGTATTGAAGGCTGCACGAGCGCCAAAGTTAGTATGTAGCCCTAATGGTGCATTACAATGTGCATTTGAGCGTAGCTCTTTAATTCTATGGTATGTTTTTAAAGGGAAGCAAAACAGCAGAGTTTCGGATTTTATTCGTATAAGTCATTCCAAAACTGTAACCTCTGTTGCAATATGTCCAAATGAGAAAATTGTTGCAGTTGGGGATACTACAGGACGAATTACTTGCTACTATGGATTGACGATAAGAAAAGATGGGGGTTTTGTTCCCCATAAAAATTTAAGAAAAACTGGAAGTGGAGAAATTAGAGAAGACTTTCCTCACAATACACTTCACTGGCATTCTACGGCTATCGTTGCTTTAAAATTTACACTGGATGGGGTGAGCTTATTGTCATGCGCAAGTGAAGAAGTTTTTGTCGTTTGGTCCATCTCAGAAGGTCGAAAATCCTTTTTACCTCGAATAGGTACATCAATATCTACTATAATTCGTCTGAACACGGATGTATCCCAGTTTGTTCTTTGTGGTGTAGATAACTCAGCATATCTTCTGAGTTTGCCAAATTTGAGTCTAGAAGAAATACTAAGAGGTATAACAAACGATACTTATAATAGGAGCTGTCGCAGTGTTCGCTCTATAAATGCTATGTATGCTATCCCTTTTCAGCAGGAAAATTTATTGATGGTAAATACAGGCTCTGTAATTCAAGTTTTTGACTATAAAGCTGATAAGCACATAACTTGTTTAGAAATAACTGGCGAAGTATTCAAAGGTGCAGATGATAGCCCTGCAACAACTTTTAAATACAGAGTTACCATCGCGAGTTTTTCTGAAGATGGCATGATATTATTCACAGTGGATAGTAAAAACAAGATTGGTACTAGTATCAATAGCATCGAGACACTCAAAGTATGGGAGCAAATTACAATGAAAAGACATGTATGTTATCAGTTAGTTGGCTGCTGTGAATCTCCACACCAGCCTGCGATACGTACTATAGGCATTAGTAAATATCGTGGTTCCTACCGAGCATTTACTGCTGGTAAGGACAGTATCAAATTGTGGTCAAAAAAAAGTGGAACTTCCAGTTCATGGAGCTGTGAAACAACAAGTAAATATTTCAATGAGCAAGTAGTAGAAGTTGGAGCATTTAGTCAAGATAGCTCAATGCTTTTGACTTCCTCATCAAATATCTGCATATGGTGTGCCGAAAAACTTGACAAGATTACCGTATTTTCGGACTCGACTTTTTCTGGGAAGATTAATTCCCTTGCCACTGTTGGAAGCTTTTTTTTATGTGCATCACTTACTAGTATTACAGGTTGGGACATTCTAACTTTCAAACAGAGTTTTGTTTTTAGCGTCAAGTGTGAAGAGCTAAAGATTGATAGACATAGTAAACTTTTTTTAGCACAAATACATATTGAAAGTATTGAAAGAGTGCTAAATAAGGAGAAGCGAAGTGCAGGGATAGTTATGATATGTGATTACAATCGAATTTCTCCTGATCACTTAACAGTGATGGAGCCGAGTTCAGAATTAATTATGCTTCCGACGTCATCAAAAATCGACAAAAGAAATGTTCCTAACACGATAATTGCAACAGCAGACTCCAGAATTCTCGAGCGAGAGGCTCCACTAGTGCGCGTTAAAGGGATAATGAGTTCTGTTCATAATCATATGGATTCACTTCAAAATGACAAAGCTGAGATCGTTCTAAACAGTACTTTATTGATTCGTGGTTCTTCAAGTTGCTTTACGCACATAGCATCCTTTCAATTGCCACGAATGTCTCTCATGTGTGGTGCTTTCATCGATGGATTGGTTAAGTCATAAAATAATAAAACTAGGCCGCCACGCGAGTACATTTTCATTCCTACTTTATGCAATACAAATACGAGTACTCACACAAGTGCATTTTGTAACCATGCAAATACCATGGGTTCATTTTTTTATTATCTGTTTCTGCAACTCTGTTGACCAAGCTTCAGCAGACACAAGAGTACGAGAAGAATAAGGAAAATCTTTTCAAAAAAATATATGTACGCGACTCGTAGTCATAAGGCACTCATTTTGGGTTCTTCAAAACTAAAATGATCGAATCTCCCCGAAGAAAGAGTTTGCTAATGAAACGATCTTTATTGCTTGGAGGCGTTTTAGATTCTTTCTGGCTATTTCGATCTGTCCAAACTTCTTTCACATTTTCGAGCAATAAGTTCAAATGGCGATCGAAAGCTTTAACTCTACCTAATAATTTTCTATTATTTCTGCAATTAATAAGGACTTGCGAATTTGTTTTTATTGCGCTAACCAAAACGGAGAGCGGACCATGCTCAGAATCCTCGGTAAAATCCTTAGGCATGCTTTAATTTACTTCTTCTATGTTAGCGCGTGGTGCGTGAATATTATTGAGGGTCGATCTGTTTTTTTTGTTTCTTACTATTTCGTATTCGTTCGTCAAGCGAATAAGGTTTTTTGGATGCATTTCAATTGGTCGTCGTCGACTCCGGGGGTCACCAAATTTTTTTTGCGTTTTGGCGTATATCCAACATTTTTTTCCAGCATGTTTTCCATGATGGCTATTTCTTGCATTCTTGTTTTCACCCTTTCATGATTTTCTTTGACTTTCACGCATCTTACTTTTGATCAATTCGAACGCTCTTTCTCGCACGATTCAATAAGCACAAAAGTATTCATGTTCCGTAACCAGTATGACCAGGTAATATACATTTTTTAGCAGCTATAGGGAACATTAATCTTCGTTTTGAAGGATGTGCTGACGTGGAGTCCGCAGGGGCGTCTGCACCAGATCGAGTGTGCGTCTAAATTAAAAAGCATCCTTTTTGTTTTACTTTCTCCTTATCAGATGCTCTGGAAGCTGTGAAACAGGGCGGTGCCGTGGTTGGATGTAAGGTAAGTCAGTTAAAGGCATGTGTGAACGAAGAAATCTAATTTTCGTTGAAGAACGCGACAACCGTAGTGCTGGTGACCTTAAATCGAGAACTTCCGAACCAATCGAAACAACAGAAAAAGATATTCAAAATAGATAATAATATTGGTATTGCAGTTTCAGGGCTCGCATCCGACGCAGTTCTCTTGACTGAACAGTTACGTGCTGAATGCACAAAATCGAAGTTTATATATGGATCTTCTCCTCCACTTTCCCAGCTTGCAGATACTATTTCAAGAAAACTGCAGGTGAGAACTTATATATCATATGTATATAACAAGAAAGAACTTTACAAAATTTAATAGGGTCAAACACAAAGATCATCTCGACGACCATATGGTGTTGGTTTGATATTGGCCGGCTTAGATAATTCTGGGACATCTATATTTCACGTGTGTCCCTCTGGTAACTTGTACGAATATGATTGCTTTGCATTAGGTATAAAATAGCTACTTCGATTGAAAACTGAATTAAATCTGAGTTATTTTATGATAAGGCTCTCGCTCACAAGCCTCGAAAACTTATTTAGAAAAGTATATAGACACCTTGAAAGAATGCAGTCGTGTAGAGGTGCGAAATTTCAAGTTATTTATTACTAAATATGACATTCAGAATAGTTAATTAAGCATGCAATCAAAGCACTTGGAGAAGCACAACAAGCGAACGAAAATATATCTACCTCAAACTGTTCGATTGCAGTTGCATATGAAAATAAAGAATTTGCTGTTTTAGACGAATCGGAAGCTGATTATTACATGAATCTGCTTGACGAAACAAAGTAGTGAATTACTGAATGGAACCCTTTTACGAATATCTTACTTATATATCATCTTTGTCCGGGAGTTCCTGTGACTTCTCTTTATTTTCGTTCATATCTTTCTCTGCGTCTTCCTTTCCTTGCGGATTTGTGCCGACTGGCTCGGAGACATTCTTTGTAACACGAAAATCATCTTCATTCTTACCATAATCTAGATAGATTCCTCCTCTATCTTCCCCTTCTGACAAATCTGGCTCTATATTCATGTCTTGCGTTTGTGCACTCACCAAGTCTGGTGGAACTTGATAAAATGGTGCACCTGGTCTGGCAGGAAGTTTTGATAGATTCTCTAGAATACGATCACGTATGCCATCGATATATTCACGTGTATTCTGATTTTCCATATTGCTAGGGGTTATATGAAGTGTGTTTGTTGGTCCAAAATACTCACTATAATCATTAGCAGGCAGCACATCTTCTAGTTCACGGCCTAGTAAACAGCCAGTCTCGTACGTCCAGCAGCGTGCCACATTACGAATGGTGTATCCACCTCCACCAAGGACTAGTAGAGGTACATTGAACGTACTCATGTATTTCAAGCACTCCGCATGCCCTCGAATAGACAAGTTAAAACATCCTAGCCTGTCTCCCGATAGACTGTCAGCACCAGATTGGAATACAATAGCATCTGGAGCAAAAACTTCCATTATCTTTTCCATGATCGGTTTAAAGAGATGATCATAAGTTTCATCATCAATACCGTCTTTCAATGGTACGTTTACACTATAATATTTACCTTGATGTTGACCAACATCTTGTAAGTGACCAGTTCCAGGAAAATACTCACCGAATTTATGGAAAGATGCAGTCATTACACGGTCAGTTGTATAGAATGCTTCCTCAACACCATCACCATGATGGATATCAATATCGATGTAAAGAACTCGACTGTGAACCTTGAGTAGCTCAAGAATCGCTAACACGATGTCATTTACGTAACAAAATCCACTTGCTTCTGCCTTCTTTGCGTGATGTAAACCTCCTGCCCAGTTTATTACTGTATCTGCCAGCTTGTGATTTAACCTTACGGCACCACCGATAGAACCCCCCGTATATATCTGAGTGAAGTTGAAAAGGCCGTCAAAGACCGGGCAATCCTCAGCGACATTAAACCTTTTCAGTTGGCGCATATGTTCATGTTGGTTATCTGGTGTAATCATGCGTAAAAATTCAATATATTCATCGCTATGGAATTGTGTCATGTCTTCAGCATTAGCGAGCTCTGGTCTGAAAACCTGTGCAAAAGATGTCATATTCTGATGATTAAGGGAAAAAACAATACCTCCATTTCTTTATATAAGCCATAGTGCAATAGTAAGTTATGTGTCATGCGCATTCTGTGAGGTTTCATCGGATGTCCCTACATTTTCGAAGAAAGAAAGTAAGTTTATTGAAATATGGTACGAGTAGATACTGCTTTATGATATTAATAAAAAAACATTCCATGTAATCGTATACGATTGTGGAAGTTGTGATTCGGTTAAAATAAAATCGTGAGAAGTAAGTACCTGTCCATAGTAAAAGTTTCCGACTTCCGGATCATAGAAGTAAGAAATTTTCTTCTTTGAAGAAGCCATATTTGCTATCTGATTTCGAGATCGTCTCGTTTCAATCAATGATAAAGATGATGATATGTCTGTCTTCTAAATGTCACGAATACAGTAATAATCGTAAGAGAAGTTTGTGAATATTGGAGAGCCCAAATCGGACGAAAATTCTTTTCAAGTATCGCCCTCAATTCTTGCAAGACTGGCAGAAAGGCCGAGAGCCCGAATGGGCATGACCCCCTGCCTTCTTTTCGGCTCTCTCATTCTTGATTTTTTCATTTTTTTTTCATTTTTTTTGCGTCTGCTTTACAAAAATTCAGATTTTTCCAGGCTTTCCCCGTGTGCAACCTCCTACCCTCGTGTGCACGGAATTTACGTCAGAAGAAAAAGCGTTGCGAAGAGTCCGCAGGGAAAACCAAAGATTAATACGAGTAATAGCTGGCATATCATGGATTTGAGTGTACAATTGGGGAATCAATCATGTCCAAATTGGTTTACAGGCTTAAAGGGGTTACCTCAAAACTTTGACCTGATCATCGTTGGAGCAGGGATCTCTGGTTGCGTTTTTGCTGAACAAGCCTCTCGAAGATACAATCTGAAAAGTTTGATAATTGATAAACGAAAACATATCGGCGGTAACTGCTACGATTTCATCAACAGACATGGTATCAGGATTTCACAATATGGAGTGCACCTATTCCACACTAAGTTTTCTCGTGTTTGGAAATATGTAAACAACTTTAGCGACTGGACTCCATATGAACACAGAGTGAAGGGTAACATTAAAATAGGTGCTGGATATAGAATGGTTCCAATACCACCAAGTCAAGATACAATCAATGTACTATTCGGCGCTGATGTTAGCAACGAAATAGAAATGGAAGAATGGTTGAATTCGAGAAGAGTTCCGGCAGAGCAGCCTAAAAACGGCGAAGAAAGTGCTCTAGCTCGAAGTGGTGAAGAACTTTATAATGCTATCTTTAAACACTATACAAAAAAACAGTGGAATAAGTGGCCAAAAGAACTCGACGCAAGTGTGCTTGCTAGAATCCCTGTTCGTACTAATACTGATGATCGTTATTTCACAGACCCATTTCAAGCTTTACCAAAAGAAGGATACACAAAAATTTTTGAGAATATGGTTTTAGAAGATCCAAATATCACAATTCGTCTTTGTATAGACTACTTTGATGTCCGTGTTGATCTACCTGAGTCGAATCTTTTAGTTTTTACTGGTCCAATAGATTCTTATTATTCTTCTCTCGGTTTACCAAAGCTCGAATATAGGTCACTTAAATTTGAGGAAGAATATCATGAACCTGAGGACGGCTACTATCAAAATTGTTTACAGTTGAACTATCCGGGTGAAGAGGTAGATTATACTCGAGTAGTGGAATATAAGCACAAACCAAATCAACCTAAAGATGTTCACAGAAGAAAAGGTACTGTTATATTTAAGGAGTACAGCTGTGATGAAGGAGAACCATACTATCCAGTTCCCAATCCAGAAAACCGGAGTCTATACGGAAAGTATAAAGAGATGGCCGCGAGAGAAAGTAAAGTTTGCTTTGTAGGAAGATTAGCAAGCTACAAGTACTTCAATATGGATCAGGCATTTTTAAATGCACTTGAAATGTTCGACGAATATTTTAGTAGAAGTTCAAGTTTTCCGACTCATCTAGGGGAAGGAGATGGTCCAAAATAGGAAAGTTTCAACCATGTGTGATTGTTATGCATTTCTGAAAGTCTGTTAGATCCTTTTTGAGGCCAGCAGATGTTTATGTACATTAATAAACTTTACATCATACTGTATGAATGACGTTTTCCTATATTTTATCTCGAACAAACTAGCATTGTTCTCGTTCAAAACAGTAATCTTATGTCATGTGTAATAGTTGAATGCCCGCATGTATTCTGTTGCCTTGGAGGTCAGGTTGTGCCGAGATTCAGACAGAACAGATGCAGCTTTTTGAGCTTCTAACAATGTACCCTCTAAGAGTTTGGGAGTATTTTCTGTTTTCGTCTGTGCTTCGTAAAAAGATATTCTATTTTCAGGAGCCCTATACTTTTTCAGGAGTGCGATGAAAGAAAGGATATTAATGCTTTTTGCGTCCATATCATATAGAGAGTCCCATGATTTTGTTTTGCATGCACTTTTCACCTTAAGGAAGGTGTAATGTCGTTCAGAAAACATATATTTATCGCAAAATTTTGTAACTAAATTCACTCGTCCTAGCAACACAAGTAAAATAATTAACTTTCTAAGGCTCACTGTCCGGACAGAAATTATACCGTCCTCAAACAGTTCCATGTAACTCTGAAGAATACCAAAATTTTGATCCTTCAATGAGTTTAAAAATTTGTTGTCACTTCCCTTCACATTCAAAGTACTCTGGGACATATTAGCCTTGAACACTGTTCCAAAATATTCATGAAATTCAGCCTTGTTTACTTCATCTCTGAACTTCTGCTTTAATGATGGTATAAGCAAGCTTCTTACATTATATCTATAGTAGAGAATATTGAAAAAAAAATTTTGCTGCAGAAAATATTCCAGGCTAGATCCAGACTTATTCAAAAGAAACTTGAAAATAGTGAAGTATTGTGCATCAATGTCCTTGGAACAAATAGCCTTACTCATGGCTTCAATCATAAATTCATCAGAAGATAAATCTACTTGTAGATGAGCTCTGTGATCTAGTTGAACAATCTGATATTTTTGACGATTTGTAATTTTGGGACGTTCGATTAAGTCACACAATAATATATCTGGAAACTTCTTCCACAGGAGGAACAACTTTTCCGAGTGCCCTTTTCCATTTGAAGGCGAACGAATCAAATCCAACAGTATTTGGCTTCTTTTAAGGGAATCACTCTCAAACATTCTCATGGCTAGTGCATGGCTTCCAAAAATTAATAATCGCCTCAACAAAAGCTGCTTACATATCAATTTATACTGTACTGCAGTAAATGGCATACCAATAGAAGGATGTCGTAAATGGTTGAGTTTACGTAACAAGGAGCAGCATTTTACCACAGCTTTTTTTACATGAAATAAATTTGTCTGACACAGCATAGTTGAACCTAGAACAGCTTTCTCAATGTATCTTTTCTGTTCATCTCGGTCAAACACAAACTGTGCCATAGCAAAATGGTCATTTATCGAGATTAAATCCTCACTTTTCTTCGTCTGAAAGGGCTTACTATCATCAGCTGATAATGTTCTTAAAAGATCATATACGAAAACCTCCGTAGTACTGGTCTCCTCAGCATAGAAATGGAGGTCACATGATCCTTGTAACGGACGGAGAAAATCATGATAATAATTAGAAATCATGCGCATACCATCACAATCCTGAAAAATAGATGTACGTCCATGTATTTCCAATATCTTACACTCATTTCCAACCAAAATAGTTTTTTCACTCCACGTAAGAGCTACGGCGGCTGATGCGACCCATGCAATTTGTATTGGGGGATCAAGAATTTTTAAATTCACTTGGTATAAAATCTTTCCTAGATTTTCGTCAAATACTGATAAAATACCATTTCTTTGATACACTGCTAAAAAATTTTGTACATGACTTAAACGAATGCTATGAATTAGTTTTCTGTGAATCTGAGTCATACAAGTTATATGTCTAAAATATGATACTCCAGAATCTGTTGCAATATACAAATCATCTTTCCCTGTACCCGTAACGCATTCTTTAATAGCTAGGCATTGTACATTTTCTTGTGTGTTTAAAGTCATTTTCACAAACTTCACAATTTTGTCCCCACAAGATACTTTCACGAGAGAACCTCGCCCTGTTGTTGCCACGAAACCTTTGTTATAGAACGCAACACCATAAATCGATAAATTCGAAAGATGTAATACTTTTCTGGGAATGTGGTGTCTTCCACTTCCATAACTGAACACTTGCCCGTTTTCAAAAACGAATAACAAGGTATCATTTTGTACCCAATCGAAAGAAAGTAAATTGAAAGAAGTTCTCCAGTAGTATCCTGATATAATTTTACCTGATCCCGAGTATACTTTGACTATATACCCGCACTTTGTTTCGTGTAAATTCCAAATCAGAACTTCTGCTATGATTCCGCTGAAATTTGCGCAAGCAATCGGGTAAAAAGATGTCTTAGAAATTTGAAGTTCCCCCGAGAAATCGTATAGATTCTCCCGAGTAATTCCTAAGTTGTTGTAGAATATGCTCGAGTATTCTTTCCGCGTTGATACACTCATTACTACAAGCTATGTCAAATATGTATTGATTTATTATTTTAGAAGTCTGCTAAAATGTTTGACGTTTAAGGTTTTTACAAGTACTGGTACTGGTACGAGTAAAAGACCGTCTCTCCTGTGTGTGCTACAGTATACGAATTGGGTCACTCCTCGTAAAAAAATAAATCGTGCGTCCAAGTCCCCAAACGATGTGTAACATGAGTCTGAAGTAGTTAAGGAAAAAGATGGGGGCACTAACTCCAATCTTTATCCAATGCATATATAATTCAATACCTATGTAATTCAATAATTCAATACCGAAGTTACCTCTCTAATCATTTAAGTCCGCACATAATCTGATATTCATGGCTGCAAGTTCTGATATCAGATATTTATAAACATACGGAACATGCACATTCACAATATTTGAAGTCGATCTACATGTTATGCAAATATCATTAGAGCATTCTTCGTTACGCAGTGCTACTTTTTGTAAGTGTGATATCATACTTCCACAGGAAGAGCATATTTTAAACGAGTGCTTATCTGAACTAGCGAGTAATCGATCTTGAATCAAATTTGCAACACCATGTGACAACAATGAGTCCCTCTCCATTTCTCCAAATCGAATCCCACCTCCCATTTTTCTACCTTTGATAGGCTGTTTTGTCAATGGATTGTTTGGACCTTCCGAACGCACTTGAAATTTGTCAGATACCATGTGTCGAAGGCGTTGGTAATATACAAGACCTATGAAAATATCGACTTCAAAAGTGCATCCAGTAAATCCATTTATCATAGTTTCAGTTCCAGTGAACTTATAACCCATATCTTTCAGCCTTTCGTAGTGATTATTCAGTGGAATTGTTAAATGCTCTTCCTTAAGGGCCTTGAATGGTGAAGCATCAACAAAATTTCCCGACAGTGCACCTTCTTTTGACGCAAGGCTTTCCATGAGCATTCCAATTGTCATACGAGATGGAAATGCATGAGGATTTATTATGATGTCTGGCTTTATACCATTTCTTTCGATGAATGGGAGATCTTCTTCTGGCCACAAATAACTCAAAACTCCTTTTTGCCCATGTCTACTGCTAAATTTATCACCAATTATTGGATTCCGGTTGAAGCGCAGAGTAACATCCAGTTTCTCATATGAACTTTGCTCTTGAGAAGCAGAAATCTTCACTCGATCAACTATGCCTTTATCCTCGCCCTTCAACATGGTCTTTTTTAACTTCCCAGAAATTCTGTTAGATACTGATATGAAGGAATCTCCCTTCTGCAATATACTTCCTGGCAATGGGGAAGCGTCGAACTTCGTCTGATTTAAGGGACCGGAAACAGTGAAAGTATCATTTTTGTCCTTCAAGGTTAGGCCTTCTGTCTTATACAACGTAGCATGAGCTAAGCCACGTTCCATTGAAAACTTGTTCATTATCATAGCATCCTCCATATCATATCCCGTATAAGATAGAACTGCAACTACTGCATTTGTTCCGAGAGGATAATTATCTATACCGTATTTATCATAAGTTTTTGTGAGTGCAATTGGTCGCTGTGGTGTATGGAGTCTATATAACTTTGAATCCGAGCGGAATGGAAAAGAATGCATCGGAACCCCCATTGTTTGCTTCCCCATCTGACATTGGTACATATTTCTTGGGCTCTGATTATAATCCGACCACGGAGTTAAACTTGCAACAGCACTGAGAAAAGAATCGGGGTATATTTCTTCGTGAGAGTATTTAAAAGACTTACAAAAGTCTCTATTTTCACCATCCTGTGTTTTAATTGACATGAAAGATTGCTCTAAGGTACCAATCAATTCCACGTTTCCTCCAGATGTCTGCAATACGGGGCGAACAAGTCGAGAAGAAGATGAGAATATATAGATTCCAGGATAAACCCCTCCCTTTCGAAAAGTAACATGAGCTATTTCTAAATCTCTTGGAATGTAAGAAGAACTGTCAACTTTTGCCCGCCGAAGAACCCTTACAGCATTTGCTGCATCTCTCTCATGTAACGATCCGATAAGTAAACCATCGAGAAGTACAGGAAGAAGACTTTCAAGATTCTCACGATTCGAGTCATTCGTGAATTCGAAATTGAGCCCTAAACTTTTCTTTACAGTCTTGCGAACTAGATCAAAATCCGTATCTCTTGTTTTGGCTACTACAATTTTGCATTCACCTGCCAAATGATTTAGAAGCCCGCATGGCGATCCATCTGGAGTATGTATTGGACATAAAAAACCCCAAGACTCTGGCAAAAGTTTGCGAATCGTAGTTGTTCGAAGTTCAGTAAAGTATGCTCCTCGATGAACAGATCGAAAATGAGACAAAAATCTCAAGTAATTTAACTTGTCTGCGACAATTGTGAAGCCGCTTGATTGACTCAAGCCAAGACCACTTTTGCTCACCAAATTTCCTGTGGCTAAAAAGTACTCAAAGTGTCGTCCTATATCATATTTTTGGATAACTTGCAGTATTGAATTTTGTATTGAATTTGGTTCCAAAGCTTCCACTTTATCAGTGTATGACACATCAAAGAGGGCTTGAAATTTCAGACGGATTTGCTCAAGCACATGTTCCATCTTTTCATAGAGTAAGCCCTGAAGTAATGAACCAGGTAACATGATTTCTTGATGGGCTAATGTATCCGGATTATCGGGCTTACATAGGCCTTGAACTAAAGCCGTTAACTTCTGCAGCATAAAAAGTAATAGATTTGCTTTTTCACTCTGCCTCTTCAAGTGAGTGAAAATATATCTTGCAATAAAAAATTCTCCTAATTCAACATCACTTACAAATTTTTGTCCGCGTAAGAGGTTTCTAAAATATTTGCCAATGTAACGAAGTGCATCCATTTTAGATAGAATGTCTGCATCAGTAGCCTCATGAAGGCAATTGATGATACAATCATTTATGAGGCAATTCTCAGAGTTACATCTATAATCTGAATTCATGAAAATTTCTTTTTCAGAAGAGTCCGTGATGGCTCGAATAACTATTCCTACAGGAATATAAAATTCCTGACGTTCTATAGTGAGACCTAATCTAGCACTCCCAGTTTTCATATAATGCAATCTTATAGTACTAGATATTTCTGTCTTATCAACACAACGAATAGAGGTAGCAAATTTGCTGAACAATGCCCCCCTTCGCAAAAAAGAACTTCGTACTAGACCTAACACATAATGCCTACGTTGCTGAATTAGAAGTCGGATGATTCGCTCAATTCCGTTTACAATAAAGTATCCACCAGATTCAGTATCTTCTTCTCCATGTTTGATAAGTCCAATTTTATCTAGTGATTCCAAGTGGCAGGCGTGACTAGCTACCATAATAGGGAAGCTGCATATTTTAATTATGTTCTTATGTACCGGATGATCACGGCAAGATCCAACTATCTTATGACAAACTGTGGACATGAGATTGCCACAATAGGTTTCCCCAGTCTCTCTGCATTCACGTGGAAATGTTCTAGGCTCAAATAGGCTTCCTTGAAAACTAGCATCCCTCCTGACTTTCTCAGGCTTTTCTAAATAGAAATTTTCGAACCATACTTGTAAATATGCACCCTTTCCATTTTCTTCATCCGACATCTTTATCTTTACATGCTGTAGTTCTGTCGACATATCACGTAACCCTTGATCTATGAACTGATCGAAAGAGTTAACATGGTCACTGACCAGCTGTTTGAGTCCTAAAAATAAATTTAGTTGTTTATAAATATACTTCCACAAGAGGTTCTTACCTGTTGTAATTTTGCTTTCCATTTTGCTTTCCATCTAGCTATCGTATAATTCTTGTGAGGAGTAGTATGACTTCAAAGTAAAGGAAGTCGTTATCGTTTTGCACTGAAGATTGCAAAAGACTTACTTCCCGTGAAGCGGCGGCGGCTGGATACCGGGAAAGAAAATTTATATTCTTTGTATGATACTATTCTATCCGCACACTGAGTGAGAAGATGTTCGGGAAAAGTAAGTGATGGGACAAGTAGAGAAGTAGAGATGAGCGCGCAAAAAATTCTCGCGTACCACTCAAGAAAGGCTATGAATTGCTGACTGAGAACAAACGGCAGATGATTCTATGGACTGTTTTCTTGTTTTTTTTTCTGATTGGAACGTCTTGTTATATTTATGGTCACATGTACCATACAGGTACTGAAACAATTTGAGTATACATACTGTACGTACTGCTGGTAAGTCACATTCTCACATTCTTACACATGGTAAAAACTATGCATATATTAAATCGACACTTTGGAATTTCTGAATTTGAGATAGTTTGATATGTTTATCCGCGTGGTGTTCCAATAGTCGACGTGCCAATATTTTTTTTTGTATCCACTATCCTTTCAGACTGCACCTGCCCTTACTCTCTCAGCTGTCCACGTGCCTATGATAGTTTCCTGTAACAAAAAAAATATGGCCATTCTGTTTTTTACCCGACAATTTAACTTTACAACCCCATTTTTCAACGAGTGCGAGAAAAATATTTCAATTATCTTTCACAGTCTTTGACTCTTTGTGGATTGGAGTTTTTATAAAAGATTCAACTACAAACATTATAAACATCACTCCGCACGCTTATAATTTATTCAAAAATGAATGACGCGAAGCAAACGGATTATGCTGCCGAGTTTCTCTGGCCAAGCGAGGTAAACTCTTTCCTTCTGTTCTTGTTTTACTTTTTTCTTACACACATTCAACAAAATTACCCTAGGAATATAAGAAAGAATCATTCGTACAAGCTCGCGATCAATATGATCGAATGTATAAAGAATCAATTACAGATCCTTCTGCCTTTTGGTCTGCCATCGCTTCAGAATTTTACTGGAAGAAGGAGTGGGATCCTGCAAATATAGTTCAAGGGAATTTCGACACAACGAAAGGGCCAATTTCTACCTCATTTTTTTCGGGGGCACAAACTAACATAGCTTGGAACTGTTTGGACGCACAAATCTCCAAAGGTCGAGGTGATACTGCTGCATTTGTCTGGGAAGGTAATGGGCTGGATGAGAATAAGACGATGTCCTACTCAGAAGTCTGTTCCGAGGTGAACAAACTTGCTAACTGGCTCAGAAATATTGGAGTTAAAAAAGGTGACCGCGTCATTATTTATATGCCGATGATCCCAGAATTGCCAATTTCTATGCTCGCATGCGCGAGAATCGGAGCGGTCCATGGAGTTGTCTTTGCTGGTTTCTCTGCCGAGTCTTTGGCACAACGCATAATTGATTCTGAAGCCAAAATTATTTTGACGTGCAACGCAGTTCTACGAGGCACCAAGTTACTTGATCTCAAATCTATTGTCGATAGTGCGATAGGATTAGGTGGGGACGGATGTAGGATCACGCATTGTTTGTGCGTCGCAAATGAACGAGCGGTACCATTTTCGGAGTCAAATTTTATTCTAGAGCGGGATTTCTGGTGGAAGGAAACTGTCGAGAAAATGAGTTCGACGTGTGAGACTGAGTGGGTTGACGCAGAAGATGCCCTTTTCATGCTGTACACATCCGGCTCCACTGGAAAACCGAAGGGTGTAGTCCATACAACGGGCGGCTATATGGTTTATGCTGCTACGACCACAAAATATGTATTCGATTTAAAACCTGGAGATTTATTTTGGTGTACAGCTGACTGCGGATGGATAACCGGACATACATATGTAACATACGGTCCGCTTCTCAATGGTGCAACGTCCCTAGTTTTTGAAGGAGTTCCGAATTATCCCGACCCAGGGCGTTGTTGGGAAATAGTGGATAAATTTGGGGTTCAAGTTTTCTATACAGCACCAACCCTGATACGATCTCTTCAACGAGAAGGTGATGACTACGTTAAAAAGTACTCTCGATCGAGCCTTCGCTTACTCGGGACTGTAGGAGAGCCGATAAATCCAGAAGCATGGAAATGGTATCATAAAGTTGTTGGAAACGGTAAGTGTCCTATAGTTGATACCTGGTGGCAAACTGAAACAGGAGGGCATCTTATTACCCCATTACCTGCAGCTTTTCCTTCAAAACCGGGCTCTGCGGCTTTGCCTTTTTTTGGTGTCGAACCTGTAATTTTGAATGAGCAGGGAAAAGAACTTTTAGGAGAATGCGAAGGACTCCTTTGTATCAAATCTCCGTGGCCGTCCATGATGCGAACGATATATGGCGACCATCCTCGTTACGAAACTGCATATTTTAAGCCTTTCCCTGGTTATTATTTCACGGGTGACGGAGCGCGAAGAGATAAAGATGGTTATTATTGGATTACAGGACGTGTTGATGATGTCATTAATGTTTCCGGTCACAGAATAGGTTCTGCTGAGGTTGAAAGTGCCCTGGTTTCACATTCTCTATGTACGGAAGCTGCAGTGGTAGGAATCGAGCACGCCATAAAGGGACAGGGGATTTACGCATATGTTACAATACTTGATGGTGTTGAGTATACTATGGAGCTTAAAAAAGAACTTATAGCATGTGTACGAAGCACGATAGGTCCGTTTGCAGCCCCTGACACAATACATTGGGCACCTAGCTTGCCTAAAACTCGAAGCGGTAAAATACTTAGAAGGATTCTACGCAAAATTGCGTGCAAAGATGATTCTTTGGGTGATATATCCACGCTAGCAGATAAAGGTGTTGTTGAGGAACTTGTACGTTTGCGTGATGTTTGAAGCATGTAGAGAAGGCACAATCATATTCAGTTCGGGCACCGAATCGCCGAGTTAGGTTCCAAGTGTATTATTCTTACAGATCCAAGTAACTTTTCCTGTTTTAAATTTAGAATATTCAATCAATACGATATTAGAAGATGAGTTCTACTCACCGGTAATTCCTCTTCTGACTGAGCTTCTATAAGAAAACATAGATCTACCACAAGCAAACGCACATAACTACAAAAAAGTATTTAGAGAATGGAGTGAGTCCAAATGACCTTTACCCTAAAACAAATCTCACGATACTGCATGCAATAGCGCTGCTCCCTATATCGATATCTACTTCAAAATATTGAGCTTCCTTGTGATATTCCACCTAAAGATAAATTGTTAAAATTCAAAAAATTATTCAGTTATTAAATTACCCGCAGTGCGCCTCCAACTATGAGAGGTTTACGTCCGACTGAGCTCTGCACAATCCAGGGGCCCTTATTATTGTAAACAGTGAGTAATAATACTTTTAGAATATAAAAGATCATCTGCTAAAAAGTCTTACCGTTGAAACATTCGGAATGAGCTTGAATCGAGAGTTCCGATACTTATCGTCACAGGAGACAAAATTTTGAATCATAGCTCCCTTAGAAATAGCTTAAATCTTTGAGTCTTTCATTTTAATTTGGGGTTACCTCCATCACTTCCGCTTCAATCTTATAATAAAAGACAAGAGAAAAGTGGCGAGGACCAGCTGGAACTTGAAGATTAATTGCAAATATGATAGATTTGGCATTGCAATATTTCTTAAAGTAATGTGAGATTCTCGTACAGGTCAAACTGATAAAGAATATACCTCAAGAGAAGATTTGAATGTGCCATGCGGAAGTGAACAGACATCAGATATTTTTCGGTCGTCGAATAACCAATCGACGGCAATAAGTTCTCCGAATGGTTCTTTGGCAGGAATTTTTTTCCGATCTTGTAGATAGTTCCTACCTCGAATGGAAAAATCGCTTGCACTTGGGACACTCCAAAAATGAGTAGGTAAGGTCCCCTGGAAAAAAATACATTATGTGATTATTTAGTACATTTACCTTACCTTCGCAGAGCTTTGATTTATTACCGATTTAGTTTCGGTAATTATACGATGTAATCCATATTGCCAGCGAGCTTTCTCGATCTTGTGAGAAATAGAAAACTTTAACTTCAACTATTTATGATATCTAAAGAATGGCTCAAAAGTCACCTTCATATTAAAATTTTGGAGACGAGAAGAAAGCACTCCTAAAAAATTCATTGGGAGATCATCTGAAAATATAACTCAGTAACTTACACAGACTACGAAAATTTGAATTACCATGAATTTGATATGCTTCCGTTCCATCAATCGCAATATAACATGATACCACCGAAATAACATTTATTTTACCATTACAGTATATCACGGAGGGAGAAAGTTCATATAAAAGTTGGAAGCCTTCGATACCTCTGGTTGAGCTGTAAACCTGAACACATAGAATATCAGTCAAAAAGATGAATATTGAAGAAATAAAGATTTCAACCATGTTTGTCTTACTGAACTGAAACGATATCAGATAGGAACCGTCTTCCCTTGGATAAATCGTACGTAGAAAACAATGGCCAGAATTTTTCTTTGATTTATTGTTAAATATCAGCTCATAAGACATACATTAAAATACCTTAAAAATCGACTGGACATCGTATTTAAATCTCACCGTTACTATGGTATTATTCTCATCCAATTTTCTACTCAATTGTGAATACTCCTGTATGACCTGCTCGTCGAAAGGGAGAAACTTTGATTCAAGAACGGCCATATAAATCTCAGCAGGAGCTGCGAATACTTTCACATTTGCCTTCTAAAATCGTTATCTGGAAGAACATTTTCCTTGCGTGTAACGAACCTTGAAAAATTTCGCGGAGTTCATTCTTATCTGACCTTGATTACTCAAGTATTCTTGATAGTTACTCATTCCATTATGAAAAGATAACAGTCTCCACCGCTTCAAATTTAGATCCTTTAAATTCCTCATTTTCAACTTGACTATGGTTATAGTTGCCGAGCGGACCAGAAAATACTGGATACGTGCATGTTTTGGTTTCGGTATCCGTGAGGGCTCAATTTGTGATTGTCGTAACAAGAAAAAAATTGTAGTTGCGGATCATGTCTTGTGTCTTCATGTGTAAAAGTGTAATTAAAAAATGTGTCACATACAGGTTTTGGCACCGTGGCACGAGAGAGTATTTTTCTTCACCTACATTCTTTGTACTTCCTAAGAAGTTTATAGTTTAGGGTAATCTCTCAGGTTCTCAGGTTTTTTTACTGTTAGCCTCTCAAAAAAGCAACACTGCGTTACATTTATTGAAAAACGCAAAGCATATTTTCAGTACGTTCAATTTCACTGCGATGTATAACGACGCTATGAACGTTAATACAATATAGAGTCTGAGGTATCATTTTCAGGAGTCATTTTCTTGACTTGATAATGAAGTTTCGCTGAAAGACAAGAAAAGATCTTGTACTCGCAAGAAAGAGGTGTCTGCACCTTGTTCAGAGATGAGTCCTGAAGCTTTTACAAATCTACCTTCAATTATTTCAAAGAAGGTATACTTTAAGTCTTTAACTCTTTAAGTTGCTTTTTTAAATCTTATTTATGGCCATACTAACTTCAAAAGAAGAGCATAGATTCACATTCCGATTGGAAGATTTTATATGGATATTACGGTTCTAATATGATTATATCTTGGCCATCTGATCCAATGATAGATGAAAGCTCGGACTTACACCAACTCAAGGTCGAAAACAGGGGTGCTGGAGCAAATTCACAAGTTCCTTGTAAGGTATCAAAGCAACGCGGCGCATCTAAGGGAAGAACTTATACTTCAAAGGTTTTTTTTCATTTAAGTTTTATTTGATTTTTGACAAATTTGGTGTTCTAGTACCGAGGGGTTCATCAAACTTTCCCCACGCAGCGCTGGGAGGCACAATTTCGTCGACAAGGAAAGGTGAAATGAGTTCAAATAATTAATATACATGAATTGTTCTTTTAATAACTTGTTCACAGCCAACCTCACTGGGATGTTTTGATGAAGAAGGGGAAGCAGCGCGAGCATACGACAGAATGATGATTTGGAGTGAGCTACATCCATTTCAAAGCAGCACTGAAGTAAAAGACGCAATAACGCGTCTATCAAGTATATCATTAAATTTTCATTATCTTGAATATGAAGAGGATATAGATGCTCTTCGGCAAATTTCACAGGAAAAGCTGATTCAAGAACTTCGAAAACAAGGCAGATTGCAGCAAAATTCGAAACATGATTTGCAATGATTCATAGTGAAAGAGTAGTACAAGAGGGTTACACCACGCAAGAGTTTAGTTATTTTCTCAATTTTCCGTTTAAATAGACGACAGCGTGAAGAATACTTCTATAAAATAAAATGTTTCTGTAGACCTTGTGACTGAGGAGGCATACCCACCACTTCCAAAATGCTTTTTCTTGAAGCTCCAACCCCTTTTGACCCAAACCCTAACCTAAACGAGGACTTTATAAACAACTGGTATTCATATGATACCTGGTACCTAGGTACTGGTATACATACATAAAAGAAATAAACTCATGAAGACATTCAACAAATTTATGTTTTAATGCACCTCCGCGAAATCCGTTCACGAACTTCTCAATAAATTCTTTTTTCTGTACGTCATAGTGCGGTTCTCAGTGATGAATAGAAAATAAATGCAAACAGGATGACAGCCAGACACCGTAATACTTTGAAAGCAAAATAGTATTAGACCCTGGTGGAATATGCAAGGAACTTAAAGAAATATATCATTAGTTTAATAAGAGGGAATGAGTGATTTTACGGAAGTACCACATCAAAAATACTGGATTCAGCGTTATAACTTGTTCACGAGTTGGAGAGAGGGGATACGCTTGGATTATGAGTCATGGTATTCAGTCACGCCAAATGCCATTGCTGTTCTTCAGGCAAGGAGATGCATTCTTCAGAATCTCCAAACTCAGGAAATACCGTTACTAGTCGTTGACGCCTTTTCAGGCTCAGGCAGTAATAGTGCTGAATTTGCTTCTGCTGGAGCTCACGTCATTTCCTGTGAAATTAACATTTCTCGTGTAAAGATGGTTTGAACTTGTCTTAATATCGAATTGTACTGAACTCTATTCAGGTGAAATTCAACACAGATAAGTACTTCCTAGGGAATAAGGTGGATTTTGTATGTGCTGATTTCCTGGCACTGTGTCCTGTTTTAAAACCAGATTTGATTTTTCTATCGCCACCATGGGGCGGCCCCAACTACTACACTGAAAACGAAAGTTTTAAGCTCGAAAATATGTATGTAGGAAAGTTGAATGGGTTTGAAATATTGGAAAAAGCACTGGAAATCACACCAAATGTCATATATTTTCTCCCTAAAAATACGGACCTCGGACTAATTCAGAACCGAATACGAATACCTTGGGAGGTAATGACATAACTACACTTTCTTCGATTTTTCTTCTGCTGATTTATTTGTCCAGATTGACTTCAATTTTGTAAAAGGTAAACTGAAGGCAGTTACATTATATTTCGGCAGTTTGATTGAACTTGATAAAAATAATTCGAGGGCTTCTAGATAGTCATATTAATTCTATCGCAGAAAAGAGGGAAAATTATGACACAAGCTTTCATATTTTAGGTAAAAAAAATAGGATTTCGGATTTCAGTCAATACTTTTACCAGACGATGTGAATATTAAAATCATAATCAGAGTTCTCCTCCAAAACATTCCGAACTCCCGAATGAAGAGTTTTTTTTAAAAGCAACTTTTGCATTGAGACTGTCCAGTTTTGGACAAGCACCTATTTCAAAATTGTAAATAGGAATGTAGGGTCAAACACATGTGTATTACCTATTCGATGACCGAGACCTCCACAGTATGCACATCCACGCACTCCTGTTAGTGCTACGAGTTCTTTGTCTTCTTCTAGAAGTTTTTCCGTCGCAAAACTGAGAAATTCTGGCACCTTTTGTTTAGCTTCAACCAGTAAATGTTGCAAGTCTTTCAACACCACTTCGGACTGATTAGGAGTGATCAGTGTTGTTGCAGTGCCAGTTTTACCGCCACGCCCTACAACAAACAAATTATTCCTGACATTTTGAGATACTCATATTTTCTTACCCGTCCGACCAATTCGATGAACGTAATTTTCAATTTCAGCTGGCATGTCGAAGTTGATGACATGATTTATTGCGGGGAAGTCAAGGCCTTTCGAAATTACATCAGTGGCAACAAGAACATCTTTAAGAAAATGCTGAAAATCAAATAGAAGTCATGATATAATACATCTAAATATAAAATTTCAAACCTTGAACTGCTCTATGCTTTTATTCCTTTCACTTTGATCTTTTCCACCATGTATTGAGACCGCGTCAATACCTTTGAGTAACAGATACTCATGAACTTTATCTACATCCCGTTTATTTTCACAAAATATAATAACCGGTGGAGCAGATTTTGTCAAGCTTTTCAGAATGTGTGTGAGTTTTTCCCCATCTTCTACACACTCTACGTCTTGAATTACATCTAAGTTCGCAGCCCCTGCTCTGCCAATATTGATTGTTACCGGATTAACCAGATTAGATTCCGCAAATTTTTTAATCTTGAAAGGCATGGTTGCACTAAACAGAATTGTTTGACGTTGCGTCTTGAAGTAGCTAAAAATTTCTTGAATTTCATCTTCGAAACCCAAATCTACCATCCTATCAGCTTCATCTAGGCAAATAAGCCTATAGAAGAACATGATAATTCTTGAATATAAAAAGTTACGCTGAATTATGTGTTAATACCTGCAGATATCTAGATTTAAATCCCTTCTCGATAACATATCTCTCAAACGACCAGGAGTTGCAGTGAGCACATGAACTCCTTCAAAACCTGGTTCCCTCATGACCTCCTGAACATTTAAACCCCCTATACATAAAATAACGGATATTGATTCGCTTTTTTTCTGCTGAAATATTTAGATAATTTCATATGTTGCTATTCAAAAAGTACTTCTTTCGGCCTCTTTTGAGAGTACAACAGTAAAACTTCGTGTGTCTGGCGCGCAAGCTCCCGCGACGGGCAAATTATTAAGCTCAGAGGGCCCTCTCCACGTACAAGCGGCATTCGTAGTTGTTCGATCTACATTTCAATTTCAAGGAAAAATAATGTAACTGAGTCAATCATTAGATTAGAATATTGAAATCTTTACCATAACGGAGGTCAAAATAGGAAGAACAAAGGCCAGTGTTTTCCCAGAGCCAGTTGAAGCTGAGCAAGAATTGAACCTTATGCCCTCAGAAAATTAAATTTAAGTTAATTACCTATCCCAATCATATCACGTCCACTTAAAATAAGTGGTATGCCCTGCATCTGTATTGCTGTAGGTTTCATAATGCCCTATGAATAAAAAAAATCCATATATTCTCATGATGCAAAAATTCCATTATTTACCTTTTGTCGAAGTGTATGTAGAATTTTATTGGGTAAACCCATGGTTAAGAAAGAACAAGATGGCATGGGAACCAAATTGCCTACAATTTTGTTTATGAAACGAATTAGTTAACGACAACAATACTTACCCTCTACACTCATACATAGTTTGCTCCGAATTCCGTGGCATTTTTTTTCCTCAAAAGAAGAAGAGTCTAGAAAAAAATGTAAGGAGAATTGAAAGTTCAACTCAAGTATAATGGAAGATTGTTTTTGTCCTGACCTGTCCAACCGGTTTGCATGGAGCTTTCATACTTTAAACCACTGGCCAGTTCAGTGGCAGAGCGTAAGCCTTTCTTTGTCTGGTGAATAAATTAAGAGGCTTGGTTTATAAAACATTTCAAATAAATTACCAACACAGCTTTTAACAAGGTGGCCTCAGTTTCAGCTATTTTCTGAGAATTAGTGCTGGTTTGTGATTTTCTACTTCCCTCCAGCGATTTGAGAAGGAGCGATGATCCTATTTCCTTGTATGAAGTAAATGAATTATCCCTTTCTACATTGTTGTCCCTTGTTGATGAGGGGTAAGGAAAATTTCTACGGCGCTTTACCGGAATATAGTCTGGAGTCTCCGCATTTTCAACTACAGTAGATTTCATTGATCTAAAACACTTTCCCGTCTATTGTATGTTAGATGTCCTCCAAGATGGTAATCATCTCAAATGTATGTTTATAGACAAAAAAACAAGCACACGGATTCCAAATCAATATTTTGCTCGTTTCAAAAATATGTTTCTGTCATTTCTATGTATATCCATATTATACTTATTGGAACTTCAAACTTGAACTGAGTTCATAAAAGTTTTGTTAAATGCATTGAGCGCGCTATTTATCAAGTTACCAAAATAAAATGAAAATGTATCCTTATCGTATTACGTGTGATAGGTGACGTGCAGTGCACTTTAAGGTACAAAATGCGAAAGTTTTAGCTTGAAGCGCAGATGCTATGGCTAACTGGCTGTGAGCAGGTATATACCACGCGTCATTAAGTAAACGAACCCACTTCCTGAATTTTTTTTATGCATATATATATTCATATTTTGAAATTTATTTGGCTTTTCCTGCTCAGCTATATGGTATGCATAGCTGCCTCTCCCGCTCAAATTTAATTAAAAGGGTGTATGTACGAACAAAATTCGGACTCTTCTTTAATTACGGAACTATTTGTGTCGTTGGAAAAGTATCTGTCCGAGAACGAGTAAGAAATTAGTCGTGCGCCATATAACAAAGTTCATCTTCTTCTCATTTGTTTTTGTTTAGTTGTTTTGATACGCACCAATCATTTTAGCTCTTTCCAGCCAAGCCAAGATATTGTGTAAACCTTAAAATTTTCAGGAAGTACGATGAGGTGCACGAATCTACATCGAAAGTACAGCCCAGCCTCTCTACCCCTAGATTTCAGAAGGTCGTCATGCACTAAAAGCAATTTTTCAATGAAAGAGAGATTTTGTGTTAATAGTCCGCTTTGTATTCACGAAACTCCGAGATCTATGATCTCGAGTCCCGTTTTGAAATGGGGGGTTGCTGAGACTATGGGCCCTCGTGAGACTATGGAAGATGCATGGTTTGTTAAGGAAAATTTGAAAGCCGGAATCCTGTACGCTAGTATTTTCGATGGACATGGTGGTTCATCTAGTGCTCTGTTTCTCAAGCGAAAGCTATTTGATATGCTGAAAATAAAAATGAAAAGACAAAGTAACAATATTCCGTTCATGAAAAGTGAAATAACGATCAGTGAAATAGCTCAGGTTTTAAGCCCACAAAGCCTTCAAGATATATTTAGATTGACAGATAGTGCATTAATTGATCATATCGCGACCTTAGGTGATCCTGAATGTTGGAGTGGAAGCACAGCAACAATATGTTTCATAGATGAACACAAAATCGTTTGTGCAAATGTGGGTGATAGTAGTGCTGTCATTGGCAGAAAGGGTAAACCGATTTCATTGACAGAGGAACACCGTCCAACACCAAGAACGAAAAGTGGAAGAAATGAAATTGAGCGTATTGCAATGGCGGGCGGTTGGGTCACTCAGGAGCGAGTCTGTGGAATATTGGCAGTCAGTCGTGCTTTTGGAGACTACGAATTTAAAGGTGGACGTTCCGAGCTTTTAGAGGAATTTCGATATGATGGAAATGTACAGGCGACAACTTCAACTCTTCATGCACCTCCAGTCGTTGCTTTGCCGCATGTTCATGAACTTAATAGATCCACCGATGATGAATTCATTATCATTGCAACGGATGGAATTTGGGACGTTATGAATGGATCCCAAGCAGTTACTTTTGTGTGTTCAAAACTAAAAAGCAATCCAATGCTCTCTATGACAGAGGTAGCGGATGCGCTTGTCCAACGTGCCTTGAGAAATCGTAGTCAAGATAATATTGCGTGCATAGTTATTGACCTTAGAGTAATTTAATCGAATCAGTTGATTTAGTTTCAATACAATTGAAGAGAATACTTTCGCAGTAAAATTTACTTGCTTAACACAAACTACGGAAACCTAAAATCTAGAATTCAGTGGTTCAGCTGTCCCCATTTTTCCACCTCACTTCTAGGAGAATTATTCAAATATTGATTAATCGTCACTCAAGTCTTCAGATTCGCTCGAATCTTTGTTGATTTCGTTCATAGATTCTGCAAGTAATCTGTCATCCCTTTCACTCACAACGCGTGGTGGCTCCTTCAAAACCAACTTCCCCTTCCTCGTGTTGATACGAACCTGGAACAGAATCATGAAAAATTGGCGTTTGCAAATATGTTGTCGTACCGTAGCTTCGTGGATTGCTGCCTCAATAGTGGCCATTCCAGATTCCTTATCGAGTGTCTGGGTTGTGACCACATAGAGGGGCGAGGCAATTAATGAGACTTTCACTTTGCACTCTTTGGTCGAACTGCTCTCCGCAGCTCGCATGGCATCCTTAATACACTCAATACCATCACTACTAAAGCAAGTAAGTTCCATATCTGCTCGAATTTTCAATGGTTGTGGAGTCATTCGACGACATATATCTTTTATTAATGCGTGTTTGACAGACTCATTTATAACTTCATTATTAAGAGAAGAATCCGAAAAAATCAAGTTGTGATCAGTAACCATTATTTTGAACGCGTTGAAAGCATGCCCGTGCTTTACATAGAGAGGCCAACCAAGACTCTACAATTTTCATATTGATTTCAAAAGAAGCACTAAAAGAAGGGAGAAAACGTACAACATATAAACTATGTAAATCAGTGCACGTAGTTTCAGAGACATGCCGCATAATCGAATGCACCATTTTGCTTTTACTGTACCTGTCTTCACAAGCTTGAATATCCTCAGGGGATACACGTCTGCTCAAACATTTTCACTATTTATTGACTTGAAAAAGATTCATACCTTTTCGATAAGTCAATGTATCCTTTCTCTTTATCTACTCTGAGTACCATGACAGGCTCAATCCTCCCTACCTGTTTTGAGAAAAGAGTTATGAGCGCAACAACCAAAATATACAAATATGTCATTGCCTTTATAAGTTTAGTCACCGACCTTATTCTGCGTCGTGTAAGCTCCGAGAGTAGTATCATTCCTTCAATGTTGTTGTACTCAAGAAGTTGCACATAAGCGCCCATTTCTGCAACACGTTTCACCTACAAATTAGGACGCATAAATGAGCATTCTTCTGTAAATACCAGAAAAAGAAGTACCTGAACCATCACCACATCATCAACCTCTGGGAACTCATTCACGTACATCCGGCACTCGGAAACCTTCAAAAATTGAGCAAAATCGAATAAACACACAGACATAATTTTAATATAATATATACCATCCCTTCGAACGTTTCAGAAGGCGAAAACTTGCCTAAGAAGAACTCTCCTTACGTAAAAATGCGAACGCTGAGAGAAAAAAGGTAAGTAAAACCTTACCCTTTTTATCACACCTTAAACAAAACCCAACACCATTTTTTTTCCTCCACACCCACAGGAGATACAAGATAAGTTCAAGACAATTTGAGCTACATATTTTTACAGACAACTTTCAGACAACAAAAAGACAACTTGAACTACATATATATTTTACACCCTGCTCACTTGGTGCAGAAATGTTGGCCCATAACAGTCTTTTGACATATTCTAGATCGGCGGTAATAGAAAACAATGGTGTTATTTTTAGTTAAGATTGGCGTTCATAGTGTATAAATGGTACTGCCCTTCGTGGGAGGATGAAGACTGGAGTTTTGAGGAGGAAAAGTATTCACTTACGCACCTGTCCCTCAAGCACCATGTTGAAGGTCGGCTTCATGCCAAAAGAAGTTAGTGATTACGCGAATGATCCGAAAGTGTTCTTAAATTTTTGCATCGCAGACAAAGGTGAAATTAGCAAAGCTCGTTGTGGATGTTCTTCCCGGTGAGGTTGGCCTGCGATTGCTCGTCAACATCTTTCCAGAGAAGATTCAAGTTGTATTTGATGGTCTGTTGAATAGCTATAAGGTTCAATATTTTGAATGCGCGAATATATACTTAATTTTAATATTGAACTGTAGTCTCAGCTATGTATAGCACTCAAAGATGAGAAGAAAGCGTCGAAAGCAGTGACATTCATTTTCAAGGTGAAGAAAGCTTCAAGAGTAGTTTTTCTCTTCCTTAGTTAAGTTTCCAGGATATGGTGAAAGCTTATATCGAACAGTTCGTAGGAACTCCTTACGAATTCCCCTCGTATCACAAGGCAATTCGTGAGCCCTACGATTACTATCAGGTGAAAAAATAATAATGTTCTCAGGAGAAATTTTGAGTTGGTATTACGCTAGATGGCTAATATGTATATTGGATCCCTCATCGATTTCGACCGCTCCATTGTGATGTATCCGGAACAATGGACGAAGATACAGAATCAGATCAATGTATTGCATACTTGAATCGCATAGAATCTTATTTTCTTATTTTCTCTTTTTGCAGGAAGGCGAAAATGTAATTTTATTTGCTAATCATCAAAGTGAGGTATGATAAAGAAACTTGCTGGTCCGTTTAAGTGTTTAACCTGACTGAATCCAATAAGGGAGACGCGGCATTCATTCCATTACTTACGGAAGTTTCCCATCCTGGACTGGGCGAAAAGGTTAGTGAGCTTGCTTTTTAAGCTTTTTCTATAAATTGAGCAAAACTTGGAATATAATTGTAGGTTACCTATGTGGCTGGTGACCGTGTTATTACCGATCTTCTTGCAAAACCGTTCAGCATGGGGAAGAATCTTTTGTGTGTTAACTCTAAAAAGCATATGGTCTAATATATGTAAATATTTTACCTTTATCCCTTACCTTTCATGTAGAATGACATTCCTGAGCTGAAGGCAACAAAAATGAAGCAGAATTTGACAACTATTAAGGTATTTAAAAAACTTGTGACGAAGTATTCTCTCAGTTTATGCTATTTTTAATTGCAGGAGATGCAAAAGAAATTACAAGAAGGCGGGTTTTTAATTTGGATTGCGCCTGCTGGAGGGAGGGACCGACGGAAGGCTGACGGAACGTTAATTCCTGACAAGTTCGATCCTCAGGCTATTGAAATGATGAAAAAGCTTGGTACGAAGAAATCAGCTGCGAAAACTCACTTTTATCCATTGGCAATGGTAAATATTGTACAATAAGTCGAAGTCTGCCTCAATGTTTTTTAAAGGCAACATATGATATAATGCCACCACCATCAAGCTCAGAAAAGGACATTGGAGAAAAAAGGATTGTCAACTACACGGTATAATCTTATTTTTTCAAACATGTTAATGACTTTCTATCCAGGGAGTGGGCCTTTCACTAGGAGAAGAAATTGATGTTTCGAACTCTGGAAAGTGGGCTGAAAACTTAGGTGAAGAGGCAGATCTTCCTGTCGAATTATCAGAGCATATTTGGGGAAAGGTCTTTTACATACTTGCTTGTTTCAACTTTTAGCGAGACTAATGATGATTTTCCTCTAGGTCAAGCAAGAGTACGACAAGATTTCGAAATACTGTGACCCAAAAGCAGAAGAAATTGTTTTGAATGCTGGTGGTGTGCGTCCTATTAGGCCACCATCTGTTCCAAAGTTCGATTGACCTACAAGAGAATTACTCAAATGTGTGAAGCATCACAAGTTTGGAAAACTAGTAGCAGATACAAAAATGTTCTTGAAGAAGTAAAATGGAAATATCTTTTTGATGTTCTCTCGTTTATTCACTTTATATTCCGACAATTGCTCCTGCATGTTGATACCCAGCGCTTACTCTTACAACCTTTCCTTTTATATCATCGATAGGAAATGGTATTTCTTCATCTCGTGAGGATATTTGGCCTAATTGGCCATTTGAGCTTGAACCCCAACCATATACTTTACCAGTAAGACTGGACACTAATGAAAAATATTCTCCAGATGCAACGCTACTAATATATTCATCCTCTATTGCACCTTTGACGCGACCGGGTTCCTCTTGTTCACCACTAGTTCGACCAAGAGACTTACGGGAACAACCCCAACTATACACCTCTCCTGCTTTATTGCGCGCTAGTACGTGGCACCTGCCAGTGGAAACTTCGATGAATTCATTTGAACTGGAGTGAAATAAAACTTTTTGGAGCTTAAGAGCTTCTTCGACCGAATCGATCTTCCTTCCTAATCCCGAGGTAAGCTCATTTTTCTGCTTAACAATACCAGCGTAGCCATCAAATCCTGTTGCACACGTGTATACCGAACCATCGCTAGTCAGAACTACTAAATGGACGTAACCTAAAGCAACGTCCAATATCTTTACGCCTTCTTTGGGAGGAGGATCTAAACGTATATTTCTAGGCGAAGCAGCAAAATTTGGGTCATGTAGCAGTTTAGAACGAATATCGCTGGATTCAGTATATTCATTCTTCTCTAAAAGTTCCGAAGCAGTTCCGCAGGCGATGAGTCCCCATACTACTAAAGTTCCGTCCTCAAAAACTGCCGCAGAAGAATATCTTCCAGCTGCAACAGCAACTGCTCTCGTATTTAATTGACACTCAGCTTTCGCCTTGCATTTGTCATCAAAACCGAGTATTTTACCATCAAACAATACTTTTGTTGCTATACCTGAACGACACGTTGAACCGCCTATACAGGCACTTCCAGGTTTACTATTTGAAGTTGAATCATTGCTGCAGTTGCAATTACCTCCGCTGTCACACCCACACGAGCGAGTTGTCGAGCCAAGAATACCTGAGCGGCCCAACTGTCCTCGATCATTCAGGCCAAAGGTGAGGACTTCGCCAGTTGATGTCAGTGCGACTGTGTGATAGCGACCACAAGATGTCGCTGTAACTTTAGCGTTATCTGGCAAGGTAACAGGAAGAGCACTGTTTATGTCTCCATCACGGCCGAGTTGTCCAGAGTCATCAATTGGTGGAGAACCCCTGCCACCCCCACCAGCGCTATCATTTCTTCCTGCAGTTAGAAGTTCACCTGAACGAAGTAAGAAAGCTGAGTGACCCGAAAAAGATATATGTATAATATCTTGTGACGAAAATTTTGAAGGAATTTCTACGATATTTGGAGGAGTTGCGCTTGGGTTCGAAGGACGTGCAACACGAGCACCGCCAATTCCCCAGGTATACACAAGAAGTCGGCCGTAGGGATTGGGAGAGACTTCTGGTGCTTGAATGCCAGATTTTCTGTATTTTCCCAGAGAATCATTCTCGCTCCCTTCAGTACCCTCCATGAGACCAGGGAGCAGGAGAACTGCAAATACATACAGAACCGCGGTTAATAGTTTCGTCATGTGTTCTGGAGTCTTACTTCTTTCGTTCAAGGTTTATGTGCTAAAGTTATTGTTTTTCTGTGCATAACTGAAAATTTTTATGAAGAGTAAAAGTATATAGCGCGCGTGGTTTTTGTATATGCGCCGTAGTCGCGTAGTACTACGTACGGTGGGGCCCCGTCATATTTTCAAAATATTAAAATCAGCCAACGACCAAGAGCCAACAAGCTGGAGCTGACCTGAGCTGCTAAGCAGCTGACAGAGTGATAGTCTGCATGAAGATACAAAGTCTTTCGGATAAGAAATTGAATGAAAGGTGACCTTCTCTAGGTAAGGAAAAGTATAAAACTTACACAAGAAACGATACAACAAATTTGATTTACAACTTTTCTCATTTTTTTAGCATTTTATCAAAATGCCAAGTTGCCAATCCACCATGAGGTCCATCAGCACCCATTCTAGTCAAACTTGCAACCATCTCAGCATTCTCTTTTACTGAGTCAATTTGATCCTTTAATAGCTCACCTTCGATAAAGTCGCACGCTGCCGCATCCCCGCACTCGTCAGCAATTTTGTGTAACTCAAGTAATTTATCATAGTTCAATTTTTCCAACGAGAGCGCCAACTCTAGTGCATAAAGCCCACAGCCCTTCTGGGCATGCTCAAACTCAAGCTGAGGTGGCATAATAGCCTGGAGAGATACTTTACCCCCCCTTTTGGTCTGATAGTCCATTAGTAACTCGGCATGCGAGCGTTCTTCAAGCGATTCTTTCTTGAAGTGTTGAGCAAATCCGTCAAGTGCCACATTATCTCTCGAGAAGAATGCATACATGCTATGATAGATGTAGGACACGTTGTATTCGATGTTAATTTGGTCATTAATTGCATCCTCAAGAGTTTGCTGAAAATGCGGGGCACGCGCAAACGAGTAATGAACATCAACAGGGATGGGATGTGTACTCGTTGCTTCCACAATTGCCTCGCCCAGGTTGAGCTCGCCACTATTGCCGTCACGGATCGCATAAAATTTGTCGTAACGGAATTCACGAGTGTTTTGTCTTGAAATAGACCGTCCGACGCCACATCGCACGATAGTCGCTGTGATAACAGGGCGAGAAGATTTTGAAAGCATATGGTGAAATCTGGACATGCAAGCGAAGTATAGAAGTGGCTTTCAGTGTGGTTACAGGCTTGATCAAGGTCAAAGGCAAAATAAAAAGATATTTTCCTTGTTGATGGGGTTGTGAGTAAATTTTTTGGGGGAAAATGGCGGGGGCTTTGGGGTCACAACTTTCCACACACGCACCTGAAACAAAAAAAAATTTACCTTACATGTTAACAACTCTTCCGAAGGACTAGGACGCACCCGTGGAAAACCTCTATTATGTACAATTTATGCATAAATATACTTGTGCATACAATAATGGTTCGAAAGAAATGTTTTACAAAGGTTTTAACAGCTAAAGGACCCAATCAAGCCAGCCGCTCTTCGCTTTTTTCCCAACAAGAGATTCTGACCTGTACACAAACACTCCCTCGACAGATGTCTCCTGATTTTTCTCATCTAAAAGCAACGCTATCATATCACCATCTTCTAACTCTACCTCATCGTTTCCACTTATTGGCTGCCATGCCCCGCCAGAAATAGCAATACCAGACATATTTTTGGTGTGAAGCCCTCGAAGTATAGCAGTACCATTATATGTGTTTGCCAGTATACTTAACTGCTTGTGAGAAATTCGCTTTGAGATACAGTTACCGTTTCCACGTCCAATTGTTTGGGGCCCACCAGTCAGATAAATTTCAGATTTGTCCGGACCAATTAAGTAACACTTGTATCGAACTTGCTTATTTGCACCAGCGTCACTGAAAGACTTTTTTGAGGAAGCATGACGATTGAAGCCGGCTTCTGTGAGGTCTCTACTGATATGCAAAGCGAGAGAATTTAGTTTCACAATATCGCGTTGCAGGAGCTGCAAAAATTCCTTTATTGATACGTTGGGAAGGACTTGTAAATCATCGTGATTGAACGGCACACCTACTGTCTCGAGATTCAAAATCATGTGCTCCAAGTGCTGCCTTTCACCGTCATCTTCTATTTTGTCATTTTTGAAAGAATCGTAAATGAAAGCTCCTATAATGTCTACTACTGTTGTAGCAACCGAAACCATGATGAAACACGACATTAGAGCCATCATTGTGGTATAAAAATCAGCTTTCCCAAGCAGACCATTAGATCTGAATTCGATTTCGACCCCTCGAAATTCCAAGATTGTGCCACTCGAAGTAACATCGTCTGGCTCCCCAGAAAAATGTACTGTTTCCACAGTGTTCACAAGATATCCTTTACTGCTGGATGAAACTGAGACATCTGCGAGAATACGATAATCAAAAGGTTGTAAACTAGACATGGGACGAAAATTACTGAAAGTCCAATCAATACTGAGTCGTATTCCGGTCAGTCGATAAAGCGGGAACGGTGGAACAAAAGAATCAGTTCGTACCACTAACTCGTTTCTATCATCCAGTTTCACTCCTGCGAGCTCAAGTAGTTCGTCAACACTAAAAGACGGGTACCTCTCACTAACAACAGCAGATTCCGAGTCGACGGTGAGTATGGTATTCGTCTGATTATCTTTGATATAGATTAAAGAGGGAGCACTTGTAAACCAACTTGTATCTAGAGTGGTCTTGAACTGAAATGTAACGTTTTCAGGATTTGTGGCAAAATAGTTCTTTGATGTATCATATTGTGGCAAAGTGGAGCACAAATCCGTGCTGGTGTTGCACTCTCGCTGAAAGTTTGTCTCCTTTACGTGTGTACCCACAAATATAGAATTTGCAGAAACACTCACTATTTCAGAAGTACTGAAGTTCTTGCAAATATTATCGTGGAAAGAATCCATAAAAGGTGGATCACCGGCATAATCCGTGATAGTTTTGTTACAGTATGTTGACGCCGCCTGATTAAAATCAAGCATTCTTTTTGTATCGGAAACATCAGTAGAGATGTACATTCCAGGTGTTTCTAGTAGCATATAAGTGTGACCACCAATCATAGAAACTCCCGCATAGACTAAAATCAAAGCCATTAAAGACTTATGTACATATGCTAAACGCTTGTCACTTATTTTAACCACTTTTAGAGTACGATAAGAAAACATGTCGTCCCACAACTCTCGAAAGCCCTCTCGAAGTCCTTTAAATGAAACTACATCAGAAAACTATACAGAATTTATTTCTAAAGTTGAACGCACCCATTTTTTTAAGAGGTGAAGTGCTGAAGACTTTCTAGTACAACAAACAACAAATATAACGATCTAAGCGTGCTCTTTCGAGTTGCAAATCATTGACTGGATAGCAATTAATTATTCTGGGTCAGTAGCTTACTCTTGCATTCTTTCGCGTGCTGAAAATGTCTCGCCTCTTTCTTCTTTTTTAGTGTTTATTTTTTTTCAAAACTTTTTGTAAAACATGTAAAAGCTCTGAAAACGGTAGCGAATTAGCGAATTAGGGTTCATCTTTTTATGCCTCCCCCCACACTCCTGTTAGTCCTCAGAAAGTGTAAAATAAAAGATCTCTGGTCTCCTTCTTTGATTTTCATCATATCAGGTCACAACTTCTCACAAGGAGTACGCGATCGTAATATTTGGTAGTGCGCAAGGAGTTGATCTTTGCTATCATGCTCGCAGTAAGTTGAAACCTTTCATTAAAGAACGCAATACTAAAATTCAATTTAAGAATCCGCAAACTTGCCAAACACAGTTTACGAGTAAGGGTAATAAACTTTTCGGAATTTCAGCTGCAAGATCCAAAGTAAAGTGTCCTCGAATATGTCATGAGATCAAAGCGGTAATGCTTATTTTTAATTTGCCATTTTTCAGGTTTAGTTTTTGTTCTAAAGGTGATTCCAAGTTTACAAGGAGACGCATCTAGTCAGTTACCTCCGGACTTGCCATCATATATTTTTAAAGAACGCATAGTTTACTTGGTAATTATGCCCTTCATCATTATTGCCAAAATCTAAATTTCTTCCATGTAGGGCATGACATTAGTACCTTCGGTGACTGAACTTATTCTTGCTGAATTGTTATATCTTCAATACGAAGATAACAATAAACCGATCCATTTGTACATAAATTCAACGGGGACATCAAAAGTATGTATGAAACTGTGCTTGTATTGAAGTGTTGAAGTGTTTATTATTAGGAGGGTCAAAAATATGGGTACGATTCCGAAGCCTTTGCAATTTATGATACCATTCAATATGTCAAACCTCCTGTACACACTATTGCTATCGGTACAGCTTGGGGTGAAGCTGCAATGTTGCTCTCAGCTGGTAAAAAGGTAAAAGTTGAAGGTATTTATCAGCTATTCATTTATGCAATCTTCACAGGGGCACAGAGCCGCACTTCCATCTGCTAGCATAATGATTAAACAACCCATAAACTCTTTTCGAGGGCAGGTATGGTCTATCCTACGATATTATGTGTGTCATTCTCACTATTAAAACAATAGGCCTCTGAGTTAGAAATTCAGCGTAATGAAACTAGAAATACAAAGTCTCAAACGGTACTACTGTTCTAGCGACTCTGGCCCTCTATTCTTATCACACATGATCAGCTAAAAATACTATCTCTATCTACCGGAAAATCGATCGAAGAAGTCGAAAAGGATATAAATAGACCTAGATATTTCGATCCACAAGAAGCGAAGGACTATGGATTGATCGATAAGGTGAAGAAATAACTCCACTTTCATTTGAGATATTTATGTCGAAAAATCATCCACAGGTACTCCTAAAATAGATGAAAGTCGGGATCAGTATACAAGAACGACCTCATTCATAGATTTTATATTAAAAAGAATATTCAAACTAGACCAAAGTGTCAATGATAGCAGCACGAGTGCTCTCAAAGGACTTATTATTTTCAATACTCCGAATTTTTAGAATTTCCTCTATCACCTATTTGTTACCTCTCAATATCTAATCATTATGTGTAAAAATGCGTACATTTAGTTCTGTCGAAGTAGTATCTAGCCCGCAAAAGGCAGTCCAATCATTCGCAATCAACCCAGCAGAAATAATATCACTCCCTCGATTGACTGTGCCTGCTGCGAGGGGCACCTTCAAAATAATATATAATGTGAAAAAAATAGAGAAAAAAATTCGGACTTGTAAAAGAGACGAAAGTTCGTCAAGTTCTTGCAGGCTTGTGTGTGGGTGTACCAATCCACCTTGGCTCGAGAATTTGCAATAACTTCCAACTAGAGCATTTCCTGCAATAGTCTAACAAAGCCTAAAGGTTGCAAAATGTTCGCAAATAAAGAAAATCATACCTCCCTGAAAGCTTCTACGCCAAGAACATCGCAAATTAACTCTTCTGTTTCACGGTCAATATCCGGATGTAAAAGGGCTGTATAGTCATTGCATGAAATACAATTTCCGAGAGCTGTATTTATACATAAAAGTGGTTCTGTTGAGACAAAGTTGAAGTAGAAGTTACCAGAAAGTCTCTCCTCAACTCTTTGGACAAGCACAGAATCTGGAAGAGAATTGCGAATATGCAGTAACTCTAATACAAAATCATTCAAATATAATCAAGCGCTGGCCTTAAGGTAGTCTACCTTGGTCTGTGGTGGAGTTTGGAAGCAGTAACCCCTTTTTATTTCCTATTAACTAATTCAAGCAGGTCTACTGCAAGAAGTTTGCAAAATCTCACCTACACACATTCTACCTACCAACCGAGTTCCCGCTATACTACTTTTAATCACTGGTATTTCTCGAGAAAGTTCGCCTTCAAATATGCTTAATTGTAGAAATTTAAGTGAGTGAGGGGTAAAACAATGCATGAAATTTCACCTATAGAAGTTTTCGGACCCTCCTATCGCAGTTATGCAATATGCATTCGTTAATGTTCCAAAAACACCAATGTCATTACTACAAAAGTAAGTAAAATATGAACATAACTCATAATCTAGAATTGCGATGAATACCTGTTTTCGTACGCGTGACGGATGGCCATAATTGTAGCAGTGGAATGGTAGAAAAGAAAGGAGCCGGTTATTAGTCTTACGGTTAACTCTACAACTGTTTTGCGAGGTTCCGAGGTATAATACTCGTAGTCTAGTTGATGACCACAATAGCGTACGTATGGAATCAAGGAACCGAAATAAAAAAACAAAAACAAAAAAATCCATATGAATCATACTGTCAGACTGTATGTCAATTAAATTATTGTATGCAAAACATGATCATGGCCACCAAAATATTTAGCAAATACGTATTGTATCGTATGATACGAGCTCGTCCTCCTGGTACCATTTAATTCAGGAAACAGGTCTCTCAGCCTCTCGCTTGGGTATTTATGCCATATATGTTGTGTGGACTTTATACTCTTTTCTTTTACTAAGAATCTAAATTCGAATACTCATCTGTAAATTATCTCTATCTCGGTAGCGCAACAACGCGCGGGGCGTGAGATATTTTTTTATTCAAACAAATAATTGAAGAAAACCAAATGGAAGACGAAGAAATGCCAAAGTCAATGATGACTAGATTATTTGGTGATGACACGAATATTGAGCTAGAGAATCTCGATATGGAGCGATTGGATACTGGACAGAAAACCAAGAAAAGTGATGCAAATTTGAATGAGAGAATTCATCAAGAAGATTGTTATGGTAAGAAGGATACCGGAATAAATTTCATAGATGATGCTGGAGTACCACATTTTGATCGAGATAATAGACCAGATGAAGAAATTTATGATAGTGAGGCTGAGGAATCTGATGACGATAGTAATTTCTTCGGGTCCAAAGCTAAGAAGAAAAGAAAAGAACGCCGCAGAGAAGAAACTATGAAAACTGAAGTGATTGATTTCTTATCTAAAATGGAAGTTGCAGCTGAACAGGATTTGGAGGCCTATGCTCGGAAGCTTCCTGCTGTACATAAATTGAAGATGTTACCAGAGGTAGAAGTAAAGTTGAGACAAACTGAGCTTCAAGAGTTGTTACTGAAAAACGGATTGTTGAAAGTTCTGTGCATGTGGCTTAATCTTATGCCGGATGGAAACTTACCAAATATCAATCTTCGCAGCAGTCTCATACGTCTCATTGATATTTTACCCGTCGAAACTGACGATTTTGATAGAAAAGAGGAATTGAAAAGATCGGGTTTAGCAAAAATATTGGTGTTCTTGACGACTATTCCTCAAGAGACAGGAAGTAACCGCGCTATTTGTAAAAAGTTAATCGAGAAATGGAGTCGACCAGTATACGAGCTATCGGCAGAATATAAGTACATTCATCGAAGTGGACAAGTATATGATGCCTATGACTCGGATAACGAGGAGTTAGCTACGAGGAGAACTAAACGTTCCTCAAAACTTTTAGAGTCGATGGACGATGTGAGTGTTCCCGCTCGCTCTGGTCCAAAATATGGTGAAAAGGGATACAGGCATCATGCGGAGATTCCAGATAGCTCTATCCCTGAATATACCAAAAGGCCAAGGCTGAAGATGGACCCAGGTGAGGTAAAATCTAGAGGACAAAGTAACGAGCAACGCAGAATAAGAAAACTTGTCGGCAAAGTTTCTGGTCTCAAGAAAAAAAATGGGCAGGCTTACCAACCTTCTGTGGAAGGCCGAGGATTAGTTGGCATACAGAAATAAATAAAACTTTCATATTTCTAAAAAATGGGAAATCAAGTTCATACAATATACCTTTTCACTTAAGTCAATGTTATCGTGCAAATTGTTTTTCCATAGAATTTGCAGTGTTTCAACCTTTTTTTTTCTTTTTCTACGCCTATACACCCATATATAGATGGTCCATACCTGTTTTTTTGTCCGTTTATTGTCTGTTTTACTATTTTTGAACTTCCCTCGTTATACATACGAATACTGTGTGGTGGCGCCCGCGGGTATATAGCCACGACAACGTTTTCACTAAATACGTACAAAACTCTCAGACACAATAAGCTACTATAGTACTCGTATAACAACACTAAATTCGAGAACTTCCTATCAGGAAGCATTAAAAAAAAACAAGCGCACACCCAACCACAAAAAAAAGCTAAAAAGGAAAAGGTGGACCTCTCTAAATAGCAATGCTGTGCGAGTCATGACTTTCAAAGCAACCCGAATAAATATACTTCGAGGTTTCCGGTAGTCGCTTTATTACACGGTGTCTGAACTACATAATCTCGAGGTGCAAGACCAGTGATCAAGTTGACGAAGAAGTAAGCACTCCACTTATTGGCACGCAATTATTACGTGCGCGCGCGTGGGAAGTCTGTTCTCATAAACTTGCAAATTATTTTTCTGTACGAGAAGTTCTTCAAGAAATGACAGAGTTTGATTTCACCACACAAGTTACGAAGACACTACAGATAAATCGGAAAGAACAAAATCAGAATGCAGAAACTCTCTCGCGATTACTAGATTCGAGATTCCGTGCAAATGAAACCTTGAAAAATATCAATATAGAACTCCTCGTCTCGGTCGGAGGATCTACGAGCCGATTAAGATCTACCTCTTCTGAAAGAAGTGAAGTTGCACTTTCTTCCGTACTTGTTGCTCGAAAGTTGAATCTAGCGAAAGAGAGAGCCAAAAAAACAAAGCATTGCATTCAAGGAGCACTGAGTAAACAAGAAATTCTAAGAAAGCTAAAAGTTAGTCTTATTGCTGGAGACTTGGCTGGAGCATTACAGCAGTCGGTGGAATTCAGCAGCCTCCGAGAAATCTCCATTCAAAACTTCATTCCATCGCAAAATTCTTTCGAGAACGAACTCTCAGTCATTAAGAACGATGTGGAATCAATATTAAACAAGAAAATAGAGCTCATTTTGAATGATGCTACCTTCAGTGAAGGTGACTTCTTCTTCAACTACATTGAAATTGCCTCTAAGATTGGTGGCGCTGAAAAAGTTGTTCAATACTTATCCAAATATACCCAGATTCATGTATGGAAGAACTACGAGAATATTATCACAGTATGTGAAGGGCCTGAAGATATTTTTCGTAGATGTTTTCTGAATTCAATCACGTGCCTATTTGATAATACTCTTGAAATATTAGACAAGAAATGTAGAAGCTTGACTTCAATTTTGTATGAGAATTTGGTCTCTGAATATGTTCTCTTATGCCACGAAGAATGCAGTAAAGTTCTTCAAAAAATTTTGATGATGTATCTAAATCGAAGGAAATTTGATCGCGATGTACTTCAAGCAGAGATCATGGAGAGAAGTTGTGCCTTACCTGCTCATGACATTGATATCTTTCTGGAAGAGTTGTCTGGACTATGTGCTCAGTATGAGCAGTACCGAAGAATATATTGTTCGAAAATTACCGAAATTTGCGACAATACAATATTTCGTCTTAATCCTGACAAGCTGTATGAGAATAAATTGAAAGATTTTGAGAAAATTTATGAAATTTATTGCTCACTCGAATTTCTTTACATAAAAAAAAGTATTTCCATCGCGTTCAATGTCGAGGAGTATGGGAATTTTCTTACGAGCTCAATCGTTGACGATGTTCTATACATTTCGGAGCGTAGCATTAAACGAGCGATACAAACAGTTTCATATGAATGTGTTAGCTCTGTTCTAGACTCAGTGAACTCTGCTTTTACTTGCCACGTGTTTCCTGAGCTCTCAGGTAGAATAACAAGGCAGGCAAGTTGCATAAAAACGGATCAACTCGTTGATGCAATCGAATTTCACCATGTTTCTGCTGGAAATACCCAGGCGAAATTAGAATTTCACGCTTTTATTCGATCATTGAATGATATAGATGCTATGAGCGAAGTAATACTGAAGTTAGATGAATTGCTTATTTCTGGAGAAATGCATGGTAAAATCAAGGAAGAAGAGTACATATTAAATTGTACCAGAAACCTTAAGGAGTCTTCGTTACAATTTAAAAATCTTTGTTCTAAAATGGTTGACGTTGTTTCAAATGCTTTTGTTGATATATTTGGTACGTGTCTTCAGATCTTAACTGCAACTTCATACGAACTTGCTCATGATAAGTATGAAGATAATCACAACAATTGGATTGGGCAAATCATTGTAGTTTTTCAGAAAATCACTGAAAATTTAGTTCCCATAATGTCATCCTCAAACTTTAGCAAAGTTGTGCATCAAATCCTTGAAGATCTTTCAAGACGCATTGAGATGATTGTCATGACGCGATTGCGGTTCAATCATCTTGGAGGTCTTCATTTTGAACGAGAAATCCGGAAATTAGTTGCAAACTTAACAAGTTTGATGCAGTGCCAAATGCGTGATATTTTTTCACGTCTGAATCAAATTGGAATGGTACTGAGCTTCGAGACATTCGACGAAATAATGGATTATTGGGGCGATCGCTCAGGATTGTTGACTTGGCGTATCAATAGATCTGAGGTCAAAAGAATTCTCTCACTGCGAGTAGATTTTAGGTTAGATTCCATTGAAGCCTTACAGTTATAATAGTATGTAAACTTTAACATGATGTGTCGACTTGTTTGCCAACAACTGCATATATGGTGTACTTCTGAGTAAGGGCGATCTTACAATACTACTTGCCTAGTTCTACAATTTTTTTCTGTTCACATTCCTTTGTGAATCAAGAGCCTTCTGCTTATGTGACACACTCGTTTTCAACATTTCCAGTGAGTTAAAAACCTTGCTTGATTTATCAAAAATAGAATGTTTGCTTTTCTTACTATCATAGTTTTGATTTAAGTTCGCACTTTCTGCAGAAATTTTTACTGTTTGTGCTCTTTCTGGATGAATACTGTCAACTTGCGCCAACTTTGGCAAAGGAATTTTCTCCAATTTGGACCTTTTCTTCATTGGCTGCTTCCGATTATCCCGCACCATAAAAATTTCTTCCGGTGTCCTCTTGGTTGTATGACTATTTGAACTTTTTCTCTCAGAGAGTATTTGATCAGACCTCTTCTCAGTATTCATAGATAAATCTGTTAGAGAAGTCAACTTAAGAAAGACATTGTCAAATAAATTGCGAGCAGAGCATATTAGGTCGTCATCTTTCGAGTCAGCTGTGTTTAGCACTTCTTCATTTTTGTTTGACCTTTGATTCATGTACGATTTTGCATATATTTCTCCAAGTCCTACCTTTGCTTTGGCATCGCTCAACTGAGTATTATTCTTCGTACTTATTTGGATGACATCGGTAGCTTCTACGTCATCCCATTTGTTCAATAATATTCGTTGCTTAATCAAATTCTCTAATGTATGCGTCGCTTCAATACTGATATTAGGGCGCGGTTGCGAGACTTGATTAAATTCGAGATCGCTTTCCAATGCACTATTCAAAGGACGCTGTTTTCCAGAGGCTTCCCCGACAAAAGACCAAGATTCTTTAGTTGTCGCACGAGTTTCAAGCTTATCGATTTCCTTCGATAGTCTTTCTTGTACGAGCTGAAAAGAGGACAACACTGCTATTGGAGATTTTATTGATTTATGAACCTTATTTTCTTCTCCTGTAAACTGACTAAGAAACTGCTTCTTAACCAGCGCTTTCTCTACAGCCAAAATATTTCCTGGAACAAGGTGCTCATTATGGTTGATTCGTGGGACTTCTGCACTCGGAAAAACCGGATCATGAAGCTTTCGTCCAATTGTAGAATCGTTCCTCATTCTCTGCTTCCATGCTACACTTTCAGTTCTTCCAAAATTTTGTGTTATTGAACTGCTCAGTTTTAGGTTAGGTTTAATAAGATTTAATATACTTAAAATCTGGAGCTCTATTTGTTGCCATATTTGCTCTATGTGCGTGTTTGCCGTTGTGAGTTCAAGGAGCGGCAGTGTTGCGTTAAATTGTTCTGAAGCGTGTTTCGTCAAGCTCAAAAACATAGCACACACTTTGTTCCATACTACGTTTGTATTATAAATTGAAATTTGTGGAGACTTCTCGCCAACGGATGCTTTATTAAAGAAGCCCTCTTCAAAACTGGTGTCTCTCATCCCTCACAGTTGACTAAGTATCGTATCGGTAACTGTATGACACTTATATACCTTATATATCTGCTGCAACTGACTATCTTAAATGAACGGCTGAGTCAAGGCCCAGCAGTATTAAGTTCAGTTGACGTGTTTATTCATTTTGTTCGCGAGTTTTTTTTATATTTTGCTACAGGTATGGATACACCATATTTCTATTTGCTTTTACCTTTTTGCTATTTTTTTGGTGAGAACCAGAAAAGAAGCTCTGCCTCACTGCCTGTGGAGAACCAACAGTGAAACATCACAACTACTCAAAACTTCATTTCTACAAAAATTTTGTTCGAAGGTTTGAAGGTTTGCACGTCCACCATACCACCACACCTTCTTTTTGTTTGGGTGGAGAATTTCAAAATAGGAGGAGGATAATTCGTACTGGTACCAGTACATAAAAATACGAGAAATAGAATTGTCTATCATATACTACCAGTACCTACAGGGGTAGGTTCCTCTTTTTTGTACAACAATGTGAAAAAACTGTATCATCCTTCACAACCTAAACGGTCGGGTTCTAATCTAATGGTTCATCAATAAATTATGAAGACTGAAAAGCTTCCACACTGCTTGCAGCTTCGTAATATCCAGACTTCTTGAGCAACTCAACAAATATTTCTCTCTCGTGAAGTTTCAGAATATAAGGAGAAAATAATGCTCCTGGAAATACACCAGTAGCAACATCGTTTTTAAAGTGTAGCATTGCGTCATTAATAACTTTACCAACTTGCGCATATTGCTTGCAAAATTTTGGTGTAACTTTTGCGTGGTGGGGATGTTGCAGAAATCCAAGGAGATCATGATAAACTAAAATTTGACCATTAGTGCTGGAACCTGCTCCTATCCCAATCGTAGGAATATTGACGGAAGAAGTGATAGCTGCAGACACACAATCAGGCAAGCACTCTAGCACAATTGAAAAACAACCAGCATCTTGCAACTCAATAGCCTGCTCAACCAGCCTCACTGCGGCCCTCGCATTATTTCCTTGAGGTCGGAATCCACCAAAGAGACTTACAGATTGCGGAGTTAAGCCGATATGACCCATAACAGCAATACCGGCTTGATTTAATTTACGAACAGACGAAACACGAAGATTACCACCACCTTCTAACTTGACCGCATGCATTCCTCCTTCTTTCAGTATCCTAATAGCTGCTTTCAACAAATGTTCGTCATCACTTTCATAACTTCCAAAGGGAATGTCGCCAACCAAGAAAGCTTTTTTAGCACCACGTGAAACAGATCGACAATGTACTAGCATTTCCTCAAGTGTAATTGGTAGTGTTGTATCGTGACCATGAATAACCATGGAAGCAGAGTCACCAACAAGCAGAATATCTATGTCTGCTTGATCCACCTGAAATAAAAAGTAAGTATATTGTTATGAAGTGCAGAAATGAAAACTTACATGTATAGCGCTAGAATAATCATATGCAGTAACAGCTGTCAAGGCCGTACCTTGCTCATATTTGTCGCGGATTATCTTCAATGTGGTCTTTTCAAATAGGTCCGCATTCCCATATAGATTTCTATATGTATATTTTGTTTTGAAAGACTGAAGAAAATGTGCGCGACCGAAAACAATATTTGTCGAACTCTTTAGGCGCGCATAAAAGTGGCTAGGTTTGGGCATCATCTCTACCCATTAGCCCTTCTTCTTTCGCTTGCTCTTGAAATTAAATACAGTTCAAAGTTCGAGCATAAGAAAAAACTGGCGGGGAAAACTTACTGTTGTTCCAGCCGATACCTTAGTAATTAAATAGTTCTTTCAGTATCTAGATTACAGCAAAGCAAATGGGTAACTTTTCTTTAGAGCCGTTCGTCGAGCTGTTATTGTTCCTCTGAGTCCGGGAAAAGTACTTACTTCTTGTATGATTTAGGGTTTCGAATTTTCTAGCCGAGCTCGTTTTTATTTGTGACTACGTCAAAAATGGATGAAGCAAACAGATAGGAAGACGGCAATATGCCAAGGTGCACCTAATAAGTATTCACAAAAATGGTGACGTGCTGTCATGCTCTTTATTACCCTGTAAATTCTTCAAAGAAAATGATACTATACAGGCGATGCAAGAGAAAACAGAAAGCGAAGTTTTCAGCGTTCTTAAAAAAACGTGGGCCCGTATCTGACTTATTGTCTGAAATTACAACTGAACACGAATCTTACGCAAACTTTTTAGTGCAAGAATATTCTCTTAATGCTGCAACTAATCATGAAGTAGCTGTACGAAAACTTAATGAAAAATTCCGGGTGTTCGGAAAAGATGATGAGTTCTTTCAGGTAGTTTTCTTAGCGTTTCGGAAACTTGTCGAAAACTCGGCCAAGCTTCCAAATGCTCACATTGTAACTACCGTAATAACAGTTGCAGGTAAGCGAGGATACTTAAGCGAAGCTGATTTTGCTTTCGGGTGGAGTCAAACTTCATGTGATAGTAAATTAGTAAGACCAACCGCATTCACATATACGGCCTATATTCAAGCAATTGGTCAGAACGTCAGAGGTGATAGTTGGGTTTTAGCTTTTGATATTTTCGATGATATGATAAGTAACGGACTTATTCCGAATGTTTTTACATACAGTGCGCTTATTCGGACAGGTGTACGTGGTGGGAAAAATGGTGCGCAAAGAGTAAGTTCTTTTCATACCTTATTTCAATTTCTTTATATTACTGTACTAACTTTGTTCTTTTTTCACTTAAATTAGGCTTTATTGCTAATTCCAAGGATGAGAGAAAATGATATTGAACCAGATCTACCTGTCATTAGTGCTCTGGTGAGTGCTTTCGGAGCGGCAAATAATATCGATGGAGTTCGTTCGGCTACGCACTCTGCTCTGAAATTTGAGAAGTTGGATGGTCGCCTCTTCGTTGATATAATCTGTGCTTTCACATCCTGTAGAGCATACCAGGAAGCTCTTGATATTTTTCACTCTTCAAAATGTCCAAAAAATATTCAAACCTGTACTGCAATAATGCAAGCATACATAAATTCCGGAAAGGTCAAAGATGCAGAGCAAATATACAATAGAATGAGGATCGATAGATCTGAAGGTGGCTATGGATTTCTACCGAATGCACGAGCTCACACGACCATGTTAAATGGATATGAAAAGTCTTTAATGTCGAGCAGCGCAGTGAATCTTCTGAGAAAGTTGGAACAATTTAACATGGTGAATAACAAGGAAGAATTCGTACCAAATGAAATCCATTATAATGTAGTGTTAAGTGCGTGTGGGAAATGTGGAGAATGGTCTACCGCTGAAAGTATATTCCACTCTATGCGTGCTCGTGGTGTACCAACTACATCTATCACGTTCAGTACTCTAATTACAGCTTACGGAAGAAGTGGTGAAACATTTCGTGCTCGCTGCTTGTACAATCTTATGCGAAAGGAAGGTATTTTTCCAGATGACTATTCTTTCGTTGGTCTTATCCTTGGGCATGCTGTAAAGCATGATTTAAGAGCTGCACTGGATGTGAGAAATCTCATGGCTTCTGAAAATATATCAGAGACTATTCATACTTACAATGCCCTAATTTATGCTGCTGACATATGTGGTGATTATGAGAAAGTAGTTAGCTTATATGAGTTGATGCTCCGATCCAATCTTGAACCAAACGAGACCACGCACGAGCTTGTTGTGAACGTTGGTAAGAAAGGGGCGAAGTTCTATGAAGAAACGCAATTGGCTGCGAATGTTGCTTCAGCAGCAGCTGGGCTTGTTGGAGTAGTTGGGATGGCACTCGGTCGTTGGTAATTTTTGAAGAATTTTCTTTGTATATAATCAATGTGTTTTTTCTTATTGTTGCATGCATACACAGCAGTACTGGTACTGTATATAGAGGTCTTGTTTCTTTTGAAAGCTATGCGTGCAGCGCACCCACGTTCACATTTTATTTAATTATCCAAATACTGCTCGTATTCGCATACCTTCTCCTTTTTGAAGTCCAGGTGTCCACCGAATCGAAATTATAATTTTTTTGCGCATTCGCTGTAGTACGCGCTTTGCACACTGCTGCGTGTGTGTGTGACGAACTCTCTATGCATACGACTCGTATCCCCTGGGACGCCCAGTTCAGAATTTTTCTTTTTTTTCTTTTTTTCCTTCGGGATACCATATCATCTTATATAACATATGGGGGGAGCATCTGATATGATCATATGCTATACCCTTGTTTTTGAAAAAAAAAATCTAACCGTTCTTAAGTTGAGTGGCATGCAGGGCTGAAAGCGAAAAGACAAAAAAAAATGCCAAATGAGAAAAAGGCAAAAAGCAAGTCACGAAGCCGACTTGTGCACTTGTCTTGAAGAAAATGATATCCAGTCGAACCTTATATTCACCGACGTAAGTAGCTGGCAAGCTAGTCGCAACAAAGTATATGAAAGGCATTCTTTCAAGAAAAAATATCCTCGTGAACGCGAGCGCAGTAGCCTCTTCCTAAGTAAACGAATATCTCGATCTCATTCTAAGTCGGGAAATGAGCTTGAATACGTGTAACCCGCTTGATGAGCGTCATCAAAGCTCTTTAGAGGATAATTCGACGTCATATTCATCGGATGAAAATGAGCAAAGCTGGATATCATGGTTCTGCGCCTTAAAAGGAAATGAGTTTTTTTGCGAAGTTGACGAAGAGTACATTCAAGACGACTTTAATTTAAGTGGTCTTAGCTCGGTGATCCCTTACTATGACTACGCCCTCGATATGATATTGGACATCGAAAGTCCTAATGGTAGCAAGCTGACTGAACAGCAACATGAACTTGTGGAATCTGCGGCGGAACTTCTCTATGGCCTCATTCATGCTCGATACATATTGAGCAGTCGTGGTATGATATCGATGTTAGAAAAGTTTAAACAAAGCCATTTTGGAAGGTGCCCTCGCATTGCGTGCAACAACCAGTCATGCCTTCCAGTCGGTACATCCGATATTTTTCGCACAGCTACTTTAAAAATATTTTGTCCAAGCTGCCAGGTACGTATATATTTAATGTGTACATTTTGTTTGATTTATTTCAAAACTATAATAGGATTTATATTTTCCACGGAATAAGTTTCAGGGAACTATTGATGGCGCATATTTTGGAACGACGTTTCCACATCTTTTTCTATTGACTTACCAGCATCTTCAACCAAAGAGAATTAAATATAATTATGTGCCACGAATATTTGGTTTTAAGGTTTAAACTTTAATTTTAAATACTGATTAGTCACAAGCTAACAATATTTTCACAGATACATCACGACAATACTGACTGAATGTTCAGTTCCTAAGATACTCAAAAATACAGATTTTTTTCAATGTACTAATAGGTGATCACTTCGTGCGAAACGAATACAATATGCAAAATATGAAGTCTTGGTCTGCTCATTATGTGGATTTTTAGTGATATATTTAGTGATATCCATCTTTCCTCATTTTAATGCATATGATTCAATACATTGTTATTTGTGCGAATTTTTTTGTACGGGTCAATAAAATTTTTTTCCTACGAAAGGATCTTCGAATATATTCTTTTGTTGTTTGCATGTTTTGATAGATGAATATATAGTACCATGTGGTACCTACATCCATTCCACTTTCAGGTTTTGAAAGGCATCATGGCTGGTTTGTTTTGGAAAAGCTTCGAAACGGTGAGCCAAGTGAGCGTAGGGAACAGTTTC
>ERZ651776.401-NODE-401-length-62239-cov-6.071635_pt1 | contig 62239 bp, 59 predicted proteins | sample MGYA00514761_ERZ651776 | MGnify/ENA metagenome assembly ERZ651776
CGACACGGACTGGATGCAGAAGGCCCGCAAGCTGGCGAATAAGCGCGCGTCCCAGTTTCGCAGGGAGCGCGGCGCCCAGCCCGTGGCACCCGCGCAGTGGCGCCGCAAGCGCAAGGGGGAGAAAGGTGACGAGTTCGGGTACGTCGAGGCTGCCCGCGGATACGATGACATCCCCAAGGACGTCGCCGACGACCGTGAGGACGAGCTCATTCCAGGCGAGGGCAGCCGAGGAAATCGATCCTGCGACGGCCGCGGCGGCGGTGGACGCCGCGCCCGAGGCGCAGGCGGCGGTCGGCGGATTCCGTGCCGTCGGCGACGGAGACCATGCCGCTGTGGATCGAGTAGCCGATGCCGACGCCGCCACCGTGGTGGATGCTGACCCATGTCGCCCCCGATGCCGTGTTCACCAGCGCGTTCAAAAGCGGCCAGTCAGATACCGCATCAGAGCCGTCTTTCATCGCCTCTGTCTCGCGGTTGGGCGAGGCGACGGAACCCGCGTCAAGATGGTCACGGCCAATCACGACGGGGGCTTTCAATTCGCCGCTTGCGACCATTTCGTTGAACGCAAGGCCGGCGCGATGCCGATCCCCCAACCCGATCCAGCAGATGCGCGCAGGCAGCCCCTGAAAGGCAATCCGGTCGCGCGCCATGTCGAGCCAGTTGTGCAGATGGGTGTTCTCGGGGAACAACTCCTTCATCTTGGCGTCGGTTTTATAGATATCCTCGGGGTCGCCAGACAGCGCCACCCAGCGGAACGGCCCGATGCCACGGCAAAACAGCGGACGGATATAGGCGGGAACGAAGCCGGGGAAGGCAAAGGCGTTCTCCAGCCCTTCGTCCAGTGCGACCTGACGGATGTTGTTGCCATAATCCAGCGTCGGCACACCGGCGTTCCAAAAATCGACCATCGCTGCCACATGGGTCTTCATCGACGCCCGCGCGGCTTTTTCAACGGATTTGGGGTCGCTTTCGCGTTTGTCCCGCCACTTTGCCATCGACCAGCCTTGCGGCAGATAGCCGTTCAGCGGGTCATGCGCACTGGTCTGGTCGGTTACGATATCAGGACGTACGCCGCGCCGGTAAATTTCGGCAAAGACATCGGCGGCATTGCCAAGCAAGCCCACCGATTTGGCTTCGCCCGCCGCTGTCCACCGCGCGATCATCTCAAGCGCTTCGTCCAGCGTGTCGGCGCGTTCATCAACATAACGGGTCCGCAGGCGGAAATCGATGGAATCAGGATTGCATTCCACCGCAAGACAACAGGCACCGGCCATCACAGCGGCCAAAGGTTGCGCCCCGCCCATACCGCCAAGCCCACCGGTCAGGATCCATTTGCCAGTCAGGTCGCCGTTATAATGCTGGCGGCCTGCCTCGACAAAGGTCTCGTAGGTGCCCTGAACGATGCCTTGGGAACCGATGTAAATCCACGATCCGGCAGTCATCTGGCCGTACATGGCCAGTCCTTTTTTATCCAGCTCGTTAAAGTGGTCCCATGTTGCCCAATGCGGCACGAGGTTGGAGTTGGCGATCAACACACGCGGCGCGTCCCTGTGGGTTTTGACGACGGCAATGGGCTTGCCCGACTGCACCACCAGCGTCTCGTCCTCTTCCAGGTCTTTGAGGCTGGCGACGATGCAATCGAAATCCTCCCAAGTGCGCGCCGCCCGTCCGATGCCGCCATAAACAACCAGCTCGTGCGGGTTTTCGGCCACATCGGGGTGCAGGTTGTTCATCAGCATCCGCAGGGGGGCTTCGGTCTGCCAGCTTTTCGCGTTCAGCTCTGTGCCGGTTGGGGGATAGATGTCGCGCGTGTTTTTGCGGGGGTCGGTCATTGGGGCCTCCAGTCGGACAGGGTTTCGAGAATGGTTTTCAGGTGGGTACGCGTGCGGTCCGCGCATTCTGCGATATAGGTCCAAGGTGCGCGTTCCAGCATGTAGGTCGATTGCGCCAGTTCCATCTGGATCGCATGCACGCCAAGGTCAGGCTGGCCGTAGTGGCGCGTTGTCCATCCTCCTTTGAAGCGTCCGTTCAGGATGCTGGAGTAGCCCTCGGCTGATTGGCACAGGCGCGTAACCGCGTCTTCGATCGTCGGGTCGCAGGTGGTGCCGACGTTGGTGCCGATGTTGAAATCCGGCAATGTACCGTCGAACAGAAACGGAATTTCCGACCGGATCGAATGGCAATCATACAGCAGCGCAAAGCCGTGGATCGCTTTGACCCGGTCAAGTTCGGCGGCAAGTGCTGCATGATAGGGCGCGTGATAGGCGGCGCGCCGGCGGTCTACCTCGGCTGCGTCGGGCGCGTGCCCGCCCAGATAGATCGGCAGGCCGTCGAAATCAGTCAGCGGGCACAGGCCGGTCGTGTTCTGGCCGGGATAAAGGCTTGTGCCCGAAGGGTCGCGGTTTACATCGATCACATAGCGATGGACTGGCGTGCGCACGGTGCTGACGCCGTCCACAAGCCCCGCATACAGGCGGTTGATATGCCAATCGGTATCGGCCATCGGGCGGCCCGTGTCATTCAGCCGGACAAGACAATCATCGGGAATGTCGGTGCCGGTATGGGGCAGGCCCAACACCAGCGGGCCATCGCCTTGGGTCACCTCGATCAGGCTCATAGGGACATCTCTAGACCAGCGGCGGCAGCAAGGCTGTCATCGGTGACGCAGATGGCGGCGGCCCTGATGTCTGGGGCAAGGTAGCGGTCTTGTTGCAGGCTTGGGACATCTGCGCGCAGGCAGGTCATGGCCGATTGCAACGGGCCGGAGGTCACCAGCGGCGCACGTTGTTCAATGCCTTGCGCGGCGCACATCGCCTCGATCCCCAGAATGACCGACAGGTTGGCTGTCATTCGGTGCAGCCGCCGCGCACCATGGGCGGCCATGCTGACGTGGTCCTCTTGATTGGCAGAGGTCGGCGTGCTGTCGGTCGAACAGGGGTTCGCCAGATGTTTGTTTTCGCTCATCAGGGCGGCTGTGGTGACTTCGGCAATCATCAGGCCCGAATTCAGCCCCGGTTCAGGTGTCAGGAAGGGGGGCAAATCAAAGGACAGCGTCGGGTCCACCATCAGCGCCACCCGCCGTTGCGCGATAGCCCCGATTTCAGCCAAGGCAATCGCGATCTGATCGGCGGCAAAGGCCACTGGTTCGGCGTGAAAGTTCCCACCCGACAGGATCTCGCCGGTCTCGGCGATCACCAATGGATTGTCGGTCACCGCATTCGCCTCGATCTCCAACGTGCGGCCTGCAAAGCGCAGCAGATCAATCGCAGCCCCCGTCACCTGTGGTTGGCAGCGGATGCAATAGGGGTCTTGGACGCGGGTATCCCCGTTGCGGTGGCTTTCGCGGATCACGCTGCCGTCCAACAAGCGGGACATGGCGGCGGCGACGTCAATCTGCCCTTGATGCCCGCGCAAACTGTGGATGGCGGGGTTCAGCGGCGCGGTCGATCCCATGATCGCGTCGGTCGACAGGGCCGATGTGACGACCGCAGCACGCGCGGCGCGCCAGCCTTCAAACAGTCCGGCCAGCGCGCAGGCGGTCGAAAACTGCGTGCCGTTGATCAGCGCAAGCCCTTCCTTGGGACCCAGCACCACAGGGGTCAGCCCGGCCTTTTCAAGGGCGGTACCCCCGGCCATGGTCTGCCCCTCAAACATCGCTTCGCCCATACCGATCATAACGGCGGCCATATGCGCCAGCGGGGCCAGATCGCCCGAGGCCCCGACCGATCCCTGCACAGGGATCACCGGCAAAACGCCGTGCGACAGCATCAACTGGATCAGGGCGCAAATGTCCCACCGCACGCCAGACGCACCGCGCCCCAGCGACAACAGTTTGAGCGCCATCATCAAACGCACGGTTTCAGGCTCCAGCGGATCGCCCACGCCGCAGCAATGGGACAGGATCAGGTTGCGTTGCAGGGTTTCGGTGTCGTCCGGCGCAATCCGCACCGAGGCGAGCTTACCAAAGCCGGTGTTGATGCCGTAAACCGGCGTATCACCGCGTGCGGCCGCTGCGACAACGGCTGCCGATGCCTCGACGCCCGCGCGGGCCGACGGGTCAAGCTGGACAGGACCATCGCTGCGCCACAAGGTTTCCAGTTCGGCCAATGTGGTGGTGCCGGGATGTAGGGTCAGGGTCATGCGACACCTCCGAAAATGCGGGTATTCAACGGGTTGATCCCGATGCCATAGGACAGTTCTGCCGGATCGCTGATGTTCCAGACGGCCAGATCGGCGCGCATCCCCGCCGCGATGACACCGCAATCGGTCAGCCCAAGGGCGCGGGCGGCGTTGCGGGTGGTGCCTGCCAATGCTTCGGCGGGGGTCATGCGGAAAAGGGTGCAGGCCATGTTCATCGCCAACAGGATCGACCCCAAGGGCGAGGAGCCGGGGTTCCAGTCGGTGCCCACAGCCATCGGCACGCCATGGTCGCGGAACGCCTGAAGGGGGGGCGCTTGGGTTTCATGGATCGTGTAAAACGCGCCGGGCAGCACGACGGCGACGGTGCCCGCGGCCGCCAAAGCCGCCGCATCGGCAGCGGTGGCATATTCAACGTGATCCGCGGAAAGTGCCGCATATTTCGCCGCCAGTGCCGTGCCGCCAATATGGCTAAGCTGTTCGGCGTGGAGTTTTACAGGCAGCCCGAGCGCACGCGCCTTGTCGAACACACGCGCGATCTGTGCCGTGTCAAAGGCGATGCCCTCGCAAAACCCGTCCACCGCATCGACCAGCCCTTCGGCATGGGCTGCCTCTAGCGTCGGCAGGCAGATGGTGTCGATATAGACGTCTGCATCCATGCCGCCTGGCACTGCATGCGCCCCGAGAAAGCTGGTCACGACACGGATCGGGCGCAGCCGACCCAAGGCGCGTGCGGCGCGCAGCATCTTGAGTTCAGTGTCGTGATCAAGCCCATAGCCTGACTTGATTTCAACCACGCCCACGCCTTGGGCGATCAGGGCGTCAATGCGGGGCAACGCAGCTTGGAGCAACTCGTCTTGGGTCGCGCCGCGGGTCGCAGTGACGGTCGAGATAATGCCGCCCCCCGCGCGGGCGACCTCTTCGTAGCTTGCGCCGTTCAGCCGCATTTCAAATTCGCGCGCGCGGTTGCCGCCATGGACGATATGAGTGTGGCAATCGATCAACGCGGGCGTGACAAGGCGGCCCCCGTGATGCTGCCGGTCAAGCCCGGCGTATCGGGACGGCAGTTCAGACGCGGGGCCGACCCAGTCGATCTTGTCATCCGCCACAACAATGGCGGCATCGCGCTGCAATCCATAGCCGTCAGCATCTTGAACCATGGTCGCGGCAGTCAGACCGGTCATGACGTAAGAGGGTTCCATCAAGAGTCCTTGTGTTAAAGCTTACATAATATTAATATGTAGTTACTTAATAATGTCAACGGAGTTGTTGCCTTGCAAATAATCCATGCGAAACAAGTTCTTACCCCAAACGGCTGGCAGAGCGATCTTGAGGTTTCCATTGACGAGGGCGGTCGAATCGCAAGCGTCGGGTCGCAGGTCAAAACACCAACCCATCGTGTGGCCTTGCTGTTGCCAGCGCCGTTGAACCTGCACAGTCATGCGTTCCAGCGCGCCATGGCGGGCCTGACCGAAGCACGCGGCCCGGACCCCCGCGACAGTTTCTGGAGCTGGCGTCGGCTGATGTACAAATTCCTTGACCAACTGACCCCGGACCACGTCGAGGCCATCGCCGCATTGGTGTTTATGGAGATGCTTGAGGCCGGATATGGCGCGTTGGCTGAATTTCACTATCTGCACCATGACGTGGGCGGTATCCCCTTTGCCAATCTTTCCGAGATGTCCGAGCGGATCGTCGCAGCAGCAGTGACGTCTGGCATCGGTCTGACGCTCTTGCCGGTACACTACCAATTCGGGGGCTGTGATCTGCGGCCCTTGAACGGGGGACAACAGCGGTTCGGCAATGATCCCGACCGCTTTCTGCGCCTGCACGAAGGGGCCTTGGCCGCGGCTGCCGCAGGTCCAGACGACTTTAACGCAGGGATGGCCCCGCATTCCCTGCGTGCGGTTGAGCCCGCAGGCCTAAGTGCAGTTCTATCCCAAGCCACATCCGGCCCGATCCACATGCACCTTGCCGAACAGGTTGCCGAGGTGGACGAGGTGCTGGCCCATCTGCACGCCCGTCCCGCCGAATGGTTGCTGGGCAACCACGCGGTAGACGACCGCTGGTGCCTGATCCACTGCACCCAGATGACGGATGCTGAGACCACAGCGCTTGCCGCGACCGGTGCCGTCGCCGGTCTTTGCCCGCTGACTGAATCGAACCTTGGGGATGGTATCTTTAACGGCACGACGTATCTGGGGCAGGGCGGCACGATCGGCTTCGGCTCTGATTCGAATGTGCATATCTCGCTGTTCGAAGAGCTCAAGACGCTGGAATATTCGCAACGCCTGCGTGACCTGTCGCGTGCTGCTTTGGCGACGCAAACATGTTCAACTGGACGGGTGCTGTTCGAGGCGGCAGCCAAGGGCGGTTCGCAGGCCGGTGGGCGCAAAAGTGGCCGGATCGAAGCCGGTGCCTGGGCTGATCTGGTCGGTATTGATGACGACAACCAATGGCTGTGCAACCGGCAAGGCGACGCTGCGCTGGATAGCCTGATCTTTGGCGGAGGCGGACAAGCCTGTATTCGCGATGTCTGGAGCGCGGGGCGTCACGTGGTCAAACAGGGTCGCCATTTCAGACGTGACGCGATAATCAAGACCTTCAAAGCAACGATGCGCCAGCTGGAGACGAACATTTGACAGGGCAAACGCGCCTTTCCTGGACCGACGTGCGCGACACGATCCGGACCCGCATATTGAACCGGACCTACGCACCCGGTGACAAGTTGCCCCGGGACGAGGACATTGCGATCGAATTGGGCTGTGCACGGATCACTGTGCACCGCGCGATGCAGGACTTGGCGCTGACCGGTCTGGTGGAACGTAAACGCAAGGGCGGCACCCATGTCAGGACCGATCCTGTGACTCGTGCCACATTCGATATTCCGATCACGCGGCGCGAGGTCGAACAGCGCGGCAGCAAATATGGCTACCAACTGATCAGCCGCACACTGCAAGACGCCCCTGCGTCGGTCTTGGCGCGCTTCGGCCTTCAGCAGCCCACCCGAATGCTGCACGTCAAGGCGCTGCATCTGGCCGACAATCGCCCCTATATCTTTGAGGACCGCTGGATCGATTCCAGTGTGAGCCCCGAGATTCTGGATGTAGATCTGACGACCGAAAGCGCCAATGAATGGCTGGTGCACAACAAACCCTACAGCCGTCTCGATGTGCGGTTCTACGCGATAAACGCCAAGGGCGAGAGCGCGCAGCACCTTGCCACCCCGGCCGGAAGTGCGCTTCTTGTGATCGAGCGGACCACGTGGATCGAGCAGGATCCGATCACAACGGTTCAGGCCTATGCCGCACCGGGGTATCAGCTTGCTGCGCTGAACTGACCCAAGATGTTTTGCGCGCGGACCCTCGGAACAGCGGATTAGGGCGAACGATCTTGGACCGTTAGAGCGCTAATAAGGAATGTTCCCTTGCACTTGGTGCGACTGACTGGTCTGTTCAGTCTTGATCTAAATACGAATTCAAGGGTGAGCGCGCATGAAAACGATCCGTCTGGGGGCCAAAGGCCCAAATGTTTCGCAATTCGGCATCGGTGCCATGTCTTTTGCGGGCATCTACGGGGATGCGACTGTTGAAGAAAGCCATGCTGTTCTGAACGATTGCCGCACGGCTGGTGTTACGCATATCGACACCGCCAATGTGTATGGCAAGGGCCGGTCTGAAGAAATTATCGGCAGCTGGTTTGCCGACACGCCCGGCGCGAGAAATGATATGGTGCTTGCCACCAAAGCCGCGATTACAGGCGATGCGGAGCGTCCTTTTAACAACGATCCTGACTATCTGGAAAGTTGCCTTGACGCGAGCCTGAAGCGGCTTGGCGTAGATCATGTCGACCTGTTTTATGTCCACCGTTTTGACCGTGCGCACAGTCCGGAAGATTTGGCAGGCACGCTTGCCAAACTGATCGACAGCGGCAAGACCCGCGCTGTGGGCCTGTCAGAGATCGCACCAGCCACCCTGCGGCGCGCCTGGACGGAATGCCCCATTGCGGCTGTGCAATCTGAATATTCCCTGTCCACCCGCGCGCCCGAATTGGGGCTTGTCCAGACCTGCGCCGAACTTGACACGACGCTTGTGGCGTTTTCGCCGGTGGGCCGTGCGTTCCTGACTGATGCACCGTTCAGCTATGACCGCGCGCAATCCATGGCGTTCACCCAGAACAACCCCCGTTTCATGCAGCCGAATTATAACGCCAACATCGCGATAACCGACAATTTTCGCGCCTTGGCCGCTGACATGGGCGAACCTGCGGCGGCGCTCGCGATTGCGTGGGTGATTGCACAGGGCGATCATGTGCTGCCGATACCGGGAACAAAGAACGCCCAGCATTTGACCGAATTGCTGCGCGGTACCCAAATTGATCCAAGCCCCGAGGATTTGGCCCGCATCGAACAGGTGTTGCCCGTCGGCTGGGCCCATGGGGATCGCTATACCGCCGCACAATGGCTTGGACCGGAACGCTACTGCTAGGTGCCAGACGCGTTGCGCCACCACAGACGCAAAGACAACAGTCGCCTTTTTTACCGCATGGTGCTCAATGCGCGAAATACATCTGCAATCCGGGTGTATTCTCAGCGCGCGATATCTTGCCCAGGATCAATCTGAACCAGAATTTCGGTAAAGATTTGTGTTGGCCGTATTGATGCTGGGTGCGGCGCATAATTGTGGTCTGCTGTATGCGCCGGGGTCTCAAATAAGCCAGTAAAGTGCAAATCAGCGGCGCTGCAAATTCCGTCGGATACAGGCGATCTAGCCCACGAAAACGCATGAGGGATGCCCGGCAGGCCAGTCTTTTGGTCCTGTAAAATGACAAACTTGCTTTCTTGCCGAACCGTAACCTTGCCAAAGGTCTGTGTCTGCGTGTCCCCGGCAATCAGACCGATGCCCTGCACGATAGCGGGCTCGGCCAGCCGTGTAAGCGGTGACAATAGCTTGGTCGGCGCGCGGTCCTTGGCATACCAGCGCCACTTTCCAGCTCCGCTCAGGTGGGGATCAGGGCCATCAAGCGTCACAATAAGGTCGAGCCTGTCTGCAATGCCTGCAATGCCTTTTGTCAGGCGCAAGGGCACCGGAGCATCGGGCGCGAGGTCGGGAATGTCCATGATCGGGGCATGGGTCAACGTGACACAGGCAGAGGCGAAACCGTTGCGGTTCAACATCTGCCGCAGGCTTTCTTGCAACGGGAAATATCCGTCGATGATATCTTCAAAGCGGGTCGCCGCGACGGGAATGGCCTGTGTTTTCACATCACCTTGGGTCATGTTAAAACAGATTGAAATATTCAGCTTGCTCCCATTCGGAGACGGTCATCAGATATCGCTGCCATTCGGCGCGTTTGAGATGGACAAGATAGTCGACGAATTCATCACCCAAGGCTGTCCTGAAAAGAGAACTGTCTTCAAACGCGTCTATGGCCGCACTTAGATTGTCGGGCAGTTGGGTTGCACCCTTGGCATAGGGGGTTCGTGTGGGGGGCGGGGCTGCTGCACCGGATGTGATACCAGATAATCCGCCAAGAATTTGCGCGGCAAAGGCATAATATGGGTTTGCCGTGGTATCTGCGACGCGATTTTCGATACGGCTGGCAGTGTCATCGGGGTAAAGCAGTGCACGGATCATTGCACCGCGATTGTCTGCGCCCCAAGTGATCCTGTTGGGAGCAAGCTGAAATTCAGAAAAGCGCTTGTACCCGTTCACCGTTGGCGTGGTCAGCAGACAAGACGCCGGCGCGTGTTCCAAAAGGCCAGCAATCCAACCCGAGGCATGCGACGTCAGTTTGTTGTCCTTGGACATGAACAGATTCACGCCGGTTTTGATATCCATCAGGGATTGATGGATATGCCATCCGTTGGCGACTGCATTTGCGAGTTTCGGTTTTGCCATAAAGGTGGCATGCAACCCGCGCTGCGCGCAGACCTCTTTCACCATTGTGCGAAACAGGACAAAGCGATCAGCCTGGATCATCGGGCTGGACGGATCAAAGGTGAATTCGAACTGGCTCGGCCCCATTTCGACCTCCATCGAGCGTGGGGCCAGCCCCAACTCTTCAGCAAAGCGGCGCAAGGTATCAAGGATTTCCTCGGCCTCGCTATACCGGGTGTCGGTCAGATACTGCCAACCTTGGGTTAGGTTTCTGGTCTCAATCGCTTTTGGGGGAATGGTTGCGTGTTCATGGTCCAAAGCCGCGTCAGTTTTTTGAAATATCTGAAATTCGACCTCAAGCCCAAATATGGCCTCAAATCCTGCGTCCCGCATTTGATCTTCGGCAGTTTGCAGAACATTTCTTGACGAAAACCCTATTGCAGCGCCCGCGCGGTCTATCACATCACACATCAAGATTGCGGAGTGGGGCGACCAAGGCAACGGGTGGAAACAGGTCGGATCGGGTACCAGCAATACGTCACTTGCCCCACCAAGCAAGGTGTCCATCCCCGACAGCGTTTCAGTTGCGTCACCACTCCAGACATCAAACACCGTGCGGTGCGAAGTATCCTTTAGCAGCAGCGTTGAAGGCACCCCGATGCCGGACGAGAACGCGCTTTTTAGCATGCGCGTCGCGACGGTTTTGCCGCGCAGTATCCCGTGCTGATCCGCAAAGACCAAGCGCACCGTTTCGATGTTTTTAGCGACGGCTTGTTCTATGATGCCTTGGGCCAAATGGGCTGAATTTTCGTCCCGAGCCCCAAGCTTTGCAAGTGCGCCGGATTTTATTTCATCGGCCAGATTTTTGCTCATACTGTTCCTTTGGACCGCCACATCAAACGGTCGCATCCCAAGGGCATTCAGACCTGCGCGCCATATCAGCCTGCCGACTGGCGTTTCGCCAATCCGCGCTGTTTGCAATTGCATCATTAGACAGCGGCCCCATGATGTCCAATGGCGTGGTACCGTTGCGCATTGGCAATTCATCGGTGCCATTCTCGACCGCCGCGATCGCCGCACGCAACATCCGCCTGTACCGGATAATCGCGGCGTCAGAACGACCTAGATGTTCTTGGGTCCGGTCTTGAATACGGCCCATGCCTTCAACCGCCCATTGATCATGTACATTGATATCAAGGCCCATACCCGTGTAGGTTGTCGTCGCCTGTTCTGCCGGATTGTAATGATAGTCATTTGTCCGGTTTTTCAGCGGGGCATAGTCTGGCAAGCGATGTTCTTTCAGCCGCTGTTCTCTCATCAAATCCTTATTGACCGGATTTTGAAAACTGGTGAACATCGTGTACCAATAGCAGGTATGGTCATCAATCGGCACATGCCATTGCGTGATTGTCATTTCACGCGACATTGGAATGCAGATTGCTTCGGGGAAAATTTGATTGGTGACGCGCACATGGGTCTGGCCATTGTTCAACGTCCGCAACGCGGTGATCTTCAGACCATAGTCGGCTTCTTCAACTTCAATATCCGGCCTTGGGTATTCACGCAGGATTTGCGTCATTGGGATATCCGTATCGGCCGCCTTGTCCCGAAACTGTTTGCCATAGCCTTCTGACGTATCTTCGTCCTCCAAGAAACGATGCAGGAACGAGGCATGGGCTGGGTCTATCCCGATTTCGAGGGCTTGTAGCCAATTGCACTCCCACAACCCCTTGAAGGCAAAGACATGACTTTCCGGCGCGCGAAAGCAGTCAAAGTTCGGGAATTCTGGCGGTGTGCCGGGCCCCATATACGCAAAGAACAAACCATTGCGCTTTTCGACGGGGTATACCGGCCCGTTGGGGTCGACCTTGATATCTTTTGCATCTGGGTAATGGGCTGGGGGCTCTGCTTTTGAGGCTATCCGCGTCGCCAGAACCAAATCGCCCGCGTCATTGCGCATCAACGTCAACCGTTCGCCCAACAGGTTCACGGGCACATGATCCCCGTGTGACAATTCCTCGGCCAACGCCGCTGGTTGCCAATAACGGCGAAGCACGGCCCCTGCAGGGGTATTTTGGCCAACCCGCGTTATGCGGTCATTAAGCTCCTGACTGATCATGTTGCTGTCCCTTCCGTGGGATCACTGGCAGGGGGCTGGCCCTCGCCGATATACGCCATGATAACACCGTCCCGCTCTACGACAGGTATCATAGGCACTTTGATTTGCTGATACATCAATGAACCTTCTGGCTCGGCGGGCTGCTCGACGCATTGCCCGCTTCGATCGAAATGCCAGCCGTGAAACGGGCAGCGTAAACCGTTATCCTCAAGCCGACCGAAACACAGGTCAGCCCCCCGGTGCGGGCAGTTCCGCCCGATCAGGCCCAGTTTGCCTTCATCATCGCGAAACAGCACCAAACGCTGGCCTTGCAACGAGATAGGGATCACCGGTCTGGGAATGTCCAGATCGACAGTTTTGGCGACAACAGCCCACAGGTCCGCGTTTTCAAACTGGTTGATTGCAGATTTGTCTTCAGCTTGGGGCACTCGGGTTGACCTCCAAAAAAGATGTGCGATAATCGCACTTAATATCATATAAAGAACATAAATTTCTTGGTGAGACCTGTCAACATGATCCAGAAAGACAATGCATCGACCTTTTCCAAGGGCCTAAGGGTTCTGTCCTGCTTCGAGACTGGCCGACGTGACCTGACCATGGCCGAAGTCTCGCGGTTGACTGGATTTGACCGCGCAACAGCGCGGCGGTTGTGCCTGACGTTGGAGGACAATGGATACCTTCAAAAAGAGGACCGAGCATTTCGGCTGACGCCAAAGATCCTGGCCATGGCCGGAGGATACTTGACCTCCAATAATTTTGCCCACTCGGTACAGCCAGTCCTCAATCAGTTCGCTGAGGAATTCGAAGGAGAGATCGCACTTGCCATGCGTGACGGAGATCGCGCGATCTATGTCGCGCGGTCTGCCATATCTTCGGCACGGATTTCGATCGGTTTTTCAATCGGCAGCACGTTGCCTTTATTACCGACGGCGGTCGGGCAGATGTTAATTGCACGTGGTCTGGAAAGTGAGGTGAATATGGATCTTGCGCGCCTGAGGCCTGAGAAACTTACCGAAGCCACAGACATGGATCTAGCCTCTATCCGCAACAAGATCGAACAGGCGGCACGCCATGGCTATGCGTTTGTTCGCAACGAATTTGAAATGGGGGCTGCGGGCATTGCCGTGCCGGTTGGAAATATTGGTGCCTTGCCCGCAGTATTGGCGACAACAGCGTCTATCAATCAATTTGACAAAGCGGCAGAATTTGACCGTGCGTTGGATATCTTGCGCCGTGCCGCCATGAACATACGCCTATAAAACTGTGTTGCTTTCCCGCGTTTGCGACTCTCTTCAAGTATCCTCGTTCTTGATAGCTTTTGCATCCCTAGGGGCCTTCGGTCTCGGTGTCGTATGTACTTAAGGTATTGTGACAACGGCGGGAATGTAGGGCTTGACCCCGCTGCGAATTCGGATACCTGACGCGGCATGTCTAAGCTGACCGAAGATCCGCTATTTCCGCCCGGTCGCTCGCATATCGAGGTGCGGTGCTGGTCCTGCGGACATTCGGTCGAGATGCAGCCAGATCGGCTGCCCGCTGGTATATCGCAGCATGATTTCGAGCGCCGCGCAAAGTGTCGATGCGGGGTCAGTTGTCCGCATGTCTCGCAGTTTCCGAAGGTAAGGCGCACCTGGTAGCGGCCTTCACCAAGGGCGGAGACCGGACATTCGCTGCACGTGCAAGGCAACATGTTTTTGGAATAGAAAGCCGACGTTGGCGGGTGTTCTCTCAAATTAACTGCAGAAGACGGAGGCAATTATTCCCACTCGGGTGTGAGTGTCTCCGGGATCTGCAACTGCCCTGCCGCATCGGCAATCCGATCTTGGACTGGCAAAACCGCTGGAAGCGCAAGAGCCGCTAAACGGAGGCTCTTGCGTCAACTTGTGTTCAAATCCTAGTTCTGGATTTGGGTCGCGACGTTGTTGTCGCCAGTCTGGATCAATGACGCATAGTTGTTCGCGCCCATCTGGGTCTGGGTGCCCACGTTGTTGTTGCCGGTCTGCGTTGCACTCGCAATAAGACCAACGCCGATCTGCGACAGGGTCATGTTGTTTGCCAGACCGTCTTGGACAACCTCATAGACGCTCGTGGAGCCCAACTGTGTTGAGGTCAGGATGTTCAGGTTACCGTATTGGCCTTGCGTCGCTTCGTTGCTTGAACCGTTCTGGGTCAGCGTGGCAGAGTTTTCGTCGCCCTCTTGGATCAAGTCAGCAATGTTCAACGACACAAGCTGCGTTTGCACGCTGATGTTGCTGTTGCCGGTCTGTGTCGACCTCGAAATGTTGCTGTCGCCAGTCTGGGCTTGGTTCACGTTGTTCAGGTTGCCCGTTTGCCAGCTATTGGCCCTGTTGCTTGTCCCGGCTTGGGTCATTAACGCGACGTTTGTATCACCTTCCATTCTCTGGACAGCAATGTTGCCGACGTTACCCGCATCGGATTGGTCGATGGTAGCGATGTTGAAATCACCCTCTTGAAGGTTGGTGTATGCATAGTCGCCCGTACCGGCCTGCGTAATCGTGAATGTGTTAAAAGAAGAAACACCTGTGTACCCATAGCCAATCCAGTGCTGGGCGTTGTTGGAGCTTCCGCTTAGATTAATGGTTGAGTTGTTGAAATTGCCCAGAAGGCGCTGAAAGCTTCTCTGACCGTCACCGACCGACATGGCGGTGGCCACGTTGTCTTGGCTGTTGCCGACGTCATTTTGTGTTGCGTACTGCTCGAAATTGCCAGTGCCGCCATTTGCCGTTACCGAGTAATCGTTTCGGTCGCCGGTTTGGATCAGCCGGTAACTATTTTTGCCCCCCGTGAAGCTCGCAAAGCTGAGGTTTGCATTACCACGCTGGATAATATCGGTGGACCAGTGGCCGTCATTCCCCACCACAATAATTTCAGCGGTGTTGTCGTTGCCTGTCTGTTCTACACCACGAACCCAGCTGTTGTCACCTGTGTTCGCGGTGTATGTGTTGCGGTCACCAGTTTGGCCCACAACAGATCTTGAAACCCCGCCTGTCTGAATAACCGTTGAATTGTTTTCAGAACCCGCCTGTATCAGTTCTGCCTGGGCATCGATCCCGGTCTGTGCAACTGTCGAAATGTTTGCACCACCGGTTTGCGTTTGTGACGATTGGAGCGCGCTACCTGTCTGTTCAAGATAGGCCTCGTTCGACTGGGCAAAAGCGGCCGATCCGCCAAGGATCAGTGCGACGGTGCTGGTTGATAGAAATAGATTTTTCATATTTTTTCCTTTTAAAGTATATAGTTGTAGTAAGCGCGTCTAGATTTCTGCCTGTCGGCAGCGGTCGTTTGTAAGCAACAAAACGTCAGTTTTGATGCAAGAGTATCGTTAAGCCGGATCCGAACTGTTGAACGCGAATGGGCATCGCGTTCTGGGATTGATAGATTGTTGCAGAATTCGCTGTGCCCTCTTGGATGATAAAGCTCAGCAGGTTGTCGCCATTCTGATTGGCGATGCTAAAATTTCTGTCGCCCCGTTGTTCTGTTGTCTGGGCGTTTCCAGCACCGGTTTGAAGCGTGTCTGCCGTATTGGCATAGCCGTGCTGTAATTGCTTAGAGATGTTCAGCGTACCAACTTGTTCGATGAAGGCGGAATTGTCATCAGCGGCAGCAGACCCTGCAAAGGCACAAAAGGCGACAAGCGCGAGCGGCCCGCCAAATCCTTGATGCATCAGCTTTGAGCGGATCATTCTGTCACCTGCGCGCTGGCAACCACGGTCGCGTCCTGTAGCCCCACTGGAACAACTCCTGTTTCAGCTTTCTTGGCAATCAACGGCCGTGCTTTCTTGGGGTCCTTGAAGCTCCAGAGTTTGTCTTCGGATCCGGCAAGAACAAGCGCGTAGACGGCGCTTTCGATCGCTTGCTTCAGCGCCAGATGCCGGGGCTCGTTGGTGGTAATCCCTGATTCAAGCTCGAGTATGCCGTCAGTCGCGACATAGCTGAATACACCAGCCTGATTGGACATCGAAAAGATCGTCTTGTTGGCAACCACAGAGGCGAGAATTCGACCATTGGTCACGCTAATCGCCCGCAGGTAAACCGAGACATTGTCCTCGCGGTATTGCTGGTTCGCGCCGATGCCAAGGTAGCGCGCGCCACTGCCGCCTGTGGTGGTATTGGAATCGTAGCCGATGACGCCCCCGGCCAAAAGAATTCCCGCATTCAGCAATGCGGGCAAGGGCTGGACCTCGAATCCGTTTTCATTTGCAAAGGTTTCGCGTGCCGCGCGGATCAGCTTGCGCTCCTCCAGTAAGGGGCCAAGCTGTTCGCGCTCAAGCACGTTGAACCAGTCGCTGCCGCCGGCTTCTCGCAGGGCGTTGACCAGCATCGTGGCCCCCCCTTGCGACACCGCTTTGGAATATTCGGCATATGCGCCGCCGGGCTTGTTTTGCCCCGTCATATCATCAAAGCGGTACACCGCTACATAAAGCGGGCGTTTGGGGGGCGGCAGTGCGCGCAGTTCAGTGAGGGTGTTGGTCGCAACCTGAGGCGTCGGATCTTTAGTATCCATCTCGACGTAACCGGGGACGAAATCGCAACCGGCGAGGCTGCTAGCCAAGATCAGCGCAATCAGGGCGGGCTTTGCGCGCCGAACCTGTTGAACAAGACGAAGGCGGGGGAAATTGACTGTCATCGCTCAGAAATCCGGCACGGGAACTTCGATTATGGTCGACCCGCCGCTAAGATCATCGCTGATGGTGATCGCGACAATGCCATCGATCCGTTCAAAATCGATTTGGGTGCTGCCGACCGAAAACCGCCCAGAATCCGAAGCTGTTTCCCCAAGGATTTGGTCCACGACCTGCGAAGAGATCCGCCCCAACAGCGCGCTTTTGATTTGCCGCTCGAATTGCTGGGTATCGGTCTGGCTGGATCCGCTAAACGCACTGCTTGTTTTGGGGAACTGGTTTTGGCGCTCAGACAGGCTTAGCAGATGGGCCGAATTGAACGGGCTGCCGCCGAATGACGGGTTCACAGGAGTATATACGAAATCTTGAGCACTTGCGCTGGACGCAAAACATATCACCAAAATTGCTAAAAAGCTGCCGCGAACGCGCGGCAAATACCCCAAGAGATCATGCGCAACAAAACGGAATGTGCTGTCCACTAGGCATGTGAACAGCGAAAAAAAATTCTTCATCAAAAATGGCCTCAAAAGAAAATTTGAAAGTCGTGGTTAACTTAGGAATAAGTCTGCTGAGTTTTCCTGATGAAAATGTGATGAAGTCTATAAAATGCAGTGATTTCAACCGGTAGGTATCAATACTTTCAGTTTAACCGGTCAGGGTACCCGTATTTCTCCCAAGCCGCGGTCATCCCCATACGTTCAGCAAAGAGCATAAATTCGGGATGGGTCCGGATCTCAACGCAGTTTTGAGTCTGACCCCAAATACACAAAAGCGTGCCATGGGTGCCCGGTGGCGGTGCGTTCCCCATGATCTCGAAGAACGCGCTGGCAGGGCCTGATCTTACAATCGCCTGAGCCAGAGGTATCGATGGAAATGTGCCCGGGACGAATAGAAGCTTCTTGATCCACTCTCCCAAAGCCTCTCTTGTGCTTTGGTCCGGGCTATAAGCGTCTGCGACGATCTTTTCCCACACAGCAGGATCGTCAAATTTATCCCCCAAAAATTCAGTAAGATAACGGCTCCCCTGAAGTAGGCGTTGACCGGCCAGTTCGTATTTTCCCATGGCAAATGCACTGGCGGCAAAAGTTTCACAGGCGAAATGATGTTGCATGTCACAGGCACGCTTGGCCATGATATCTGCTTCTTCCAGATCACCGTTGGCCAGTTTAACCGTGGCCAGTATCTGAAGGTTACGCCCCTGAATAGGAGCCAATGATACAGCCTTTTCGACATAGGGCATGGCGCGCTGCGTAAGCCCGATAGCTGCAAAAAAATACCCCAATCGCAAGGCTATTTCTGCATTCTGAGGGTCGCGTCTATAGGCTTCCTCGGTCATCGCGATAGCGTCAAGGATATTGCCAAACGTGAATTGCTCCAAAGCGATCAAGGTCAACGGGAAGCCCAATCCAGGACCGATCGCCATCGCACGTTCCGCGCACTGTGCTGCATTGCGTATAAGAGCTGCTTTGTCCCCCTCGCGGACGTAGGTCGACATAAGCGAATAGGTATGGGCGAGTTCACTGTGGGCATCGGCGTTCTGAGGATCGAGCGATATCGCTTCGGAGAGCAGAGAAGCGGCGATCTCCAACACATCGGTATGGAATGGCCGCTCGTTCAGAGAACGGCCCTGCAACACGAGTTCAATTGCCTTTTTGCTAGCATCTTCATTTGCATCTGCGCTTAAAGGTTGGCCGTCTTCTTGTGTCTCAACAGGCCGCAGCTGCACGACCGATGCGGCAAGCCGGTAGCCACGTTTGGACACCGTTTCGATATAGACCGTTTCAGGATCAAGTCTTCTAAGCACTTTGCGCAGGACCGAGATTGCACGGGTTAAGCTTTCATCAGACGCTTCAAAATCCTTCCAGATGTGAGTGAGAAACTCGTCTCGTAGAACGATCTTTCCGTGGCGCGCCGCAAGGAAAGTTAAAACGTTCATTACAAGGGGCTCTATTTTCACCATACCGCTAGCAGATATGAGCCGACCACTAACTGGATCTACACACAATGCCCCGAGAGAAAAATTATGGTTTGAAATATCCACCTAAAAACCTTGATCAAATGTGTCTTGATTGCGAGAATGTAAAACTCATGATCGCAATTTTTAGTAATATAATATAGTCGCAGATTTACAAAAGCTGACCCCCTTTCCAAGACGCAAAATACGCTTGACCGGGCGAATGCAATATTTTCTAAGCCCCTGCTTTGTTACAAAAATCTCGGCAGAGGATTCATATTGTTAATACATTATCATAACTTTCTGGCATGAGTAAAGGCACGCGCAGCCCGCGGTTGATATCGACATCCACGCGGTCGACAACCTGACCTTTGTGGGACCCCCTTCAACTGCCTGGCAGCCATTTCAGAGAACGGCAGTTTCAGGCCTGCGCTCAAATGTTCACTCAATGCTTCTGATTGCGGTCATAGTACCTGTATCATGCGGCGGCGGTGATGAGGCTTGGAATGGTATCCCTCTCGGAGCAGACCTACATAGACTGTTTGACGCAGTTTTTATTACTGATGATGCTCAAAACTTGACGATCAGCGCAGTAGAAACAGCACGCAAGGACTACGGCGCGTACTACGGAAATGATCTGCCAGCGCACGTCTTAACGATTGAAAGAAATTCAAAATTTATGATGGCCCTGAAGAAGTGGATGGGCGTGATACCTGAAAAGAAGTAAACGTCAGCTTTGAGAAAGCCGCAGTGCCGCATTTCATGCATCGGGCAATGGCCGTTTCGGGCCGATTTCAGCTGTCGTGCGGGGGGCTGTTTTAGTGTGTGGGATCCCGTTAGTGTAGCTAATGGTGACCGGTTCTCAGCGTTTCCAAAATGGCTCATAAGTTATTGATACTTGGTACGCTGCCTGTGCGTCTGTTTCCAATATCAGTATATCGAAGTCAAAGAATAGGCGGGGAACAGCTGGGTTCACCATCTAGCACGTCTGTCCGGGCCAATTCAGTCTCCAATTCACTGCCAGTCGCATGAAGTAGCGTGTGACAGGTGCCTTGCAAACCATTGAAATCACATGCGACACATTTCCGTATTCGTGTTACATGTGTTCGTTGAAAACAAACGATAAAAGCGGTTTTTTGGTAGGCCCGGCAGGACTTGAACCCGCAACCAAAGCGTTATGAGCGCTCTGCTCTAACCAGTTGAGCTACAGGCCCGCCATATGCGTTTCGTAAGCGGGCAATTGCAGCGCGTCAAGGCTTAGAACGCTAAAGAAGACTGTCTTGCATTGCACGCCTGCGCGTGGTGCTGTAACCCGCGTGCGCAATGGCAATAAGCGGCGGGACCCGATGATGACCAACTCCAAAAACGGAATCACCTATGCGGACGCGGGTGTGGATATCGACGCTGGCAATGCGCTGGTAGAGCGGATCAAGCCTGCGGCCAAGCGTACCAAGCGGCCCGGCGTGATGTCGGGACTTGGCGGCTTTGGCGCATTGTTCGACCTCAAGGGGGCGGGCTATAACGACCCGATCCTTGTGGCAGCAACCGATGGCGTGGGCACCAAGCTGCGCATCGCAATTGATACCGGCAATGTTGACGGTGTGGGCGTCGATCTGGTTGCCATGTGCGTCAATGATCTGGTGTGCCAAGGCGCTGAGCCGCTGTTTTTCCTGGATTATTTCGCAACAGGCAAGCTGGAAACAGAAGAAGCCGCGCGCATCATCGAAGGCATCGCACGCGGCTGCGAAGGATCGGGCTGCGCCTTGATCGGCGGCGAGACTGCCGAGATGCCCGGCATGTATTCCGAAGGTGATTTCGACCTTGCGGGCTTTGCCGTGGGCGCGATGGAGCGTGGCATGGACCTGCCAAGCGGTGTCGTTGCGGGCGATGTGCTGCTGGGGCTGGCGTCGGACGGGGTGCATTCAAACGGGTATTCGCTGGTGCGCAAGCTGGTCGCGATGTCCGGTCTGGGTTGGGAGGCAAACTGCCCTTGGGCCGACGGCACCTTGGGCGAGGTGCTTTTGACGCCCACACGGTTGTATGTAAAACCGGCGTTGCAGGCGGTCAGGGCAGGGGGCGTGCATGCGCTGGCCCATATTACCGGCGGCGGCTTGACTGAAAACCTGCCCCGCGTGCTGCCCGAAGATCTGGGGGCCGAGATAAACCTTGATGCATGGGACATGCCCGGCGTGTTCAAATGGATGGCCGATATCGGTTCAATGGCCGAACCCGAAATGCTCAAGACGTTCAATTGCGGTGTTGGAATGATTCTGGTGGTCTCTGCGGATCAGGCTGACAGCTTGAAATCGCTGCTCAGCGATGCGGGCGAAACGGTTTACGAGATGGGCCGTGTCACAGCAGGTGCCGGCATCGACTATAGCGGGCAGCTTTTGTGACAAAACGCGTCGCGATCTTTCTATCCGGGGGCGGGTCGAACATGCGGGCGCTGGTCGAAGACATGACTGGCGACCATCCGGCGCGACCTTGCGTGATTGTGTCAAACGTCGCGGATGCTGGCGGGATCGCTTGGGCGCAAGAACGCGGCATTCCGACCGAAGTCATCGACCACAAGCCGTTCAAAGGGGACCGTGCCGCATTCGAGGCCGAATTGACCGCACGGCTGATGCCCCATGCGCCCGACATGATCTGTCTGGCGGGGTTTATGCGCAAGCTGACCGGCGAATTCACCGATGCATGGGCGGGTCGGATGATCAACATCCACCCGTCCTTGCTGCCGCGTTACAAAGGCTTGCACACCCATGCCCGTGCGCTTGAAGCGGGGGATGATGTCCATGGCTGCACCGTCCACGAAGTCACCGCAGCACTGGATGATGGCCCGCTTTTGGGGCAGGCCACCGTGCCGATCCTGCCCGGTGATACACCGGACGTGCTGGCCGCGCGGGTGCTGGTGCAAGAGCACCGGCTGTATCCTGCGGTACTGCGCCGCTTTGCCGGCGGCGACCGCAGTTTTTTGATGTTAAAAAGCTAGGCATGCAGACGCTTTTCATCACGAATATGTTCGATTACGCATTGCCTGTTTGCAAACCTCTGTTCAAAGTAGTTCCATGAAAACAATTACGTCCACAGCCGAGCTTGAGGCATTTTGCCTAGAGGCCGCGACCCACGATTATGTAACGATCGACACCGAGTTTCTGCGAGAGCGGACCTATTATTCAAAGCTTTGTCTGATCCAGATGGCGATGCCCGGCACTGATGATTCCGGTGGTGTTTTGGTCGATCCGCTGGCCGACGGCATATCCCTAGAACCGCTTTATTCGCTGTTTCGCGACACCTCGGTTGTCAAAGTATTCCACGCGGCGCGTCAGGATCTTGAGATTTTCTTTGTTGATGCCGGCGTATTCCCCGACCCGCTGTTTGACACGCAGGTCGCCGCGATGGTCTGCGGATTTGGTGAACAGGTCGGCTATGAAACTTTGGTGCGCAAGATCGCCCATCAGGCCGTTGATAAGACATCACGTTTCACAGATTGGTCCCGCAGGCCGTTGACCGATGCGCAAGCCAAATATGCTTTGGCCGATGTCACACATCTGCGGCAGGTCTATGAATTTCTGGCCAAAAAGCTTGACGAGTCCGGGCGCGCCCGCTGGGTCGCTGAAGAACTTGAGATTTTGACCAGTCCGGACACATATATCACCCGCCCGCGCGACGCTTGGAAAAGGGTCAAGACCCGGACCAATTCGGGCAAGTTTCTGGCACTAGTACGCGAATTGGCCGCATTTCGCGAAGCCTATGCGCAGGAAAACAATGTGCCGCGCAACCGGGTCTACAAGGATGACGCGATGGTCGAACTCGCAAGCAACAAGCCCAAGAACCACGAAGAATTGGGCCGCGCACGTCTGCTGTTGCGCGAGGCGCGCAAGGGCGACATCGCTGACGGTATCCTCAAGGCCGTGGCCGACGGGCTAAGCTGCCCCGCATCCGACATGCCGCAGCCAGATAACAGCCGCGATAAACTGCAAGTGAACCCGGCCTTGGCCGATCTGCTTCGGGTGCTGCTGAAGGCAAAAACCGAAAGCGCGGGGGTCGCGGCCAAGCTGATCGCGCCGGCCGCCGATCTTGACGGTATTGCTGGTGGTTTGCGTGATGTTCCAGCCCTCAAGGGGTGGCGGCGCGAGGTATTCGGGGAAGACGCATTGCGGCTGTGTGAAGGCAAGATTGCGCTTAGCGCTGCGGGATCGGTTGTGAAAGTGGTCGAGCTTTAAGCTCTTCCGCTTTTACCCTTAGCCAGTTCCACCTGAAACGAGTTTTATCGACGTGATGTCAGTGCGTTGCGCTGACCTTCGATGCGGATGGTGCGTACACCGGCCAGCATCTGGTCTGTCACGGCACGTCCCGCGATCACCTCACGGGTCGGCTGCGCCCCAACGGCTGTGTTGTCGGGCAAGATCCCTTCAAGCCGGTAGGTCAGCACGCCATCCACGGGCAATTCGTCTTCGTTCGCGGGGGTCAGCTGCACCTTGTAGATGCCCTGACGTGCCGCAAGACCCGTCGCGCGGATCATGGCACCACCGGGGGTCTTTTCGACGGTCAGGTTTGTGACCTGATCAATTGGCTGCCCCAAATAGACTTCGGTTTTTGCACGCGCGCCCGCAAACAAACCCGAGCTTTGGCGGATTAACGGATTTGTACTGGCTTGGGGCTGTTCACGCGGCTCTGATTGCGCGGAGCCAAACCAGTTGAAAGGGTTCACACGGCTGTCGCGCACAGTTGCGCAGCCCGTCAGAACGAGGGTTGATACCAAAAGGGCCGAAAAGGTCTTGCGCATAGGGTCCGCCGTGGAAATTACCGTGTTAATTGACTAACCCATCCCGGACCCGTTGGGAAGGGGTGGACGTTTCGCAAAACGCGACCTACCTGTTTTGTAATTGAGAGAGGAATACATCGTGGCGACAGAGGCATTTGAAGAACTGGTCGAGGATTTCGAATTTCTGGACGACTGGGAAGACCGCTATCGGCATGTGATCGATTTGGGCAAAGGGATGGACCCCTTGTCCGAAGCCCTGCGCGTGCCCGCCACCAAGGTTGACGGCTGTGCCAGCCAGGTATGGTTGCACGCCCAATTTGACGACGGCACGCTGCATTTTGACGGCGCGAGCGATGCAATGATCGTGTCCGGGCTGATTGCCGTTTTGCGGTCGCTTTACAACGGATTATCTCCGGCAGATGCGCTTGCCGTGGACGCGCGTGCCGAAATGGGCCGGCTTGGGTTGAACGAACACCTGTCGGCGCAACGATCTAACGGCCTGACCGCGATGATCGAACGGGTACGCGAAACGGCCGCCGCGCAGGGCTGAGGCTGTCAGCGGGCGTAGTGTTTGCGGCAGGAGCTGCGCCAGATGAGTTTATTTGGCAAAATGAAGCTCAAAGCGTTTCGAGCGCAACCTTCAGATCGCCATAGCCGGTAAAGCGCCGCTCGAAGGTCAGGCCTAAGGTTTCGGCACAGGTCTTGGCCTTTTCGGTCAGGGCAGGATCGTCAGTTTGTGCTTGGTAGACCAGCTTTTCATAGTTTCCGAAATACATGTCGCGCAGTTCCGGGTGGCGGTCCAGCCCCATCGGTTTGATGATGAAGGCGTCGAATTGGCGGACCAGAAAATCAGTCAGGTAGAAGGTTGTGATCTCGGTTTCCGAGGTTTTCGCGAACTGGGCATTGCCTTCGAAAAAGCTATAGCAATGGGGCCCTGCGACCATCTGAACGCCCATTTCTGCACAGGCGGTTTGCAGCAATCCTCCGGTGCCACAATCGGCATAGACCACAAAGATATCGTCATAGTTGTTACGATGCTTGGCCACGGCAGCCCGCACGGCAGCGGTGATTTTTTCAGGGTAAAGGTGCAGATTGGCGGGCAGGCAGGTCAAATCCAGATGGGTCCAGCCATTGGCCGCCTTGAGGTCAAGGATTTCACGGGCCAAGGCACCACAGGCGATCAACAAAATACGGCCCTTGCTGGCCTCAAGCGGGAGGCCCTTTTCGGTGAGTTGTTGATCTGACAGCTTGTGCATGGGGTCCCTTAAACGACAAAGGCCCCTCCGGTACAGGAGAGGCCTTTGTGCTTTAAATCAAAGACTTAGGCCTTGGCGCTGTTGTGCTTGCGACCGACCCACTCTTTGGCGGTTTCAACGGCTACGGCGGCATCGCGGCAATAGGCGTCTGCACCGATGGCTTTGCCGAATTCCTCGTTCAGCGGGGCACCACCGACCAGAACGATATAATCATCCCGGATACCCTGTTCGATCATCGTGTCGATCACAACCTTCATGTAAGGCATGGTCGTGGTCAGCAGGGCAGACATTCCTAAAATATCGGGGCCTTCCGTTTCCATCGCCTCAAGATATTTCTCGACCGAGTTGTTGATTCCCAGATCAACCACCTCAAAGCCGGCACCTTCCATCATCATCGACACAAGGTTTTTGCCGATGTCATGGATGTCGCCCTTGACGGTACCAATAACCATCTTGCCAACCCGCGGCGCACCGGTTTCAGCCAGCAATGGCTTGAGGATGGCCATGCCGCCCTTCATCGCGTTGGCAGCAAGCAAAACTTCGGGGACGAACAAGATGCCGTCACGGAAATCTGCGCCCACGATGGTCATGCCGCCGACAAGCGCTTTGGTCAGTACGTCGTAAGGGACCCAGCCGCGCGCGATCAGAATGTTCACGCCTTCTTCGATCTCGTCGCGCATACCGTCATAAAGGTCGTCGAACATTTGCTGAACAAGTTCTTCGTCGTCCAGATCAGCAAGGATAATTTCGTCTTCATCCGACATAGTCGTTCCTCATCGGTTAATTTGCCGCGCGGGCTTTTGCCCTTTTGTCACGGAAAAACATAAAGCATCGTGCTTTTTGCGACACGGGCCGCATCAAGTGCGACCTAGCGCTTTGTTTAGAGATACCGCTGATGCACCTGTAAAACAATGGTTTGCTCTTTGATACTTGACCGTGTTCTGTATTTGTTCCAAAAGTTATGAATGGATCGTGAAGAGCATAGATATAATCTGGCCGGACGTGGTGTTTCCGGCAATGTCGCGGGCCGGTTCGAACGGCTTAGGGTCGATGCTGTCGATGATGGATGGGACCCAGATCAGGGGCCTTTGCCGGTGATGCGCACGCAAGTAAGCGAGGAGGTTGCGCGCAGTGCAATCAGCTATAATCGCTCGCCTGATTTGCCTTTTGATCGGTCGATCAATCCATACCGTGGCTGTGAACATGGCTGTGTTTACTGTTTTGCGCGGCCTAGCCATGCGTATCTTGGCATGTCGCCCGGACTGGATTTCGAGACACGGTTGATCGCGCGTCCGCAAGCGGCCGAGGTTTTGCGGCGTGAATTGGCGGCAAAACGCTATCAGGTGGCACCCATCGCCATCGGCACCAATACGGACCCTTATCAACCAATTGAAAAACAACACCAGATTACCCGGCAACTGCTCGAGGTGTTGTCAGAGGTTAATCATCCTGTCGCCATCGTCACAAAAGGCAGCTTGATAGAGCGAGACATTGATATCCTCTCGGATATGGCGCGACGCGGGCTGGTCCGGGTTGGCATTTCTGTCACGACCCTTGATGCCAAGCTTGGTCGGTTGATGGAGCCACGCGCCCCCGCACCGAAACGTCGTTTACAGATGATCACGCGCCTAGCCGAAGCGGGCATCCCGGTGCGGGTGATGGCCTCTCCGATGATACCTGCGCTGACCGATCCCGAACTTGAGGCGATCCTAGAAGCGGGACGCGACGCAGGCGCACGGTCGGCCAGCTGGATCATGCTGCGCTTGCCTTATGAGGTGTCGGAATTGATGCAGGACTGGCTGGCGCGGCATTATCCGGACCGTGCCAACCGTATTATGACACGTTTGCGTGAAATGCATGGCGGCAAGGCTTATGATGCGAACTGGCATACGCGGATGCGCGGCAGCGGGCCATACGCGGACATTATCGCGCAGCGCTTTGATCTGGCGGTAAAGCGGCTTGGGCTATCGACCCTGTCACCACCTATGCGCTGCGATTTGTTTCGCCCGCCCAAACGGGCGAGCGCACAATTGGATCTGTTTTAGCTGGATTTCGCGCCGCGACGGCCACGGCGAGGACCACGTACCGGACCTTCGCCATCTGTGCCATCGCTGGCCGACGAAAACGCACCAAGCGCTTCGACGATCTGTTCCAATGTCGGCGCATCACCTTTCGGGCGGCTATCAAGGGCCTCGCGCATGTGCACCAAGTGTTCCGGCATGGTGCCGCAGCAACCGCCGATGATCGAGGCACCACAATTGCGCGCCATTTCGGCGTAATCTGCCATCAATTCAGGGGTGCCATCATAGTGAATGTGGCCTTCGACATATTTGGGGATGCCCGCGTTGCCCTTTGACACGATCGGCGTCGATTTGCCTTTTGCGGCAAAACCCAGAACGGTGCGCAATACATCTGACGCACCTGTGCCGCAGTTGGCACCATAAGCAAGGGGCATGTTGTCCAAGGCGTGCACCATATCGACCATTGCTTCCGAGGTCATGCCCATCATCGTGCGACCTGCGGTGTCAAAGCTCATCGTACCGACCCAATCAAGGCCCGCAAGTTTGAACCCTTCTGCGGCGGCGCGGTATTCTTCGGGCGCGCTGATGGTTTCCAGCCAACCCACGTCAGCGCCCCCCGCTTTCAACCCGTCTGCGGTTTCGTGAAACATCTCAACTGCCAGCGCGTGGGTCAGGGGGCCGACAGGCTCCATAATCTCGCCCGTGGGGCCGACCGATCCGGCGACAATGACCTTGCGACCAGCCTTGTCGGCCACTTCGCGGGCCAGTTCGGCGGAAACGCGGCTCAGCTCATGGGCGCGCTTTTCTGCGCCGTGCAGTTTCAGCCGCGATGCGTTGGCCCCAAAGGAATTCGTCAGAAAAATATCACTGCCTGAATCAACTGCGCCTTTGTACAATTTTATGATGTTCTGCGGTTCATCCGTATTCCACATCTCGGGGGCGTCGCCGGACATCAAACCCATATTGAACAGGTTTGTACCCGTGGCACCATCCGCCAGCAGCGTGCCTTTTTCAGCGAGAAGATCAGTAAGAGGATTGGACATGAAAACGCTCCGCTAGAGATGTGATTGCGTGTCTTCTCACGATGCCAAACGTGAGGCAACCTCATAATTTTCATCATGGTGATGAGGTTGAGCGACAACAAGCGGGGCATCAGGGCGGTGCACGGCCCGTGTGATGTCAGCTAGCCCGACGGCCAAAACTGCGCGGTTCGGGGCTGCGGCATACAATGACTGCCAGCGCGGGCGAAAATTGGATTTGAACTGGCGCAAGCCTGCACCGCCGCTTTGGCGCACCACATATTGGGCCAGCTTCACCATCACCGCCGAAGACGGGTCAGGGCAGGCAGGGGTCGCAGCAAGACTGAGCCGCGGGATGGCCCGTTGTCCGGCACAGACTATGGCATGGTGGATGAGACTGTGCATCGTGCCATCGGGGACATCGGATCGTTGGCGCATCAGATCAAGGCACCATTCATGTGTGCCGGAGTGAAAGCTGGCGAAGGCAATCAGCGTGTTGCCGCGATAGGCAAGAAAAACCTGCTGATGGGCCAGATAATCTGCGCAAAACACCCCCATCGTGCCGCCGCGTGCGCGACCATTTGCCTGCTGCCATGCTGCATCAACCTGCGCCATCTGCGCCAAGGGAAGTGTGGTGGCCTGTTTGATGATCACACCTGACTTTTGTGCCGCACGCAGCTTGCGGCGCAAGGTGCGAAACGGCGCGGCTGTGATGTCAAAGCCGACGGGCTTCAAAACAGCCTCATCCGCGATATGAGAAACAAACCACGCAGCGGATCGGGCCAACAGGGCGGTGTTGGCGCTGCATTTGTAGAGAACGGGAATAAGGTTCTTAAGCCGGGCTTCAGTCTGGACTGTTTTGATGAAATCGTTGTTTGGTCGGGTCAGCGGATCAAACAAGGCACAAAGCGTCTGACCTGTCGGCCAAACGGCGCAATCGGTCTCGGCACTTTGCAACAGATACCCGCCATTTTGCCGGATGATGCCGACTTCGGCACGTGAAGCGTCGTTCAGCTTTAGCAAAGGGGCGGGGGCAGAGAGGTCCGATTTGGTCAGTGGGCGCATCATGGCGACCATGGCGATCAACGCCGGTGCTGCATAGTAAATCGCGCGAAACGCGATGATCCCGCTGAGCAATTGAACCGAGGCCACTTCGGGTGCAAAGCCGAACAGCACAAGTTCGAACGGACCAACGCCGCCCGGCGTTCCCGTCAAAAGTGCCGCGCCTAGGGCCATCAGGAACAGCGGCAACAGGGTGGTAAATGCAATGGCATCCCCCGGTATCAGAAGATAAAGCGCAGTCGCAGCCGCCATCGTATCTATCGCTGTCCAGAACAGGATCGAACAGAGCGCCGCAAGGCTTGGCACCTTCATGCGAAGGCGGCCAACCGTGACAGTGGGATAGAAAAAGGCCGCCGCAACTGCCAAGGGCAGGGCAAGGATAACAGCAATCGCCGGCCAGAAGGTAAAGCTTGGCGCGGGCAGCACAAGACAGGCAAGAGCAGTCACGACCAGCAAGGCGGCCATAAAGCTAAGGCAGATAAAGCCGGACAAGCGCAACGCCATGCCCATGCTAATACCGGGCAGCATGCGCCAGCGTGCGACCGCACCGGTCAGAACACCCAACCCCAAGGTCTGGGCCAAGGCGATCGCCGCCGTGCCGGAAATATTGGCCTGCCGTGACGAAATACCAGTGCGGAAATGCCGGTGCGCGGTGGCATCATAGCGACCCAAGGCCAGAAAGCTGACACAGGTGCATACGGCGGCCATTACAAACGACATTGGATGCAAGCCGCGCAATTCAACAGACACGTCGTCCCAAAATCCCGGCGCAAGCTGCGCGAGGATCATCCACAAACACGCCCCCCCGATCGCCAGCGATGCGCCCAACTGAACGGCACGCAACCTGTGCTTAAACATGAAGCTTTTAATCATTTTAATTCCCGACCAACCCGGAAACGACCATAGCCACTGAAATCATTCCAGAATGTTAAGACGTTAAAAAACGCGCCTTCGATTTAAGTCAAAGGCGCGTTTTTCCGAATGGCGGGGGCTGGTTCAGTAGGGCCTAATCGACGTCTTTCATCAACTGGGCTTTGGCCTCGGCCATCAATTCGACCATTTTGGCGCGGATCACGGATTCTTCGACGCGGTCACCCAGATCGCCCGACACTTTGCGATAAACATCTTCGTCGCCAGCTTCTTCAAAATCGGATTTCACGACCTCAACGGCATAAGCCGCCGCGTCATCACCTGTTTTGCCGAGATATTCGGCGGCCCATAGGCCCAAAAGTTTGTTGCGGCGTGCTTCGGCCTTGAACTGCATTTCCGAATCGTGGGCGAATTTGTTTTCAAAAGCTTTTTCGCGATCGTTGAAGGTGCTCATTCTGGATCTCCCTTAAAATAACACTGCGTATGGCAAATATGGTGGGCCGCGGGCCTGACAGCAAGGGGCACGCGCTTGCGCGATGGGGTCGCTTGGACTATGTGACACATCAAAAGGGCTGTTTGGGTTTTTCCGCAGGTCTAAAGTCTGGAAGGGATGTGCATGGCCCGTCGCACCAAAATCTACGAAGGCACGGCTAAAATCTTGTACGAAGGTCCGGAACCCGGCACCATTGTGCAATATTTCAAAGACGATACCACTGCCTTTCATTCGGAAAAACGCGCCACCATCGAAGGCAAGGGCGTGTTGAACAACCGTCTGTCCGAGTTTTTCATGACTGGTCTGAACAATATCGGTGTGCCGACGCATTTCATCAAACGGCTGAACATGCGCGAGCAATTGGTCCGCCAGGCCGAGATCATACCGCTCGAGATCGTTGTGCGGAATTACGCGGCTGGATCGTTCGCCACCCGTTTGGGGATTGAAGAGGGCATTCAACTGCCGCGCCCGATTGTTGAATATCACTTCAAGAACAATGACTTGGGTGATCCTTTGGTGACCGAGGAACACATCGCTGCCTTTGGGTGGGCCGGACAGCAGGACATGGAAGACATCCTGAGCCTGTCGCTGCGGGTCAATGATTTCATGTCGGGTGTGATGATGGCGGTCGGCATCCGGCTGGTGGATTTCCGGATCGAAGTGGGCCGGGTTTACGACGGTGATTTCCAGCGCCTGATTATCGCTGACGAAATCAGCCCGGACAGCTGCCGCTTGTGGGATATCGAGACCGGGCAAAAGCTGGACAAGGACGTGTTCCGGCGCGATCTGGGGTCGCTGACCGATGCCTATACCGAGGTCGCGCGGCGTTTGGGTGTGATGCCCAAGACGTCGACACCGATGATGAAACCAACGTTGATCAACTAGGCTGGCGTTGGATATGAGTTTATTTTGCAAAATGAAGCAGGGGGACGCGCCATGAAAGCACGGGTGCATGTGATGTTGAAGACAGGTGTTCTGGACCCGCAAGGCGAGGCCGTGCGCCACGCGCTTGGGGCTATGGGCTTTGACGGGGTTAAGGGCGTGCGCCAGGGCAAGGTGATTGAACTGGATCTGGCCGACGATGTGACCCAAGCGGATGTAGAGGCGATGTGCGAAAAGCTGCTCGCCAATACGGTAATCGAATCCTACAGCGTGGAGATGGTCTGATGCATGCAGCCGTCATTGTTTTTCCCGGCTCTAACTGTGACCGTGATCTGGCGGTAGCATTCGAGGCGGCTGGGGCCAAGGTGTCGATGGTTTGGCACAAGGACACGGCGCTGCCCGAAGGTGTTGATATTGTCGGCATTCCGGGCGGTTTTTCCTACGGTGATTATCTGCGCTGCGGTGCTATTGCCGCGAACTCTCCGATCTGCGGCGAAGTCGCTGCCCATGCGCAGCGCGGCGGTTATGTGATGGGCATTTGCAACGGCTTTCAGGTGTTGACTGAAACGGGTTTGTTGCCCGGCGCGCTTTTGCGCAATGCAGGCCTCAAGTATATCTGCAAGACGGTCGGCCTGCGGGTTGCGACGTCGGACAGCGCGTTCACTTCGGGCTATCACGCCGACTCCGTGATCAATATCCCGATCGCCCACCACGACGGCAATTACTATGCCGATGCAGATACGATTGCGCGTTTGCAGGGCGAAGACCGTGTGGCGTTTACCTATACCGACAATCCGAATGGCGCGCAGGCGGACATTGCGGGCATTCTGTCGGCCAATCGCCGCGTGCTTGGCATGATGCCCCACCCGGAACGCGTGGCCGATGCCGGGCATGGGGGCACCGACGGGGTGGCGCTCTTCCGCGCATTGGCAGGGGAACTGGTCACGGCGTGACTTGAGTGCGCCCGTGAGGTTGCGTAGATTGGGCCCATGTACCGATCTGCGCCTTCACCTGAAACGCCATTATCTGTCAGCTGGCGCGTCCGGCTGGCAGTGGGCATCTTGCTGATCATTGCGATCGGTACGATATCCATCACCAACAAACTGCTGACAGACCGGTTTACAGACAGCACGCGCAACCGTGCCGAGCTGAGAATTGCGCTGTACAGTGGCAACCTGCTAGCCGAACTGCGCCAGAACGCGATTGTGCCACAGCTTTTGGCCCGTGACCCGGCCCTGATCGAAGCGTTGACGCGGTCGGATTATTCTCTCTCTACCCAGCGGTTGATTTCGTTCGTCGAGGAAATCGGGGCCGCGTCCTTGATGTTATATGACATTGACGGACGCACGGTTGCTGCAACGGATCGCAACCGGCTGGGGTCTTCGCACCGGCTAGAGCCCTATTTCATCGATGCCGTCCGGGCGAATGCGACAGTGTTTAGCGTTATTCCACGGCAAACCGGCGGCTACCGGTTCTTTTATTCCCGCCGTATCCAGGAAGGCGGGGCAACCCTTGGTGTTATCGCCGCCGAGGTTGATTTGCAGCGTTTTGAACGGGCTTGGGCCGGAATTTCCGACGCTGTCATCGTGACAGACAGCACCGGCGACATCATCATGGCGACAGAGCCGCGCTGGCGAGGTTTGACCGAGACGGAAGCCCTGTCAAACCAGACCCCGCAAAGCGCCATCGAGCGTGCCATCAAGGCGACTGCCGATTGGACGGCCCTGCCACCTGACGCCTATTTGCAGGGCGAGGCCGTGATGCGGCTGACCTCGCGGATACCGTTTCGTGGCTGGCGGATCACCAGCTACACGACCTATGCGTCGGTGCGCGAAAAGGTAAACGGTGTTCTGGCGCTCGAGGTGATGGGCTTTGCCATTCTGCTGGCCCTGACCTTTTATGCGCTGAGCCGACGCACCGCGGGCAGGGCGGCGCTGTTCCAGCGTGAATCCGCCGAACTGCGGGCGCTGAACGTCGCGCTTCAACGCGAGATCGCAGAGCGAAAACGGGTGCAGCAGACCCTTGCCGTGGCCGAACAAACGCTTGAGCAATCCAGCAAGCTGGCCGCCTTGGGCGAGATGTCAGCCGCCGTCAGTCACGAGCTGAACCAACCGCTGGCTGCGATGAAAACTTATCTTGCAGGCGCGCGTTTGCTGATGCGGCGCAACCGTCTGGACGAAGCCCTGTCGTCTTTCGGGCGCATCGACGATCTGATTGAACGCATGGGTGCCATCACGCGGCAGCTGAAAAGCTATGCGCGCAAGGGTCAGGAAACCTTCTCTCCGTTCGATATGGGCGATGCGTTGGCGTCGTCGCTGTCGATGATGGAACCCCAGTTGCGGCAACGTCAGGTGCAAATCACCAGCATCCTGCCTGACACGCCCGTGCGGGTCATGGGCGACCGGATGCGGGTGGAACAAGTCTTGGTCAACCTCTTGCGCAATGCGTTGGACGCTACCAAATCAGAACGGAACCCCAAGGTTGAAATTATCCTTTCGGCGGGGGAAACGGCGACATTGACCGTACGCGATAATGGTCCGGGCATCGAAGATCTCGATGCGCTGTTCGAGCCGTTTTATACAACCAAGCAGCCCGGCGATGGTGTCGGGTTGGGGCTTGCGATCTCGTCCGGCATTGTGACCGAACTGGGGGGCAGGCTGACAGCGCGCAACGGCCAGAACGGCGGCGCGGTTTTTGAAATGCAGCTGCCCATTCTGGACAGCGCAGACAACACACAGGCGGCGGAGTAAACGATGGCGCAGGCAATGAAAATCGCGATTGTGGACGATGAGCAGGACATGCGGCAGTCGATCAGCCAATGGCTGGCCCTGTCAGGCTATGACACTGAAACTTTTCCAAGTGCAGAAGATGCGTTGAAAAAACTGGGGCCGGATTATCCGGGAATAGTGATTTCCGACATCAAGATGCCGGGCATGGACGGGATGCAATTCCTCAAGAAACTGATGGGCAGCGACAGTGCCCTGCCGGTGATCATGATCACGGGACACGGCGATGTGCCAATGGCCGTCGAGGCGATGCGCGTCGGGGCCTTTGATTTCCTTGAAAAACCCTTCAACCCCGACCGGATGAGCGAATTGGCAAAAAAAGCCACAACAGCGCGCCGTTTGGTGATGGACAACCGCGCGCTGCGCCGCGAGCTGTCAGACGGCGGGCAGTTGATGAAAAAGCTGATCGGCGGATCTCCCGTGATGGAACGTCTACGCGAGGATATTCTTGATCTCGGCCAAGCTGATGGTCACGTTTTGATCGACGGCGAAACCGGCACAGGCAAGACGCTGGTGGCCCATGCGCTGCATGCGGTCGGGTCGCGCGCAGGCAAAAAATTCGTACTGGTCAGCTGTGCCGCGCTGGAAGAAGACGCGCTTGGCAAGCGGCTGTTTGGCCCGATGATGCCCGAAGACGCGCAATTGCCCGCAATTGAAGAAGCGCGTGGCGGCACCCTTGTGCTGGAAGGCATCGAAGCGCTCAGCGAAACCTTGCAAGCGCGGCTGTTAAGCGTGATCAACGAACAAGGCACGCCTGCGGAAACCCGCATCGTCGCGATTTCCAACCTCCAAGAAGCAGGGCGCACATCCGAAGATGCGTTGCGGTCGGATCTGTTTTACCGCTTGGCCGCCTTGCGCATCACTGTTCCGCCGCTGCGCCAACGTGGCGAAGATATCCTGACGTTGTTTACAAGGCTCAGCGATGAATTCGCCGACGAATATGGCTGCGAAGCACCCAAGGTCTCGGCCCAAGAAGCCGCACAATTGTTGCAAGCGCCATGGCCGGGCAACGTGCGCCAGCTGATAAACGTGGCCGAACGTGCGGTGCTGCAATCGCGGCGCGGATCGGGGTCGATCGCGTCTTTGCTGATGTCGGATCACGAGGAAATGCAGCCTGTCATGACCACCGATGGCAAACCGCTGAAAGAATATGTCGAAGCGTTCGAGCGGATGCTGATCGACAACACGATGCGCCGCCACAAAGGATCAATCGCCAGCGTGATGGACGAGTTGTGCCTGCCACGCCGGACGCTGAATGAAAAAATGGCGAAATACGCGTTGCAGCGATCGGATTACCTGTAACGCTTCAATACCCTAGCCCGCTTTTAACCAAATGCGGGCTAGAGCTGGGACAGGGCGGTCGCACCGATTGCTGGCCCCCGTCAGTCGCCCTTCTTTAGCCGACCCGCGTCAGGATCAATTCTTTTGCGGCACCGGTTTCATCGGTGTAGCAGGTCCAGGAAGGTGCACCGGGCAGATCGACGATATACTGGTTGGTTTCGACGATGGGCAATGTTGTGTTGATCGTGCCGCCTGATACGCCGGTATGCTTGGCCACCGCGCGAAGGCAGCTTCTTTGCGATGCGGCTTCGGCCCGCGCTACGGGGTCATTTGCGATGCTCATGTCTTCGCAAGCGGCAAGTGCCATGATGGGCAGACAAAGCGCCAAGCGCAGGGAAAAATGCATCGTAAGTTCCTTGTTTTCGAGATGTCGCCAAGTGAAATGGCCAGTTAATCTGGGCCACCGGCCCCACCAGTTGACTGTTTCCCACACAAGGGCGTGATGTCAAGTATTGGCACCTTGTTCCGGCATATAGGGCCTTTGTCCTTTGAACCTTTGGCGATGTTGCGCGATTGACCATTGTCATTTGTCCACATCTGCCTTTAATTGGGGGAAGGGCTTGCGTTTTCAAATGATCGCGCAGGTGCCCCTAGACAGTTTCGCTGCCTTCGGTAACCCGCATGTCGGTGTCCAGGCAGACCGATTGAGGCCCTTAAAAAAGGCCAATGAACCGCTGACGGATGGAACGGGCCAAGGCCTTGTTCAGACGCAGTAATTAATGGATGTGGCAGGTTTGGTAACGGGCCTGCACCATCGGAGAAGAACCGCGATGACGCGTGCAGACGCCAAGAGCAGACAGACAGGTGGCCTTTTGGGCCCATTCTTATCGAAGCCCGTCTTAGCCGCGTCACCCATCGCCCTGACAAGACATACCCTGTCACGCGCGGCCCCACCGGGGCTTTTGCGTGCGCAGCTGTGCAAAATGGATTTATGCCTAAGAAAATGCTTATTGATGCCACCCACGCTGAGGAAACTCGCGTTGTTGTGGTTGACGGAAACAAGGTCGAGGAATTTGACTTTGAATCAGAGAACAAACGCCAGCTAGCTGGCAACATCTACCTCGCGAAAGTCACGCGGGTAGAGCCTTCGTTGCAAGCGGCCTTTGTGGATTATGGTGGAAACCGCCATGGTTTTCTGGCGTTCTCGGAAATTCACCCCGATTACTATCAAATCCCCGTGGCCGACCGTATCGCGCTGATGGAGGAAGAACGTGCCTATGCAGAAGCGCAGGCCGCCAAAGAAGACGAAGACGAAAAGCCCAAGCGCCGTACGCGGTCACGCAGCCGTGGCAAGCCCAAGGCCGAAGACACGGTCAGCGATGATGCCACTGTCAGCAAGGACGCCGATAGTGACCAGATCGAGGGTATGGAAACCGTTGATCTGGATGATGATGAAGAAGGGTCCTCTCCGATGGAGCGGGTCGCAGAAACCCCCGTCGAGGAACCCGATGAGGACGTAAGCGCCAGCGATGCGGACGATAATGACGACGATGATGACGCGTCAAAGGCGCAGGATGCATCGTCCAAGGATGACAGCATCGAATCCGTTGCCGATGATGATGACCACGACGACCTGCGCCCGGCCCGCAAACCACGGCCCAAGCGTTACAAGATTCAAGAAGTCGTCAAAGTCCGGCAGATTCTGCTGATTCAGGTCGTAAAGGAAGAACGTGGCAACAAGGGCGCTGCCCTGACCACCTATCTGTCGCTGGCCGGTCGCTATTGCGTCCTGATGCCCAACACCGCGCGTGGCGGTGGCATCAGCCGCAAGATCACCAACGCCGCAGACCGCAAGAAGCTTAAGGAAATTGCAAACGAGATCAAAGTGCCTAAGGGTGCCGGCCTGATCGTGCGCACCGCCGGCGCGCAGCGCACCAAAGCCGAGATCAAGCGCGACTATGAATATCTGCAACGCCTGTGGGAACAGATCCGCGAACTGACGTTGAAATCCATTGCGCCTGCCAAGATCTATGAAGAGGGCGATTTGATCAAACGGTCGATCCGTGACCTCTATAACCGCGAGATCGACGAAGTGTTTGTCGAAGGCGAGCGCGGCTACCGGATCGCCAAGGACTTCATGAAGATGATCATGCCGTCCCATGCGAAAAACGTGAAGCTTTACACCGAAACCATGCCGCTGTTCGCACGCTATCAGGTGGAATCGTATCTGTCGGGCATGTTCAACCCCACGGTTCAACTGCCGTCGGGCGGCTATATCGTGATCGGCGTGACCGAAGCGCTGGTGGCGATCGACGTCAACTCGGGACGCGCCACCAAGGAAGGGTCGATTGAACAGACCGCCACAAAGACAAACCTTGAGGCTGCTGCCGAAGTTGCCCGCCAGTTGCGCCTGCGCGACCTTGCTGGTTTGATCGTCATCGACTTCATCGACATGGACGAGCGTCGCAATAACGCCGCCGTCGAAAAGATGATGAAGGACAAGCTGAAAACCGACCGTGCGCGCATTCAGGTAGGCCGTATTTCCGGCTTCGGTCTGATGGAAATGTCGCGCCAGCGTCTGCGCCCAGGCATGATCGAGGCAACGACCCAACCTTGTCATGTCTGCCACGGGACCGGCCTGATCCGGTCGGATGACAACCTTGCCCTGTCGATCCTGCGCGAGATCGAAGAAGAAGGCACACGCAAGCGGTCGCGCGAGGTGTTGATCACAGCCCCCGTCGGCATCGCCAACTTCTTGATGAACCAAAAGCGCGAACATATAGCCCATATCGAAGGCCGTTACGGCATGTCCGTGCGGGTTGAAGGCGACCCGACTTTGGTCAGCCCCGACTTCAAGATCGAAAAGTTCAAGACTGCAACGCGGGTTGTCGTGCCGGTTGAACATGTTGTGTCTGTCAATGCGTCCTTGATGGACGAGATTGACGAACAAGAGAACGACGTTGACGTTGATACAGTTGACGTCGAAGAAGCCCAGCCCGCAGGCAGCAATGCTGATCAGGCTGGCTCAGATGACGGTGCAGATTCCGAAACGGACGGCGAAGACAAGCCAAAGCGCCGGCGGCGTCGGCGGCGGCGCAGCCGGGGTGGCAAGACCAACGGGGATGAAAACGGCAACGGCGAAAACAACGGCTCAGACGATGCCGCATCTGACGACCAGGGTTCAGAAGATGCAAACTCTGACGATGCGGTTGACGCAAAAGCTCAAGCGCCTGCTGGGGAAGACGTAAAAACAGAAGCCCCAAAGGCCGATGCCGAGCCAGAGGAAAAGCCCAAGCGTACTCGCACCCGGACCCGCAAGCCCAAGGCAGAGGCTGCGGAAGCAGCTCCAACAGACGCAGACGCCAAAGCCGATGGTGAGGCGAGCGAAGAGCCCGCGCCAAAGCCCAAGCGGACCCGTCGGCGCAAGCCCAAGGTTGATGCAGATGCGACACCTGCGGAAATAGCAGAAGCAACTGCAGAAGTGGCACCCGCGCCAGAATCTGACGCGGCTGTTGCCCCTGTTGCACAAGACGAACCGGTCGAAGCACCTGCAGACCAGCCTGTAGTAGAAGAAGCCAAACCAGAGCCGGTTGCAGAGCAGCCAGCCGAGGCAGCGGTTGAAGCCACCCCAGAGCCCGAGGCAACGCCGGAACCTGTAGCTGAAGCACAGCCAGAGTCCGCGCCAGAACCTGTTGCTGAACCCAAAATCGAGGCCGTACCGGTACCCGAAGTGGTACCGGAGCCTGTTGCAGCGGAAGAAAAACCCGCCAAGCCAAAACGGCGCGGCTGGTGGTCGTTGGGCGGTTAACCCCAGCGATATCAACACAAAAGGCAGGCCTCGCGGGGCCTGCCTTTTTCGTTTCCGGCCACAAGCCAGTTGACCAGAACAGTCTTACTTCTTGCGGATCACATAGACCTGCACCGGGTTTTCGAGATCACTGCTGACCAACTCATGCCCAGCCTCGGCGCAGAAATGCGGCACGTCGATGATCGCGGCGGGATCATCGGCTTGCACGGTCAACACCTCACCAGAGTTCAGGCTTTGCAGCCGTTTGCGGGTTTTGAGCACGGGAAGCGGGCACAGTAGCCCGGTCGCATCAAGGATATGTTCATTGTTCATGACCCTCAGATAAGTCAGATGTTTCAACGCGTCCACAACCTTGTGACATCATGGCGCGCGTCGGGGCGTGACGCGGTGCGCAAACCGCAGTATGGGTGAAGCTATGTTTGGAATTGACCTAATCGATGCGGGGCTGCTGCCCGCCATTTTCATCGCGCTGACGGCGGGGATCATCAGTTTCCTCAGCCCTTGCGTTTTGCCGATCGTGCCGCCCTATCTGGCCTACATGAGCGGTGTCACGTTGAGCGATATGTCCAGCGTCACCTCGGCCCGACGCAAGGCGGTGATTGCGGCGCTGTTCTTTGTCATGGGCCTAAGCACAGTGTTCTTGATACTTGGGTTTACAGCTTCGGCATTCGGGGCGTTTTTCCTGCAAAATCAAATACTTTTCGCCCGTATTTCAGGAATTGTCGTGATCATCTTTGGTCTGCATTTCCTTGGTGTTTTCCGGATTCCGTTTCTGGACCAAGAAGCCCGCCTTGACGCAGGCGACAAGGGCGGGTCGTCTTTCGGGGCCTATGTGCTGGGGCTTGCCTTTGCCTTTGGCTGGACCCCTTGCATCGGCCCACAACTGGGCGCGATCCTGTCGCTTGCCGCGTCAGAGGCCAGCGTCGCACGCGGCACCATGTTGCTGGGCGTCTATGCTGCCGGACTTGGCATTCCGTTTTTGCTGGCGGCCATGTTCATCACCCGCGCGACGCTGCTGATGAACCGCATAAAACCCTACATGAAGTTGATCGAACGCATCATGGGCGGCTTGCTGATCCTGGTCGGACTGGCGCTGCTGACGGGGGCATTTTCGACGTTTTCATTCTGGTTGCTTGAAAACTTTCCGGCGCTCGGATCCTTGGGCTAGAGGCCTTACTCTCGCCCAAAAACCTGTCTAAGCTGCTGGGAAATGCAGGTGGATGATGGCCGAAAACTCTGAACAGACAGTCAAAACACGCCGGGTGTTTTACATTCCGGGCTATGACCCGATCCATCCACGCCGCTACCGGGAACTGTATCGCAAGGAAGGGACCGAACAGGCGCGCATCACGGGCTATGACATCACGCTGCGCCCCAAGAAAACCAAAGGCAATTACGGCTGGAACGTTGCTGCGCATATCGACGGGGTCGATGTGGATGCGCAGGTAGAGGTGTTGGTTTGGTCCGACATCGTCCGCGTCTCGATGAGCAATTCGATCCTTGCGACCTACAGGCAGCTTGTTCAAACGGCATGGGTCTATATCGGATCAGGTGCGTTGTGGCGGCTCATGCAATTGCGCAAAGGTCCAGTGATCGCAGCGCTTTATCCGGTGGGCATGTTGTTGGTGCAGCTGGTGATTGCGATTCTTTCGGGCGTAGTGCTGTATCAGGCGCTGACCTATTTTGGCGGGCCTGCATGGTTCAAAGGGATCATTGGCGCACTTGGGGTTATGTTGGCTTGGGCGGTTCTGAGGTGGTTCAAAAAGAATGACGGTAAGTTTTTCGCCTATTATCTAATGCACGATTATGCGTTCGGGGCGGCGACACGGGGGGCCAATACGCCCGCACTTGAACGCCGGATGACCGAGTTTGGCGAGGCGATTGCCGAGGCGCTGATTTCGGATGTGGATGAAGTCCTGGTGGTCGGCCATTCCTCTGGTGCGCATCTGGGAGTGTCAATTCTGGCTGACTTGGTGCGCGCCGGTCGGGTGCCGGCAGATGGTCCCGCCCTTGGGTTTTTGACGCTGGGGCAGGTGGTGCCGATGGTGTCTTTCCTGCGCGATGCACACCGTTTACGCGCTGACTTGCGCTATCTGTCGCAGCGCGAAGAGCTAACGTGGATCGACGTCACTGCCCCCGGCGACGGCTGCGCGTTCGCGCTGTGTGATCCGGTGGCCGTGTCTAGTGTTGCCCCAGAGGGCAAGAAATGGCCCTTGGTGTTTTCCGCCGCTTTCACCCAGTCGCTAAGCAATAAGCGGTGGAAAGAACTGCGGTGGCGGTTTTTCCGGCTGCATTTCCAGTATCTTTGCGCGTTTGATGCCCCCAAGGATTATGATTATTTCCAGATCACGGCTGGCCCGCACAGCTTGGCCGAACGCTATGCAGGGCGCCCTGCATCGCGTTCTCGGATCGTAAAACCGGTGAATAAATTCACCTCGACCGCGCCATGACCTTGCCCCCCAAACCCGACAGTCGCCCCGATAAAGTATCGCTGTGGCGCTACGCCAAGCTGTTTCGCCAAGACATCCTGTCGGCGCAGCCCGCACGTCTGTACCGCGCATGGATGGCCGAATTCAAAACGCCGTTTTTTCGCAGCTATCTGATGAACCAGCCCGACCTGATTAAGACGGTGCTGAAAACACGCCCCAATGATTTCCCCAAATCCGACCGCATTGGCGAAGGGCTGCGCCCGCTCTTGGGCAATTCGGTATTTCTGACCAATGGCGAGACATGGAAACGCCAGCGCCGCATCATTGACCCCGCGTTCGAAGGGGGCCGCCTGCGCGATACGTTTCCCGCCATGTGGGACGCCGCCGAAGCAGCGGCCGAACGGCTGGGCACACGAGAGGGTAAGGTCGTCGAGATCGAGGCCGAGACAAGCCATGCCGCCGCGGATGTGATCTTTCGCACCTTATTTTCCATTCCGATTGATCACCATCTGGCGCGGGATGTGTTTGACGAATTCAAGACCTACCAACGTAGCCAACCGATCCTAAACATCGCGGCGTTCATTCCACTGCCCCGCTGGCTGCCGCGCATTTTTCGCCGCGACACACGGTCAAGTGCCGCCAAAATTCGCCAGCTGATCACCACGCTGACCGAAGACCGCATGGCCAAGATCAAGGACGGCACAGCGCCGTCCGATCTGGCGACCAAGATTATGACCACTGTTGATCCGGTGGACGGCGATACCTTTACGACCCAAGAGATGGTCGATCAGGTCGCGATCTTTTTTCTGGCGGGTCATGAAACCAGCGCCTCGGCCCTTGCCTGGACGCTGTATCTGATGGCGACCCATCCCGACTGGCAGGACCGTTTGGCGCAAGAGGCCCAGCAGATCGACACCTGCGATTTTTCGGTAATGTCCAAGCTGCGTCTCAGCCGGGATGTGTTTCGCGAAGCGTTGCGGCTTTATCCTCCGGTACCGATGATGGTGCGCGAAGCGGCATGCCCCGAAGAATTCCGCGCGCGCAACATCAAGGTCGGATCGCAACTGGTGATCAGCCCTTGGCATCTGCACCGCCATGAACGGCTTTGGGACAATCCCGATGGATTTGACCCGGACCGTTGGCACACCGAGAACGGCCAGAAATGCAGCCGCGAGGCCTATCTCCCCTTCAGCGCAGGGGCGCGGGTCTGTCCGGGGGCCGGGTTTGCGATGGTCGAGGGGCCTTTGATCCTGTCGCGCCTGTTGCGGGATTTTCGTGTCGAAGCGGTTGATACCCGCGTGCCCGTTCCCGTTGCACATCTGACAGTTCGATCAAAAGATGGCATCTGGCTGCGCGTTGTCCGACGCTAACGATATATCATCGCGCGATCAGATGCTTTAGACGGGGCGAAACGGAATCAATAAGGGCCTGTATCACCATGAGCACGACAGACGCACAACGCACACAGATGAAAGACGGCAAAGGATTTGTGGCGGCATTGGACCAGTCAGGTGGATCGACCCCAAAGGCGCTGAGCCTTTATGGCGTTGAGCCTTCAGATTATTCTGGCGACGTCGAAATGTTTCAGGCCATGCATGACATGCGTGCGCGGATCATTCTTGCGGACGATTTCACCAGCGAAAAAGTGTTGGGCGCGATCCTGTTTGAACGCACGATGGATGAGACAATCAATGGTAAACCTGTGGCAACATTGCTGTGGGAAGACCGCGGCGTTGTGCCTTTCTTGAAGATTGACAAGGGCTTGGAGGACGAAGCTAATGGCGTTCAGATGCTAAAGCCTATGCCCGAGCTGGACAGCCTTTTGGCGCGCGCCAAGACTGCCGGCATTTTCGGCACCAAGGAACGGTCGGTCATTCAATCCGCCAATGCCTATGGTATCCGTGAAGTGGTGGCACAGCAATTCGAAGTCGCCAAGCGCGTTTGCGCCGCCGGTTTGGTGCCGATCATCGAACCAGAGGTCAATATCCATTCAGACAGTAAAGCCGAATGCGAAGACATCCTGAAGTCCGAGTTGGAGAACCATCTCGCCCTGCTGGGTGAAGATCAGATGGTAATGCTCAAGCTGACGATCCCGGAAAAGGCAGGACATTATGATAGCCTTGCGGATTTGCCCAATGTGTTGCGCGTTGTGGCGCTTTCGGGGGGATATTCAACCGATGACGCCTGTGACAGATTGTCGAAAAACCCTCAAATGATTGCGAGCTTTTCGCGTGCGCTCACCGAGGGGTTGAACGTCAAGATGACGGATGCTGAGTTTAACGCAGCCTTGGGCGCGAATATCGACAAGATTTATAGCGCATCGGTCGCGTAGAAACCGGAATTTTCAAAAATTCCGCTCCGATTTTTTTGAAAAAATCATCTATAAAATCAAACGTATGGGCTCTTGGTTGCAAAAGATAATCAATTGCCCTGCGTTTTCGACGGCGTGATATCCGCGCCGTTTGAGTTCATCTTCAAAGGCTGACCGACCGACATATCTTTCGATGTCTCTTAGATTGCGACGGATGACACCACCTTGGCGGGCAGCTTTCGCGCTGAAAACATGCGTGATCCAGTGTTCCGGCGAGAGTTCGGGTGGCAATGTCATACCCCAAACCCTAATCCTGTGGTGGTAAACGATCCTTTAACGACCGCAGCACATATACTCGTATCGCCGACGCGAGCCCTGCTTCCATCCCGCGTTCCGCGTCGATCTCCGCGACCAGAGCGTTCAGCGCGATGCCTTTATCCTGCGCAATCAATCTGAACTCGCGCCAGAATTCATCTTCCAGCGAAATGGATGTTCGGTGACCCTTTAGGGTCACCGAGTGTTTGATGGGCCGTGCGCTCATGTCTCGCGTTTATGGGCTTCCAAGTTACGCGAAATCTGCTCCAGACGTGCTTTGATCACATCTTTTTGCGGCTTGCTTTGGCCGAACTGCACTGCGTTTTCGTCAGCGCGGGCCTTACGAGAGGCGCGATTGCGCTCTTTCTTGACCTTGTTAAGGTTGATAGGGGCGGTCATTCTTTTGGTCCGATCATTTGTTCAGGCCGCACAACGCGGTCGAATGTTTCGGCATCGACAAATCCCAAGGCGATTGCTTCTTCCTTGAGGGTCGTGCCGTTCTTATGGGCTGTTTTGGCGACTTTGGTCGCGTTGTCATAGCCGATTGTGGGGGCCAGCGCTGTCACCAGCATCAGGCTTTCTTTCATCAGCTTGTCAATCCGCTCAATATTGGCTTGGGTGCCGACGACCATATTGTCGGTAAAGGCCGACGCGCTGTCGCCCAAAAGCTGCATGGATTGCAAGACGTTATAGCTCATCATCGGGTTATAGACGTTCAGCTCAAAGTGGCCTTGTGATCCGGCAAATCCGACGGCGGCGTCATTGCCCATGACATGCGCGCAAACCATTGTCAGCGCTTCGGCTTGGGTCGGGTTTACCTTACCGGGCATGATCGACGATCCGGGCTCGTTTTCCGGTAGGATCAATTCACCCAAACCCGAGCGCGGGCCAGACCCCAGCAAACGCATGTCGTTGGCGATCTTGAACAGCGATCCCGCGACGGTTTTCAGCGCGCCTGAAAACATGACCATCGCGTCATGGGCGGCCAGTGATTCAAATTTGTTGGGCGCGGTCACGAACGGCAGATCCGTGATATCGGCCATATGTGCGGCGACGGCCTCGGCCCAGCCTTTTTTCGTGTTCAAACCAGTACCAACGGCGGTGCCGCCTTGGGCCAGCTCGTAAATATCGGGCAGGCAGGCATTGACTCGTTCAATACCTTTTTTCACTTGATGCGCGTAGCCGGAAAATTCCTGCCCCAGCGTCAACGGCGTCGCGTCCTGAGTATGGGTGCGGCCAATCTTGATGATGTCTTTGAATTCAACCGATTTGGCAGCCAAGGCATCATGCAGTTTCTGCAAGCCCGGCAGCAGCACATCGCGCGCCTGCATCGCAATCGCGACATGCATCGCGGTGGGGAATGTATCGTTGGACGATTGGCCCATGTTGCAATGGTCATTGGGGTGGACGGGGTTTTTCGATCCCATCTCACCGCCAAGCATTTCAATCGCCCGGTTCGAGATCACTTCGTTTGCGTTCATGTTCGACTGGGTGCCTGATCCGGTCTGCCAGACCACCAACGGAAAGTTATCGTCGAACTTGCCGTCGATCACTTCGGACGCGGCGGCAACAATCGCATCGCCAATTTTTGCGTCCAGATCACCTTGCTCGAGGTTCTCCATCGCGCAGGCCTTTTTAACCACACCAAGGGCGCGGATGATCGGTACGGGCTGTTTTTCCCAGCCGATAGGAAAGTTGATGATCGACCGCTGGGTTTGCGCGCCCCAATATTTGTCGGAAGGAACCTCCAACGGGCCAAAGCTATCGGTTTCGGTGCGTGTATCGGCCATGTGTCGGCTCCTGATCGTGGCAATGCATTGCCTCAGGGTTTAGCGCGCGCAAAGGTCGTGCGCAATCAGGCGATGGCGCAAACACCGCTCAAGCCGCGCTTAAGCCGGTCGTTATTTGCGAAAACTGTCCAAAGATACGATTTCGGCGGCTTTGGGGGCATCTTCTGCCACTTCCAACTCGCTTTCCTCGGTTTGCTCAAGCTTTTTATCGGCTGAACCGGTTTCTTGCTGCTCAAACTTCAGGCCAAATTCGACCGAAGGATCCACAAAAGTGCGTATCGCGTCATAAGGAATGTACAAAGGCTCAGGTGCGTCGCCAAAATTCAACGTGACCGAAAAACCCTCTTCGGTTACTTCAAGCTTGTCGTACCAATGCTGCATAACGACTGTCATCTCGCCGGGATAGCGATCAGACAACCAATCGGCCAGCTCGGCATCGGGGTGTTCGGTGTCGAACGTGATAAAAAAGTGATGATTCCCTGGCAACCCATTGGCCGCAACGTCCAGCAGAACCTGCCGGATCAGTCCGCGCATGGCGTCGTGCATCAGGTTGCCATACTCAATGCTTCGGCTCATATCGGTCTCATGCCTCCATCTGACACCCCTACCATACGGCATTTCACAACCGTGAAAAGGGGGTCGATTGATTTATAATATCGTCCCGACCAAAAGAGCCGTAAGGCCGGTAATGCACATGGTGAAAACAAAGCCGCGTGCCCAGACCACCATCAAGACCCCGGCCAGCACGGTCAGTCCGAAACCCGCGAGGTTAAAGCCGGACCAGTCGGGCAGGGGCACCGCAAGAATCGCAGCAGGTGAAATCCGGTCGAACAGAACATGCAGTGCAAACCAGACAGACAAGTTGGCGATAACCCCGACAACAGTGGCGGTGATTGCGCGCAACGCTGCAGCAAGCCTTGGCTGGCCGGATATTTTCTCAAGATAGGGTCCAGCTAGGAATATCCATAAAAAGCAGGGGGTAAAGGTTACCCAAAGCGCCAATAGCCCTGCAGCGATTGCTCCGGATGGGCCGCTTTGGGCAAATCCGGCCAGCAAGGCCACGAACTCAGTTACCAAGATCAACGGCCCCGGTGTTGTTTCGGCCAGCCCAAGCGCGTCGATCATCTGCTCGGTTGTGATCCAGCCGTAATCCTGCACCACGCTTTGCGTCATATAGGCCAGCACCGCATAGGCACCGCCAAACGTAACCACGGCTAGTTTGGAAAAAAACAGCCCCAGTTGCAGCAGAAAGTCCTGCCCCATCAGCCAAAGGACAACCAGCGGCATGGCCCAAAGCCCGCCCCAAAGAACCAGCGTTCTGACCGATTGCGCTTGGGGGGCGTCGATCATTTCTACAGCGGGCACATCGCCCGGTTGCCGCAAGCCGCCCCAAAGCCCAGCGGCAAGAATGATGAGTGGAAAGGGCAATCCCAAGACGAAAAGCGCCACAAAGGACAGCCCTGCCAACACGACGGCCTCGGTCCCGTCCAGCGCCCTGCGGGCCAAGCTGCGCAGCGCTTGAAATACGACGATGATCACCGCGGCCTTAAGGCCCAGGAATGCGGCCTGCACCAATGGTACTTGACCGAAAGCGACATAGCCCAAGGCCAGAAACCCGATCAATGCCGCGCCGGGCAGGACAAATAACAACCCGGCCAGCAGCCCTCCGGATATGCCGCGCAACTGCCAACCGGCATAGGTGGCAAGCTGCACGGCCTCGGGCCCCGGTAAAAGCATGCACAAGGACAAAGCGCGCAGATACCCCGCTTCGGTCAGCCAAGCGTGCCGCTCGACCAGCTCGCGGTGCATCAGCGCGATTTGCGCGGCAGGACCGCCGAAAGATAAAACGCCGATGCGACCAAAGACACGGACCATCTCGGCCCAGCCGGGGGCGCTCATAAACGGTACCGCATAGGCAAGCCCGGCATCGCGCACGCGCTAACACGCGTCCAACAAGGGGGCGCTTCTGCCATTGGTAGCCTTTGTTTGCCACCACGCAGGAACCCCGCAACCTTTGCGGATACGATCAGGCAAAAAAGCGATTGAGGGAATATTTCGCCAAGCGCCGCCATGACATGCATCCTTTCATACCGGAAACATGCGAACCTCTGGCTGGAACCTCACGGGGCGTTCGCATCGAACCCCAACGCGGGTCAGGTGACACAAGCGCCAAGCTCCCGTCAAGCATCCTCCTTGATTTTCCAAATGGTAAAAAATCCTCGCCGAAGGCAAAGAATCTCTTCTGGAACGCAACCAGAAACATGTCTTCGAATAAGGGGGTAAAAGTGCAGGTTTCTGTTGCCAGGTACCTGCGAACCCCGCCTTAGGTCGCTAAACGTAAGGACTTAAGTTTCAATAGTTCCGGTCGCTTACGCGGCCATCGCCATTGGAGCACGATTGTCATTTGCAATTGTACATTTTACGCCGATAACGGTGGCAGTCAGCCGAGATAAAGCTACATCTTTAGACGTTCGTCGATCCTGTTTCGACCCCATGATCCGCAAATGACGGAATATTGGTGGAGTCGCCGGGTACCGCCCCCGGGTCCGAACCGCTTATTACATGCGCGTTTATACCCATAGTCCCTAAGGACAGGTGTAACATAGGAAGCTCTGCGTGGTTTGCAAGGACCTTTGAGCGGAAACATCCCCATGACCGCGATAAATCCCGCGCAGGCGCTTAGCGCTCCTTTTGGGGGGCACCGCGCTGTGCAAAGACCCGCCGGGCAAGGCTTTGGGTTTCAGCCTCAAGGGCCGTCAGACCGGCGCTTGCTGCTGGGCCATCACCACCCTCGATGGCGTCAGTAATCGTTCGATGCAACGCGATGATCGCTTCGCGTGATCTGGCGCTGAAGGTGATCATGTTCATCAGCGGCTGCATCGCTTCGACCGCGCCTGCCAGATGATACGACAGCACGGGATTTCCAGCGCCCTCTACCAACGCACGGTGAAAGGCCACGTCCGAGGCGCAAAAGGCCTCATCCGTCAACTCCGGCTCACCTTGACGTTCAATCTCGTCGCGCATCACGTTGATATGATGTTCTTTTCTGCGCTCGGCAGACAGGGGTGCGCAGGCGCGTTCCAAGGCATAGCGTGCCTCGCAGGCGGTCCCGAAGCTCACGTCGTTCATAGACAAAAGCAGTGTCGATGTAGTGATCTGCTGGGCTTGTGCAGCCTCAAAGCTGATGCGGTTGACGAATGCACCGCCTGTGGCCCCGCGCTGCGTGCGGATCAACGATTGTGCCGCCAGCCGTTTCAACGCTTCGCGGACCGTCGCGCGGGACACATCGAATTTCACAGCCAGCTCGGCCTCGGAGGGCAGGCGTTCGTCCACGATCAATGCACCGCTGACGATGGCATCGCGGATATTCGCAGCAATCTGGGCCGACAGATCGACAGAGGGAACGCGGTTGGGTTTCATATGTCTTACATTTAATATTTGGAAAAAGCTTAAATGTCTGACATTACTTTTTCAAGCACCGAGTCGCGCACATCAGGGAGGATCGCGTCACATGGCACCCGTCACCCGTTCTGCGCTTTGGCTTGGTTTTTTCGGTCTGATCTTTGCGGCGTGGGTGATGATGTATGTGATGAGCACCGGCATGGGGCTTGATCTGCTGGGCCGTCCCGATGCCATGGGCCAGATGATGCGCGGCATGGACCCGCGCATGGACACGTATATGCCGATGGCCAGTTTCGGCCCCTTGGCGGTGATGTGGGCCGCGATGATGGCCGCAATGATGTTGCCCACAATGATTCCGACCTTGCGCAGTTACGAAGACCTGATGGTCAGCGCTAATGGCACGCGGGCAGGGTGGTTTGGCGTGCTGTTGGGCCTTGGCACGTTTTGCGTGGCCTGTTGCTGGGGCTTTGTGGCGCTTGGCTTTTCGGGTGGCGTGATGAATTTGGCTTGGATGGGGCTGGCTACGCTGTTTTTGGTACTCGAAAAACTGCCTCAGATCGGGCATAAAGTGACAGAACCAATGGGTGTTTTGCTGATCCTTGGCGCATGCGTTGTGGCAGGCTTGCCCTTGTATTCAGGAGGATAAGATGGCGACCAACAAAAGAGCCGACGCAGATCGTTTGCCGATCAGCCAGCGCATCGACCTTCGGATGGCGAACCTCAAACGCCGCGAAGCGACGCCCACCAGCTGGCAGATCAAGGGCGAATTGTTCCTCAACTGCTCGTGCGAGATCTTCTGCCCCTGCGTGGTCAGCCTTGGCGCGCACCCGCCCACCGGAGGGCATCGTCACGCGTGGATGGCCATTGTCATCGACGAAGGCCATTACGAAGGCGAGGACCTGTCGGGCCTGAACGTCGGGCTGTTGATCGATATCCCCGGCCGCATGGGCGAGGGCAACTGGAAGGTCGCGGCCTATGTCGACGAGAACACCAGCGGCAAAGCCTATCACGGTCTGTTGCCAATTTTCTCGGGCGCTGCGGGGCTGTTTACCATGCTGGTGTCGGAAATCATCGGGGCCGAACGTGCGCCGGTAAAGATCATTCGGGACGGCAACAAACAGTCGATCCAGATTGGCCGCAAGATCGCCGAAGAGATCGAGATGATTGCAGGTAAATCGCCGGATCATCCGGTGATGATCTCGAATTCAAAATACTGGATGGGGCCGGATATCATCGCTGCGCGGGGTCTGAAATCGAAGGTGCGCGACTATGGTCGGGTTTGGGAGTTTGGCGGCAAATCGGCCGAGATCTGCCCAATTGAATGGCAGGGGCCCAACGCATGATAAATGTCGGCTATGTTCGGACAATGGCGCGCTACAACAGCTGGCAGAATGACCAACTGATGTCGCTGTTGCTGGACATGCCCGATGCCGAGCTGGGCAAGGATCGTGGCGCATTCTTCGGGTCGATCCTTGGGACGGCAAACCATTTGCTATGCGCTGATATGCTGTGGCTGTCGCGGTTTGATCCGTCGACGGAGCCGCCCTTTGAAGCGTTTGCCAAATGGCCCAAACTGCACAAGGATGCACGCGCATGGGCGGCGGACCGACACCGTGTGGATGGCAAAATCAGGTATTGGGCAGACGCGATACGCGAACTGGATCTGCTGGGCGATCTGCACTGTGTCCCGGCAAGCGGCGGGGCTGCCTATACCTTACCAATGGGGATCGCCATCCTGCAGTTGTTCAACCATCAAACCCACCATCGGGGGCAAATCCACGCCATGATGACTGCGGCGGGGCAAAAGGCCCCCGTGAGTGATATCGCTTACATGCCCGAAACTGTATGAATAGTGCATGGGAAGAGTATGCGCGGGGCCGAGGGGCTAGGGACCGAGAGGCCAGCCCCTCGGGCTCCCCGAAGTTTATTTAGCAAAATGAAGAGGTGCCAGTCGGCACCCGGATAGGAGAGACTATGTTTAATGCGTTGATGGTGACCAAGGATGAAGAGAGCGGCAAGACCGCTGCTGCGGTGACGCAGATCGATCTGGATCAATTGCCTGCGGGCGATGTGACGGTTGCGGTCGAATATTCGACAGTGAACTATAAGGATGGCTTGTGCATTGGGCCGGGGGGCGGTTTGGTGCGCAAGTATCCGCATATTCCCGGCATCGATTTTGCAGGCACGGTCGAGGCGTCGGATGATGATCGCTACAAGCCCGGCGACAAGGTCGTTTTGACCGGCTGGCGCGTTGGCGAGGCGCATTGGGGCGGGTATTCGCAAAAGGCACGGGTCAAGGCAGACTGGCTGGTGCCGCTGCCAGAGGGGCTGGATACGCGTCAGGCGATGGCTGTTGGCACGGCGGGTTTCACGGCAATGCTGGCTGTGATGGCGCTCGAGGATCACGGGCTGAAGGTGGGTCATGGACCTGTGTTGGTCACGGGTGCCGCGGGCGGTGTCGGGTCGGTGGCGGTCGCCATTCTGGCCGCGTTGGGCCACGAGGTTGCCGGTGTGACGGGGCGGCCCGAGACCGCTGACTATCTCAAATCGCTTGGGGCCAGCCAGATCGTGGCGCGCGAAGAGATCAATGAAACCGTCAAGCGTCCGCTTGAAGGGGAAACCTGGGCAGGCTGCATTGATGCCGTCGGCGGCGAGATGCTGGCGCGGGTTTTGGGCCAGATGAAATACGGCGCTTCGGTTTCTGCTGTTGGTCTGGCGGGCGGTGCCGGTCTGCCTGCGACTGTCATCCCGTTCTTGTTGCGCGGCGTGAATCTGTTGGGGATCGATTCAGTGATGCAGCCCTATGACAACCGGTTGCGTGCTTGGGAACGTGTGGCAAAGGACCTGCCGATGGCCAAGCTTGAGGACATGGTCGTGCCTGCGACCCTCAAGGATTTACCGCAGCTTGGAAAAGACATCCTGAAAGGCCAAGTGCGTGGTCGCGTGGTTGTTGATGTAAACGCCTGATACGGTGGCTGCGCTTTAAACCTGAAACCGGCGTGATGAGAGTTGCGCCGGTTTTCGCCACTTGACGTCCGCGTCAACTGGTCCGACGGTCAGGTTGATTTTCAAAGGATCTGATAATGCACCTAGATATTGATTTTGTCCGCGACCAATTCCCCGCCTTTGCCGAACCCAGTTTGCGCGGCCAAGCGTTTTTCGAGAACGCTGGCGGCTCCTATACCTGCGGGGCTGTCATTGATCGGCTGACCCGGTTCTATACCCAGCGAAAGGTGCAACCCTATGCGCCGTATCCTGCCAGCCAGCTGGGCGGTGCCGAGATGGACGAGGCGCGCACGCGCATGGCCGCGATACTTGGCGTAGACGCTGACGAGCTGTCATTCGGGCCATCGACCACACAAAACACCTATGTTCTGGCGCAGGCCTTTGGCCAGAAACTGAAACCGGGCGATGCGATCATTGTCACCAACCAAGATCACGAAGCCAATACAGGGCCGTGGCGACGGCTGATCGAGCGCGATATTGACGTACGCGAATGGCGCATTGATTCCGCGTCAGGGCGGCTTGAGATCGCCGCGCTAGAAGATTTGCTGGACGATAAGGTGCGGCTGGTTTGTTTTCCGCATTGCTCGAACGTTGTTGGTGAAATCAATCCTGTGGCCAAGATCACGGCGCTGGCCCATGCTGCGGGTGCATTTGTCTGTGTTGACGGGGTGTCATATGCGCCGCATGGATTTCCGGATGTGGGGGCCTTGGGACCGGACATCTATCTGTTTTCAGCCTATAAAACCTATGGACCGCATCAAGGCTTGATGGTTTTGCGGCGGCATTTGGCGGAATCTCTGCCCAATCAGGGGCATCATTTCAACGGGTGCACCCTGTATAAACGGTTCACCCCTGCCGGTCCCGATCATGCGCAAGTGGCCGCCTGTGCGGGGATGGCTGATTACGTCGACGCGCTTTATGCGCATCACCTCAAAGACGATGCGAAACCGGCAGCGCGCGGCAAAGCTGTGCATGATCTGATGCGCGCCCACGAGGGATCGCTGCTGCAACCGCTGCTGGATGCGCTGAGCGCGCGAAATTCAGTGCGGCTGCTCGGGCCGTCGACGGCACATAACCGCGCGCCCACTGTCGCCGTCGCGCTGAACCGCCCGGCAGAACCGGTTGCAGCGCAATTGGCCCGGCACGGCATCATGGCAGGGGGCGGTGATTTCTATGCTGGTCGAGCGCTGAAAGGAATGGGCATTGACCCCAATGACGGCGTATTACGGCTAAGTTTTACGCATTACACCACCAAGGCCGAGGTCGATCAGCTTCTTAATGCGTTGGACGACGTACTTTAGCCCTTGAAGTCAATGCCGTAGCGCTACATCCAGCCGGATCCTAACGAGAAGTGAACAGTGCCAGAGACATCTGCGATCCTTATGTGGTTCCGTCGTGACTTACGGCTGACCGATCATGCGGCCCTAAGCGCGGCTGCGCAAACAGGCCGACCGGTGATTCCGGTGTACATCCATGATGATGCCGTGGCAGGGCTGGCGGCAGCCCCTAAATGGCGGCTGGGCCTTGGCATCGGCGCGTTTGACGATGCTTTGCATGAAAAATCGAGCCGCCTGATCCTGCGCAAAGGGGCTGCCCTTGAGGTATTGCAAGAGCTGATCAAAGAGACAGGGGCAGGGGCGGTCTATTGGTCGCGCCTGTATGATCCGAACAGCACCGCGCGGGATGCCGATATCAAGGAGGCGCTGAAAGAGGCGGGCATTGATGCACGGTCCTTTGGCGGGCACCTGATGTTTGAACCATGGACCGTCGAAACAAAGGCCGGCGGGTACTACAAAGTTTATACGCCATTCTGGAATGCGGTGAAAAATACCGGCGTCGATGCGCCGCTGCCAGCGCCTTCGACCCTTGAGGCACCAAAAGCATGGCCGCGCAGTGATGATCTGGCGGGTTGGAATTTGAGCGCTGCGATGAACCGTGGTGCAGATTTTGTACGTCCCTTTGTGCAGTTGGGTGAAAAGACCGCCCAATCGCGTTTGGGTGCGTTCATGGCGCATGGTGTTGCCGACTATAAGGCCAACCGGGATTTGCCGGGGGTGGATGGCACGTCAAACCTGTCGGAAAATCTTGCCCTTGGGGAAATTAGCCCGCACCAGTGTTGGCACGCGGGCCAACGCGCCCTTCATGATGGCAAACCGGGGGCCGAGACGTTTCTGAAGGAGCTGGTTTGGCGCGAGTTCGCATACCATCTGATGCATCACACGCCGCGTATCCTGACGGGCAACTGGCGCGAAGACTGGGACGCCTTTCCGTGGAACGAGGACGAACGCCGTGCCGAGGTGAAAGCGTGGAAACAGGGTCGCACAGGGGAGCCGTTTGTAGACGCTGCCATGCGCGAACTTTATGTGACGGGGCGGATGCACAACCGGGGCCGCATGATTGTGGCCAGCTATCTGACCAAACATCTGATGTGCCATTGGCGCATTGGCCAGAAATGGTTCGAAGACTGCCTGATAGACTGGGATCCCGCCAGCAACGCCATGGGGTGGCAGTGGGCGGCAGGGTCTGGCCCCGATGCGACGCCCTATTTTCGGGTGTTCAATCCGGCGACGCAACTTGATAAATTCGATAAAAACCGCGACTATACCAGCCGGTGGATCGCCGAAGGGCGCGCGAACCAGCACGCGGATGCCTTGCGCTTTTTTGACGCGATCCCGCAGCGCTGGAACCTGTCGGCAGGTGACGATTATCCCGATAGAATAGTTGCACTGGATGCAGGCCGGGAACGGGCGCTGGAAAACTACAAAAACCGAAACTTTTAACCTTTGTGACACGTGGCTACACACCACAACGTTCATATTCGCGACAAAAATTCGCGCACAGGAGTCCGCATGATTTTGACCACAACCGAAGGCCAAAAAGGCCTGCCCAGATATTTTGCGCGGGTGTTTGCGACGGCCCAGGCAATGGAAAACGGGCAGGTCGACTTTGTACTGCCCGACGGGCGGCGCTTTCGGGCGACGGGTAAAAACCCTGTCCCCGTGGCCGAATTGAATATTCACAACGACGACCTGTTTGCGCGTCTGATCCGCGAAGGCGATCTGGGCTTTAGCGACGCCTATCTTGACGAATGGTGGAGCACACCTGACCTGCAAGCCTTTATGGATGTGGCCCACGCCAACGAGGATATTTACGATTCATTCCCCGGCATGGGGTTGATCCGCAAATATGAATCGCTGCGGTTCTGGCTGCAAAGCAACAGCAAGAAACAAGCACTTAAGAATATCAGCTATCACTATGATTTGGGGAATGATTTCTACAAATTGTGGCTGGATGATACGATGACCTACTCAAGTGCACTGTTCGAGGACGGCGCACAGCAATCGCTGGAATCGGCACAAACTGCGAAATATGCGTCGATGGTCGATCAGATGGGCGTTGTTGCCGGCGATCACGTGCTTGAAATCGGTTGTGGTTGGGGTGGCTTTGCCGAATATGCCGCAAAAGAACGCGGGCTAAAGGTAACATGCCTGACCATCAGCAAAGAGCAGTTTAACTACGCCAAGGAACGCATTGAAAAAGCGGGACTTTCCGATATAGTGACGTTCAAGCTGCAAGATTACCGTGATGAAACGGGCGTCTATGACGGCATCGCCAGCATCGAGATGTTCGAAGCCGTGGGCGAAAAGTATTGGCCTTCCTATTTCAATACCGTCCGCGACCGCCTCAAGCCCGGCAAATCGGCGACGTTGCAGATCATCACAGTGCCAGACCGGCGCTGGAAGGTTTACAAGCGCGGCGTTGATTTCATTCAGAAATACATCTTTCCCGGCGGCATGCTCGCCAGCCCCGCTGTCTTGCGCGAACAGGTCGAAAAGGCAGGTCTTGCAGTCGTCAAATCGATTGAATTCGGCGAAAGCTATGACCTGACGTTGCGCCGCTGGCACGAGACTTTCAATGAAAAGTGGGAAGAGATCGCCGCGATGGGTTTTGACGAACGGTTCAAGAGAATGTGGAATTTCTATCTAACCTCCTGTGCCTCAACCTTTGACAGTGGCAATTGCGATGTGACACAGATTACGGTGACGCGTCCCGCTTAAGGGGCGACATCTGATCCAAGGAGCGTCTTGATGCCGACCGGTGCAAAGTTGATGGCTGCCATTTGTCTGGCGGTTCTTGCTTTTGTGTTGTCGCAGATGATTATTCCGCTGCTGCCTGAAACCATCCAGCTTGGGTATTTTGTGCCGGTCAACATGGCGATTGGTGCGCTTACGGGCTGGGGGGTGATGGGCCCGCGGGCTGGGGGCGGCATCAAGATGGGGATCAGCAACGGGCTGACGGGCGCGATTGTGCTGGTCTTATGGGGGGTGTTCACGCAAGCCGTGCTTGAAATGCTGAAACATTCCCTGCGCAAAAAATATGATGGTCTAGGCGAGGCATTTATTGCCGTGATCGAATTTGGCAGTGAATATATCCTGATCATGGCCACCGTGCCGATTGCACTCACGATTGTCGTTGGGGGTGCCATCAGCGGCATCATCACCAATCGCGCCAAAAAGAATTGGCCTTGAATTCATGACATCCCTATTTTTCTACGGAACGCTGCGGCATGTCCCGCTGCTTGAGATCGTCCTTGGCCGTCCGGCGGGTGATATTGATGTGGTGCCGGACCTGTTGCCCGACCATGCGGTTCTTGTCGTTACCGAAGGGCCGTTTCCGTGCATCGTTCCCCAGTCCGGTGGCTTGGCTGAAGGTGTGCTTGTCAAAGGGCTTAGCCCTCAAGACATTGAACGACTTGATTTCTACGAAGGCAGCTTTGCCTATGATCTGCGCGATGTGACGCTGCAAAGCGGGGAAGTGGCGCAGGTTTATTTCCCGCAAGAGGGGCTTTGGACCACCAAAGGCCCGTGGTCCTTGCCGCAGTGGCGGGCAGATTGGGCAGCGCTAAGCTGTTTTGCCGCGCAAGAGGTCATGGATTATCTGGGTAAATATTCGGTTGATCAGGTGGCCGGGATGTTCCCGATGATCCGGATGCGCGCCGCCGCGATGGTGAATGCGGCGCAGTCGCAGCAGGGGCAAGGGACCTTGCATGGCAAAGTGGACATCGACCGCATTGACCGCGTTTACACGAATTACTTTGCGTTGAATGAATATCACCTTAGCCATCAACGCTTTGACGGCGCGATGTCCGATACGCTGGTACGTGCGGTATTTCTGGCCTCGGATGCGGCATTGGTGTTGCCCTATGATCCGTTGCGCGACCGGGTGCTTCTGGTGGAACAGATGCGCATGGGGCCGGTGGCGCGTGGGGATCGTGCACTTTGGCAGCTTGAACCCATCGCCGGGCGGGTCGATCCGGGCGAAACGCCGGAACAGACGGCCCACCGCGAAAGCAAAGAAGAAGCCAACATCGACCTACAAGCACTTGAAAAAGTGGCCGAAGTTTATGCATCCCCGGGATGTTCAACCGAATTTTTCTACATCTATGTCGGGATAGCCGATTTGCCGGACAAGGTCACTGGCGTCGGCGGCCTTGACACCGAAGACGAAGACATCCGGTCACACCTGCTGTCGTTTGAGGCGCTGATGGATATGGTTGATACGCTGCAAGCCGCCAATTCCCCCTTGGTAATTGCCGCCTATTGGCTTGCACGACACCGCGACCGCTTGAGATTGCGCGCGCCGCTCGCTACACCATAGGGAACTTGATTTAGGAGCACCCCATGCACGTCGCATCTGATCTGGCGCAGGCCATCGGTAACACACCTCTTATCCGTCTGCGCAAGGCGAGCGAGGAAACTGGCTGCGAGATTTATGGCAAAGCCGAATTCATGAACCCCGGCCAGTCGGTCAAGGACCGTGCGGCGCTGTTCATCATCCGCGACGCGATTGCCAAGGGCACGTTGAAACCCGGCGGCACCATCGTCGAAGGCACGGCGGGCAATACTGGCATCGGGCTGGCGTTGGTTGGTGCGTCGATGGGGTTCAAGACCGTCATCGTCATCCCCGAGACCCAAAGCCAAGAGAAGAAAGACATGCTGCGCCTTGCAGGGGCGGAACTGGTGCAGGTGCCTGCCGCACCGTACCGCAACCCCAACAACTTTGTGCGCTATTCCGAACGCCTCGCGAACGAGCTTGCGCGCACAACCAATGAAGGCGTGATCTGGGCCAACCAGTTTGACAATGTTGCCAACCGTCAGGCCCATATCGAAACCACCGGCCCCGAAATTTGGGAACAAACCGATGGCAAGGTCGACGGGTTCTGCTGTGCCGTAGGGTCGGGTGGGACGCTTGCCGGGATCGGCATGGCGCTACAACCCAAGGGCGTGAAAATCGCCTTGGCGGACCCCGATGGCGCGGCCCTGCACAGCTATTACACCACCGGAGAGCTGGTTGCCGAAGGCGGTTCCATTGCCGAAGGCATCGGGCAGGTGCGGATCACCAAGAACCTTGAAGGGTTCACGCCAGATTTCAGCTATAACATCCCTGATGCCGAAGCGCTGCCGATTGTTTTTGATCTGCTGCAACACGAAGGTCTGTGCCTTGGCGCGTCGTCTGGCGTGAACGTGGCCGGTGCGATCCACTTGGCCCGTGAAATGGGTCCGGGTCATACCATCGTGACCATCCTGTGCGATTTCGGCACGCGTTATCAGTCCAAGTTGTTCAACCCCGATTTCCTGCGCGAAAAAGGTCTGCCAACGCCAAGTTGGCTGGAACGCGCACCGATGTCGATCCCAGGCGTGTTCGAGGACCAATGATCCGTCAGTTCAGGGCCGTATGTGCCGGGCTGTTTCTGGCCCTGTTTTTGGCCGCGCCGTTGGTCGCCCAAGGCGATGCCACCCCAAACGTTGAGGTGTGGGAAAACGTCGCCACCCGCGCCGAGGCTGTGGTGGACGAAGGTACCGGTACCGACGAGGTTTTGGAAAACCTGCGCAAGCGGATCGCGGATTTCCGCTCCGAATTCGACGCGGCGCGGGGTGTAAATGCCGAACGTATCGCGACGCTGCGCCAGCAGATTACTGCCCTGACCCCGGCCCCCGAAGGCGAAAATGCCGACCCCGAAGCACCGGAGGTCGCCAAGACCCGCGAAGATCTGACCCAACAGTTGAATGCTTTGCTGGCACCGGTACAGATTGCTGAACGGGATTATGCCCGTGCTGACGGGTTGATCCGCGAGATCGATCAGATCATCCGCGACCGGCAAACCGAAAAACTGCTCAGCTCCACGCCGTCGCCGTTAAATCCGGTTCACTGGGCCCCTGCATTTCGCGAGCTGGACCAATCCTTTGCCGCCATCTGGATCGACCGGGGCGCGGTTGGTAACCAACAGCAGATGGACGAGCTGCGTTCAAATCTGCCATTGGTTGTTTTCACGACGATACTGGGACTGTTGCTGCTGTTTCGCGGGCGTCGCTGGGCGTTGATGATCGTCAACAGTCTGCGCCGCCACAAGGCGCGCGGATTGGGGATCTGGCGCTTTATTGTGTCGCTTTTGCGGATTTTTCTACCCCTGGGCGGTGTATTCTTGCTGGTGATTGCAGCGCGCAAGACCGGCTATCTGGGCGTACGCAGTACCGAAGTCATTGGTCTGCTGCCGTTGATCGGGGTCTTGACTTTAGGCTTTCGCTGGGTGTCCGAACGGGTCTTTTCGCGTGACGACGAAGAGGCCTTGTTGTTGCTGCCAGAAGATCAGCGCCGCAAAGCGCGTTTCTATGTCAGCGGCATCACTTTGGTGATGATCGTATCGATTGTCACCTCGAAGGTTCTTTCATTCGACACACCATCGGCAGCGACCCGCGCTGTGGTCGGATTCCCTTTTGCGTTTCTGATCAGCGTGGCGCTGTTCCGCATCGGCCAGATTTTGCGCAGCTATACCGATGCCCAAGACGACGCCGAAGATCCCGATCTGCCGACGCGCAGTTCGACCCATGCGCGGTTTGTGCGCAGTCTGGGGCTGGGTGCAATCGCTGTGGCGCTGCTCTCTCCGGTGCTGTTCGCCTTTGGCTATCAAGACCTCGCTGATGCTATTTTGGGGCCATATGTCACCACGCTGGTCATTTTGGGTCTGGTCATGGCGTTGCAGCGGTTTTCGGCAGATGTTTACGGTGCCATCACGGGGCAGGGGATTGCGGCGCGCGATGCGCTGATGCCGGTGTTCTTTGGTCTGGTCCTGTTACTTTGTGCGATGCCAGCCCTCGCGTTGATCTGGGGGGCACGGGTTGCCGATCTGACCGAAATCTGGACCGCCTTTGCGCGCGGTTTCGCCGTCGGCGACACCCGTATTTCGCCCACAAACCTGCTGACCTTTGCGATCATTTTTGCAATCGGCTATCTGATCACGCGTCTGTTGCAAGGCACATTGCGTAGCAATGTCTTGCCAAAAACCCAGATCGATATCGGCGGACAAAATGCGTTGCTGTCAGGGTTGGGCTATGTAGGGATTTTTCTGGCGGCACTGGCTGCCATCACCGGGGCCGGCATTGACCTAAGTTCGCTGGCGATTGTCGCGGGGGCGCTTTCGGTTGGTATCGGTTTCGGCCTCCAGAACATCGTCAGCAACTTTGTCTCGGGCATCATTTTGCTGATTGAACGCCCGATATCCGAAGGGGACTGGATCGAAGTCGGCGGCAAATCAGGCTATGTGCGCGACATCTCGGTCCGTTCAACCCGGATCGAAACCTTTGACCGCACGGATGTGATCGTGCCCAACGCTGATCTGGTCAGCGGGACGGTCACCAACTTTACCCGCGGCAATACCGTGGGCCGCGTGTTGGTGCCTGTCGGCGTGGCCTATGGCACAGATACCAAAAAGGTCGACGCGATCCTGCGCGAGATTGCTGAAGCCCAGCCCATGGTGCTGGCAAATCCCGCGCCCAACGTGTTGTTTCTGAATTTCGGGGCAGATGCGCTTGAATTCGAAATCCGTGCATTCTTGCGAGATGTGAATTGGATGATGAACGTGAAAAGTGACATCAACCATGCCATCGCTGCGCGTTTCGCCGAAGAAAACATCGAAGTACCCTTTGCGCAGCGCGACATCTGGCTTCGCAATCCCGAAGCGCTGCGACCGGGGCCTGTTGTATCGCCACCAACCACAGAAACCACAGATAACCTGACTGTTGAAAAGATGGATAACCTGACCCCGGAGCATACTGAAAACGACGTGCCCGAAGGGACGGAATCGACCGCATGACCCGGCAGCTTTACCTCGAGGACACCTATCTGCGCGACGCACCCGCACGGGTCACCGGCATCACCGAAGAAGGTGGTATTGTGCTGGACGGGTCGATTTTTTATCCAACCGGTGGTGGGCAGCCGGGCGATAGCGGCTGGCTGACCTGGGATGGTCAGCGGATGCCGATTGCCACAACGGTAAAGGGGCAGGGCGATGATATTGTTCTGGTGCCCGCCGAACCGTTGTCTTTGCCCACGATCGGCACCCACCTCACGCAAAGTCTCGACTGGGACCGCCGTCACCGCCATATGCGCGTCCACACGATGCTGCATCTGCTTTCGGTCGTGGTGCCTTTTGGCGTGACGGGGGGGCAGATATCGGCGCGGCAGGGCCGGCTTGATTTCGACATGCCCGAAGCGCCCGACGATCGCGATGGCATCGAGGCCGCGTTGAATAATTTCGTCACGGCTGATTTGCTGGTCAGCGACCGTTGGATCACCCAAGCCGAACTTGCCGTCTCCCCGGAAATGATCAAAACCATGGCCGTCAAGCCGCCCAAGACGGTCGAACGCGTGCGTTTGGTCCAGATCGGGGATCAGTCCAGCTGGATCGACCTGCAACCTTGTGGCGGTACCCATATCGCACGCACGGGTGAAATAGGGGCCTTGCGCCTTGGTAAGATTGAGAAAAAGGGCAGAGATAACCGTCGGATCTATGTACATCTCGATAGCTAGGCAGCTTGTTGAAATTCACGCGTTTTACCCCTTGCACCCGGACCGCTGCTCACGCTAAACACCCGCTTACGGACAGGTGGCCGAGTGGTCGAAGGCGCACGCCTGGAAAGTGTGTAGGCGGGAGACCGTCTCCAGGGTTCGAAT